>JAABUJ010003073.1_pt1 | contig 19331 bp, 17 predicted proteins | sample 5559131 | NCBI WGS metagenome assembly JAABUJ01 (sample SAMN10711875, study PRJNA513366) | rock metagenome | isolation source: Antarctica rocks | place: Antarctica: Victoria Land, Mt New Zealand nord | collected 2016-01-07 | reverse complement strand
TCCTCGACTGCATGCTGGGCGACTCCACCTTGTTCACGCGCCGCGACGAGGTCGAGGCGGAGTGGACCTTCGTCGAGAACATCCTGGAGGGTTGGAGCCACGAGCCGGCGCCGGTTTTCCCCAACTATGACGCGGGGACCTGGGGGCCGCGGGCGGCCGACGCGCTGCTCGAGCAGGACGGCCGGCGCTGGCGGCGGCCCTGACAGGACGTAGTCGAAAGTCGAAAGTCGAAAGTCGGAAGTAACGACGGGTAGGCGGCGTCCAACTCATCGCGTTTTGTGCTATGCTTTCCTTCAATCGGCGTCCACTTTCGACTTTCGACTTCCGACTTCCGACTAGAACTGGAGGAGTCAATGATGACCACCACGACAACACCGACGAACACCTGGGAAGGCGCGTCCGTCGACGTCGAGAGCGTTGAGAAGGCCCTCGGGCAATTATGGCAGAGAGTGGGGCAGGGCGAGGCGGATGATGGGCGGCGGGCACCCGCGCGCACCAACGTGCTTAACCTCGTCGTCTACGTGCCGCACAAAGACAAAGCGGGGTCCGTGATCGATGCCATCGCGGGGCTGATCGAGCGCCATCCGTCGCGCACGATTGTCGTTGTCGCCGACCCCGACGCGCCGTCCTCGTCGCTCGACGCGGTCGTGACCACGAATTGCACCAAAACCGACTCGACGCGCGGGAGTTTCTGCTGGGAACAGGTGACGCTGACGGCGCATGGGGAGGCGGCGGCGCATGCGCCCGGCATCATCATCCCGCTCCTTTTGCCCGCCCTGCCTACCTATCTGTGGTGGGCCGATGACGTGCCGTTCGGCAACGACCTTTTCGCGCGCATGGCCGCCCTGTGCGACCGCGTCATCGTGGACTCGGCGCGGTTGGCGCGGCCTATCGACGGGCTCTCCAAGCTGGCGGCGTTGAGTCATGCCACGGATGCGGACCACGGTGTCAGCGATTTTCATTGGGTGCGGCTGACGCCCTGGCGCAACCTGACCGCGCAGTTCTTCGACAAGGCCGGTCTGCGGCCCTACGTTAGCCGCATCGACGGCGTCCGCGTCACCTACGCGCGTCCCGACGGCCAAGGCAGCCCCGCGCAGGCCCTCCTCGTGGCCGGCTGGCTCGTCGCCTGCCTAGGGTGGACGCTGCGGCCGCAGGGCGCGCGACTGCACGGGGGCGCGCTACATCTGGAAGCCGCGCGCGGCGGCACGGTCGTGCCGATCGACATCACGCCCGACGAGAAGACGGGCGTCGAAGGCGGCGACGTATGCGCGCTTACGCTGACCGCCACGCTGCGCGATGTCCCGGCCGTCTTCACCGTTGAACGTCTACCGGAAGACAGCGAGGCGTCGACGACGTATACCCTCGACGGAGCGCCCAGCGTGTCGCATCGCGTGCGTATGACCACGCGCGACGAGAGCGAACTGCTCAACGAGGAGCTAGAGGTGTTCCGGCACGACCGCATCTACGAGAACGCCATCGACGCGGTTGCCACCCTGTGCGAGCGCGTCATCACGGAGGAGTAACAGATGACACTCGACCCCCTCGATTCCTTGGGGGACGCGGCCACGCCGCCCGAGATCCTGCATAGCGACACGCAGCGCATCGTGGCCCCCGACGGCGCCGCCTTAGCGGCGCGCGCCGCCGAACTCTTCGTCACGCTGGCGCAGCGCGCCGCTGGCGAGGAGGGCGCGCGCTTCACGGTGGCGCTGTCCGGCGGCGGCACGCCCAAGGCCCTCTACGGCCTGCTCGCCGCGCCCCCGTACGTGGGGCAGGTTCCCTGGGAACGCGTACACCTATTCTGGGGCGACGAACGGCATGTGCCGCCCGACGACGCGGAGAGCAACTACCGCATGGTCCGCGAGGCCCTGCTCTCCAAGATCACGATCCCGGCCGAGAACGTGCACCGCGTACGCGCCGAACTGCCCGACGCCGCCGACGTGGCGCGCGACTATGCCGCTACCATGCGCGGTTTCTTCCAGTTGCAGCCCACTCAATGGCCGCGCTTCGACCTCGTGCTGTTGGGGCTGGGTCCTGATGGGCACACCGCCTCGCTTTTCCCTGGGACCGACGCGCTGCACGACACGACCGGCCTCGTGGCCGCGCCATTCGTCCAGAAGGTCAACGCGCATCGCATCACCATGACCGCGCCGGTGATCAACAACGCCGCGACGGTCGCCTTCCTTGTGGCCGGGGCCGACAAGTCCGGCGTACTGAGCGAGGTGATCGAGGGTCCGCGCGATCCCGACAGGCTCCCCGCGCAACTCATCGCCCCGACCGATGGCACGCTGCTGTGGCTGCTCGACGAGGCGGCGGCCAGGAGCCTGTAGGGTAAAACGGGATGCGACGACAGACGCTGGCATGGTAGGATATGGGCGGCGGCTATGTTGGGTCCACCGGCGCCCCTCTTGTGAATAGAATAGATCCAGCTATAAGGAGAACGAGATGGACGAGGAGACACGGGAAGCTATCGGGCAGCGGGCGGTAACCAGCGCCACGACGGCCCTCGCGGGCGCGGGCTTCAGCGCGGAGCAGGAGTCGGCCGTGGCCAACGCTATCGGGCAGGCCGTGCTCGAGGCGCTCGACGAGTGGATGAACACGTACTACGAGATCGAGGATGTCGACGAGGAGTTCGAGCAGTAGCGGCGGCCTACTATCCTATTGCCACATAGTCCGCGCGGGGATAGGCTATAACTGTACGAGCGCTCGCCGCTACCTTTTTCGTCTGGACGTCGACTAGCATTATGTGGATATGAATACAAAGCGGATTCGCCGGTTCGTCAAGCATCTCTACCACGGCGCCGTCGATAGTCTTCCGGCTCAACTCGGCGTCAGGGCCTTACAGCATCTCCTACCCCCGCCGCATATCGAGCTTACCTGCTACGATGTCGTCGTGCCGCGGCTCCCGGCCGGGCTTGACGGCTTGCGCGTCCTCCACATCAGCGACCTGCACCTGCAGCCTGGCTCGGAACTCGCGCGTGAGTTGCCGGAGCTCGTCGCCGATGTACCGCACGACTTCGCTTTCTACACCGGCGACTTCATCGATACTGATGATGGCATCCCACAGGTAGCCACGATCCTCGCGCGTATGCCGCGGGTCGCGGGCGCCTACGCCGTGCTCGGCAACCACGACCATCAACCGCTCGGGCGCTTCCATGGAACCAACGATGTGGCGGCGCTGCGGGCGATGCTGGCGCACGCGGGGCTCGATGTCCTCGACAATACGGCGCGGCCGGTCCTCGACGGTGAGTTGTTCATCGTCGGCGTCGATGATCCGGCGACCGATCGCGACAATTTGGACCGCGCCATGGCCGCCGTGCCGGACGGCGCCTGCGCCCTGTTGTTGGCGCACAGCCCCGATATCGTGTTGCGGCTGGGCAGCCATCGGCCGGGATTGATCTTAGCGGGGCATACGCACGGTGGTCAGATCCGCCTGCCGTTCCTCGGCCCGCTCATCACCATGAGCAGCCTGCCGCGTCGCGAAGTCATGGGCCTGCGCGCGCACCACGGTGTGCCCACGTTCGTCACGCGCGGCATCGGGTACAGCGGCCTCAACCTGCGCCTGGGGTGCCCGCCCGAGGTCGCCCTGCTCACGCTGCGCTCCCCGCTGGCGCTCGAACGCGCCGCCTGATTGGTCGATAGTCGATGGTCGATAGTAGGAAGTTTGTTGACATGTTGGTTGTTTGGGTGTCAAAGTGCGACGACGGCTAATAATAAGCATGATTTCTATCGACCATCGACCATCGACTATCGACCATCGACTGCCGTGACGGACGCCTGCGAACATTGCCCGCAGGGCGCCGCGCGGGCGGTGGCGTCGCGCGGCCCTGTGCCCGCGCGCGCGCTCCTGCTCGCGGGCGCGCCGCGCTATCATGAGGAGCACGATGGCGTGGCTTTCGCCTCGCCGCTCTTTTCATGGCTCGAAGAACGTCTTGCCGCGGCGGGGATCGACCCCACGGAGGTCCACTACGCCACCTTGATCGGCTGCCGGCCGCCGCATCAGCGACCCCTGCGCGACAGCGAGATCGCGGCCTGTGCGCCTCGGCTCGACATATCGATCACGGCCGTCGCTCCGCGTATCATCGTCCTATGTGGCCCCGACGCCGTCGCGGCGCTGCTGCCGGGCGTTTCGTTGAGCAGCGCGCACGGCACGCTGACGCGGCGTGGTCAGCGGCGCTACTATCCCATCCGCCATCCGTACGCCGCCCCGCACAGCGAGCGCTACGTCGACGAGATGATGGACGACCTGCGCCGGCTCCGCGCGCTCCTCGACGAGGATTGGTCCACCGAGGTGGAGGACGAGACACAGGGACAGACGTACGAGGTTATGCCAGATGTCTCGGCGCGGCAAGCGCCATCACCCCTCGCCGCCGCAGTGTCGAAGAGCATCCCGGCGTCCATGCAGCCGGCCGTAGATATGATGGGCATGATGGATAGCGACCCGGCGTCCGGCGTTGCGCTATCGACGACCCCAGTCGTCTCCACGATGACCGCGCCGACAGAAACAGCTCCGACAGCGCAAGGCGCTGTGTCACGCCAACAGGACAGTGCGGACGCCCCGATGGCGGGCGATGCGGACGGCGCTGTTCCGGCGGAGGACAACGGTGGCACACAAGGGGAGCAGGCGGACGAGGGGGACGGCCCGACACAACTCTCGCTTTTTTGACCTCTTTCTTCCTACAACCTACAATCAATCCTCTGCCAGACGCTGCCGGTATGTTCCCAAATCAGCGGCGGATATCTCTTTTGGCGGCACGAGACGGTAATGTTTCTCCGCAGCGATCTTTACGACATCATCCTGCTTCTCGAACTCGAAAAGTACGATAGTGTCAACCGCCATAAATTGCGCGCCAATTGGACGACAGATGCACCGAGGGAAGCGGTCTTCGCAAAGGGCGAAATCCTGCTCTATTTGCGTCAGGTTGAGCTTGTCGCGTTTACCCTTGGCTTGCACTGGAAAGACATAATGCGCCCCTCGCTTGTCCACGCCCATATATAGTTCATCCGTTTCCACCTGTCCTATGTTGGGAACAGTTGTACGCAGATGGTTTTGTAGCGAGTAACACGTAACACTCGTGAATATGTCGATGAGACGGTTGTAGCGAAGTCGCGCTAAGAGCGCCTGCTCATCGTTGAGGGCGTACATCGAAACGATACCCGGTGTGGCATCCGGGACCTTCGTTTCCGCTCGGCCGACTGCCGGCACGATGCGCATCTCGTCGCGCAACGCGAATTGATACTGTGACCGTCCGGTGGAGCGGATAGTCCATTCCTTACCGGGAGTTGCTTTCGCTCGAATAGAGTCGGGCAACTCTTGCCGGTATCGGAAGCTATAAGGGATGTCGCCAAGGTTGAGCGGCACTTTAATGTTTAGCTCGACCGCAGTGCTTGCCAACTCCTCTCGCTCGAATGTAACCTGTTGAGCGCCCTCCGTATAGTGGCGGGAAAATATACGCTCCATGATCTGCTGATACCGATTTGCCGTTTTTTGGTTTTCCGACGCCTCGCCCATTATGTGACTCCGCTCAAAATCGTTGCCGCTGCCCAGTGGTAGAAAACGATACTGCTGCCCAAGTTTTTTCTTAGATCCAGGCCACCGCAAAACCACGACCTCTTCACGCAACTGCTCTCGTGTCGCTGTAGCCAGACGAGTGCGGAACAAGTCAATACCGACGATCTCGTATCCGAGTGTCTCGCCAATTTCTGCTAGCAGTTGGCCGGTCGGTATGAAAACACGTAGGTATGACGCCTGATCACCAACAACATAAGCGACATAGGCGCCAGGCCGCAGGATAGCCCGAAGTTGTGCAAGATGCTGCGCCATACCACCGAAGTAGAGTTGTGTCACTCGCGCGTACAGCCGTTCGAACCCAGAGGTCTTGCCCATCTCGACGCGCCGCGTCTCGATCTCTGCCGCGATCCGCTGTATTGCCGGATGTCCATCTACAACCCATTGATCCTCGTCTCCTTTGTAAACAGTCCGTGTATTGGAACGTAGCAAGGTGCGTTTCAACGCCTGAAGTTCCGCTTTGTTGTTGATGAAACCAAGTAATACAGACTCTAAACGGGTGGTGCGTGTGTAATCTTTCTCATTGGGGTACGGTGGAGAAGTGAACACAGCGTCTATGATAGGCTGTGTTCCGAGTATGTGCTCAATCCTTCGTGCGTCCGCACGGTGAATGTGGGTGGGCGTATCGACGTGTTCGCGTACAATAGTAGATCGCAAATCATCCGCCATCCCCTCTATGCCGTTGAACCACGGTGAGATGACGGGCGCGAAAGGTTTGGCGCGCCCGACGCCAACTTCGGGACCGAAATGCAAGTTACTGCTCGAGAAGACTATCGTCTTAGCCAACGCCAAGCGCTCGTGCCGATAGAAACGGTCGTCGCGGTTCTCTTCCAAACACTCGAGCAACACCAAAGCTTTATGTAAGGGTAGCGGGCTGATGGAGTCAGTTAAGAGGAGGGCCGCCTGCTCAGAAGGTAGCGTCCGCAGGTTTTCGTGTTCGACAAGTGGAGTACTGAAAAGCGGCGCGTCTTCGTCACTGATACCCTCAACCTCCAGGCGACGCACAGCGGCACGGCGCACATGGTCAGCATGTTCCAACAAATCATCGGGACTTGGGTTCCAATCAACTTTGACTTGGCTAGCGAAGTGCGCCAACCCGTTTGCTTCAATACCCATGCTTGGGATGCCAAGTTTCTTGCTCTCGACGAGTACGGTGCCCGTGCCACAAAATGGATCAAGCACACAATGCGATGCATCCAAGTTAAAACGCGTGAGATAATCGCGAACAAGATGGGGCGGGAACGATAACACAAAACGGTACCATTCGTGGATAGCGCGATCCTCGAGATACAGTTTGTTGATCTCGCTATTGGCCGTTTTACGACGAGCAGTGGCATAGCTCATGGTAACCTCACTCAAATCCACTGCGTTACGGGACATTCGGCGAAATATACCGATCCCCTATTCGCCCAGCACCTATAGTCTAGTATGTAGTTATCACATCCACACTCGTTGGCACAGGACTAATCCACGCAGACGGCTGTTTTACCAAAATAAGTAACCGAGATTACGGGGTGTAGGTGCGCGGGCGGTACTGCAGGGCCTCGGCGAGGTGAGGGGCCTGGATCGTGTCGCTCTCGGCGAGGTCGGCGATGGTGCGGGCAAGCTTGAGCACGCGGTGGTAGGCGCGCGCCGAGAGCTGTAGCCGCGCCATCGCCGCCTTCAGGAGCCCCTGCGCCTCCTCGGCCACGCGGCAGTGCGCCCGCACCTCCTTCGGCCCCAATTCGGCGTTGCAGACCAGGGGCGTCCCCGCCAGCCGCATCGCCTGCCGCGCCCGCGCCGCCTGCACCCGCGCGCGTATCGTCTCCGACGTCTCGCCGCGCGTGTCGCCGGCCAGCTTCTCGTAGGCCACGCGCGGCACCTCCACATGCACGTCGATGCGGTCCATTAGGGGGCCGGAGAGCCTCTTCTGATACTTGGCTACCGCGCCGGGGCTGCACGAACACTCGCGCGTGGGGTCGCCGTGGTAGCCGCAGGGGCAGGGGTTCATGGCCCCGACGAGCATCACCTTGGCCGGGAACGCCACCGAGCCCTGCGCCCGGCTGATCACGATCGTGCCGTCCTCCAGCGGCTGGCGCAGCACTTCGAGCCCATTCTTGCCGAACTCGGGCAACTCGTCGAGGAAAAGCACGCCGCGGTGCGCCAGCGAGATCTCGCCGGGGCGCGGCCAGCGCCCGCCGCCGACAAGCCCCGCGTGCGAGATGGTGTAGTGCGGGGCGCGGAAGGGGCGCTGGCGCACCAGCGGCGTCTCCGGGGGCAGCAACCCCGCCACGGAGTAGACCTTGGTCGCCTCGAGCGACTCCTCGATGCCCATCGCGGGCAGGATCGAGGGCAGCGCGCGGGCCAGCAGGGTCTTGCCGGAGCCGGGCGGCCCGCTCAGCAGCACGTTGTGGCCCCCCGCCGCCGCGACTTCGAGCGCGCGCTTAACGTGCTCCTGGCCGCGCACGTCGGCGAAGTCGGTCCCGTACTCTAAAAAGACCCCGGTGAGCAGGTCCTCGGCGGCGATGGCCGGTGCGATTGGGGCTTCGCCGCGCAGGTGGGCGACGAGCCCGGCCAGCGTGCGTACGGGGATAACCGCGACCTCGCGGATGAGCGCGGCCTCAAGCGCGTTGACGGCGGGGACGTAGACGGTGGGGATGCCGCGCTCGCGGGCAAGCGAGACCATGGGCAGGATGCCGGTGGTATGGCGCAGCGTGCCGTCGAGGCCGAGCTCGCCGAGGAAGAGGTGCCCCGTCGGGTCGAGCGCGACCTGTTCGCTCGCGGCCAACAGCGCCACCGCCATCGGCAGGTCGTAGCTCGGACCTTCCTTGCGCAGATCAGCCGGGGCCAGGTTGACCGTGATCCGGCGCATGGGGAATTGCAGGCCGGAGTTGCGTATGGCCGCGCGCACGCGCTCCTTGGCCTCGTTGACGGCGGTGTCGGGCAGGCCGACGATGGTCAAGGAGTGTCGGCAATCAGCACATTTCATTCAACGCGGACGTTCCACTGTCCAAGAAGGAGTATCCCCCGAAGCCGCCACGCAAGCTACGACCCGTGCCAACCTCGATCCTGATCGACAATCTTCGAGACTTCCTTGCGCAACACGGCGCCCCACCGCCGACGAAGTATGCCTACAAGCGATGGGAAGGGCGCGCCGTTTCATTATCCACGATTGAAAAGCGTTTCGGCGGATGGAGGCAAGCATTGGCCGCCACAAGGGAAAGTAGGTGAGGTGGAAACGCTTGCCCTGAGCCGTCGAGGATGTCTGCCCGCTCAATGCTATAGACGCGGAGTGTATGGCGATGGCGTGCCTGGGAGATACGACGCCCAGGCCCACTCCACTGGACGATACTAGACGAGCGCGCCCTCACGCGCAAGGGTCGCGCGCGGGGTCTCGCTAGGGGCGGGGAAGGACATATTGCCGAGCGTGGTAATCCCGCCGGTGAGCGCGGTGGCCGAGCCGCTCGTGAAGTCGTCGACCCAGCGCGGTCCCTCGGTGTCCTCGCCGGGCGGGAGGGACAGGTGGACGTGCGCATCGACGCCGCCGTGCAGGACCAGCATGCCCGTCGCATCCATGGTACGGTCCCCGTGCAGGTCATGCCCGATGACGGCGATCGTCTCGCCCGCTGTGGTGGCCACCGTCGTCATCCGTGCAACAGTAATAATAAATATGTTGCACGGATGACGACGGTGGCCACCACAGCGGGCGAGACGATCGCCGTCACCATGCGGAGCCTGTGGACGACGTGGCGGTCAAGCACCAGGATCATCGTGTTGACGTACAGCCATTCGACGTCGTCGAGCTCGGGGTGGACCGTCGTGTCGGGTGTCGCGCGTGCATTGGCCCACACAAGCGCCGTGTACGCGGCGAGTTGCTCCGCAACGGCAGACCGGGCGTGGTCAACGTCGTCCCGGGTGCGATTCTTTCGGCCAAGCATCGTCTGGTCTCCTGTCATCTCGTGCGAGCAGTGGTAGATAGTCTGGTGGTGGCGACGTGGGCATAGGCGACGTCACCACACCTGATGAAGCGTCACAGAATGGCTCGTTCAGCCAGTCTCCGATGGCGCACGTTGCCATGACCGATGGGCTCGGGCGCATGCGCCTCTGTCGCCGGACACGGTCGTTCCGATCGATCCCACTGGGGGACCGACCGTTCTTGGCCCACCAATCGTCCGTTATTGCACCGGCACACCCTTCTCGTGTATCCGGCGTAGCTCCCGCGGCCACGGCTGTTGGCGTGGCCTGCGCAAGGTTCATGGGTAGATAGGAGCCAACAGAGCAGGTGGCGAACGAGCAGTGCAAGAGGATGGGGCGTGACTTTCAGTACCAGTGTAGAGGGTCGGCTTTAACATAATATTTTGCCCCTTGGGGGGCGTGTCCGGCGTATCGAACGGGCTCAGCAACGCGTTTCACATGACCAAAAGGGGCGTCGCGCGGCTTCCATCGTCGATTTGACCCCTCCATGCCCCGGTAACCATGTCTTCGATGTGGGCGAACCCACGGTTATCGTCAAGTCAAGAGCGCGAATAGGACGATGCGTAGCGTTGGACAGGCCGTATATTATGTTAAAGCCGACCCTCAGTGTATGGCGCTATGACGCCCCCGTCACATCCGCGAGTCGCGTCGCCATCGCGGCGCCGAGCGCTTGCCACGCCGCGATGACTCGGTCGTCGAAGGGGTCGGCGTCGTTGTCTTCGATGCGGCCGTGCGCGTCCAGCCAGGCGACGACGCGGCGCGCTCCCTCCGCCCAGGGGATCGTGTAACGGAAGCCCAGATCCCGGCGCGCCGCTGTCGTGTCGAAGATGTTCGTGTACCGCAGGTCGAGGACGGCCAGGCGCGCCCGCTCCGGCGCGACCAGCGCCAGCAGGTCGGTCGGGATATGGATCAGCGCCGGCTCCGGCGCGCCCATGACGGCGGCCACCGTCCGGTGGTAATAGTCCCAGGTCATCCACTCCTCGCCCGTGACGTTGTAGGCCCGCCCCAGTGTCGTCCGATTGCCCAACGCGCCGACGAAGCCGCGCGCCACGTCCTCGGCGTGGCAGGCCACCCAGAGGGACTGCCCGTCGCCCGGCACGACGATCGGCTTGCCTGTGCGCAGGCGGTCGAGGTAGGTCGTCGCGCCGCCGAACGTGTGGATGATCCCGTGCCCCTCGCTGTAGGTGCTGCCGGGGCGCAGGATCGTGACCGCGAGGTCGCCCTGGCGGTGCGCGTCCAGGAAGATGTCCTCGCACCGCGCTTTCTTGGCGGCGTAGTCGCCGACGGGGTTGTCGCGCGGGGCGTCCTCGGTGAGTGGATAGCCCGCGCCCGCCTTGTTATAGACGGTCACGGAGCTGCAGAAGATATACTGCCCCACGCGCCCCTCGCACGCGCGGATGGCGCTTGCGGCCTCGGCGGGGTCGAAGCACACCATGTCGATGACGCTGTCGAGCGGACCGAGCGCGGCGAGCTGGTCCGCGAAGCGCGCATCGTCGGTGCGATCACCGCGGATCACCGTGATGTCGCCGTTCACGCGCAAGGGGGTGCGCCCACGGTTGTACAGGATAAGATCGTCCCCCCGGTCGACCAACTGGCGCGTGATCGCCGTGCTGATGAGGCCAGACCCGCCGATGATGAGCGTCTTCATGTCCCTCTTCCTCTCCTTTGACATCCGTATGGGGTGGCGCGCCTAACGATGGCACGCGGCGTGGTGAAGCGACCGGCGTCGTGTCGGTGCCGGCTGTCGTTCACAGGGGGGCCGAGGCGATGCTGATCGACAGCCGGCGCGCGGTCGCCGGCCCTCGGCGCGGCGGCGCGCGACCGCGTGTCACCACCGGAGTGTAGCACCGCGCCGAGGGACAGGTCAGCGCCGGTAGCATTGGTCGGGTGGTGGGACCCGGTCTGGCCGGGTCCCACGCGCGGGTCGTGCTACGGCTCTACGCGCGGACACCATAGATGCGCCCGCACGGCATGGCAAGGCATGGGGCACAAACAGCAGGCATAGGCCATGCGTCATGACATGGATAGGCTGGGGGAGAGGCGCTGGGGGGGACCGCAGGGTTGCGCGAACAGCCTCCGCCGATACCACCCTCAGCGGCCGTGCACAGGTGACGCGGCAGCGACACCGTTAGCCGTTATTTTCAGGGGGCGTAGGGCGATACGTCCCATCATTGTGGGTCGCGGGACCGGTACAGGACAGACGCGGACGACGTTGTCGTAGGGGAGTAGGGGAGGGATGCCGATGGGCGACAGACGCGACCGGCGCAAGATCATCTGCGGCGCGTGCGGGGAGCGCGTCTCGGAGGAGAAGGCCAGGGACGCCTACCGCGCGACGGGGGAGGACGGGTTCATGTGCTTCCGGGATCATCCCGTCCCGGAGAGCACACTGACCCACCTGTGCCCGGACTGCTACCGCGACTGGGACGTGGAGACGGATGGCGTCCCTCTCGCGTGAGGTCGGGCGTTGATCGTCGCCCATGCGCGCTCCATCGTACGCCTCCCAGCATCGACCGTCGGGGCGCTGGCGGGAGGTATGACGGCAGCCGTATCCGTGCTCGCTGTGACCCCACGGCGTCGCCATGTCAGGGATAGGGACAGGCAGCGTGGGACGGGCGACGCGACAACCCATGGGGCCTGGCGCTCGTGGACATCGAGGGGGACGTACACGCGTCTCTACTGGTCGCCAGCGAGGCGGGCCACGTACGCGCGCTCATCGGCCCCGAACCACGGTGGCTCCCCGGCCGCCGCATTCTCCGTCATGCGGCCTAGCCGCGAGGTCGCGGGGATCGCCACATGGCAGCGCGAGTCGCTCAAGCCCCTGTCATGGCTACCTGACGTATCCGCGCGGTAATTAAAGTGTATTTACCGCACGGATACGTCAGGTAGCCATGACAGGTCCGTCCAGGGAGGCTTCACGATACCCCAGCGCAAGCAGCCCCGACGTGGTAGTCGAACTGTCAGGTCGCCCCCATACTTGAACTGCACACGGAAGGGTGCTGACCTCCGGCAGGATGGGCAGATTAGCGGTGTATCGATGATTGTGTTGAACAAGCCCATAGTCGCATCGCGCTCCTGCGTCGGTCGCCCAAACTTCCTGAGAGGGCCTCCTCGTATTATGACCCGTCACGCTGCGGCCAGCACCCGTCGACGAGGGAGCGCAAGGCTGGCCTTGCCGAACATGGAGCGTTTGGCAAAAGTCCCGTTTAGGGTGAACATCCCTCGTGCGACGGTGGTGGCAGGATCAACCGGTAGACGGCGGGTCCGCGCCTGAACCCCATTGCTGGCGTTGGCGTGTAAGGGGCTATGAGGATCGCCTCTGGTGTGCCTGGCGGCGGTGGTGCGCTGATTCTACGCACCATGTCGGCATGGAACATCTCGTTATGGCGCATTGTGGCCCCGTCACGCGCAACCCAGTATGGACCCTGCGCGCACTGAAGAGTGTCACGGCTATTGCGCCAGACTTGGCAGTGGCGATCGATGAGTTGTTCCGCTGCGCCATAGATCTCTGAAATGGCGGCTGAGGCGATTGCATCGTTACATTTTGCGACATCATCCGCTGTTCCCTGTGCGTGCATAATGCCCTGAACAATCCATTGGCCCTGATGCCAACCGACGATGCAGTGGCGGTGACCCGGTCTCAACGTAAGGATGGTGTCGCTGCGCAAGGGAATGGCGTAGCCCACCTGGCGGCTAGGGTCAGCCTCAAGCGCCATCAGCGTGTAGCCCGTATCACTCGTGATCGCGATGGCTGAATCGACACAATGAACGACCGTCCATTCCAGGCAGGCGAAGGGATGGATAAGGCGTTGCATCTCGATCAGGCGCGCGTAATTGATATTGTCCCCGGCTTGCGCTTGGCTGAGCAAGGCTCGCCACCCAGGTACCTGTTTGTCCATGGTGACTGCAAATCGCCGAACATATTCTGGACCCCGGACAAACAGGCCGGCGACGAAGGGCAAGAGTGTCCTTACCCAAAGGTCCGCGCTCAGGGACCCTGTATCAGATGCCACGAGCGCCGCGATCGCCTGCGGCAATTGTGGTTCATAGAGGTCCCACATATGGTCGATCGAACCGGCCGACCGCCCATCGCCTCCACGGAGTGTATACAAGTCAAGTATCCAGCCCTTAGCCTCAGCCCGTACCGGGATAGACCGATCCATGCCGCGTCGTCTAAACCAAATGGTTCGATTTCGAAGAGGATCGGTTGTGTCACTGGAGAAGCCACCGATGAGGGCGGCCGGAAGAAAGTGATGCTTACGACCGGCCATTGAGTACCGAATCTCCTATGCGCTCGTCGAGAGCATTTAGACATGATGCCAGCCACACAGTGGTGAAGCCGACAAGGCGGCCTGATCAGCATCATGGCCTCTTTGACGGCGGAGATAGCCACCTCATCAATTCGGGCGACGACAGATGCGTAGAACGGCGCGTGACCTCAGCATACGACACATGTTACTACAGCGAGCTGCCGTTCTGGATAACTGCTCCCTAACCGTTTGTACGAGTCTTAAGAATGAGCGCAGGGTGGCATTTTGCCGCCATAACATGAGGTACGCGTAGCACATCAGCGAAAGGGGCACGCCTCGCCACGATCGCCTGGCTCTGCGCCTTTTGTGGCGAAGCGGTTGTGTAAGCATGATCACGGAAGATCCGCGTACAATGGACGTGTTCGCGGCTTGATGCCATAGGGGAGGTGCGAGGGCATGGCTGACCTGTACTGGCTCGTGGAACGCCCCCCTGACATCGAAGAGTACCGCTCCATCTGTCGCGCCGTCGGCTGGGAGGGGGTCATCAACGTCGATGCCGCCAGCGCCTCCCTGGCCACCTCCCTGTATCACGTCGTGGCGTTGCACGACGAGGCCGTGATCGGCATGGCGCGTGTCGTCGGCGACGGCACCATGTACTTCTACGTCCAGGATGCGGCGGTCGTCCCGGTGCATCAAGGGCGCGGGGTCGGCGCGCTGCTGATGGGGCACGTCATGGGCTATCTCGCGGGGCACATGCCGGAGAAGGCGTTCGTGGCGTTCTTCGCCGCCGAGGGGACCCTCCCGTTCTACGCGCGCTATGGCTTCGCCGTCCATCCCGGTCTGACGGGCATGTTCCGCGTCGCACCCGTCTGACGGCTCGCGTCACGCGGCGACCGCCCTGGGCAATCTCCCCGTCATCTGTATCGCAGCGGCTAGGTGGGGCATGGCGCGCGGGGAGGGGCACGCCCCCGCTGACCGCAGCACGCGCTGGCGCAGCAGGGCAAATCCGGCACGGCCAAACATGGCCCGCTTGATCAACTTAATTTTGTGGATATGGCCCTCGCAGGGGCCGGTACTCCATGGCAGGGTTAGCCCCGCCTCCACCGCCGCCTTGTCCGGCAGCAATCCTGCGGCGAAGCCGCACAGCTCGGCGCAATCGCCAGCCACGACCCGCGCGATCCAGTCGTCGAGGCGCTGCACGTGTCGCTCCCGGAGCATCGCAGCGAAGTCCTGGACGTGGGCGTACGCGGAGGCGAGGGACGGCTCGGCGACGTGCAGCGCGGCGAGGTACTGCGCCTGCTCCGTCGTCAGATCGTTCGGCGACGCGATGAACAGGAAGGCGACGCGCCGCGCGGTCCACGCCTCGCCCCTGCGGCGTGGCAGCGGACGCTGCCCATCCGGTTCCTGACGGCGCCACTCCGTCATGAGGTGGGCCAGCGTCCGGCTCGATTGGGTGTAGCCCATCGCCCGAATCTCCCGCCATAATTGGGTGGCGTTGCGACACTCCTCGCCCCACCGGTGCCGCAGGTACGGGATGTACGGGTCGAGCGGACGGGACGCGCGCTCGTGTCTGCGCGTGCGCTCGGGGGGATGGGGCAGGGCCAGGTAGCGGTAGGCCGTCTGGCGGTTGATCCCCACGGTCTGTGCGATGTGGGCGATGTCGTGGCCCTGCAGGCGCATGCCCAGACCCGCTCGTAAGCGGTCACCCGCGGGGCATGCTTACGGCGGCTCGTCTCCTCCGCCCGTTGCTCCCATGGGGCGAGCGGTCGTGGAGCAGTCGGCGGTGCGAGGGCCGTGGCCGCGTGGTCGCGGGCGTCACCGTGGCGCAACAACAGGCGGTCGATCGCCTCGACCACGTTGCGCATGAGGTGGAAACGGTCGATGACGTGGATGGCGTCGGGCGCGCCCTGGCGGACGCCTTCGGCGTAGCTGCCGTTGCGGTCGCGCACCGCGATTTCGACGCCCGGATGCTGCCGCAGCCAGTCGGACACGACCGCGACCGAGCGATCGGGCAGCAGATCGATCACCCGGCGCGTTTCCAGGTCGACGAGCACCGTGCCGAACGACATACGCCGCCGGAAGGAGAAGTCGTCCAGGCCGAGCACGCGCGGCGTGGGCACCTCTGGCTCAGGTAAGGCGTGGAGGACGCGCAACACCGTACGGGGGCTGACCGGCAGGCCGAGGGGCGCGCCTCGCCGCGCCCCGGCGCGGGCACCGAGCGCGAGGCCGATGTCCGCCACCGAGCGGCGGAAGGGGAGGGCCAGCCGGCCACGCATGGGGGCCAGATCCGGCACCTGTTCGGCGAAGATACGCCGCTCGCAGCGGGGATTGTCGCAGAAGAAGCGCCGGACACGGAGGCGGATGACGACCGGGCGACCGGCCCAGGGCAGGTCCCGGATGGTGCGGCCATACTGAGAATGGGTGCGCTTGGACTAGCGGTGGCAGAGGGGACACTGGACCCGTTTGCGGGTCGTGGCGGCCACGAGCGTGATCGCGTGTGATCGGTGACGAGCGTATCGGTAACTTTGATATGGCGGAGGTGAGGAAGGAATGAGGTGATGCGCATGAAGGACCGTTTATTTATATTTTACCTTACAACTTTACTAATCTCTCCTTCCATCTCCCTTCACCGAGAAAGATCTTGCTGGCGAATTCATAGAAGCGGCCAAAGTGACCGAATTAGCGCGACCCAGTGGCCCACTTCCCTCGTCGCTTATAGCCTTGAAGCGCTCTTGGTACGAATAAGCGGAGGGCTGCCGGAATTCGCCAGCAAGATCGAGAAAGGCGCAGAGCCAGCCACAGTTGACGAGTTGGTTGACAACATCTATCGCTTGGACGAAGATGTTAGCCAACACAAGGGGCGTTTTCACTAATCATTCCTTTTTGCCCGCCATTTATGTGTCCCCACGACACGATACGGCATGCCGGCCTGCCATACGAGGTGACAGTACTATCGAAAGGCGACGCATGGCGACCAGGATAACCACGGACGCGCTCGACAGTTACGTGCTCTGCAAATACAAAGGTTATCTCAAACTGACGGGTCAACAGGGTACCACGTCGGAGTATGAGATCTTGCTCACAGCGATCAGGAGCGAGGTGAAACGCACCGCCTGTGACAAGATGCGTGCTCAAAGCCAGGGAGACCAGGTAACGAGGGGTATTACTCTGACCACGTCCGCCTTGGAACGCGGGTCGCTCTTCGTCCTGGATGCCACCATTGACGATGATCCCATCTCCCTACGGGTTGATGGGCTGAAGAAAGTACCGGGCGCATCGACGTTGGGGCCGTTCCACTATATCCCGATGGTGTTCCATCACGAGGCGCGCGTCCGGAAAGAGCAGAAGTTGCTCTTGGAACTCCAGGCCCTGCTGCTCTCCCGGTACCAAGGGATCGTACCGGACCGTGGCATCATCTGGCACGGCAGGGACTGCAAGGCGACGATGGTTCATCTCACGCCCGATCTACGGATGGCCAGGCATATCCTCACCGATCTGAAGAAGATGTGCGCTGCTGATGCGCCGCCCAAACTGATCCTCAACGCCCACTGTCTCATCTGCGAGTTTCGCCAGCGTTGCCATGCCCAGGCGGTGCAGGAGGATAATCTCAGTTTGCTGCGGGGATTGTCAGAGAAGGAGATCAAGGGGTACAGCCGCAAAGGCATCCTCACCGTCACGCAACTCGCCCATACGTTCCGGCCCCGCCGCAAGGGGAAAAGAACCGGGCCGGTAACGCCTCATCGGTACCATGCGCTGCAGGCGTTAGCGATCCGCGACAAGCGCATCTACGTTCTCGGCAGGCCGAACCTTCCCCACAGTCTCGTTTGCATCTACTTCGATGTCGAAAGCGATCCTGATGCCGGATTCGTGTATCTCATCGGCCTGATTGTCGTGGACAGCGGAGTGGAAACAGCCTACTCTTTCTGGGCCGATACGAAAGACCAGGAGTCCACCATCTTTGAGCAGTTCGTCGCCGAAGTCACGCGGCACGAGGACTTTCTTGCCTTTTGTTACGGGGATTACGAGCGCGCCTTCATCAGACGAATGCGAAAGGTGGCCGAGAATCAGGATCTGGTGGACAGGATACTGAACGCGCTGGTTAATGTCCTCTCTCTCATCTATGCGCACATCTACTTCCCGACGTATTCGAATGGGCTGAAGGATATTGGCAGATGCATCGGGTACTCGTGGACCGCGCCCGATGCGTCGGGCATCCAGAGTATCGTGTGGAGGGCGGAATGGGAAGCCAGCCACGGTAAGGAGTGGAAACAGAAACTACAGACGTACAACCTGGACGATTGCGCCGCCCTCCAGAGGGTGACCGAGGTGCTTCAGACCGTCATCACCACGCCCACGTCGGAAGATGCATCGCTCACAGACGATAGGAATCGCCCCCCCATTGCCCTTGTCCAGGATGTCGAGAAATTGACCGACTATCGCAAGTGGGCGCGGGTCAATTTCGTTCACCCTGATTATGAGTTTGTCAACAACCGCGCGTATTTCGACTACCAACGGGAGCGGGTTTATGTCCGCACGAGCAAGGCTCTCAGGAAAACCAGCGCTCACAAAGTGACGTCTCCCAATCGCACACTCAAAGCCTCCCGCCGACTCGTGATCGTGGCGTCACACTGCCCAGTCTGCGGCAGTGAGAACGTCATCACCGATGTCAAGAAACAGGTCCGGACGCAAGAGCCGAGAGTCAAGAGAGCGTTTGACCTGGTCCTGACGCCAACCGGAGTGCGGCGCATCGTGATTGAGTCCCGGACATCCGTGCATAAATGCGAAACGTGCGGCGCGGAGTTCGTTCCCGATCAGCATCAACGGTTGGATAAGCATTTCCATGGGCTCAAGAGCTGGGCCATGTTTCAGCACGTCGCATATAGGATCGCCCTCAAGACCTTGACGAACATGTGTGAGGAATTCTTCGGGTTGCGTGTTGGCCCCCAGGAAGTCCATATGTTTAAGTCATTGATGGCACGCTACTACGAGCCAACCTACCGGAAGCTGCTCGAAAAAATCCTCTCGGGAGGGCTCCTGCACGCGGATGAAACAGAGGTGAGGTTGCAGCATGGGAAAGGGTATATCTGGGTCTTCACGAATCTTGAAGAGGTCGTGTACATGTATAGGCCCACACGAGAAGGGGATTTCTTACGCGCGTTGCTGCAGGGATTTCATGGGGTCCTCGTTTCTGATTTCTACAACGCCTACGATGGTATCGCGTGCCCGCAGCAAAAGTGTCTCATTCACCTGATGAGGGATATCAATCAAGAATTGTTAAACAACCCGTTCGACGAAGACTTGAAGCAGATTACTCAACCCTTTGGCGCATTGCTGCGCCGCATCGTGGCCACTGTTGACGAGCATGGCTTGCGGCGGCACTATCTCAGGCCGCACGAATCAGACGTTGAGCAGTACTTTCGGTCCCTCGCCGAGCAAAGTGTGTTCGCTAAGATAAAAGCAGGCCAAACGGCAGGATAAAAGTCGGCCACTCTGTACAGCCGTCCCCTACGCTCTAAAGGGTGCAATCTTTGGAGAAAGGGGACGACGGAAAGGTGTACACAGTG
>JAABUJ010003072.1_pt1 | contig 19335 bp, 20 predicted proteins | sample 5559131 | NCBI WGS metagenome assembly JAABUJ01 (sample SAMN10711875, study PRJNA513366) | rock metagenome | isolation source: Antarctica rocks | place: Antarctica: Victoria Land, Mt New Zealand nord | collected 2016-01-07 | reverse complement strand
AGCTCGCAATTGAATGGCAAATTACGCTCGTTCCGGTACGATCTACGCTGATTTGAACCCCGAACGCGTTTTTGATGCGACCTAAGCCATTGAAAAAGCTTTAGCTGATCCGTGCACCACGGCCGCCCATGCACCTGCTGGTGGACAGCACCGGGCTCAAACTGTGCGGCGCGGGCGAGTGGCGGCTCGAGAAGCACGGCACCAAGACGCGCCGGTCGTGGCGGACGCTGCATCTTGGAGTGGACGCCGACACCGGCCAGATCGTGGCGTCCACGCTGACCAGCAAGGAGGTGGATGACGGCTTCCAAGCCGGTCCCTTGCTCGACCAGGTCACTGGGCCCGTGGCCTCGTTCACCGGCGACGGCGCCTATCATCAGGACCGCGTTTACGCCAGCGTCGCCGAGCGCCATCCTGAAGCGGCGCTCGTCGTGCCGCCGCGGTCCACGGCGGTGCTGAGCGAGACGGCCAGCAACGAGCCGACACAGCACGACCGCCACCTGCAATTCATCGCCGAGCACGGCCGAATGGTGTGGTACCAAGCGTCAGGCTACACGAAACGAGCCCGGATCGAAGCGACCATGGGCAGGTGGAAACAGGTGATTGGCGACGAGCTGCGCGCGCATACGGATGGGCGCCGGGCGACCGAGGTGGCGGTCGCCGTCCATGCGCTCAACCGCATGTTGGAGTGGGGACGCCCAAGCTACGTCCGCGTCGCCTGAACCCAGGCGGGGCTGGGGTCAGTGCGCCCGTACCCCTGATCCCTGCACCACGCTGGCGCCAGCCCGACGATCACCTAGCGCAGCCATGCCTTGGTGCCCGCCACCTCGAACAGCACCTCATGGTCGGGCGTCGCCGACAGGAACGCGTCATCCAACGCCGCGACAGCCTTGTGCGTCTGCTGGTAGACGAACTTGCGGCTCACGCCATGCCGGGCCGCCAGATCGCTGATCGTCGCTGATTGCGCCAATGCCTGAATGGCCAAGTCCTTACGGTCGCTCTCCGGCAGCCTCGCCGCTGCGCCAACACATCGATCCATCTCGCACCGCACCTGAAAACGTCAGGGCGCCATCATCCATCCTGGAAGCGTCAACCCGGCTTCACCAAGCTCCATGTGTAACCCGGCTTTGAACCACGCCGCGAATAATTCATTTACGCGCGATAACCGCATTCAACGTTTCATGGCGTGTTTCCGCTTCCTCGGCCCCCTCCCCCGCCCGTCCCCAGTGTAAGAGAAGAACGGTTACATGCCCCCGGTATGGGTGATCGGCGGAGAGCTCCGCCTCGCGTCGCAGTAGCGAAGCACCCGCGCCACCGATGGGCGCGACCATCGATCCCCGCCCCGGGGTGCCGGAAGTCGCGCTGCCTGTAGCGCCAGGGCATAGTCGCCCAGCGAGCGTGCCCCAGCCGCCCGGGCCGCCTCGATTGCCGCCCCATACACCGCGACGGCGCGGGTTTGCGCCGACGCCACGCGCGCCACGCCGCCGGGCGTGCTTGGCTCTGGCACCACAGCCAGCGTGCCCGCAGGCGGAAGGCAAGGGTTGCCGAGCCGCGTGCCACGCACCTTGGCGGCGGCCAGTGCCGCCTTCGTGCGCTGCGAGATCATCTCGCGCTCGTGTTCGGCGACGGCGGCGAGCACGTGCACCGTGAGCCGGTTCACGCTCGGCATGTCGGCGGCGACGAAGTCCACGCCCCCTTCCATCAGGTTGGAGATGAACGCGACGCTGCGGGCAAGCCGGTCGAGTTTGGCGATCAGCAGTGTCGCCCGCCGGACGCGGCACAGGGCGAGCGCCGCAGCCAGACCGGTGCGGTCGGCCTTGCGCCCGCTTTCCACGTCTTGGAACGCGGCGATGACCTCTGCCCCCACGGACCGGGCGTGCAACTCGACCGCGGCACGCTGCGCGTCGAGCCCGGCAAATTCTGAACCACGCCATCAGCCGCCCGGTTCTGCCGAGCCTATGGTGAACTGCGCCACTTTCTCCGCCTCCGCACCCGTCACCACCAGCACGTTCCCGCCGCTCGCCGTAGACTGCAGTTTCTCCGCCGCACGACGACCGTGCTGGGCATCTTGGGAGCCGCATAACGGGACGTCGCAGTCGCGTCCAAGAATACAGGCGATACTTGCTGGCGCGAGTGCTGATAGAACCCCCAGAACGTGCCTTGCGCAGGTCAGGCCTATGTCGCGATGCGGGCGCCTGCCGTCCCGCCCAGGTAAACCTGCTCCAGCAGATGCCCCTGGCGCAAACTCTCAGGTTCGCCCTCTCCGGCGATCCGCCCGGTCTCCACCAGGAAGCCATAATCGGCATGCCGCAATGCCTTCTCCACCAACTGCTCTACAAGCAGCACCGCGATCCCCTCGTCGCAGAGATTTCGCGCCACGAGCAGAATGCGGTCGACAAGGATGGGAGAGAGCCCGCCGGAAGGCTCGTCCAGGATCAACAGGCGAGGATCGCCGATGACGCCCTGTCCGACTGCCAGGATCTGCTGCTGCCCGCCACTGAGGCGGGAAGCCTGAAGATGCCTGCGTTCCGCCAGTTCCGGAAACAGCTCGTAGATGCGTTCGAGTTTTGAGCGGTCGCCGCGCGGCCGGTTCGCATACGTCCCGATGAGCAGATTATCCTCGACTGACAAGCTCGTGAACACGCGATGACCCTCCAGCACCGGGACGATCCCCGCACGTACCCGTGTCCGCGCCGTCGCCCGGCTGAGGTCCTCGCCGCCAAACACAACTTTCCCGCGGTTCGGCACCAGGCCGGACAATGCATGCAGGATGGTGCTCTTGCCCGCCCCGTTGCGCCCCAGCATCACCGCGAACTCGCCCACCGCCACGGTGAACGACACGCCATGCACAACCTCCGCCTTGCCGTAGGCGACATGCATGTCGCCTACGGCCAGGAGAACCGGCCGCCCATGCCGCGTCATGGTCATGCCCCCAGATACACCCGGTTGACCTCGGCATCGCCACGCACTGCCTCCGGCGTGCCCTGGGCGATAACCGTCCCGCGGTCGAGCGTCGTGACAGTCGAGCAGATGCGGAAGACGAAGTCGGTATGGTGCTCGACCAGCAACACCCCGATCCCGGCGTCGCGCACGGTCCGCACGACCGCCTCCAGGTGACCGATCTCGGCTACCGTCAGGCCGCCCGCCGGTTCGTCCAGCAGCAGGAACCGGGGCCGCGACGCGAGCGCTCGGGCGATCTCGAGGAAACGCTGTTCCGCATGTTCCAGCAGTGCGGCCCGGCGATCGATCGCATGGCCCAGTCCCACCCCCAATACGAGCACGCGCGCGCGCTCCTGCAGCGCCGCCTCGCGCCGGGCCACGAATGGCAGCGAAAACGCAGTCGCCAGGAACCCGCGCGGAGCATCTCGCCAGCTACCGACCATGGCGTTTTCGAGGACGCTCAATGTGTCGAGCAATCGCGGTTTTTGAAACGTACGGGCAATGCCCATCGCGGCCCGGTGGCGCACCGATTGCGCCGTGATTGGCTTGCCATCGAGCAGGATGCTGCCCGCGTCATGTTGATAATAGCCCGACAGCATATTCAGCATCGTCGTTTTGCCGCTGCCGTTAGGGCCAATCAGCCCATGCACCTCGCCCGCCCGCAAGGTCAACGAGACCTGGTTCAACGCCTGCACTCCGCCAAAATGCTTGCTGACAGACTGGGCCTGCAACGCCGTCATATCCTGCCCTTCCGGAGAGCCGCCGCCAGGCGCGGCAGGTCCGGCTGCACCAAGTGGCTCTCATGCGGGCGCCGCCGGGCAATCCGAGCACCGATGAGCTCGAACAGATGGCCGATGCCCTCGGGGATCACCAGCACAACAATCAACAGCAGCACACCGTAGAAGAAACTGCCGAGCTTGGCGAGCGGCGCCACCACCTCCGGCAGCGCTGTCAGCACGGCAGTGCCGAGGAACGGTCCCAGAATGCTGCCGCGACCGCCGATGATGATGCAGACGAAGAAAAACAAGCTGATGTCGAAGGCGAAGGTATCGGGCGTGATGTAGCTCTGCAGCGCCGCAAACAAGCCGCCGGCCAGCCCGGCCGTAACGCCACTGAACAGGAACACCGTCAGCTTCATGCGGAAGATCGGGATCCCCACGCTGGACGCGGCCACTGGGCTATCCCGCACCGCAATTAAGGCGCGGCCCCACATGCGGCGTGCGACATTCCAGGTCAGCAGCGTGACGACAGCGGCGATGCCCAGTACCAGCCAATAAAGGCCGCTCGGTGTATCGAATGGTGGATCGAAGCCCGGAACCGACAGGCCCGTCCCTCCGCCCGTGATGCCGCCCAGGGCCAGCGACAACTCGCCGACAATGAGCGAGAAGGCGAGCGTGGCCATCGCGAAGTAGAAGCCGGGTAGGCGCAGCGATGGCAGGCCCAACAGCAACCCGCACAGTCCCGCGGCAGCGCCAGCCGCCGACAGGGCCAGCACCGGCGACCAGTCCCAGGTTCCCGCCAGCACCGAGTACACGTACGCCCCTATGGCCAGCAGTCCAACATGGCCGATCGACAACTGCCCGGAGTAGCCGACCACGAGATTAAGCCCCGCAATCAGAACCCAATAGACGCCGATCAGGGTGGCCAAATGGATCTCATATTGATTTGTTGCCCAGGCCGGTAGCGTGGCGAGTACTATGGCGGCGACCAGGGCCATCCCCCATCGGCCCACCTCAAACCGCCCGTACGCCGCGGGCGCCGAACAATCCCTCCGGCTTCACCAGCAGCACTAGTATTAGCAAGCCGACGGAGATCGTCTGCTGGAACTCGCCGCCGAACCAGTATGTGGCAAAGGCGCTGAGCAGGCCCAGCGCCAGTCCGCCCACGAGAGCGCCGATGCTGCTGCCCAGGCCGCCAACCGCGATGGCGATGAAGCCGTTCAGCGTCAGCGTCAACCCGAGCGCGAAGTAGGCGAAGGTGAGTTGCCCGGCGGCGAACCCCCCCAGCCCGCCCAGCGCGCCGGCGATGGCATAGGACAGCATGCGCACCTGGTCGGTCGAGATGCCGCGCGCCCGTGCCGCGAACGGGTCCTCGGACGTGGCCTGGAACAGCTTGCCCCACATGGTCCGTCGATAGAACAGCTCAAGCCCGAGTGCGGCCAGCACCATGACGCCGATCGGCAGCCAGAACTTCTGGTCCCATATGCCGCCGCTGAAATCCTGCGGAATTATACGCGGGAACCGCCTCGGCTCCGTGCCCCACCACAAGCCCACCGCCTGCTGCGTCATGGTTGCCAGGGCCAGCGTGCTCAGCAGCCAGAGATGCTCGCCCGAGCGGGCCAGGACGCGCCTCACGCTGACGAGCTCGGTGACCAGCCCGAACAGCATGCCTATACCGACCGCGCCCAGCAGCACCAGCGGCATCGGCCAGCCGAGGACGGTGCTGAACCAGGCCCCAAACACCCCGCCCAGCATGCAGATGTGCCCGGCGGTGACGCTGAGCACCTTGGACGTCGAGTACATCAGATTGTAGATGAGCGCCGTGATGGCATAGACGGCGCCGATCGCGAGCCCCGAGACGATAACAGAGAGCACCTTCAGTGCGGCGCCGCTTGATAGCTGCCTTCCTTGAAGGTCTCGGCGGCGTTCATTGCCATACCGCTGTCGGGAAAACCGTTATGCTCGGTCGGGCTCCAGTGATAGGTCCCGTACACCCCGGCATAGTCCGACGTTTGTTCCAGCACGCTCTTGATTTTCTGCGGCTCGAGCGAATTGGCCTTGGTTGCGGCATAGGCGATGACCTTCATCGAGTCGTAGCCGAGCGCGACCCACCAGAAAGTGAAATTGATCTCCCCGCCCAAGGACGGCTTCACCGCGTCCATAAGGGCCTGTGTCCGCGGCGGCAGCCTGCCATCGACATAGGTTGTGCTGACGTAGCCGGCGGCGAATGTGTTGTCCCAGTAGGACGGCTTATTCAGCAGCGCCTTGATCGGCAGCGCCATCAGCGCCGGATGCCCGACGACCGGCACGTCCCAGCCCATGTCGCCGCGGGTGTTCAGGATACGGGCGCAAAGGCCCGTGGCGGCCGACCACGGCATGACCACGTCGGCGCCTGCGTGTCGCGCCTTTGTCATTTCATCCATGAGGTCGGTCTTGTTCGCGTCCACCAGCACGGAATAGACCGGCGTGATCCCCATCTTCGTCAGCAGCGCCGCCGCGCTCTTGGCGCTGGATGTGCCATAGCCCGACGTGTCGCCGATGACGGCAACCTTGCGCCGCTTCAGTATGTCGATCGCATAGGCATTGGCCGACGAGATCCACTGCGTGTTCGTGTTTATGGTGCGGAACGCGAGCGGATACTTCGCCGAATTCACCAACTCGTCGAGTGAGCCGATGATGATGTTGGGCACGCCTGCACGGGCCAATGACGGCACCGTCGCCAGCGCCTCGCCCGAGTTGACGGGACCGATGATGAACTGGGCCTTGTCGGCAAAGACGAGTTGTTGGGCCAGGTTCACGGCCTTGACCGGATCGCCGGCAGTGTCGCGGGTCAGCAGCTCGACTTTGCGGCCCAGGATGCCGCCCGCCTTGTTGATCTCGTCTACGGCGAAGACGACGCCCTGGTTCTCGGCGATGGCAGCCGAGGACAGCGGGCCCGTCAGCGAAGAAAGCCAGCCGACTTTGACGGTTTCCTGCGCTGTTGCGCGCGCACCGAAGCAGGCACTCGCAAGTATGGAGCAGCACGCCATTGCCACTACCTGGACCAAATCGCGCACGGCCATCTCCCCTTGGACTGGGCCTTCAAAGCTCTTGCGAGGACCGTCGCGTCTTATGACTAGGCTTGTCAAGCCGTTTCGTACTGCGGAATGGCTTCCGTTAGCAATGTTGATAAACCCATGTTAATCGCTTTTATCCGGCCCATGGTGTTGCGCCTTGTGGAATGCGTGTTGATGCTGGTAGCTAGTCGCGATCATAGTTCGGGTATCGCGCGGCAGACCCGGGTTAGAGGAGCGATCATTGAGTTGGATCACTGGCGTCGGGATGACCTCGTTCGGACGCCTAGAAGGCCGCAACACGCTTGACCTGATGAGTGACGCCGCCATCACCGCGCTGGACGACGCAGGGCTAACTCGCGGCGACATCGACGGACTGATCAGCGGCTACTCCACCACCCTGCCGCATTTGATGCTGTCCACCGTGTTTGCCGAACATTTCGGCCTCTCGCCGCACTATGCGCATGGAATGCAGCTTGGGGGTGCGACCGGCTTCGCAATGGTCATGCTGGCCCACACGCTCGTGGAGGCCGGTGTCGTGCGCAACGTGCTGGTCGTTGCCGGGGAAAACCGGCTGTCCGGGCAGTCGCGAGATGCCGCTATCCAGACACTCGCCCAGGTGGGGCATCCGCGCTACGAGGTGCCGCTCGGGCCCACCATCCCGGCCTATTACGGCCTCGTCGCGTCCCGCTACATGCATGAGACCGGCACGACGGACGAGGACTTGGCGGAGCTTGCGGTGCTGATGCGCCGTCATGCGATCATGCATTCCGGCGCACAGTTCCATGACCCGATCACAGTGGCGGACGTGCTGGCATCGAAACCGATTGCCGCGCCGTTGCGCATCCTTGATTGCTGCCCGGTCTCCGATGGCGGCAGCGCCGTCGTGATCAGTCGCGACCGCATCGGTGAGGCCGGAGTGCGCATCCTGGGCTGCGGCCAGGCGCATACCCACCAGCACGTATCGGCCGCCCACAGCCTGACGGCGTTCGGCACGGCGGAGGCCGCGGGCCGGGCCGGACTGGGAACCCGGGTCCAACTGAGCGACGTTCGCTACGCCGCGATCTACGACAGCTTCACCATCACCCTGGCCATCCTGTTGGAAGAACTGGGCCTGGCGCCACGTGGGCAAGCCGGCCCCTTGGCCCGAACCGGACACTTCGGCATTGAGGGTGCGATGCCGCTCAACACCCATGGCGGCCTGCTCAGCTACGGTCATTGCGGCGTGGGCGGCGCCATGGCGCATCTGGTAGAGACGCAGAAGCAGATGACGGGCCGCGCCGGGCCACGCCAAGTCAGGGACGCCTCGATGGCTCTGCTGCATGGGGACGGCGGCGTCCTGTCCTCCCATGTCACCTTGGTGCTGGAGCAGGCCCGATGAACGACTGGACAACCGGAACCCCGGGGATGGTCTTCCAGCATTGCCCGGCATGCCGCGCTGTCTGGTATTTCGAACGCGACTTCTGTCCGCATTGTGGCCGTCTAAAACCAGAAGCGCGCCCGGCCACAGGGCACGGCCGAGTTTATGCCATCACTACCGTCACGCGCGCCCCGTCACCGGAATTGCGGGCGCTGGCGCCATACCGGATCGCGCTCGTGCAGATGGAGGAAGGCTTCCAGGCCATGACACATGCCGACGAGGACGTTACGATCGACGACGCTGTACAACTGCGGTTCGTCACGTTCGGCGATCTGATGATCCCGCGTTGTGAGCGCCAGGAGGGCGGCGCATGATCGCCGATCTCAGCCTGGTGCTGAACCCGCGCTCCGTCGCCATCATCGGCGCGTCGGAAAACCCGAACAAGATCGGTGGTCGCCCGGTGGACTACCTGGCACGGTTCGGCTTCCGCGGCCGGGTGTTCCCGATCAACCCCAACCGCGCCGAAATTCAGGGGCACAAGAGCTACGCCAACCTCGCCAACCTTCCGGAGATATCTGACGTCGCCATCATCGCGGTTCCCGGCGAAACCGCCGTGGCCGCGGTCGAGGAATGTGCCGCCTCCGGGGTCAAGATCGCGATCATGATGGCGTCCGGCTTCGGCGAGACCGAAGGCGGGAAGGCTCAGGAACGCGAGATGGCTGCCCGAGCCCGGTCCCGCGGCCTGCGGCTGATCGGGCCCAATTCCCAGGGCTTGGCCAACTTCGCGACCGGCGCGGTGCTGAGCTTCTCGTCCATGTACACCGAGGTCGCGCCGGAAGACGGGCCAGTGGGCATCATCAGCCAGAGCGGCGCCATGAGCGTCGTGCCCTACGGCATACTCAGGGGCGCCGGCATTGGCATCCGCCACTCCCACGCGACCGGCAACGACTGCGACGTCACTGCCTCCGAACTCGCCATCAGTGTCGCGGCGGACCCGAGCCTCCGGTTGCTGCTCCTGTACCTCGAAAGCATCCCGGACCCGCATCACCTGGCCGAGGCGGCACGCGTGGCACATGCCCGCGGCTTGCCGCTTATCGCCCTGAAGCCGGGCCGGTCGCCGGCCGGGCAGGCGGCCGCCAAGTCGCACACTGGCGCCCTGGCCAACGAAGATCGGGTGGTGGACGCCTTCATGCAGCGCCACGGCATCCGCCGGGTGCGCGACACGGCGGAGATGATGGACGCGGTCGAGCTGTACCTGAAAGGCTGGCAGCCGCAGGGGCGTCGCCTGGTCGTGATCAGCAATTCCGGCGCGACCTGCGTCATGGCGGCCGACGCCGCGTCGGAGGCCGGGATGCCGATGGCCGTCCTGTCCGCGGACACCCGGACCGGGCTCCAGGCGGTCCTGCCCAGCTTCGCCTCCACCACGAACCCCGTGGACATCACGGCGGCGCTGTTGACCAACAGCGGCCTGTTCAGCCAAATCCTGCCCGTCATCGCCCGCGACCCGGCCGCGGATGTGTTCATGATCGGCGTGCCGGTCGCTGGCGCCGCCTACGACGTCCCGGTATTCGCCCGCGATGCAGCCGCCTTCGCCGGGCTGACAGGCAAGCCGCTGGTCATCGCCGCGCCGCAACCGATGGTCGCCGGGCACTTCAAGGCGGCGGGCCTGCCGGTGTTCACCTACGAGACGCAGGCGATTGCGGCACTCGACGGGCTCACCCGGCACCACGAACAGATTGCCCTGGCCCGACAGCGCCGCACGCCAGGTCGCGCCGCGGAGGCTGTTCGGGGCGAGGCGGCCTTGCTGAACGAAGCCGACAGCCTGGGCCTGCTGGCGGGTGCTGGCATTCCGGTCGTGCCCCATCGCCTGTGCCAGTCGGCGGACGAGGCCGCAGCTGCGTTGACAGCGTTGGGCGGGCGCGTCGTCGTGAAGGGATGTTCGGCCGACCTCGCGCACAAGTCCGAGCACGACTTGGTCCGGTTGAACCTGACCGGCGCCGGCGCCGTCCGAGCCGCATTTGCCGACTGCCAGCGCATTCTGGAGGCGGGCGGGTTCCGCTTTGACGGCGTGCTGGTCGCCGCCATGGCGCACGGGCGGCGGGAGATGCTGATCGGCGCACACCGGGACCCGGATTTCGGCCCCGTGGTGCTTCTGGGCGATGGAGGTAAATACGTCGAGGCGATGCCGGACACCACCCTGCTACTGCCACCGTTCACCATCGCGGACGTGCATGCCGCGCTCGTCACCCTGCGTATTGCGCCCGTGCTGACAGGCGTCCGCGGAGAGCCTGCGATGGACACCGAGGCCTTCGCCGCTGCGGCAAGCGCAGTAGGCCAACTCATGCTGGACGACCCGGCAGTCAGCAGCGTGGACATCAACCCGATGCTGCTGAACAGCCAAGGTGAAGGCTGCACCGCAATTGATGCCGTCATCATCCGGACCGTTTAGGAAGGTGTTGCCTATGCCGACCCGCCGCACACTGCTGCAAGCCGGCGCTGCCCTCGGCATCAGCCTGGTGCCCCGCCCTGGCCGGGCTGAGACCTACCCGTCCGGCACCGTGCGCATTATCGTGCCCTACACCCCCGGTGGCTCCACGGACATCACCGCCCGCATCGTCGGCGAAAAGCTGATGACGGCATTCGGGCAGCGTTTTCTCGTGGACAACCGGCCCGGTGCCGGGGGCAACCTCGGCATGGATCTGGCCGCTCGCGCCAAGTCGGATGGTTACACGCTCGCCGTCAACACCACAGCGCACGCGATCAACATGACGCTTTTCACCAATCTTACCTTCGACACGATCAGGAGCTTCGCGCCCATTGCCCTGCTGACGGAAAACCCGCTGATCCTGGTCGTCAACCCGAAGCTGCCGGTACAATCGGTTGCGGAATTGATCACGCTGGCCAAGAAAAGCCCCCGCGCCCTGCACTACGCGTCATCGGGCAACGGGCAGTCCACCCATCTGGCGGCCGAGCTGTTCTGCAGCATGGCCGGGATCAAGATGATCCACGTGCCCTATCGCGGCAGCGCCCCGGCGATCCAGGACGTCATGGCCGGCCAGGTCGAGATGATCTTCGACTCTTCCCAATCGGCGCTCCCGCACGCCCAGGACGGGGCGGTGCGCGCGCTGGGCGTGACCTCGAAGGCGCGCATGCCCGCCATCCCCGACGTCCCGGCGATCACCGAGACGCTGCCGAGCTACGAGGCGATCGCCTGGAACGGGCTGGTGGCGCCGGCCGGCACGCCGGGTGCAATCGTTGATCGCCTGAATACGGCAACCGTGAAAGCGTTGGCCGAACCCGACGTCATCAAGCGCTTCGCCGACCTGGGCGCGACCTGCCGTTCCACCACGCCAGCCGAGTTCACCACCTACATGGCCAAAGAGATCGCCAAGTGGGGTCAGGTCGTGCGCGACTCCGGCGCAAAGATCGATTGATGCACAGCACCGGACGCGTGCCACGCGACATCTGGGCCGGCCTCGTCTTCGTCGTCATCGGCCTCGTGGCGCTCGGCCAGATCCGGCATTACGCGATCGGCACGTTGACGGCGATGGGACCGGGGTATTTTCCACTGATCCTGGCGTTACTGCTGATCGTTCTAGGCGCTTGCTCAGTCCTCAAGGGATTGCTGCGCGCGGGGCCGTCTGTCGAGCATCGCTGGCCGTTGGTCCCGCTTGCCTTTTTAGTCGCGGGTATCGCGCTGTTCGCTACCCTCGTCGAGGTCACCGGGCTGCTTGCCGCGGTGTTCGTGCTGGCGGTCATGGTCGGCTATGGCGACCTGCGACGACATCCGTTGCAGGTCATTGGCTCGGCGGTGCTGCTATCGGTCGGCGCCACGCTGATCTTCGTGCAGTTCCTCGGCATGCCGATCCGCGCGTTTTAGGAGGGCCGCATGGACGTTCTCGCGAACTTGCAGCTTGGCTTCCATGTGGCCCTGACGCCGGAGCACCTGCTGTACTGCCTCGCGGGCGCTGCCCTTGGCACGCTGGTGGGCATCCTGCCCGGGATCGGTCCCGTCACCACGATTGCTATGCTGCTGCCGGTCACGTTCAAGATGTCGCCGACCGGTGCGCTGATCATGCTGTCCGGCATCTACTACGGCGCGCACCATGCCGGGTCCACCACCGCCATCATGCTGAACATGCCGGGAGAACCGACCTCCGTCGTCATCTGCCTCGACGGCCACCCCATGGCGCGGCAGGGTCGGGCCGGGGCGGCGCTGTGCATCTCTGCCCTAGGATCGTTCTTCGCCGGGTGCGCCGCCATCCTCGTAATCGCGTTCTTTTCCCCGCCCCTCGCCAGGGCGGCCTTTGCGTTTGGCCCGGTGGAGAACGCCGCCATGATCATCATGGCGCTCGTCACAGCATCGGCCGTATCCGACACGCCGATGCTGACGACGGTCGCGATGTCGGTGCTGGGCGTCCTGCTCGGGACGGTGGGCACGGATGTCGAGACGGGCACGATGCGGCTGACCTTTGGCAGCTACAACCTGGCCGACGGCGTGAGCTTCGTCGCCGTCGCGGTCGGGCTATTCGCCTTCGCCGAAGTAATGATGCATCTCGCCGCGCCTGAGAAGGCAACCTCCGGGAGCTTCCGCATTCGCGGCCTGATCCCCAGCCGGGCAGACCTGCGAGCCTCCTGGAAGCCGATCGGGCGCGGCACCGCCCTCGGAGCCGCACTCGGCATCCTTCCCGGCACGGGACCGCTGCTCGCGTCCTATGCCTCCTACGCGATGGAGAAGCGCCTGGCCCGGACACCGGAGCGGTTCGGCAAGGGCGCGATCGAAGGGGTGGCCGGGCCTGAGGCCGCTAACAACGCCGCAGCATTGACGCATTTCATCCCGATGCTGACCCTGGGCATTCCGGCCGGGGCCGCCATGGCGCTCATGCTCGCCGCACTGTTGATCCAGGGCATCCAGCCCGGGCCGCAGGTGATGACGAAAAACCCCGAACTGTTCTGGGGCGTGGTCGCCAGCATGTGGATCGGCAACATGATGCTGCTGGTGCTCAATCTGCCGTTGGTCGGCGTCTGGGTCCGCCTGCTGAGCATCCCGCGCCGGTTCCTTTACCCGGCCGTGCTCGTGTGCTGCTGCATCGGGGTCTATAGCGTCACCAACTCGGTGTTCGACCTGGGTGTCGCCGCCGCGTTCGCCGTACTGGGCGTCATATTCAAGATGCTTGGGTGCCACCCGGCACCGCTGATGCTCGGCCTGGTGCTGGAGGAAAATCTGCGCCGCGGCTTGAAGCTGAACAACGGCGACTTTACCGTGTTCCTGACCCGCCCGGTCAGCCTGGCGCTGTTGGTCCTGACGGCAGTGCTGGTCTACTTCTTCGCTGGCCGCAGTTTCGGCTCGGCCCTGTCCACCGCACCCACGCCCGCGCAAGCGGAGCTCGAACGGGAGCAAGCAGTGCGCGCCGACTGACGCAGAAAACGGAGGGAACCTATGGCACGCAAGACAGTGCTGATCGCCGGCGCCCACGGCTTGATCGGACGTGCCCTGATCGAACAGCTTGAAGCCGAACCGGCGACCGACATCATCGGCCTGGGCCGCCGTGCCGGGGCCATCGGCCGTGCACGGATCGTCGCCGTCGACCTCCTCGACCGAGAGGCGTGCCTGGCCAGGCTAGGCAGGCTATCCGGGGTCACGCACATCGTTTTCGCCGCCTGGGCACCGCGGGACAGCCGGGCCGCCGAGGTCGCGCCGAACCTCGACATGCTGCGTAACTTGATGGATGCGGTGTCGCCTGCGGCCCTGGGCCTGGCCCATGTCACGCTCCTGCAGGGCGGCAAGGCCTATGGCAGCCACCTTGGCGGGTTCATGACCCCGGCGCTCGAAAGCGACCCGCGCCACATGCCACCAAATTTCTACTACGACCAGGAGGACTATCTGCGCGGCCTGCAGGCAGAGGCCAATTGGGCCTGGACGGTGTTCCGCCCCACCGTCGTCTATGGCCTTGCGATAGGCAATCCGATGAACGTCACCACCGTCATCGGCGCCTACGCCGCTATCTCGCAGGAACTGGGCCTGCCGCTGCGCTTTCCCGGCAGCGAGCGGGCCTACACCGTGCTAAATCAAGCGGTGGACGCTGGGCTGATCGGGCGCGCGATCCGATGGGCGGGCGAGGAGCCGCGTGCCCGCAACCAGATCTACAACATCACCAATGGTGACCTGTTCCGCTGGTCGCGCATGTGGCCCCACATCGCCCGCCACTTCGGCATAGCGACGGCCGAGCCGCAGCGCTTCCCGCTTGCGGAGTTCATGGCTGACAAAGAACCGCTCTGGACACGCCTGGTCGCGCGTCACGGCCTGCAGACGACACCCTACCGCGACGTGGTCGCCTGGCCGTTCGGCGAGTTCGTGCTGCAGCGGGAGTTCGACCACGTGCTGGACACGACCAAGCTGCGCGACTACGGCTTCGACGGTTACGAAAGCACGTACCGGATGTTCGACCGGCAGATCGACCAGATGCGCGAGCAACGCGTCATCCCCTCTCTGTCCCAGGGAAGCGCACGATGAACCTGCGTGAGATCGCGTCCGGGCTCCGTTTCCCCGAAGGCCCGATCGCCATGCCCGACGGCTCCATCCTGCTGGTGGAGATCGAGCGCGGCACGCTGCTCCGCGTCCAGCCGGACGGGTCCAAACACGTCGTGGCGCAATTCTCGGGCGGCCCGAACGGGGCGGCGATCGGTCCCGACGGCAAGTGCACCATCTGCAACAACGGTGGCTTCAAGTGGACCGATGACGAAACCGGGCTGCGTCCGATCCTGCAGGCCGACGACTATAGCGGCGGCCGGATCGAGCGCGTGGACCTCGCCACCGGCGCCGTGGAGACGCTCTACACCGCAAGCGACCAAGCGCCGCTGCGCGGTCCGAACGACCTGGTGTTCGACCGCCACGACGGCTTCTACTTCACCGACCTCGGCAAGAGCCGGCACCGCGAAATGGACCGCGGCGCGGTCTGCTATGCCCGCGCCGATGGCAGCCTGATCCGGGAGATCGCGTTTCCCATGATCACGCCCAACGGCATTGGCCTGTCGCCCGACGGCAACACGCTCTACGTCGCCGAAACCGAGCCGGCCCGGCTCTGGGCGTTCGACCTCGACGGACCCGGCCAGGTCAGGCGCTACCCTTGGCCTTCCCCGCACGGCGGCCGGCTCGTTACCGGCAGCAGCAACTTTCAACGCTTCGACTCCCTGGCCGTGGATCGCGCGGGCAACATCTGCGTGGCGACCCTCGTACACGGCGGCATCTCAATCATCGCGCCGGACGGATCCTCCATGCGCCATGTTCCGATGCCGGAGCGGTGGGTGACGAACATTTGCTTCGGCGGTCCCGACCTGCGCACCGCCTATATCACCTTGTCGTCCACCGGGCGGCTAGTGGCCTGCGAGTGGGAGCAAGCCGGCACTCCGCTGGCCTATCTCAACGACTAAGCGTCAGTCGATCTGCACGGACGCCACTTCGGCCACGTGCTTCCACTTCTCCACTTCCGCCACCACCACGGCGGTAAACGCCGCGGGGCTGTTGCCGACCGGCACGGCCCCGCTTTCAATCAGGCGATGACGCGTGTCCGGTTCCTGCACGATGGTCGCGATCTCGTTCGAGAGATACTGCACCAACGCGTCCGGCGCGCGCTTCGGCGCAAAGATCCCAAACCAGGCGGACACTTCGTAGCCTGGGACCGTGGCGGCAATAGTCGGCACGTCGGGTGCGCTCGGCGCGCGGTCCTTTGTCGTGACCGCAATGCCGCGGATCGCACCGGAGCGGATTTGCTCCATCGACGACGGCAGGTTGTCGAACGCGATCGGGATGTGCCCGGCCAGCAGGTCGTTCAGCATGGGACCGCCGCCCTTGTACGGCACATGCTTCATCGACATGCCCGTCATCGCCTCCAGCAGCACCGCCGACATGTGCGGAGAGCCGCCATGCCCGGTGGACCCATAGGCGAGTTGCCCCGGCGTCTCCCGCGCGCGGCGCAGCACGTCGTCCAGCGTCGCCATTCCGGCGGACGAATTGGCAATCAGCACGTTGGGTGAGCTCACGACCTCGCTTACTGCCGCGAAGTCCGCGATCGGGTCATAGGGCAGGCTCTTGAACACGGCGGAGTTCGTGCCGTGCGTATTGATGGTGCCGAACAGCAGGGTGAGCCCGTCGGGTGCGGCGCGCGCCACCGACTCGGTGCCGATCGCACCGCTGGCGCCGGGCTTGTTCTCAATAATGCAGTTGCGGCCCAATCGGTCGGTCAGACGGGCTGCCACCAGCCGGGCCACGAAGTCGGTTGTCCCGCCAGGCGGATAGGGCACGACGATCCGCACTGTCCGGAGCGGGTATCCGTCCGGCCCGGCAGCGCCGGCTAGTGTTCCGGCAGCCAGGATGGCCAATAGGCGACGCGTGATCATCACCGCTTTTCTTCCTGTCGTTGTTTCGTCGCAAGGTACAACCCGACGTGCGCGCCGCCAAGAACCCCGTTGTCGCTCGCATGAGCGGGTGGCATGCTAACGGCAGCGTTCTGTCAGGCGTAACCGTTCAACATGCAACCTAGCACAAAGGGCGCAGCGCCGCCCCGTACGGGAGGGAAGTTCACGGCATGGCCAGCATTCGCATTGGTACCGGCTCCGCTTGGTGGGGCGACCGCGTCGAACCCGCGCAACTCAATGCCGAGCGGGGCGACCTCGACTACTTATGCTTCGAGACGATGGCCGAGGCGACCATCTCCGCCGCCCAGGTCCGCAAGCGGCGCGACCCCAGCTTCGCCGGCTACGACACCTATTTGGACGACCGGATGAGGGCGGTTCTGCCGGGCTGCCTAAAGCGTGGCACGCGCATCATCAGCAATCAGGGCTGGATCAACCCCGACGGCGCCGCCGAGCGCATCGTGCACTGGCTGCGCGAGTTTGGCGGCACCGGCATCAAGGTGGCCGCAATCTCGGGTAGCCTGATTGCCGACCGCGTGCTGGACGAAACCGATATCATCCTCGAGAACGGCCGCAACACCGACACGCTGCGCGACACCATGGTGTCCGCCGAGGCCTATCTAGGCGCCGAGCCGATCGTGGAGGCACTGCGCCAGGGCGCGCAGATCGTCGTGACGACGCGCGTGGCCGACCCGTCGCTATTCCTCGCGCCGATGATGCACGAGTTCGGCTGGGACCTGCTGGATTATGCCCGGCTGGGCGCTGGAAGTGCGATCGGGCACGTGCTGGAGTGCGGCGCGCAGGCGACCGGCGGCTACTTCGCCGACCCCGGTTTCAAGGACGTGCCGGAACCGTGGAATCTGGCCTTCCCCATCGCCGAGGTAGACGCGACCGGAGCTGCCACCATCAGCAAGGTCAGCGGCACCGGCGGCGCCATCACCCGCATGACGCTGAAGGAACAATTGCTGTATGAGGTCCACGACCCCGCGAACTACATCACCCCGGACGTCGTCGTGGACTTCACCACGGCGATCCTGCAGGAGATTGGACCGGACCTGGTGCGCGTCAGCAGTATTACCGGCAAGCCGCGCACGCCGACGCTGAAGGTGTCGATCGGCTGTGCCGAGGGGTTCATCGGCGAAGACATGTTCTTCTATGCCGGGCCAGGCGCTTTGCGCAGGGCGGAACTGGCCAAGCGCATCCTGGAGAAGCGCTTCGAGATCGTAGGCCTAAAAGCCGAAGACATCCGCATTGACTTCATCGGCGTCAACGCGATCCACGGCCCGGCCTCGGCCAGCAATGGTCGCGAGCCCTACGAGGTAGCGGTGCGGGTCGCCGCTCGTACCCTGACCCGGGAGGAAGCTTTCAAGATCGGCCGCGAGGTGGACGGCATGGCAGTGTCCGGCGTGGGCATGACCGGCAAGCGGGTTCCGCACCAGGACCGTGTGCGCGAGGTGATTGGCGTATGGTCGAGCCTTATCCCGCGCGCAAACGTCCCCTGGTCGATCAATATGTATGAGAGCTGAGCGATGAAAATCCTCCTGCACAACGTCGTCCATGTCCGCTCGGGCGACAAAGGCAACACTGCTTGCATCTCCGTCATAGCCTTCACCGACGAACTCTATGAGGTCGTGCGCGATCAGCTCTCCGCCGCGCAGTTTAAGGCGCACTACAAGGGCCTCATCAAGGGCGAGGTGCAGCGCTATGAGGCGCCGGGCCTGGGCGCATTGCAGTTCGTAGCGGATGGCGCGCTGGGCGGGGGCGTATCGCGCAGTCTCTGCCTCGATAACTACGGCAAGGCGCTCTGTTCGGCTATTCTCGCCTACCCGATCGAGGTTCCCGATCGGCTGCAAAACCAACTCCGGGGGCTATGACGAGCAACTCACTCGACGTTGCGGATGATGCGGCCGATGTGAGCCTGAACGCGACGCAGAAGGTCTGCGCCGTACTGCGCGCGTTCGGCAACGCCTCGTCTGCAAGCCTTCGCGACCTCGCGGCGGCGGCGGAGCTGAACAAGGTCACGACGTTCCGCATCCTGGGCACACTGGTGAGCGAGGGCTTCGTTCGCCGTCCGTCCGGCTCTCGCCTCTACGAGCTCGGACCCGAGATCTCGCTTCTCGCTACCGCGCTCGGCCGTCAGATGGACCTGCGCGGAGCAGCACGCTCCGCCTTGCTCAAACTGGCCTCGCAGTCCGGCGACACCGCCGTGCTCAGCATGCGCGCTGGCGCCCACGCCGTCTGCCTAGACCGGCAGACCGGAGATTTCCCTATTCAGTCGAACTACCTGTATCCCGGCACCCGCCGGCCATTGGGAGTTGGGGCCGGCGCGATGGCCATTCTGGCGGCCCTCCCAAAAACGGAGGGCGACACGTTGCTGACCTTCGTGGCGAAGCAGCTTGCGGAATTTCCTCGTCTGTCCATGGAAGCCGTGCGCGAACAGTTCGAGGTCGCCCGGCAGCAAAATTACGCCGTTGTGGTCAACAGTATTGTCGACCACATGGGCGGGATTGCCGTCGCCATCCGATCGCCGAGCTACGGCGTCGTCGGCTCGTTCAGTGTCCTTGCGTTGAGCCAACGGATTCAGTCCCGAACGGATAGTCTCGTTACGCTGCTGCACGAGGCAGCACGCGACACCGAAATGCGGCTGTCGGCAGCGATCAACGGATCGTAGTCGCTAATCACAGGTGGTTGTGGGTCAGCAGTCAGTTTCGATTGTGATGACGTTTCCTTAGCTTGACTTTGGCCATTTTCGGACTGCCGTCGGCGTTGCATCGCTTGTGATCGAGCCCGGGATTTTCGGCTGAGGCAATGTTGGCAAATCCCTCTCCGACGTCGAGTTGGGAGTGAGCGGATG
>JAABUJ010003069.1_pt1 | contig 19350 bp, 19 predicted proteins | sample 5559131 | NCBI WGS metagenome assembly JAABUJ01 (sample SAMN10711875, study PRJNA513366) | rock metagenome | isolation source: Antarctica rocks | place: Antarctica: Victoria Land, Mt New Zealand nord | collected 2016-01-07 | reverse complement strand
AAGAGGTATGTGCCTATCGAAGAAACTTCGATCGAACGACCACCCAATGAACATCCGCACCCGTGATTCCCATTATGCCCGGACCAAGAAATGGGGCGCAGGCCAATTCGCGCCCTTCCTTCTTCTCTGTATTCATCTCTCTTTCCTCTGCGTCCTTCGCGTCTTGGCGGTTCAATCTCCCCTTCCTCAATCCGACACACGGCTTAACACCTCGGATCGAGACGTGAGGAGATGCGCCACCCGGTTCGACTCGGCCCGGCGGTTCAGGAGCCAGTGGCCGCAGGGGACCAGGAGGGGTCGGACGAGCAGGGCGTCGACCGCGATCCCGACCACCAACGCGAAGCCGAGCTGGCGGAGCGAGCCGAGCGGGCTGAACAGGAGCGAGGCGAAGCTGATCGCCGTGATCGCCGCCGCCGAGGAGATCAGCCCGCCGGTCTGGGCCACCGCGCGGACGATCCCGGCACGGAGGCCGAGCGATCCGGCCTCCTCGTGGAGCCGGGCCATCAGGAAGACGTTGTAGTCGACTCCCACCGCCACCAAGAGGACGAACAGGAAGTAGGGGACCTTCCAGTCGAGCCCCTCCGAGCCCAGGATCGTGATGAACAGGAAGTGGGTGGCCCCCAGGGCGAACAGGTACGTCAGGAGCATCGTCGCCACCAGGTTGACGCAGGCCAGCGGGTCGCGGAGCGCGAAGATCAGCACCAGGAAAACCCCGATCGGGATCACGAACCAGCTCTGGACCTGGTCCGACCGGGTCAGGGCCCGGATGTCGGCCGACTCGGCGGTCGGCCCGGCCACCAGCGCGACCACGCCGGCCGGGTCGGCCTCCTCATCGAGCCGGTCGCCGAGCTTCCGGCGGAGCGTGACCACGTCGTCCATCGCCTGGCCCGAGAACATCCGGGCCCCGGGCGTCACGTCGAGCCGGGCGGCCTTGCCGTCGGCGGTCAGGTAGGTGTCGAAGCTCTCGCGCAGCTGGGGATGGTCGCGGACCGTCTCCGAGGTGATCAGGAGCCGGTCCAGCGCCTGGCGGCCGACCGGGTCCTCCAGGATCCTCGCGATCTCCTTCGAGGCCCGTCGGATCCCGTCGGCGAGCTGCCCGGCGCCGGCCGCGGCCTGCGTGAGCTGCTCGAGGTTCGGGTCGGGCTGCTCGGGCCCGGCGGGCTTGCCCGGCGGGGCCTCGGGGCGATCAGCGACCCCGGAAATCAGACGGGTGGGATCCAGGAGCAACGAGCCGGCCCGCCGGAAGCCTTTGGACAGGGCTTCGCGGCTCGCCCGGGTCTCGTCGGGGGCCGGGGCGAGGTCGGGGCGAGGCATCGGCAGGCCAGCCCGGCCGAGGAGCCATCGAGCGGCCCGGAGCTTGGTCAAGCCCTGTTCGAGGCCATCGCGGAGCCGGTCGGCCCCGGCCTCGATCTGCTCGAAACCGGCGTTGACCGTCGCCAGCCGGTTCGAGAGCCGCGCGGGGTCCAGCGGCGCGGTCGACCCGAGCGGCTGGGTGGCCGAGCGGACCTCGACCACCGACTTCTGCCGGGCGAGCATCCGGCTCACCTCGTCGATCAAGGCCAGGCCCCGCGAGCCCCGAAGGTCCTCGTCGGACCGGAGGACCACGGTCAGGGGGGCGGCCACGCCCGGCCCGAACTTCCGGGCGACCAGCCGGAGCCCCTCGGCCGAGGCGGTCCCCGGGGGCATCTCCAGCAGGGTGTCCTGGACGAACGTCGTCCGGGTCCCCAGCACCGCCAGGGGGACCATCAGCGCCAGCCCCCCCGCCCAGCTCAGGACCGGCCGGGCCAGGGCCCGATGGGCGAACCGGTCCCAGAAGCCCGTCGAAGGCGCGGTCATCCCGGCGAACGCCTTGGGGCGCCACCGGGCGAGCAGGACCAGCAAGGCCGGGGCCAGCGTCAGGCTCGCCGCCAGGGTGATGACCAGCCCCAGGGCGACGCTCGGACCGGTGCTGGAAAACAGCTTGAACCGCGTGGTCCCCATCAGCATCAGCCCGGCGAACACGGTCCCGGCGCTGGTGATCAGGGCCATCGCCCCCCGTCGGAGCGTCACCCGCATCGCGCCGGCGGGGTTCCGGGCGTCCCAGTGCTCGCCGAACCGCCACGAGACGAACAGGCAGAAATCGGTCCCGCTGCCGAAGAGCAGGACGATCAGGAACAGCTCGACCAGAGGCGAGATTTCCCAGCCCGCTCGGGCCAGCCAGGCCAGCAGGCCCCGCGAGATCACCACGCAGATTCCGATCGTCGCCAGCGGGACCAGGGCCAGCCAGAACGACCGGTAGACGAACAGGAGGACGCCCAGGAGCAGCACGACGGTCGCCATCGCCGCGCGATCGAGCGAGGTCTGGACGTTCCGCATGTAGTCGCGGCCGACCACCGCGTCGCCGGTCCATCGGACCTCCAGGCCCGAGGGCTCCGACAGGCCGGGCCGGCGGGCCTGGCCCTGGAGCCAGTCGACGGCCCCCTCCGCCGACGGGGCCACGAACGAGCTCGCCAGCGGAACGGCGATCAGCTCCAGCGTCCCGTCCTTGCTGATCAGCCGCTCGGCGATCGGCGGGATCGAGGCCGGGCCGAGCACCCGGAGGACCTCGGCCGGTCGATCCGGGGCCTGCTCGAACCGGTCGGCCAGCCGCCGGGCGTAGGCCCGATCCCCGGCCGAGAGCCCCGACGCGCGGTGCAGCGCGACGACCACCTGGGACTCGAACGACTGGTCCGGCCAGGCTTCCCGGACCAGGTCGCCGCCCCGGGCGCTCTCGGACTCCTCGTCGAGCAGGTGGGCCTGCCCCTCGGCGGCCAGCCGGGTGAGGTCCGGGGCGGTCAGGACGACGAATCCGGCCAGGACAACCCAGACGCTCACGATCCATCCGGGGCGCCGGGTCACCGCGATCCGCAAGCTGTCGATCAGCATGGCCTCTCCACTCCGCGCCCCCGGCCGATCGGCCCGAGGGTGGACCCCTCCGCCCGGGGTCCGACCCCGGATCCTCCTCCTGACGGCGCTGGCCTCGACCACGGGACGCCGGGATCAGGACCGGGAGACTCTAGCATAATCCCGCACGTTTCGCCCCGGCCTCCGCCCGCGTTCAGGGAGCGCGGAACAGCGAGCCATACCGCGAGGGCCGGCCCGACTCCCAGGGCCGATAGCGGTTGCAGAAGTCGATCCGCTCGCCGATCGGTGGGTGGGACGACCGCCAGAGGACCGAGAGCCGCCCGGGGTAGGGGTACGATAGGTTGTCGCGCTGGAGCTTGGCGAAGCCCGAGGCCGCGACCCGGTTGGCCCGGGTAATCTCCAGTGCGAAGCGGTCGGCCTCGTGCTCCAGGTGCCGGCCGAACCCGAGGATCACTGGCGCCCCGAGCAGGATCGTCACCTGCGCCAGCAGGAGGATCAGCGGGACCGACGCCACGTCCGAGAGCCGGTCGAAGCCGAACCGATCGTGATACCTCCGGATCAACCAGCCCGCCGCGTGGTGGATCAAGAAGAGGGCGAAGATCGTCCCGACCGACGACAGGGCCAACACCTGCGCGACGTGGTTCAGGACGTAATGGCCCATCTCGTGGCCCATCACGACCAGAACCTCGTCCCCCTCCAGCTTCTTCACGAGGGTGTCCCAGAGCACGATCCGCTTGGTCCCAGCCAGGCCCGTGACGTAGGCGTTGACCGTGGTCGTCTCGCGGCTCCGGTCGACCTCGAAGATTCGGGCGTCGTCGATCCCCGCCCGGCGCGCCAGGGCCCCGATCCGGGCCTCCAGCCGCTTATCCTTCATCGGCCCGAAGTCGTGGAACAGCGGGTCGATCACGACCGGGGCCAGGAACGCCGAGGCCGCCGCGAACGGGAACGTCAGGAGCCCCGTGTAAAGCCACCACCGCCGGGGGCTCCGGGCCATCAAGAGATACGGGATCCAGAGCAACAGCCCAACGCCCACCGCCTCGATCGCCAGGCCCTTGAGCGAGTCGCCGAGCCAATGGCCGAACGACTTGATCGACAGCCCGTATTCGTGGAGCCAGACGAAACCGACGTAGTACTGCCAGGGGAAGTTGATGACGTACTCGATCGCCAGGAAGACCACCCCGTAGAGGGTGACCACCACCGGCCAGGGCCGCCCCCGGCCCTCCGCCAGCCTCCGGATCCGCGCCGAGAGGCCGGAGAACAGGAGGACGGCGGGGACAGCCACGCCCCAGGCCCGCGCGAAGAACCAGACCCGGATCCCTGACTCGTAGAACCGGATGGCTTTCGGCGACGGTTCGGGGACCGCGACCGGGCCAGGCTCGCCCCCCGGGCCGGCCGCGGAGGACGACCGGACCCCGAGGAGCAGGGCCGCCCCGATCAGGAGCACCCCGACCCCGATCCGCGCGGCCCTAGACGATCTGATGGGGGGGCTCCACCGGGGTCGGGACCGGGTTGGCGGTGGTCGGCTCGTCGGCGGGGGGAGTCCTCGACGCCCAGAGCGCCAGCAGGCCGAGCGTCGAGAGCAACGCCAGGCCCCAGCCGGCGACGGCCGAATACCAGGAGATCGCGTACTTGTGGGCCAGCTCCCCCTGCGGGGTCTTGAGGATCCCTTCGTTCTCCGCGTCCAGCTCCTTGTTCCGGGCGCGGAGCTTCTCGTAGTCCTCGCGGTCGCCCTTGGCCTTCTCGGCGGCCTCGGCGGCGACCTTCTTGTGCTTCTCGAACTCGGCCTCGATCCGCTGGTGGTCCCTCGCGGCGACCAGCGCCAGCCGCTCCTGCGACCTGGCCACCCCCTTCATCTCGTCCAGGTCCTTCTCGGCCTTGGTGAGCTTGTCGACGAACCTCCGGGGGTCGCTCCCCTCGCCGTCCCGCTCCAGGAGGGTCTTGAGGGCGAGCTGCTGGACGGTGTCGGTGTCGTCGACGGACCGGGAGAGCTTCTCCAGGGTGGTCGTCTGGATCTGGAGCTGCTGGGTCAGCGTGTAGAGCCAGGCGGCGGCGGCCACGAGCAGGACGCCGGCGAAGAGGCCCATCGTGCCGAAGAGCGCGGCGGCCTGGGCCCGGTCGGCCGGGGACGAGGTCGCGGCCTGGTGCGGTCGTGAGAGCATGGCGATCAGCTCGGCCTCCAGGCGGGGGGAGAGGCCCCCTCCGCCCGACTCGGCGTTGGGGATGGACTCCAGGTCGTTGGCCAGCCGGGCCAGCGCCACTCGGTCGTTGCGGTCGGCCGACAGGTGATACCCGCCGACCTGGTCGAGCCCGCCGTCGCGCCAGCGGAAGAACCCCCGGGTCTGCCGGATCGGGTCGACCACATAGGCCAGTTGGAGCGGCTGGGCGAAAAAGTTCCGGTGGATGAACAGGTCATGGCTCGACAGGAAGATCCCGAAGTCGGGGTGGGTGTGATACCAGCCCACGATGTCGAGGTCGGGGTGGAGCCGGTCGCGCTCGCGGGTCATCTCCTCCCACGAGTCATGCGTGTAGGTGAAGCTGGCCTGGGTGTTCTCGTAGTGCTTGGCCTCCAGCGACTGCGTGACCCAGACGAACGGCTGTCCCGTCTGGTCGTCGAGGCATTCCAGGCCCAGGAGGATCCCCCCCAGCTCCACCGACGTGTCCCGGAGGGCGTGCCGCTCGATCGCGTCGGCCGGCTGGAGGTCGAGGAAGATCGGCAGGTCGTCCGGCCCGGGGACCTCGTACGCCACGCAGGCCCACCGGCGGTCGCGGTCCGGCCGCCGGGCCTGCTTCGGCTCGCGGTACCGGACCTCCTCGAAGACCATGTCGTCGGTGCTCAAGGCCGCTCGCCCCGTCCCAGTTGATCCCGAAGCTCATCTTCGCCGAGTTGATCCACGAGCATATCCCAGATCCCTTTCGGCATGTAGTTCGGCCCGAGGCTTGGCTCGCGATCTCGGAATACACCGAGCGATTGGCCTGGGCTGACCAGGCGCTCCACCTCTTCCTCGGTGAGGCCAATCTGCTCGCTGTAGGTTAACTCCGCCCCGTGTTCCAGCTTGTCATGGATGACTAGGAGTTCGCCCAGCCCTCGGAAGACGACATCGACCGCTTTTCCTTCGGGGTTTTCGTAATGGCTCTCGGCCTCCGCGCCGAGTTCCATGGCCCGGGCGTAGGCATCCTTGGCCGAGCCGGCTTGCACGAGTACGGTATTGACATGGACGACGTTGCGCGGGTCGCCTTCGATCCGATGCTCGATCACGAGGTCGGCGAGGAACCACTCGGCGTCGCACGGGACGAAACCCATCGTGATCCCCCTATCGAGCCTCGCCCGCCCGCCGGAGCCGTTCGACGAACGCCGCATGCTCGGGCGTGGCCAGCCCGCGCTGGACGACCTGGAAGACCGCCGCCAGGTCGCCGCGGATCAGGGTCTCGGGGTCAAGCCAGAGGCCGGGGAAGACTTCGCTCCGGTAGATCCCACCTTCGCCCAAGACCAGGCGATCGAACCGACCTTCACGGAGGACGAACCAGTCGATCGCCCGGTCCAGCACCCGCCAGACGAGATATTCACGGACGTGATTGCGCCGATAGGCTTCGAGCCTCGCCCCCAGATCGAGGGACTTCGAGCTGACCGCGACCTCGGCCACCAGCTCCGGCGCTCCGACGACGTAGCGATCCGCGCTCCTCGTCGATTGCCCTCCCCGCCCGGGCGCGATCCGGAGGTGGACGTCCGGCTGGGGTTGATTCGCATCGTCCAGGCGGACCGTCCCCTCGACGGAGGAGAACAGGTAAGGGGTTCCCACTTGATAGAACCCCAACCATTGCGTGAAGCCGGCATGAGGTTGACCGTGTTCGTCGGAGACCGGTGATGCCACGTAAACCACCCCTTCGATCAGCTCGGCCTTGCGGATGTGGGGCGAGGCGTGATAGCGACGCTCGAACTCGGCCGCCGTCATCCGGTCGCCGTCGACCAACTCCGGGATCGAATCCGCCCAGGTCGTTGTGGCCATGAATCTCCTCCGATCGTCCGGGTCATCAGGTCTCGCCGGGGTTCAGCCGCCTCCGCCCGCCCGTCGGAGTCGCTCGACGAACGCCGGATGCTCGGGCGTGGCCAGCCCGCGCTGGACCGCCCCGAAGACCGCCGCCAGGTCGCCCCGGAGCAACGCCTCCGCATCGAGCCAGAGGCCGGGGAAGATTTCGCTGCGGAGGATGCCGTCCTCGGCCGGCGCAAGCCGTTCGTAGCGGCCTTCGCGGAGGATGAGCCAGTCAATCGCCCGGTCCTCGACGCGCCAGACGACGTATTCACGGGCCCCGTTGCGGCGATAGATTTCGGCCTTTTCGTGCAAATCCTTGCTGACACTGCTGTAGGCGACCTCCGCGACCAGCTCCGGGGCCCCTTGGAGATAGTCGTCATCGCCGATCCGTGATTGGCCGCCGTGAGATTCCCGGATCAGCAGTAACGCATCGGGTTGAGGGATATTTCTCTGATCGAGCCGGATCGTCCCGTTGTCACCCCCCAGGGTGCCGAGGGTCGCCGAGCGGTAGAAGGCGAGCCAGCCGATGAGATCGAAATGTGGCGCGGATTGGTTCTCGATCGAGACGGGCGATGAGATCGGAAGTCCACCCTGGACGGATAACGGATCATCGGGCGAGGGGATGTAAACAACACCCTCGATCAACTCCGCTTTCTTGAGATAGGGCATCGCCTCGTAACGGCGCAGAAATTCGTCCGCGTTGAGGTGATCCCCGTTGCGGAGCGGTGGGATCTTGCCAGTGGTCGGGGTGGGATTTGTGGTCCGAGTCGAGGTCACCATCGTCTCAGTCTCCCCGCGCGATCCGCCCGAAGCTCGCCGAGCGGTCGCCGGCCAGGAGGAAGAAGCCGGAACCGTCGGGGCCGTCGACCCGGACGATATCGTACGGCGGAATCCCGACCTTCGCCAGCGGGAGCGCCGCCAGGGGGGAATCCTCCTCGACCGCGTTGACGATCTCGGGCCGGCCGGGCTCCTTGCAGACCGGGCAGACGGCCTCGGCCATCCCGACCTTGGTCCGGGGCCGGAAGACCTCGACGCGCCGGTCGCACCTCGGGCAGTGGATGGTCGTCACCAGGTCGCGTTCCAGCGGGAGGGTCAGCGGCCCTCCGAGCGTCTTGCCGGCCTCGGCGAACAGCTCGGCGAGGGTGGCGGAGTTTCCGAAAGCCAGATCGGTCGGATCGGGATAGGTCTCGTGGCTCAGGCAGTCCTCGCGGCGGGGGAGCTTGGTCGAATAGAACTGGTTAGTCACGCCGTTGAAGACCATGGCCGAGCCGGCGGCGACGGGCAGGCCGTGGATCAGCTTGAGGGCTTCTTGCACCTCCAGGGCGGCCATCATCGAGGCGATGGTCGGGGCCGTGGGGACCTTGCCTTCGAGGATCTGGTCGCGGCGGAGCAGGGGGCAGGAGTACCGGAGGTTGAGGAGTTGATAGTCCCGGGCCGTCATCGTGCATTCGTAGCAGGCCGAATCGGGCGGGACGAAGACCTTGACGACGCCCTGGATCTCCTGGATCCCGGAGTCGACCCACGGGGTCCCCACCTTCCAGCACTGGCGATTGACCCAGAGCCGGGCCTCGCGGTTGTCCAGGCAGCCGATCACGACGTCGACATCGGCGAAGAGGCCGAGGCCGAGGTCGGTGATCGCGTCGCCCCGGATCGCGTGGAAGACCACCTCGGGGTTGATCTCGCCGGCCCGCTGCGCGGCGACCTCGGCCTTGGACCGACCACCGTCTTCGAGCCGGAACAGGACCGACCGCGACAGGTTCGAGGGCTCGACGGCGTCGAGGTCGATGACGATCACCGTCCCCACGCCCAGCAGGGCCAGGTTCTTCAGGACCTCGTTGCCCAGGGCCCCCGCGCCGACCACGAGGACGCGGGCCTCGGCCAGTCGCTCCTGGCGCCACCAGGGGATCAGGCGGAGCCGGCCGTAGCGGTCGGAATCGTCGATGATCAGGGGGGAGTCATCCTCGACCGGCTCGGGCGTGGTCGACGCGTCGGCCTCGTCGAGGAAGCTCAGGCCGGGCTCGTCGGCCGCTTCGCCGTCGGGGTTCATGGACGCGACCTCTCGGCGATGGGTCAGGAACGGAGCGGGAATGAGCCGATGGGGAGGGACATCCCGCCAGGGGCGGCGTCGTGCTCCATCCTACGTCCCGGCTCAGTCGAGGAAGATGACCTCTTCGCGAGGCTCCGGGCGGGGCGGGGGCGCGGGCGGGGTCACGTGAAAGTGGATCTCCCTGTCGAGGACGCCGACCGACTCGCCCGGATCGGGGGCTTGGGTCGTTGTCGGCGCGGGCTCCACCCGGCCCAGGGCGGCCCGGGCGTCGCGGAGCGGCCGGGCGTCGATCGGGAATCGGAAGGCGGTCTGGTTGGCCGACCATTGCGCGGCCTCGCGGTTGTACGGGCTCCGGATGTCGTAATTCTGGAACCGGGCCATGTCCCAGAGCATCACGCAGAGTTCGTCCAGCGCGAGGCTGGGGACCCAGTGGGTCCCGTAGGCGCCGAGGCAGACCATCCCGATCTCGGAGATGTTGGGGTGGTAGATCGGCGTCAGCCAGCGGATCTCGGGCATGGTCCGCGGGTAGGAGGCGCCGAGCTTGATCTCGACCTCGTGGCGATCGCGGACGACGACCTTGCCCCGGTCCCGGGCGAGGCTCCGGCCCAGGAACGCGACGGTGTACTGCTGGGGCGGCTTCCCGGCGGCCCGGAAGTGGAAGACCGAGCTCTCGGCCTGGAGCTTCTCCAGGGCCCCGAGGTCGGACCGGAGTCGTCGGAGCCGGGGCGATTCGTAGGCGGCCATCGGGCGGCGTCCCCCAGGGCGGTCGGGGCCCGGCCGACGCGGTCGGGCCGGGGAGGTGCGGGTTCCGGGCGATCGGGCGAGCCGGCCGGCTCAGGCCTGGCCGGCGACGACTTCGGGATAGACGATCAGGTGGTCGCCGTTCTGGACCCCGGCCTCGACCAGGGTGCTGCTCTCCACCAGGCGACGGCCGCCCTCCTTGTGGTCGAGCGAATAGCTCATCGGCTGGCCGTCGGGGCTGGTGGCCGGCAGGTTCATCTTGGTGATGATGTTTGGCAGGATCCGGCTGACGGGCACGCTGAAGGCGATCTCCGCCTTGACCGACTTGGCCCCGGTCTGATCCAGGAACGTGACCTGAATCCCCCGGGGATTCTCGCTTCCGCCGTATGACATGATCTGGGTACCTCCTCTCCCCAATTCGCGGGCCGGGCCCGATTATTAGGGCCGGGTCGGGGGATTCGTCCCCGCCTCCGCGACCGACCACGATCCAACATACCCGCGACCGGCCGGCCGAGGAATGGCCCAGGCCGCGAATCCGAACGATTTCGGCGCGAGGGCGGTCCGGTCATCCCGGGACGGCGGTCTTCCCCTTACAGCCGAAGATCGAGCAGCCGCCGACGAACTCCCAGCAGTCGCGGTGGTGGGGGGTCCGGCAGGTGGCGCACTGGACCTTGGGGGCGTCGGCGATCGGGTCGCCGCAGACCTTGCAGATCACCGGGCCGGCGTCCTCGGCCGAGGCCGGGCCGGCCGAGACGATGGCCACGCCCTCGCTCAGCCGGGAGGCCACGCCGGTCTGGAGGCCCTCGTGGATCGCCAGGGCCTGGCCGACCCCGGCGGCCAGAGCCTCGGGGGATAGTCCGAGATTCCGGTCGACCTGAACCAGCATCCGTTCGGGGTTGATCGAGACCAGCATCCCGCCCGGCGGCCCGAGCCGCTGAAGGTTCGCCACGGCCCAGCGGACCGGGGCGGTCAGGAAGTCGCGGGCCATCTCCGGGTCGTTGGCCTGGACGCTGAACGCCCGGTCGAACTCGGCGTCGCCCACCCGGACCGGGCGCGTCCCCTTGGGCGGCTGGGCCGGGGCGGCCCGGGCGTAGGGGGCCAGCTCCAGCCGGAACGGTAAACCACGGGCGAACCGGACGACCACGCGGGTCCGGGGGAACGTCGGCTGGCCGGGGACCTGCGGGGCCAGGCCGACCCGGACCGTCGAGCCGTTGTGCACGAAGCTCACCGTCGGCGGGTCGGACAGACCCCGGTTCTCGTACCGGCCGTGATACCGCGCCGCGAGCTGGCGATAGGCCCGGAACCGGCTCCCGCTGATCCAGGTCAGCGCGTTGACGCCCCCGCGGATCAACCCGTAGCAGATCAGGACCACGACCCCGATGACGACCCAGCCGACCGCCCAGGAATCGCCACCCATCGTCGGACCTCCCTCGACGAGTCTACGCCCCGGGCGGGCCGGACGAATAGGGGGATGATCGGCTCAAGATACTTCGACCACCGGCTTGCCCAGGACATCCCGCCGGGCCGTGATCCCCAGGCCGGGCCGATCCGGGGCGGCGAGGCGGCCGTTCCGCCGGCTCGGGGCCCCCTCGGCGGTCCCGACGGTATTGTAGCTGTTGAAGTCGGTCGAGCTGAACAGCAGCTCGGGCGGCGTGGAGTGGGCCAGGTGGGCGATCGCGGCCGTGGCGATGTCGCTGCCCCAGGTGTCCTCGATCGTCATGGCGAGCCCAAGCGAGACGCAGAGGTCGCGGGCCTGGCGGGTCCGGGTCAAGCCACCGAGCTTGCTGATCTTGAGGTTCACCATGTCCATCGCGCCGTCGGCCTGGCCCCGGAGCAAGGCCCCGAGGTCGTCGATCGACTCATCCAGGATGAACGGGAGATCGGTCCGCCGCCGGATCGCCAGGCATTCCTGGTAGCTCAGGCAGGGCTGTTCGATGGTGACGTCGACGTCGCGGACGGCCCGGACCACCCGGGCGGCCTCGTGCATCAGCCAGCCGGTATTCGCGTCGGCGACCAGCCGGTCGCCTGGTTCCAAAATGGCGGCCACCGTCCGGATCCGGGCGATATCGGTATCGGGATCTCCCCCGACCTTGAGCTGGAACCGACGATACCCCTCGGCCCGATACCCCGCGACGCTGGCCGCCATCGCCTCGGGCGACTCCTGCGAGATCGCCCGATACAGGACGAAGTCCTCGCCATACCGCCCACCCAGAAGCGAGCAGGCTGGGAGCCCCGCGACCTTCCCCAGGATGTCCCAGCAGGCCACGTCGATCCCCGACTTGACGTAGGGGTGCCCCTTCATCGCCGCGTCCATCCGGCGATTGAGCCGCCCGAGCTGGGTCGGATCCTCGCCGATCAGGTGCGGGGCCAGCTCGGCGATCCCCGCGCGGACCCCGGCCGCGAAGGCCGGGAGGTACGCCGACCCGAGCGGGCAGACCTCGCCCACGCCGACCGTCCCGTCATCCGCCTCGACCTCGACGATCGTGCTGTCGAAGACGTCGACCGACTTGCCGCCCGACCACTTGTAGCTCCCCTCGCGCAAGGGGAGTTCGACCCGATAGGCCGCGATCCGGGCGATCTTCATGAATGGACCTTCCCCGCCCCGGCCCCGTCGAGGATCGCCCCGAGCGTCGCGAGGATGGTGCCGACCTGATCCAGGTAGAGCCGTTTGGGGTCGAGGGTCACCTCCGACTCGGAGAGCCGGAAGAACTGCCAGTCGTCGCCCGAGGTGACGCAGCCGAACACGGGTCGTTCCGGCTCCCCCGCCCGTTCGTTGAACAGCCGGGCCGCCACCGCCTGGGCGATGCACTGGCCCAGGCCGGCCTCGATGTCCCCCTTCTTTGCCTCCAGGATCGTCACCAGGGGCGACTTGAGCCGGGGGACGGGCGCGGTCAGCGCGAGGATGAAATCACATTCGCCGATCAGCCCGAGCGAAGGCTCGACGTCCAGCCTCTGCCCCGAGAAGATCGCCAGGGGACGGGCGTAAGCCTCGCGGGCGGCGAGCAGGATCGGGACGACCAGGAACTCGGATCGGGCCTTCTCGCTGACCAGCGGCGCGGCCTCCCGGCCCCGCGCGAGCTGGTCGATGAGCCAGGCCGGGACCGGGAGTGGTTCGAGGGTCGCTAACAGTTCTCCGAGCCGGATCGTCAGGCCGAGCATCGCCTCGACGGATTCGAGTCGGAAGTCGGCATAAGGCATCTGCAACCCTCACCCCGCCCGAGCAGCCGGCGACGGGTCACTTGTCGGGGAAGACCTGGTTGTCATCCGCCTTAATTTGCACGTCGGCCCCGTTCACGAGGATCTCGACCGTCTTCCAGGCGGGCACGGGCTTCTTCTTGTCCTTCAGGGTGATCGCCCCGTCCTCGACGACGATCTTGTGCTGGTTGGCCCCGCTGATGGCGGTGATCTCGGTCTTCCCGTTGGCCCGGTTCGACTGGAACCGGCTCTGCTTCCCGACGATCTGATACTTGATCGTCTTCCCGTTGACCGTCCGCTGCCCCGAGGAGTCGGCCCGGGCGGGGGCCGGGCCAAGCAAGGCCAGGACGATGGAGAGTCGGAGGATGGCACGTCGTGACATGTCTACTACCTCGCGAGATGTCGGTGGCGGGACCCATCGCCGCCCGGATTGTCCGGGGCCGGGTCGTCCATGACAACCACCCTGTCCTCCTAGAACAGCGGGAGAGGGACCCGAGAGGCTCGATCAGAGAGTGACCATTGCGACGAGGAAGGTGACGACGAAGATCGTCGCGATCCAGAATCCCAAGGACACGCCGCCCGAACCGAGCGAGAGCCTGAGGAGCGGATGGACCCGATCACCGCTACCGATCCGATGCTTGACCCCATCCCGGAGCGACAAGGCCAGGCCGAGCAGGCAACCGAGCAGGGCAGACGCACCCAGGGTCGAAAAATAAAGGGACGAGGTCCACGGGATTTCCGGTAGACCCTGTTGATGATTGTGCAAATCGAGCTTGAGGATGTACAAAGCGGCAACGAAGGTCATGACGAAGCCGCCCCCGATCATCTTGTTTCCGACCGGGCGATCCGACCGAAAGATTTCTCCGAGCTGCCTGCGGAACGGGACGAGCATCGCCTTCGACTCCCCGCCCCGGGATTCGCCGGCCCGGAAAGATCCGTGGACGAACCATGGTCCCGGATCGGAGCCGGGCCGGCAAGTGCCGACGCCCGCCGTTTCGAAATGGAGGGGGCCGGCATGATGGTCGGCCCCTTCCGCGACGTCCGAGGCGTGCGTCCCGTGCCGATCAATACATATCGTCGTAGCCACCGTGGCCGCCGCCGGAGGGCTTCTCGTCGGCCTTGGGGGCGTCGGCGATCAGGGCGTCGGAGGTCAGCAGGAGGATGCTGACGCTGGCGGCGTTCTGGAGGGCCGAGCGGGTCACCTTGGTCGGGTCGATGATCCCGGCCTTGACCAGATCGGTATACTCGTCCTTCAGGGCGTCGTAGCCGAAGTTGCCCGATTGCTCGGCCACCTTGGAGACGACCACGCCGCCGTCCTGGCCGGCGTTCTCGGCGATCTGGTGGATCGGGGCCGAGCAGGCGCGGACGATGATGTTGAAGCCGGTCTCCTCGTCGGGGGTCAGGCCGGTCGGCTTGACGTGCTTGGAGGCCCGGAGCAGGGCGACGCCGCCGCCGGGGAGGATCCCTTCTTCGAGGGCCGCGCGGGTGGCGTGCAGGGCGTCCTCGACGCGGGCCTTCTTCTCCTTCATCTCGCTCTCGGTGGCGGCCCCGACGTTGATCTTGGCCACGCCCCCGGCGAGCTTGGCCAGGCGCTCTTCCAGCTTCTCCTTATCGTAGTCGCTCTTGGTGTCGGCGATCTCGCGACGGATCGCCTCGATCCGGCCCTTGATCGCGTCGGCCTTGCCGGCGCCCTCGATGATCGTGGTGTTGTCCTTGTCGATCTGGATCTTCTTGGCGTGACCCAGGTCGGTCAGGGCCACGTTCTCCAGCTCGATCCCCAGCGCCTCGAAGATCGGCTTGCCGCCGGTCAGCACGGCGATGTCTTCGAGCATGGCCTTGCGGCGGTCGCCGTAACCGGGGGCCTTCACCGCGGAGCAGCGGAAGGTCCCGCGGAGCTTGTTGATGACCAGGGTGGCCAGGGCCTCGCCGTCGATGTCCTCGGCGATGATCAGCAGCGGCTTGCCCGACTGCGCGACCTTCTCCAGGATCGGGACCATGTCCTTGACCGACGAGATCTTCTTCTCGTAGATCAGGATGTAGGCGTCCTCCAGGACGGCCTCCATCGTCGCCGGGTTGGTGACGAAGTAGGGGCTGAGGTAGCCACGGTCGAACTGCATCCCCTCGACCCACTCGACCTCGGTCTTGAGGGCCTTGCCTTCCTCGACCGTGATCACGCCGTCCTTGCCGACCTTCTCGGTGGCCTCGGCGATCATCTTGCCGACTTCGGTGTCGAAGTTCGAGGCGACGGTGGCGACCTGCTCGGTCTCCTTCTTGTCGGAAATCTTGGTGCTCATCGCCTTGAGCTGCTCGACGATCTGGGCGACCGCCTTGTCCATCCCGCGCTTCATCAGCATCGGGTTGACGCCGGCGACGACGGCCCGGAGGCCCTCGTTGTAGATGGCTTCGGCCATCACCGTGGCGGTGGTGGTCCCGTCGCCGGCGACGTCGGAGGTCTTGCTGGCGACCTCCTTGACCATCTTGGCGCCCATGTCCTCGTACTTATCTTCGAGCTCGATCTCCTTGGCGACGGTCACGCCGTCCTTGGTGACCGTGGGCGAACCGAACGACTTCTGGATGATGACGTTCCGGCCGCGGGGGCCGAGGGTCACCTTGACGGCCCGGGCCAGCTTCGCGACACCGCGCTGCATCGCCTGGCGGGCTTCCTGATCGAACGCGATCATCTTCGCGGCCATGAGTGACTTATGCTCCGTGGATGGGATGGATCGGGGTGGGGTCGTGTCGAGCCCGCAGGCCGGGCTGGAATTGCCCGGCCGGCCGGTCTCAGTCGATCACCGCGAGGATGTCGTCCTCGCGCATCAGGAGGACCTTCTTCTCGCCGTCGAGCTTGAACTCGTCGCCGGCGTAGGAGGTGAACAGGACGCTGTCGCCGACCTTCACCTGGAGCTCGCGCTTCTTGCCGTCCTTGGTGATCCGCCCCTCGCCCACGGCCAGCACCTTCCCCTTCTGGGGCTTGTCCTTGGCTGTATCGGGCAGGACGATCCCGCCCGACGTGGTCCCCTTGGCTTCCTCCCGCTCCACCACCACGCGATCACCCAGAGGCTTCAAGTTCATCGCTACCCTCGCCTTCATGGACCCAGGACGCCGGGAGGCCGCCTGTCGGACTCGATGCGACCTCCCGCCACGGCTCAGCCTATAAGCAAGCAACGTGCCGCGGCTCAAGACGGCGTGCAAAGCATTTTGATCAAATGAGTTGAGGAGATCGGCTCCGTCGCCGATCCAGAGAAGAGGTCTGCCGATCGGGGCGCGTCGGTCCGTCGGCCTGCCAGTTCGGCAGACGCCCCGAGGACTCAGGAGCGGTGGGCGATGCCGACGGCCCGTGCGATCAGGTCGAGGGCGTTCTCGTGGAGCAGGGCTCGGGCCGAGGGCCGGTCGAAGGTCTTCTTCGCCCAGGCGACCACCTCGTCGGCGTTGCCGAGCGTGGGCAAGGTCGCGTCGACGCCCAGGAAGTCGGTCCCGATCGCGATCCCCTCGAAGCCGACTCGGCCGAGGAACGGGGTCGCGGCGATCGCCTGGATCGCCGCCTCCACCTGCTCGACCGCGTCGAAGAAGGGCGGGCTCACGCCGACGCCGATGACCCCGCCGAGGGCCCGGAGCCGGGCCAGGTTGGCGGGCGTGATGGCCCTCGGGGCTCCGGAGCCGTCGCGAGTCACGGTCCCGTGGCTGTAGATCGGGACGACCCGGGTCGATCGGGTCGGGTCGGCCTCGAACCATCCCAGGGCGTCGGACGCGGCCGACGGGTTCAGGTGGGCCAGGTCGAGCAAGGGGCGCGGCCCGGGCCCTTCCGGCGCGAGGGCCAGCAGCGCGTCAAGGAACCCTCGACCGAGGTCGGTCAGGCCCCGGTCGTCGCCGGGGACCGACGACCCGCCGAGCAGGCTCGTGGGACCGTAAACCGGCTGGAAGACCCGGACGCCACGCTCGAACAGGGGGAAGAGGCGTCCGAGGTCAGCCTCCGACCGGACCAGGGCGTCAAACCCTTCGACGCCGATCATGGCCCAGGCCAGGCCGTCGGGGTCGTCGAGCCATCGGTCGAAGTCGTCGGGGCCGATCAAAAGCCGGCCGGGAAATTCGGCCTCGATCCGACTCACGAGTTGACCGAGGGCGACCCAGGGGTCGGCCTGATTCCCCCAGTCGTCAGCCCTCCGGTAGCAGGAGACAACCGCCGCCTGGGTCGCCTGCAAGTACCCCTCGGCCTGGCCGAGCCGACGGGCGACTCCAGGATAAAGAGCGGGGTCGAAGACGACCGTCTCCCCGGCGTACTGGAGGAGCCAGTCGACGTGGAGGTCGATGAGGCGCATGGGGCGGAAGGCTCGCGGGGGTGGCGGCGACGGTCTCTGACCGCCGATCATCGGGCGATGATCGGCGATCGAGGTCGGCCGGGTCAACCCCCGATCACTTGGCGGCGTTGTCGAGCTTGTCGCCGACCTTCTGGGCCGGGCCACGCGGGTCGACCAGGTTGTCGAGCTTCTTGCCGGCGCCGCCGGCCGAGTTGTCCTTTTCGCAGCCGATCAAGGGGGCCGAGCCGAAAAGGGCGAACGCGAGGAGGGCGGCTTTCTTCCAGTCGAGCTTGCGCATCTGAGGGTTTTCCCTTGTGATCCGACTCCCCGGCCCGGGGCGCGATCGGTCCCGGTGCCTTCGGAGTCTTGGCCCCTTCCCGGGGATGCAAACGGGACGCCGAGGCGGCGGTCCGGCCCCCGAATCGTGGCGGGGGCCGCCTCAATGGTCGGTCGGGGGGTCGAGGGGGATTCGTTCGAGGAACCGACGGACCGAGGCGTCGAGCCCGTTCCAGCGGATCTCATCCGTGGAGAGGCCGGCCGCCCGGTGGCCGGCCCAGAGGATCGGCTCGGACTCGGCCAGGGTCCGGGCGATTGGGGATCCGGCCGGGACGAGCCCGGGGATCCGGCCGGGCCAGAGTCCCCCGGCTCGGCCCGGCGGCTGCCGATCCCAGGATCGGGTGAGGACGCCTCGGGCCGATCGCCTCGGGTCGTCGCGGGCTCCCAGGCCGGCTTCGATGGCCCCCTCGCCCCAGGCGACCACGACGGTCGGCCCCCGGCGCGCCAGCCGGATCGGCCGCCCGGCGGCCAGGCCCAGCGAGCGGACCGGCCCCGTCGGGGTCTCCGGCCGGGCGGTCCCGGGCGGCCTGACTCGCTCGAAGAGTCGCCCGGCGGCGGCCTCGTCGGTCAGATGGAGGGCGATCAAGGCCCCGTCGATCTCGCCCGCGGTCGCGCCGATCCAGCCGGAGACGCCGGCCAGGTTGGGGAGGACGTCGACCTCGGTCCGGACCCCGACGGACCGGGCCAGAAGGTCCAGGCGGATCCGGATCGGGGCGAGGTTGGCGCGGGCCGGGTCGACCTTCTCGACCCGATCGGCCAGCCGGAAGCCGGCTTCCCAGGCCCTGGACTTCCGGTCGATGGCGATAGCGAACGCCGCCATCGCCCGATCGGCCGGGATCCAGTCGAGCCAGCCCGGGTCGATGGCCGCCGGGACGTCCGGGTCTGGCGGGTCGAGGTCGCCGACGAGGCTGACCCGGAAGTCCGAGCCATCCAGCGTCGCCGAGCCCCGAACCTCCCCGATCCGCGCGGCGAGCAAGGCCGCGGAGACCCGCCGGGCCGCCAGCGACTTCGACCGTCCCAGGGCCTCGGCGTCAACCCGGAACAGCAATCCATCGATCGCCGGCCAGGGCTTGCCCGTCGGGGGACGGGGTCCGAGAGCGGCTCGCAGGCCCTCGCGGGTCCCGGCGATCGCGAGGCCGACCGGCGACCGGGTCATCAGGGGCGAGCCGGGGGGCCCGAGGCGGTCGACGGCCAGTCCGGCCAGCGGCGGCTCGGCCTCGCCCCCGCTCAGGACCATCGCCGAGCCCAGCGCGGCGATGGTCCCCTCGTCATGCGGGAGGTTGGCCCGCCAGTCGGGACGGCCGGTCTCGGGCTCGAAGCCGATGGCAAGCTCCGCGCCTTCGAGGGATCGGAGTTCGCCGGCCATTCGGGGGTTGATCGCGGCGATCAGGGCTTCGAGCGGCTTGCCCAACCGGTCCGGCTCGGCGCTGGCCCGCTTCCAGGCCGCCAGGGCCGCCGCCGGGTGGGGTGCCTTCGACCCCCGGAACAACCCGATGATCCGCTCGACCTGGCGATCCGGCCCGATCAGCCGGACCGCGACCGCCGGCCTCGGCTCGTCCCCGAATCCCGCCGAGGCGATCAGGACCGGGCCGAGCCAGGCCAGCACGCGCGCCGTCTTCCTCATCGATTCCCGCCCCGACCGAGGACGCCCCCGCTGCTCCGCCGATCGGGCGACTCTACTTCAGGGAACCCCACCCGGTCCAGGGGCGGGAGTCGCCGGATCATGGGCGGGTGTACCCGCAGAATCTTGGGGTTCATGCTGCCCGGTCCCAGAACAGATCCCATTGGTCGGTCTGGCGGCAGCAGATCAGGGCGGCCATCGAAC
>JAABUJ010003068.1_pt1 | contig 19357 bp, 21 predicted proteins | sample 5559131 | NCBI WGS metagenome assembly JAABUJ01 (sample SAMN10711875, study PRJNA513366) | rock metagenome | isolation source: Antarctica rocks | place: Antarctica: Victoria Land, Mt New Zealand nord | collected 2016-01-07 | reverse complement strand
TTCGTGGAGCGGTGGAGCGAGGTGTGCGCAGTGCTGGAGGCCGCGTAGGCGACGTCATGCAGGGGCCACCGCGGGCTGACGCACGTCACAGCCCGATTGCGTTCCGAATCCTGACGCTTCCCCCGGCAGGCCGCCTACCATCCTTCCCCCTGTAGATAGGTTTCCCTATCCGCCCCGGTGGGTCGTGACTCCCACGAGTAGTATGATGGCTCTGTCACCATAGGGCTCGCGCCCCGTAGGCGATCCCGTCATGCGGTCTCGTTGAACGTCCGAGCGTGGGGTAGGCGTGGGGTAGGCGCTGCGTTCGGTCCTTGCGACATCCCGTCGATGCCTGGTCTGCCCACGAAGGTTGCCGCTCCCGATAACACAAGGATTGGGCGGCTCTCACACGCCCCGGCATAGGCAGCGGCGGTTTCAAGCGTTCTTCCGCCGGGTCCGCAAACGACCCCCTCAGACCTGCAATTCAAGCAATCCAGCCTTCGCCCTGCCACGCGGGTCTTGCGGAGCCACCTATCCTACAACGCCTTCGGACGTTCTCCGCTTTCCGCACCGGCTGTGCTTCCCCTTCACCTTTCGGGTCCGGGTTAGTGCGGCGACCCATGGAACATTCCTCCGAGTTCCCTCCTATCTGTGATAGGGATTCAACGAGCCGTTGGACGGCGCAAGAGATCCTTGCGCCCGAGGCTCTCATGGTGCCGCCTCTACCGTGGCCGCGCGCTTGGCGACCTGTAAGCGCTTAGTGGTGGCGCTGGTGGCGTAGACGGCGATGCCCTCCACGCGCGAGTCGAGGGCGGCGTAGCCTTCGATGATGACCGCGTCTTCCGGGTCGGCGGCGAGGGCCTCGGCCACCTTTGCCCACTGCTTGCGGGCGACGAAGACGGTGTAGCGCGTGCCGGCGGGCGGCTCCGGCAGCCCCTTGGGCAGGTCCGGTACTTTCTCGTTCACGAGGGCGACGGCGATGGCCTGCCCCTGCTCGACGGCGGCACCGGGCCGGCCGATGACGGTGATCTTCACGGTAGTTGCCTGGACTCGGCCACATGACCGTTGACGTTTTTGGAAAGGGAACATTTCGCATACGGGTGCCCGCCGTGGTAGACTCTGCCTACCATCATGTGAACGTGACGGGAGCACGATCAAAGGTATGCCGGCACTGGATGACTTCCATCAATTGGCCCTGCGCTTTACCGACCCGGTGCAGCACGACTACGAGGTGATCCGTGAGATCATGCTCGCCGATGCCACGGTCGCCGAGCGGAGCCGCGCCACCGGGCTCGACCGCGCCACCGTGAGCGAGAAGGCGCACCGCTTCCTCGAACGGGGCATGCGGGGCCTGATCGATGGGCGGACGACCACGGACAAGGGGCAGCAGCAGTATCCCGACGTCGTCGCCGGCTACATCCTATACCTCAAACAACTCTACCCCCCCATCCACCACCGCGAGATCGCGCGCATCGTGGGGCGGAAGTACGGCTACAAGACCAACCACGTCACGGTGAAACACTTCCTGGACCGCCATGCGATCCCGGTCCAGTTACCCCTCCCGGTGACGGGCTATCACCAGTTCGACGACGCGTATCGCGCCCGGTGGACCGTGGTGCGGATGCATGACGAGGGCTGGCACCAGACGAGCATCGCTGGGTGCCTCAAGCTGTCGCGTCAGCATGTCTGGCACATCCTACAGGCGTTCGCGCGCGACGGGTTCGCTGGGTTGGAAGACCAACGGACGCGCCCGGCGACGCACCCGGCCAACCAACTCTCGCTGCCTTTCCTTAATGAGGTCTTGAACACGCAGCAGGAGTACCCGCGCGCCGGGCGCTTCCGCGTGCGCGGACTGCTAGCCAAGCGGACCGGGCGGGAGCCGCCGAGCGAGCGGACCATCGGCCGCGCGATGGCCATCAATCGCCGCCATCACGGTGCCCCTGCCGCCTGGGTCACCGACCGACCCGACCCATCAACCCCGGATGGCGTCGTCAAGGAATGCTCTACGAGCCCACGCACCGCCATCGGTATTGGTTCCTGGACTTCCGCTACCTCGTGCGTCTGGACGATGACGACCACTGGGCCTATTCGCTCTGCATCTTCGAGGGCTATTCCCGGAAGATCCTGGCCGGCATGGCGACCGCATATCAGGATACCGTCGCCGTCCTTCAACTCCTCTCTGCCGCACTCGCTGAGTACGGGAAGCCGGAGGGCCTCGTGTCGGACAATGGCTCCGTCTTCACCTCCGACGCCTATGAGGGATTACTCACGGAGTTGGACATCGCGGTCTGTCACATCGAGAAGGGCAAGCCGTGGCAGGACCTCGCGGAGGCTCAGTTCAAGATCCAACGGCGGATCGCCGACGCGCACTTCGAGCGGGCGGCGGGCTTCGCGGAGATCCAGGACCAGCACGCCGCGTTTGTCGAGACCTTCAACACGACGCCACATTGGGCGCATCGTGCGCGGGCGGATGGGCTACGCGCGCCGGTCGACGTGCTCGGTTGGGTCCGTGGGTGTGAGATCGCGGCCGGAGCGTTGCAGCGGGCGCTCCGTGAGATGCAGGTCGAGCGCGTCGTCAACGGGCGCGGGTACGTCAGCGTCCAACGCTTTTACATCTACGCCGAGCGCGGGCTCTCGCGCACGCGCGTGTCGGTCTGGCTCTACGAGGGGCGCCTGCACGTCGCGCACCGGGAGGCGTTGCTGGCGCGGTACGCCTACAGGTACGACCGGAAGGCGCGGCGCTTGCGCGCGGTCTCAGACCCGGAGATCTCCCGCACCGCCTACGCCTCGCCGCAACTCGAATTGTGGGAGTTGGACGACGCGCAGTGGCGCAAGGTGACGGCGCGCCCGTACGAGCGGCACGCGACGCCGGCGGATACGGGCGCGCGGCAACTCTCGTTGCCGGTCGTCGGGCTGCTCGTCTCCATCGTGGCATCGCTCGCCGGATGAGCACCCCCCGCCCCTTACCACTCGGCGCGCATTTATGACAGGCGACGACGGGCGCGCAGCGCTTGCATGCGCGCCCGCGCCTGCTCACGTTTGCGCTCCTCCCGACAGACATCGCAATACGCCGTGAGGGGACCGCGCTCGCCACGGGTGACCGTTTCTCGCTCCCCGCACGCCGTACATTTAATGCGCCGTTCCTTGATCGCCATACCCTCGCCCATTTGTTACGCTAGTTATTACCGAAAACTAGCGTAACGCATCGACGGGGTACGCGTCAAGCACTCAGGGGACCGGCAACCGGGCACATGCGGGGAGGAATATCTGCCCCAAAACGGAACCTGTCGCTGCGCAGGTCTACCCTGCGGGCCGCACATGTGATGCACCATTCCTTGATCGCCATGACCGCCTCTTCCTTGTTACGCTAGTTTTTATTAAAAACTAGCGTAACATTCCGATGGCGCGATGTCAATCGCTCGGGGGACTGGCTACCGAGCACAGGAATGCACCTCCAGGGTGGGGAAAATGCCCTTTCCAAAAACGTCAACGGTCATGTGGCCGAGTCCAACCAGTCACGTATATAGCCTGTCCTACGTGATTGTTTAGCGATGCTATGCAGGAGCTATGCGCCGATATCTCGCATGGTGCTTATACTAACGAAATGCTATCGCACTTGCCTTCATTTACGTGGACTACGGTTGAGCGCAGTAGGCGTAATTAAGCGCGGATGGACTTATCGGCCAACACAGCCGCCCCTCGACGCCTGCTGCGTCGTCCTCGTTCCGTTGTCCGAGAACGACTCCTCAATGAAGCAATCTTTCATACTGTTAAAGGGCGCACGCCAAACTCTAGCTAAGGCGACAGCATCAACGCGCGGCGAGGCCGGTGGTCACGATGCCCTGCATGAAGTATCGCTGGGCAAAGAAGAAGAGGATGATGACGGGGATGGTCATGGCTGTCGCGGCGGCCATTTGCAAGTTATAGGCGGTCCCGCTATGCCCAATTGCATATTGCGTGAGCCCGAGGGCCATCGTATAGTTCGACTCTGAGTTGAGATAAATGAGAGGATTGAATAGATCGTTCCAGTTACTCAACACATCGAAAATGGTGACCGTTGCCAGCACCGGTCCCGAGAGTGGGAGAATAATGCTCCAGAGGATACGGAGCGGATTGGCCCCGTCGACACGGGCAGCCTCATCCAGCTCGAGGGGGATGGTCAGGAAGAACTGTCGGAACAGGAAAATGGAGAAGGCACTGCCACCGGCCCACGCTGGCACGATCAGCGGAAGAAAGGTGTCGATCCAGTGCAGGAGGCGCATAATCAGGAATGTGGGCACTACGGTCACGATATTGGGCAACATGAGCGTGGCCAGTGTCAGCACGAACAGCGCGTTCCGGCCCCGCCAATGCAGGCGGGCGAACGAATATCCCGCGACCGCCGACATCAGCACGTCTCCCACCGTCGCACCCACGGTGATGATAGCGGTGTTCTTGGCATACATCAAGAAGGGGACCGTATCGACAAGCGCATCCCTATAGTTTGACCAGACGATGGGCTGTGGGATCCACTGTGGCGGATAGATCAACTCAGTCCCCGTCTGCTTGAGTGAGGTCGCGACCATCCACACAAACGGGGCCAGAAAGCTCAGTCCGACGCCGATCAACACCACATGGAGGATGAGGTGCCAGGCCTGTGCGCGATGCCGCTGTCCTACGTGCCGGGAGGTACGCCTCCCCACGGCACCCCGGGCTTTCTGTGTCTCGATGGCCATGCTACACTACCCTTTCAACTGTCCTTCGTAATACACCCACCGCCCAGCGAGCTTGAAATTAATCAGCGTCAGGGCCAGGATGAGAATACAAAGTATCCAGGCCAGCAGCGAGGCGTAGCCCATGTTGAAGTTGACGAACCCCTGATGGTAGATGTACAGGAACAAGAGCAACAGCGCATTGTCAGGACCACCGTTGCTTCCGCCGCCGCCATTGGGCCCGCTCCCGGTGAACACATATGTCGTGGTGAACCCGCTCTGCATGCTGCCGATGATACCGATGATAAGGCTGAAGAAGATGACGGGGCTGAGCAGGGGTAAGGTCACGGAGCGGAAGCGCTGCCAGGCGCCGGCGCCATCAATCGACGCGGCCTCGTAGAGATTCTGCGGGATGCCCTGCAGGCCAGCCAGATAGATGATCATGCCAACGCCGATACCCCACGCACCCATGATAATGAGGGCAGGCTTCGCCATCATCGGATCCTGAACCCAGGTCGAGGGTGGAATGTGGAAGAGGCCCAGGAACCAGTTCACCAGACCGTAATCGGGATTGAACAGCCACAACCACAAGACCGCGTTGGCCACCGCCGGCACCTGACTGGGCAGGAAGAAGATAGCCCGGTAGATCGCGATGCCGCGCAGCTTCTGATTGAGCGCCAGTGCGAGGAGCAGACCCAATGCCATGTATAGGGGGACAGAGATGACGGTTACGAAGATTGTATTCCCTAGAGCCGTGACGAACAGGGGGTCATTGAAGAGTTGGTTGAGGTTGTCCAAACCGGCGAAGGTCGGTGGCGTGATGATCTCCCAGTGCATGAACATCAGCGCAAAGGAAGCGACAAGCGGACCGAGCGAGAAAACCAGCAGGCCAATGATATTGGGAATCTGCAGGAGCCAGCCCCACAGTTCCTCCTCGCGTTTCATGCCACTGCGGCGACGGCGTGCCTGCGTCGTGACACCGATGGTGCGTGTAGCCATCCAGTCCTCCGTTCCACTCCGCCGGGGAATGGGGAGGGTGCCCTCCCCATCCTGCTGCTGTCCTTATAGGTGGAGCTTGGTGCCAAATTTACGCGCCAGGGTCTGATCCTGCGTCAGTAGCGTCTGCACACGCCGATTCACGCGGGGCATCGCCTGCGCGGCGGTCACGCGTCCTTTATATAGGTCCAACAATTCGGGCGCGCTGGGGTATGGCGCGTTGACCAGGATGTCTTCCAATTGGGTATCGGAGATGGTTTCGCACCAGAAGGGCAGTGTGGCCTGTGGAAGGAGTTCCAGGATAATCTTCGCATTCGTGGGGCGGTGATACGTGGGGATCAGTTCCGCCGCCAGCGTGCGGGAGTTAGGGATGCTGGCCACACCCTGGCTAAAGGCCATACGCTGGCCAGGATCTGTCGTCATGAATTTGATGTATTCCCAGGCCCACTTGACGTTCTGGGTTTTGGCTCCCGCAGGTATACACAGGCCGGACGCCTCCGCGCCCACACTTCGCCCCTTGCGCCCGCGCGGGAACGCGACAATGTCGATATTGCCGCTTTGCCATTTAGTAAGCGGATCGTGCGCGTAATTCCCGAAGTTCCATGTCCCGTCAAAGTGCATGGCGACGTTACCCTGCTCCATCGCGAAGTTGAGGCTTGTGGCATACCGTGGCGAGGGGCTGGTAAAGTACTTGGTCCCAAGATCAGCCAGCCACTGAAACGTACTAACCGCCGTCGGCGTATCAAGTAAGGCTTTAGAGACGTCCGGACTGGCCCAGTCGCCGCCGTTGCTGCGCAGCACATGAGTGAAGAAGTAGGGCAAATTGCCGTCCTCCGCATACTGCCGCACATGCTTAGGCTGGAAGCCCGCCTCGCTGGCACGCTTCCCGGACCGATCGATCGTGAGGTGTCGCGCCGTCTGCACGAAATCGGACCACGTCCACTGATCGGTCGGATAACGCAGGTGCTGCTGGTCGAAAAGCGCCTTATTGTAATACATGACGTGCAGCGCATAGTCGAGAGGCATAGCGAAGAGGTGAGGGCCAAGGAACTGCGGATTGATCGCCGCCGGCCAGAAGTCCGACTTCGTGAGTCCTGCAGCTTTGAAGAAAGGCAAGAGGTCGACCCACACGCCCCGAGCGGCGAACGACGTCATGTTGTCGTCGGCGCTGAAGACAAGGTCCGGCGCGTCGCCCCCGGCTATCTCCACCTGTAACTTCGTCGTCCAATTCGCCGACGTGGCCTGCGTTTCATAGCTGATCGTGACGTTGGGATGCTTCTGGGTGAAGGCCGCGCCGGCCGCTTTGAAGAAGGCCTGATAGCCGGCTCCCGCGCGGGTCATGAAGCGCAAGGTGACCGGCTCACTGGTATTCAACGGCTGATGGGCCAGCGAGCTCGAGTAGCGAGCTAGCGCGATGCCTTGTGCCCCCAGAGGAGAGGTCAAGGCGACCACACCGGCACCGGCGGCAGCCCCTACTCTGAGGAATGTCTCGCGACTTATGTGCTGATCGCGCTGCGGACCCCTGTCTACAAACCTCATGTTCCTGGACATTGTTTATCCCTCGTGCATTATCTTTCACGCCATTCACGCGTGTGGTGGGACGTCCCTTGCCCTCTCCTCCCTACGCTCTACCCTGTAGTCTGATTGCGCCGCCGCTCGGGTGACCATAACGGTCAGACTAAACGAGTCCGAGGCGGAGCCTATACAGTTGCACTCCCTGCCCCACATAGCGAGGATGACCGAGACGGTCTCGTCTGCGGTGCCACGATAACACATTGTCCCGCATGGACAATCGCGCCCCGTTCCCGGCACGTTTAAAGAGACATTCCTATGCATCAATCCGCCACTAGGTATCCGCGTCATCACTCATGCCTGGGATCACATCGGGGCACCTGTTGCCCTCGGGCCGTTGATACAGAGACATCTAACAGAGGTATCCCGACCACATGCAGACGACGACGTGCGAGCCATCAGCACACGAAAGGCTTACGCCAAGCGTAACACAATCCTAGTATATCCCTCTGTGCGCTGTCAACCCGATCCTGCTTCTTTGCTTCTTGGGTACGCGCCACTTTTTCGCGCACGGAAAAAGGAGTATGGTACCACCCCACGAAAGCGTGGAGGAGGAGCGATAGTGACAGGAACGGGTCGCATGCGGCATGCGACAGGTAGCCGTGTCTTGCTCACACGACGAGGAGTGCAGACCCCATGGACCCGTCCACCACATTCTGCCCGCACCCGGTCTATCCTGACAAGGGGCAGCAGGGGTGCGGGAACATCCGCATCCACCGTTAGAAGAAGCGGCGCTACCGCTGCACGACCTGCCGTGACACCTTCGCGGCGACGCGGGGAACCTCCTTCTACCGGCTGCACCACCCGATGGACCTCATGGTGCTGGTGGTGACGCTGCGGTGCCACGGTTGCCCAACGCAGGCGATCGTGGCCGCGTGCGGGCTCGACGAGCGCACGGTGGCGGCGTGGCTACACCGGGCCGGAGGTCACGCGGCGCGCGTGCATCCGGCGGTGGTGGAGACGGGGCAGGTGGACCTGGGGCAGGCGCAGGTCGACGAAATCTGCGTCACGGTGTGCAGGGGGCGGATCTGGCAAGCGCTGGCGCTGGCCGTCCCCTCGCGGTTGTGGCTGGGCGAGGACCTCAGCCCGACGCGCGACGGGGCTTTGGTCACGGCGACGCTGTGGCGGGTGGCCGCGTGCGCCGCCAACGCAGCCCTGCTGCGCTGTGTCGATGGGTTTGCCGCCTACGTCGGAACCGTGCGCACGGTGTTCCGGGTGGCGGTGCGCACGGGACGGCCCGGTCGCCCACTCCTGGTGTTGCCGGAGACCGTGCTGCTAGCCCAAGTGGTCAAGAGCCACCAAGGGCGGCGACTGGTGGACATCACGTGACGGGTGGTCTGCGTCCCGCCTCCTGTGGTCGCGACCGCCAGCGCGGCCACAGGAGGCGGGACGCAGATCAACACCTCCTACATTGAGCGGCTCAACGCCACGTTCCGCGCGGCGTTGGCACCCCTGACCCAGCGCGGGCGACGCCTGGCCCATGGCACCGCGCTGCTGACCAGCGGGATGTGGCTCGTCGGCACGGCCTACACCTTGTGCTGGCCCCACGCGAGCCTGCGCCTCCGTGCCTTGGAGCGACGCACCTGGCAGGAGCGTACCCCGGCCATGGCCGCCGGTCTGACCGACCATGTCTGGACCCTGGAGGACCTGTTGCGCTACCGCGTCCTCTCCGTGAAGGCCGCGCCTTCGCCACGTCAGACCGACGCTGTCGGGCCGGCGCGGGCACCGCGCGCGGCGGGCACACGCCCAGTCTCCTCCCGCAGAGGCCGCCGCATGACCACCGTTTAATGGGGTGCTACCACGCGGTTCAAACGTTCATCAACCTGGCGTATCACACCTAGCAAGAATAGATACACGGTGTGGTACATGTCGTCATACAGGGCTCGGGTGCCAGGTGCCGGTTCATAGATGTCTGCCCCAAGCCCGGCCGAGACTGCGCCTGCTTCATCATACCCACCGTAGACTCCGGCTCCGACACCTGCAAGGAGAGCCGCTCCGAGCGCCGAGGCCTCATGGACACGCGGGGCCGATAGGGCCATACCCACTGTGTCTGCCTTGAGCTGCATCCACACAGGATGTCTGCTCCCACCTCCAACCACGCGTAGCGGCCCCACCATGTCAGGAATGATCGGCCGCAATGCATCAATCATGTGGCGTGCTTGAAAACAGACCCCCAAGATCGTGGCCCGCAGGAACGAGGCGCTCGTCGTGTTATCCGTCAATCCGACGTAGGCGCCCTGTGCTGTATCTCGTCGCGCCGGGCTCCACTGCCCGAACACATGCGGCATAAATATTTCACATGTGTCGGTGAACGGGGGCGGTAGGGTGGCGATCTCATCAAGGAGACGTTCCCAGGGGACCAGCGACATGCCACCGTCCCCGTCAGCACCGGGAGCCAGCAGGCCACGGCGCAGCCACTCGGCCTGCCCCCCGCCCACGGCCTCCGTCATCAGACTGTACACGTCTGCGACAACGTGATGGTCTACGATCGTGCGGTGCTCTGCGCGGTGTGGTGGGGGCTGAGCCGTGTTTTGAAATGCGGCGATAATGTCGAAGGTCCCACTGACATTCACCAACACCCCAGGAGTTATGCAGCCGGCGGCGAGCGCGGCGCACAGGTAGTCGTGGCCACCAAGGTAGACCGGGGTTCCTTCGCGCCATCCTGTCTCCCGCGCCGCATATGCCGTCACGGGCCCAAGCAACTGGCCACTCGGTACAGGGTGGCCCATCACGTCTGGCCCCAGTTCAATAGCGGCAAGGAACTCTTGCCACCAAGTCCCGTCCCTGTAGTTCCACAGGGCCATAGATGCGGCAGTACTGAATTCGCGGGCGCGCAAACCCGTTAGCTTCAAGTTGATGTAATCGGCCACGGATAACACCGCGGCGATCTGCTCGTAGCCTAGGGGATCCAGTTCGCGCAGGCGGGCAAGCTGGAATGCCGTGTTGTCTGACTCTAGAGGATAACCGGTCATGCGGTAATAGCGGTCGGCGCCCATCTCGCGCCGATAGGTCTCGAATAGCGCCGGTGCGGTGTCACCAAGTTGCAGCGGATAGAGAACGTGACCGTCCGCGCCGACGCACACGGCAGCACATCCGATACTTGAAACGGCGATCCCGCATAGCGCGACTCGGTCGCGTGTCTTCAAGCCTTGCACGGTCTGCCGGCAGACCGTGCAGACGAGTTGCCACAGGCCTGCGGGGTCGCAAGCCTCAAAGCAGCCAAATGGTGTAACCCATGAACGGTAGGCAGCGCGAGTCGGCATGATACTGCTGCTGATGGAGCGACCATCTGCTCGATAGACGCAGCATTTGACGTTTGTGGTTCCTATGTCAATGCCGACAAGGGTTTCCTGAACTGGCGCACTGGTCTTCTGTATCACGTCTTGCACTGGCTTTCGTGCACGATGGCTCTCGCATCAACTCTGAGCGGGATAGCTAGAGCTCCATCTTTGCACTTTTTGTTTGACCACCATATGTTGTTGTTCGTCAAGCGCGTCGATCGCAATATCTAGCAAGCAAAAGTCATTTACTTGACAATAATCGAAAAGTGCAAAGATAGTGCTAGAGATAACCCGGTGCGTATTCGCGCGTTATCGTGAGGATATCCGTCAGGAGGGCCTGCGCACGGTCATACGACGGCATCAAGGGATGGATGAGGAGGGCCTGCCTCAGGAGACGCTGATCACGCGCGATGGCCGCCTCGATCAGGACACGTTCGTACTGCTTCATCGTCACGACAAGGCCGCGCGCAAAAGCTGGTAAGGGCTCCACCTGCAGGGCTCGGATGCCGTCGGATTTCACGACCACCGGTACTTCAATGAAAGCATCGGACGGTAACTCTGGCAGGGTCGAGCCGTTTTTGACGATAGCGTACCGGATGGAGCGATCGTCCCCAAGGATGCCGCGTATCAGCAGGGCGACCAGGCGCGAATACCCATATCCACCGCGCTGTGTCAGTTCCTCAGGAACGGTGCTGACACGCGCGAATGTTTCGAGCAGAACGTGCTCGACGTCCTGGACCACCTCCGAGCGGACCTTCTCCTGCGATTGGAGCTTGTCCACGATCTGATCCCTCAGATAGTAATATTGCAGATAGCCGTTGGGTATCACCCCAAGGGTCCGGACGAGATCGCCAGGAAATGGGCTCTCCTCTTCATCGTCTCCCCATGTCTCGAGGAGATCGGGCAAGATGTTCCGGCCCTGATAATAGATGGCGTCAGTGAACGTAAGATGATTGAGTCCGCGCCAAGTCATGAAGATATCATCCGATGACGCTCCAAGCCTGTCGGCCAAAAAGTCCAAAAGACCCAGTGACGCGTTGCACACTCCCACAACTTTCGTACAGCCCAACCGTGCGAATGTCTCCGCGAGCTGGCCAGCTGGGTTCGTGAAGTTCATGAGCCAGGCATTCGGAGCGAGGCGTTGCACAGCCTCGGCGATGGTCTCAGCCACAGGATAGGTGCGCAGGTACGTGGCGAAGCCGCAGACTGAAATCGTCTCCGTAAAGGGCAATCGATATTTTAATCCGAGTTTTTCGTCCTTGATACGTGCTTCTATCCCACCCTGACGCAGTTGCACCAGGACAAAATCGGCGCCTGCGATCGCATCGTCATAGGTTGTGACATCTTCGATGAGCAGGGAGGCATCGAAGCGCTCCGCGATGCGGCGGCACAGCCCGCTCACGATGCTTAACCGATGGGCATCGACATCCATGAGGCGGATCTCCATGGCACCGATGGCGTCGGCGTGGGTTGCCAATTGGTCGATCAGCTCGGGAGTAAAGACACTGCCACCGCCGATAACCCCGATGCGTACTGTTTTGGTCATCCTACCCTCCATCTCGCCCGTCTAAGCGATCCACTTAGGCCATCTTGCCCGCTTGCGTCCATAGATGCGGGTAGGGCGTCGGTACTCACACTATCTCATGCCTTGCTCTCGTGTACAAGTCGTCACACATGGTCATAGACGGACAGAAGCGAACGTGCACCATCATTCTAGGTTCACACCTTGACTTCGGCGACGCTGGTGCGATGCGAGAACAACGTGAAACGCTTGCTAGTACCGTTCGCCGGAAAACATTCCGCAAAAAGCGCAGGTATGACACAGGCCCCTGGCACAGGCAATACTATGCCGAACGTGCGGAGAAACTTCCGTCGTGCGGTACTAGTAATCACCACGCGGGCTGGCGGCTTTGCCTGCGGGCGGGGCCCAGGGAGGGGATGGCGGTTCTCGCGATTGATTTCTCCCCGCGCGCGTGAACGTGGTATGGTGCCAACAAGACACGGCCGATCCGCCGGTCGCCAGTCACAACGGATCGTTTCTTATGTAGGGTAGGGCAGGGTGTTGATTGCGAGGAAGAAGCGATCCACATAATAATGCGGGTCCATCGTCACCACACCGCGCCAGAGGTTGGGGGTCATATTCCGATCGCATCGGTGACGGATAGAAACATGCTTAAAGCATAAAATCATGCAGCAGTCATTGGTCTATCGCGCGTAAGTTGATCGCTTACAGCATCGCTCGGGTGTGTTTGCATCCGTCAAAATCCTGACCGATATATGTACTCCCTCCCTTGACGCGGTGTGCATCGTCACGAATAGACCGATAGAGGCTGAAGCACTACCGGATGGACAAAAGGATGGTTGTTTATGGATGAAAACGCTCCCGCGACTGTGGAGGTGTTAGAGATCGACGCTGTGGCAGCGCATGCCGACAGCCGTACCTATCGTACGTATCCCTTCGAGGTGCCACTCGGCACGACAGCCCTAGCTCTGACATTTGACGTCGATCCGAAGCAGGTGGGACTGTATAGCCAAGCCATGGACCTCGCCCTGTACAGCCCGTCGGGTTTCCGCGGTGCCCCTGGGCGGGGTGTGCGCCCCGCTCGCATCGCCATCGATGGCGCCACACCCGGCTTTCTGCCCGGCCGCATCGAGCCAGGTACATGGGTCGCCCAGGTGTGTCTCGTCTATGTGCTTGACGGCCCGCCATGCTCGTATCGGTTACGCATCTGGACCGAGGACAAAGCAAGTAGGGAGGAAGTGGTTCCATCGACCTCTTTACCGCAGGCCGTCCCGCACACCGGCCCCGGTTGGTACGCAGGCGATCTGCACATGCACACGCACCATTCCGATGGGCAGTGGTCGGTGGAAGAACTATGGCACGCCGTTCAGCAGCGCAAGCTCGACTTCTTTGTGCTGACCGACCACAACAACCTCAGTGGCCTGGCCGCGCTGTCGGCCCTGGATACACGCACGATCTTACCAATCCCGGGCATTGAAGTGACGACGATGTATGGCCATCTTGTCGGTGTGGGTGTGGAGACCCTTATCGATTGGCGCATCAATTACCGGGATCGCACCATCGCCGACATCGTGCGCGATGTTCATGCTGTCGGCGGGGTAGCTATTGTCGCACACCCAGGTGCGGAGCCGAGTCCGGCCTGTCACGGCTGCCGTTGGGACTTTAGCGATACCGATCCACGCACGATCGATGCTGTAGAGGTCTGGAATGGACCGTGGTCGGGCGGTAACGTGGAGGATAACGAGCGCGGCCTGGCTTTTTGGAAGGAGTGGGGCACACAAGGCCATTGCGTTTCGCTAAGTGGCGGCAGTGATGAGCATGGGGACGAATCTACCTTCCCGCCAGGCGTGCCGACCACCTATGTCTACGCACATGAGCTCTCGCGCGCGGCTATTTTGGAGGGAATCCGGGCCGGTCGCATTGTCGTGAGTAGTGGGCCTGTCTTACGTTTCGTGGGCCGCGCGGGAGCAGTAAGTGGCGGTCCCGGCACGACGCTTCCTAGTCAGGGGCCGTTCGTGCTAGAGGCCACCGTCTCCGGCCTGGATGTCCCCGCCCGGCTTTGCCTCCTCGGTAATGGATCGATCCTGACCGAAAAGGTGCTCCACGGTGCGGGAGCGTGTACGTTCGAGTGCGGGCGTCCTGTCGGTGGCTGGTACCACGCTGAGCTGCGTGATCTCGATGGAAGCGCGATGATGGCCATTGCAAGCCCTTTGTTTATTGAAGCGTGATGATGCTTAGTACTACAACGTTAGGTTGGGGCGGCGCGGAGTAGACTGGGGGGAGGTAGAATGCCCATGATCGCCGCCTACGCCCCCTGGTCGCGCCGCCGTCAGCGCCGCCGTCCACGCGCACCCTGGCACCGCGCGCTGTGGAACGCCTCGCCGACGACGTGGTGGCCTACCACGCCCGCTTCGCCCCGCTGTTCCAGCGCAGCGCGCAGCGGCGCGCGTCGTTGCTCTACCGGCAGGGCCAGCTGCGCGATGTGGAGCGCAAGACGATCGATCCCTTGGCCCACGTGGTGGGGGGGCGGCGACGTGCAGGCGCTCCAACAGTTCATTGGGCAGAGCCCGTGGGACGCTGAGTCCGTGCTCCACGCGCCCCAAGCCTACGTCGGCGAGACGCTCGGCGACGCGGAGGAGGGCGCCTTCCTCATCGACGGGGGCGACTTCCCCACGCAAGGGACGAAGTCGGTGGGCGTGGCGGGGCCGTAGTGCGGGCCGTTGGGCCAGCGCGCCAACGGCCAGGCGCGCGTGGTTATCTGCGACGCCAGCCCGCGCGACTACACCCTGGTGGACCGGCGGCTCTACCTGCCCGAGAAATGGTTCACCCCGGCGTACGCGGGCCGGCGGCGCTGCGGGGTTCCGCCCGCCGTGACGTTCTGCACGCACCCGGAGGTGGCGGGGCGCATGGTCACGGGGCTGCGCGCGGGGGCAACGGCCGGCGCGCGGGGCCATCTGCGATGAGGTAGTGGCACTGGGTCAGGCGCGCAGCCGAGCACTGCGGCATCTTCACAGCAACTCGTCCTCCCGGATGTGCATCACCTCGTCGGGCGTCAAGAGCGCCCGCTTGGTCTCCGGTTGCGACGCATTGCCGTCGTTAAATAGGAGGGCGACCCCGGCAAACGGGGTCACCCTCCATCACGCGTAGCCGCGTGTTCACAATAGATCAGAACCAGCGATCCCGCTCGCGGTCGGTACTCCGGGTCGCCTCGCCCCGCACGCGCTCTACGTCGGGGTCCAAGAGCACGTCGCGCGTCGTGCGCTCGGCGTAATCGTAGACGTGGCCCCGCTTGCGCTCGTTGATACGCGGGCTGCCCTCGCCGATCGCGCGCATCAGCGCCTCCTTGTCGGCTTGGGGGTGCGCCCGCGCCAGGTCGCGCGTCACCATCCAGTCGAGCCGATGTAGGTCTGTCAGTGCGGCATTAGGGTACCGCTCCAAGAGGCGCTGCGCCCGATGCGTGTACTCGCGGCCCAAGGGCGACTCTCCCTCGACGCCGCTGCTTTTCTCCGCCCCCGCGCGGCGGCCCTTATACGGTAAAGTGGGGTCGTCGCGAGCGCGAGCGCCCGGAACACGGCCGGTTGATGGAGCCGGCGGACGGGGGTGGTGGGGAAAGAATCGACATGCCCCGCGGCACGACCGTTTATGTGAGATCCGTCTTCCCCGCCACACCTCTCGAGTCAATCGTTGATAGAAGGCCGTACCGCGCTGCGAGTACCGCTGTATAAGGGCACGACACCTCGGGAGGGACGACGAGCGGCACAAGGGAGGCGCAAAATCATGCATTATGCCGGGATCGATTGGGCCGATCGGCACCATGACGCGGTGGTGATCGATGAGACGGGGCGCCTGTCCTGACCGAAAAGTACATCGCACAAGCATCGTGGGGCTAAGCTACGGGTATTGCGCTAAAGACGGCGATACAAAAACGAGTTATGCGCGCCCATCACACGCCATGTCGGTCTAGCCATGTAGCCTATCCGCCGTCCTCGCCGCGGCCATCACCGGGTGGTATGTGCGCCGCCAGCCTGCCTGCATAGTTATTCAATCTTCGCGCTAACGACGAGGAGCCAGTGCTGCAAATAGCACCGACAGCCCAGGCACGTATCGCGGTGCGCCGATGTCATCCTTGTGCCCAGCGCTCGTAACCCTCGGGCTCGTGCGTCACTTAGGTGTCCCGCGTCGGGCGCGGAGCTTTCATGGTGTCGCCACCGGTTGGGCGGTGCGCTTGGCCGCTTGCAGGCGCTTGGTGGTGGCGCTGGTAGCGTAGACGGCGATGCCCTCCACGCGCGGGTCGAGGGCGGCGTAGCCTTCGATGATGGCCGCGTCCTCCGGGTCGGCGGCGAGGGCCTCGGCCACTTTCACCCACGGCTTGCGGGCGACGAAGACGGTGTAGCGGGTGCCGACGGGCGGCATAGGCAAGCCCTTGGGCAAGTCCGGCACCTTCTCGCTCACGAGCGCGAGGACGACGGCCTGGCCCTGCTCGACGATCGCGCCGGGTCGGCCGATGACGGTGATCTTCACAGTGGTAGCCCTCCCTACGTTGTCTTGCTGTCGCTGCTGCGCGAGCGCGCGAAAGGTGTCGTCCGTCCACGCTAGCGGCGCGGGGGCGGGCGTTGCTGACGCCGGTGTGCCGCGCCCCGCTACCCTCGGCGGGTGCCCAGCCTTGGGAAAGATGTAGGCGCGGTCGTCCGCGCTCAGGTCGGGGGCGGTGCGCACGAGGTACAAGAAAGTGCCACCGGGGGTACGCCGGTGACCGTCGGGGAGCAGCAAGCCGCCGCCGGCCTCAATGGTGAGCGCCTGGCCCAGCACGGCGCGGGCGCGGTCGGGGCCGAGACGGTCCACGACGCGGGTGATGGTGCGGATGGGTGGGGGCAGCGTCTCGCCGAGCACGGCGGCGATACCACGCGCCAAGGCCCACACAGCGGGGGGCACGAACCCGTAGGACACGGGCGGGCGCGCCTCCACCGGGGACGCTGGCTCCGCCGTTGGTACGGCGACGACCGACGCAGCGCAATCCTCCCCCACCGTGTCGATCACCGGCGTTATGTCACGTTCCGCAATCGTCGCCGCCGCCATACTGTCGCGTTCCAAATCGGTCCCCCTTTCACGGGTCGATGTGCCACACACCCTCACTATAGACGAGCCGGCGCTCCGCGCGGCGCGTGTCCAAGCGCGCGAGCCGGGCTGGAAGCTCATCGAGCACGGATGTTATGTCGAGAAGGTCGTGCGCGCGGATGGAGACGAACACGCCATCGGCCTTGAGTTGGAGCGTGGCCGGAGCCGAATACTCCCCAACCCGGAGTACGGTGGCGAGGGCGGGAGCGACGCCGACCGGGGCTGTTGAAGGGGCGACGAGCCGGACGAGCGCCAGGAGCGGCCCATGTACGGCTAGCAGGAGTACGCCCTGCGGGTGCGCGTCCTCGCCGCGTACAGGCAGGAAGGCACGGCGCTCGACCGTGACGCCGGCGGCATGCAAGGCGTTGGCGAGCGTATCCGCGGCGTCGGCTGTGACGTGATCCGTGGTCAGGGTGACGTGCGTCGGTTGGTCGTCGTTTATTATGTCATCTCTGGGGGTGTCGGCCATGTCCTCTATCTATCCGTCCAGGGCTTCCAGGTCGGCCCACAGCGCGGCCCGTACCTGATCTCGATTCGCACGACCGTTGCCAACCTGGAAGAGGGCGACGGTCTGCATATTTATCGCTTTCACCCACTGCTCGTCATCCTGATGCATTGAAGGTACGCTCTGACCCACGGTGGGATTTGGGATAGGGTCGTCCTCGCTATCGGGATCGATCGTAGTGCTAGCTGTAAAATTAGTTTCCACTATGGGCGCTACTGTCATGGTGTCCTGTCGCTCCGCGTGTTGGCTCTTTCGCGTGGGTGTGGCGCTAGCTGTAAAACTAGTTTCCACGACGGGCACGGTTGGGGTCGGGGCCGATGCGTGCTCCTTTCGCGTAGCGCGGGCCTCCTCAACCGTGATGTGCGCCCCGGCACGAGCGCGATCGATCAAGTCCTGACGCTGCGTGGGATCGGCCACGCGGGCGATGGAGAGCGCGACCGTGGGACTTAACACGCCGTCGCGCACGGCCGCCTCAATGACCGGATCGTCAAGCAGGTGAAGGCGCTGCGCGATGTAGGTGTGGCTCTTGGACACACGCTCGGCCACGTCGCGGAGCGAGAGCTCGAAGTGCTCCATCAGCCGCCGGTAGGCGTGTGCTTCGTCGATAGGGTCTAGGTCGGCACGCTGAATATTCTCCATTAGGCCGAAGAGTTCCATCGCCGCGTCGTCGTAGTCGTTCTCGATGCTGGGGATCTCGGTTAAACCAGCGCGCATAGCCGCCCGCCAGCGTCGTTCGCCAGCGATGAGCTGGTAGCGACCGTCGCGTGGCCGCACGGTGACAGGCTGTAGGACACCGTGCGCGCGAATCGAGGCGGCAAGCTCGTCCAGCGCGGCTTCGTCCATATGTGTGCGGGGCTGATAGGGATTGGGGTCTATGAGGTCTGCAGGGATAAGTCGAGCGCCGGGTAAGTCGGCGACATCGGGTGGCCGCGCGGCCTTGAGATAGTCCACGAAGCCGGCGAAGCGGGCGTCGCGGCGAGCAGTCTTATCCATGGGTTCCTCCTGCGGCCGGCGTAGCCTCGTCCCGCACGAGGGCATCGGCGATCTCCGCGTAGGCGATTGCAGCGCGATCGCGCTTGGCGTAGTCGAAGATGGATTGGCCTGCCTGCGTTGCATCCTTGACGCTGGCCGAGCGCTTAATCTCCCCGAGCACGGGGATTGTGGCGCCGAAAGCCTCGCGGACGCCAGCGACAATCTCACGGTCGTGGCGGACACGCCCATCGACTTTGGTCAGGATGATGCCGCCGATGCGCAGATGGGTATTGAGTCGTTCGCGGCGCAGGGTGTTGATGGTGTCGAACAGATCGGTGAGGCCAACGGCGGCCAAGTACTCGGCTTCGACGGGGATGAGCACCTCGTCGGCGGCGACGAGGGCATTGACCACCAGGATGCCCATGCTCGGCCCGCAATCAATTAGGATTGTGTCGTAACGGTCCTGCGCTGGCTCCAAGACGGCGGCGAGTACGTGCTCGCGGTGAAAGACCGGGGCCAGGATAAGTTCGGCGCTGTTGAGCGCTTTGCTCGCGGGCAACAGGTCGAGATTGGGCGCGAGCGCAGTGACGTAGGGATCTAACGAGGCTCCGCCTCAGACCGACGAGGCATGGACGGTTTCGGAGAGAGAAAGCCCCTGGTTGCGGGCACAAACGGAGGACGGTATACCGTCTCCAGATAGGACCGTCAAGCGGTCGAGTTGCCC
>JAABUJ010003067.1_pt1 | contig 19363 bp, 21 predicted proteins | sample 5559131 | NCBI WGS metagenome assembly JAABUJ01 (sample SAMN10711875, study PRJNA513366) | rock metagenome | isolation source: Antarctica rocks | place: Antarctica: Victoria Land, Mt New Zealand nord | collected 2016-01-07 | reverse complement strand
GCCACCGCGTCATCCCCACTCACACGACCATCGCGACCGCGGCGCCGGAGGTCGCCGCTTCCACCGTCTGAGACAATTCACTCACAGGACCGCCGCCGCGAAGTTCCACGACGGACGGGACAACCCCGCTGATACGCCACAGCCAGCCAAGCGACGCCGAGCAGCTCGTGGAGAACGTCGCATCGCGCAGCACCATCATCCTCGCCGGCGTCGAGCAGCGCGCTGCCGTGCTGCAACGCGTGCGTGCCCTCGCACCGCCCGGGCGCTTCGAGCTGCCCTACCTCTGCGACTCATGGCACGCCCGGCGCACCACCTGAGCGCGCAGAGGTCCCCCTTCGAGAACCCCCCAGGCACTGCGCGATTCAAACTGCCCACTACCAGGCGGCCGGGTGACTGAGCCAAGCAATGGGGCCTCAGCGGGCTACTCCGTCTCCCAACCTCGCTCTTGCGCGTCGGCCCTCCGTCGCTCGAGCCGCTTCCTGAGGGATTGCTCAAGCACGGAGACCCGCTCAGGCTCGAGGTCGGCGAGGTAGATCCAGGGCGGACTGAACCATCGAGCCACAGACTCGGTTCGGATGCCCGTCATCCACTCCTCGACCTCGTTGCGGAGCTCGTCCACCTGGTGGGTGTCTGACAGCCGATTAATCCGGCGGATCTGTTCGTCGGCGACCGACGAGAATGTCGGTAGTGCGTGATTGACGATGTCCGTCAGGAAACTGTCGCGCTGCTTGCCGTTGGCCATCCCGGTACATCATCGATTATCAACGCCAGCACGACCAGCACGCAACCTGTCAACGCGCTACCAGCACATCGGGGTAGGAGACGCCTACCCCAGCCCACCCGCGGGCTCTTAAGGATCGACGCCAGCGCGTTGGCGGTCGAGAGACCACCCGAGTGGCGAATGATGCGCGCGGCGAGACACATCGCGGACCGATCCAGCGGGCCGCTGCACCGCACTCGCCGGCCGCTGGGAGCGCCCAGTGCGAGCTGCGTGAAGCGCCAGCTCGGTCAGGGGAACGAGGTTCGAGGTGGGAGTTTGCGCTGTGCGGCGGCCGCCCGGCGGGAGAGTTCGCGGAGGTCATTTGGGGTGGCCTGTCCCGCGGCAGGAAGGTCGCCTCGCGTGTGCACGCGCTCGCTCTCCATTGTGTCGATGAGCGGGCGCTCACCGCTCTTCAATCGTGGAGAGTCGTCCGGCCGGCAAGCGGGAGTGCCTGTCTCGCGGCAGCGGCGCAGCAAGTCAAGCGTCGGGCGCGGCACGGCGGTAGCGGACCTCGGCAGTGAGCTCTTCATCTGGTTCATGCCGACATGCTTACGCTCGGCGCGAGAGCGCTCGTAGTCATCCCGTAACCGGACCCGGGCCGCAGGCGAACCCGGACCAAGGCGCAAGTCGTCTCGACGCCGGCAGGCTCGCTCGCGAGGGCGACTTTCTCAGCGCCTTCTCCGCCGCGTCACCGGTCGGTAACCCGGACCGGGAAGGGATGGGCTTAGCTGGTCTCAAGCAGACGATCTGGAAGCCGAGCGTGCACCGCCACGACGTGGTCGGCAGCGTCACGCGCGGGCGACCGACGTTGGGCATTCGCCGCCGAGAACGGCGACAGATAGCTCCAGCACCTCAACGCCAGAACTTCAAACCGAAGAGGGGAAGCCGTGTTTCGCACCTGGAGGCTTATTGCCCTGATCGCCGCGCTCGCGGGGTGTTTGGTTGCGGCGGGGGTCGCGCTCGCGCGCAACGACGCGCGTCATCGCTACGAGCGGAGCCGGAGCCCGCGAGGTCGGGCCGATGGTGAGCGCGCGGCGCGAACTCCGATCAAGCACTTGGTGGTCATATATCAGGAGAACGTCTCCTTTGACCACTACTTCGGCACCTACCCTCGGGCGGCTAACCCGGCGGATGAGCCCGCGTTCGGCGCCGCGCGGGGCACGCCGACGGTCAACGGACTCACCCGGAGCCTGCGCGAGCAGAACCCCAATGCGGCCAATCCGCAGCGCCTGGATCGCTCCGAGCCGCTGACCTGCGATCAGGACCACGACTACACCGCTGAGCAGAAGGCCTTCGACCACGGCCTGATGGACAGATTCGTCGAGAACACCAACCGCGAGGGCTGCCCAGCTCCGGATAAGAGCCGGGACGGGCTGGTGATGGACTACTACGACGGCAACACCGTTACCGGGCTGTGGAACTACGCTCAGCGCTTCGCGATGAGCGATAACTCCTACGGCACGACCTTCGGGCCCTCGACGCCCGGCGCGCTGAACCTGATCTCCGGGCAGACCGGGGGCGCGAGTCCCGCGACGGTTCCCGGGGAGGCTGCCGGGGGCACGGTGATCGGTGATCCCGACCCCACGTATGACGACTGCTCGAGCGGCACGACCGTCGGGCTCTCAGGCCGCAACATCGGTGATCTGTTGGACGCCAAGGGCGTCAGCTGGGGCTGGTTTCAGGGCGGCTTTCGGCCCACTTCTCACACACGGGGCAAGTCTGTCTGCGCGGCGAGCCACCGCAACGTCGGCGGGGCGAGCGTAGGCGACTACAGCGCCCACCACGAGCCCTTTCAGTACTACCGCTCGACCGCCAATCCCGGGCACGTCGCGCCCGCCTCACCGGCCGAGATCGGCCACGCCGGGACCGCCAACCACCAGTACGACCTCGCCGACTTCTGGACCTCCGCGCGCCGGGGGAGCCTCCCCGCGGTGTCGTTCCTCAAGGCGGCCAAGTACCAGGACGGGCACGCCGGGTACTCCGGCCCGCTCGACGAGCAGCACTTCCTGATCCAGACCATCAACCGGCTGCAGAGGCTGCCCGAGTGGGGCAGCACGGCGGTCATCATCGCCTACGACGACTCAGACGGCTGGTATGACCACCAGATGTCCCCCATCCTCAACGACTCCCAGTCCGGCCAGGACGCGCTCACCGGCGAGGGTCAGTGCGGCGCCAAGCCGCCGGCCGGCGGATATCAGGATCGTTGCGGATACGGGCCGCGGCTCCCGCTGCTCGCCATATCCCCCTACGCGAGGCGTAACTTCGTCGACCACTCGATCACCGACCAGTCCTCGATCCTGCGCTTCGTAGAGGACAACTGGGGTACTGGACGGATCGGCAACGCCTCATTCGACTCTAAGGCCGGCTCACTCCACGGCCTGCTCGACCTCGCTCAGCGCCCGCAGGGCGAGAAGCTCATCCTCGACCCCTCAACCGGGCAACCCGTCGCACGCAGGCCTCGACGCCGGAGGCGATGAGCAGATCCCGCGCGGCCTACGACCGCCTGGGTCGGCCGCGCGAGGGCTCTCACAACTCGGTAACACCCCGGGGCTCGAGGCAGTTGATAGTGCACGGCCTGCATTGACCCCTGTGATCTGGAAGGAACCGCATGCATGAGGAGCTGACGCGTAAGGAGCTGTTGAAGGGGGGCACCGCCGCCGCGGTGGCGGCGTCATTCGCGGGCCTCTTCCCTGAGCACGTCGTGCGGGCTCTGGCGGCAACCCCGTCGAGCTGCGGAAAGTTGAGCGATATCGAGCATGTGGTGATCCTGGTGCAGGAGAACCGCTCGTTTGATAACTACTTCGGCACCTATCGCGGCGTCCGCGGCTTCAGGGACCCCGCGGCGCTGCGGCTCGGTGACGGCAGCGGCCTCAACGTGTTCGCTCAGCCCGGTTATCCGGCGTCCGGCTACGGAGGGCATCTGAGGCCGTTTCGCCTCAACACGCAGGGCGGCAACGGGGAGTGCACGAACGACATCACCCATGACTGGGGTCCGCAGCACCGCAGCTGGAACGGCGGGAAGATGGACCGGTTCGTCATCGAGCACCTCAAGGCCGACGGGATGCAGAACGGCGCGCTGACGATGGGCTACTACGAGCGCGCCGATCTCGCCTACTACCACGCGCTCGCCGACGCCTTCACGATCTGCGACCGCTACCACTGCTCGGTGCTCGGGCCGACCGACCCCAACCGGCTCTACACCATCTCCGCGACGCTGGACCCGGCCGGCAAGAACGGCGGTCCGATGCTGCTCACCGACACCAAGGTCACGAGCGCCAAGGGCAAGCCGTTCAACTTCACGTGGACCACGATGCCCGAGCAGCTCCGCGCCGCCGGCGTCTCCTGGAAGGTCTACGGCGGTCCCGACGCCAACGCCGGAGATAACCTGCTGCTCGACTTCACGAAGTTCCGGACCGACCCCGGGCTCGCCGCGAACGCCTTCACGCCGACCTTTCCCGGCACCTTCGAGGCAGACGCCGCCGCGGGCAGCCTGCCGCAGGTCTCGTGGGTGCTCGCGCCGCTCGCACAGACCGAGCACCCGCCCGCCGCCCCGGTGCTCGGAGAGTACGCCACGAGCCAGGTGCTCTCGGCGCTCACCGCGAACCCTGCCGTATGGGCAAAGACCGCCCTATTCGTGACCTGGGACGAGAACGGCGGCTTCTTTGATCACGTGCCCCCTCCGGTCGCTCCGCCCGGGACGCGTGGCGAGTACGTAAGCGTCGATCCCCTCCCCGCGGTCGCGCAGGGAATCCGCGGACCGATCGGCCTCGGCTTCCGCGTGCCGCTGCTGGTCATCTCCCCCTTCAGCCGCGGAGGATTCGTCTCCTCCGACGTGTTCGACCACACCTCGCTGCTGCGCTTCCTCGAGACCCGCTTCGGCGCCGAGGTCCCAAACCTCACCCAGTGGCGACGCTCGGTGACCGGCGATCTGACCAGCGCCTTCAACTTCGCGAAGCCCGACCGCTCGGTCCCGCGCATCACCCAGCCCTCGCCGGCCGACCCCGCCGTGACCCGCAGCAACTGCCCCACCAACTCGGGTCCCAGCCTGATCGACGAGAGCTCGCCGCTCGTCGCGACCTACCCCGTCCCGCCCAATCACATGCCCAGCCAGGAAGCGGGCGCCCCACGGCACCCCAGCGGCGAGGCATGCACCGAGCCCTCCTCGGCCCACCGTCACCGCAAGCCCGCCAAGCGCACCCACCACCGCAAACGGCGAGCACGTCGCCGCCGCATCCGCCCGCGCTTCACCGGCTGAGAGCCGCTTGGGGGACACGCGAGCGCTCGCTACACCGGGGGGGTCGCCTCGACACGATGGCCACGCCTCAGACGCCTTCTGGCCCGCGGAGCAATCACCCGCGGGGACGTTAGAAACGGGCGGCATCCATGCAGCTCAACGCCCGACGAAGGCGAGCGCCGTACTGATCGGCCGCCCGCCGTGCGCGGGCGCGCCGTGCCGGTCGCGGGGACGGTTCACGAGTTGGCCGCCGAGCACCAGCGAAGTCGAGCCGCCTCCGTCGAGGTTGATGGCCGACTCCACACCCAATCGCACCATGTAGTCGGCGAGCTCGGCCAGGGTCATGCCGGCGTCCTCGTCCGAGCGCCCGTCGCACGCTACGGCCCAGACGAGCCCGGACCCAACCCCGAGCGCCGCGCGCGGATGGCGCCCGCGCGTTATGTCGGAGTCGAACTGACGCCGGCCCGTCGAGAATCCTTCGAGATCGACGCCATCCACCACGAGGGAGCGACCCTCGCGGACGAGGAGTGGCCCGGCTTGGAGCAGGTCGCCGCGCGGTGCGGCCGGAAGCTCTTCTCGCGGCGCGATGCGCACGTCCCCGCCCTCGGCGGAGATACACGACCGCAGCGCGCCCCACGGGGCGTCGAAGGGGACCGATCGCCGTCGTGTGCCGCGCGTGCGCAGCTCACCGAGCGGCTCGCCGCTACAGCGAAGGAAGAAACCGCCCACGATCGCGTCCCGCACTCCCGTCCGCGCGCACCACGACCGCAGGGGGTGCGGGTGGGGCATGGCGACGAGCCGTACATCGGTCAGCACGATCTCGAAGGCGGCGGCGTACACCCCGGTGCACGCTCCACCTGGGAGCGTGGCGAAGGTCCTGACCGCCGCTTGTCCGCGGCGCCCTGCGCTATCCGGCAGCTGGACAGTGGCGACGGCCATGGCAATCGACGTTACGTCCGCAAATTGCGGGAATGTGACGCTTCCGTTTCCCCCGCGTGACGAGCGTGTTACCCGCAACCCAGCGGTTCACCAGGACGGTCACGTCACATACCGACGAAAGGGAGACGCCGATGGTCACCCCGCCCTGCAGTCGCGCCGATCTGCACTGCCACTCCGCCGCCTCCGCGACGTCGAAGCTGGGGGTACAGCGCGCGCTCGGTCTGCCTGAGTGTGCCACCCCGCTGGAGCTCGTCTACGCGCAGGCCAAGCGTCGGGGCATGGACTTCGTGACGATCACCGACCACGACACGATCGCCGGGGCGCTCAAGCTGGCGGACCGCCCCGACGTATTCGTGTCCGAGGAGCTCACCGCGTGGTTTCGCGGCGAGCCTCAGGCCCGTGCACGTGCTCTGCTACGGGATCACGCCCGAGGACCACGACTGGCTTCAAGCGACCGCCCGCGACGTGGACCGGTGCGCCGAGTACCTGCACGAGCGACGCATCGCGTGCGCCCTTGCCCACCCGTTCTACGCGGTGGAGGCGCCGCTGCAGCCCCGACACCGGCGGCGGCTCGCGGAACTCTTCCCGGTCTGGGAGACGCGCAATGGCTCGCGGGCGCCGGAGCTGAACATGCCTGCCGCCGTCCACATCGAGACCCACGCCGGCACGGGAGTCGGCGGCTCAGACGACCACGCGGGCCTCGACATCGGACGGACGTTCACGGAGACTCCGCCGAGTTCGACGCCGGGGGAGTTCCTCGAGCACGTCCTGATCGGCGACGCCGAGGCGCGAGGGGACCAGGGCAGCGCTGCGAAGTGGACTCATGCGGCGATCGCACTGGCGGCTCGCACCCTCGGCCGGGGCGATGGCACACCGGCCGACCCGCGCGCGGTGCTCGGGATCATGGAGCGGGTGTTGCGCGAAGGCGACGTTCGCAGCGGCACCCGCGGCGAGGATCTCCGGCCCGAGCACGCACGCGACCTCCTGCGCGCCGGGCTTGAGGCGATCGCCTTCGGGGGCGACGAGGTCGCGCTACTCGACTGGCTCGAATCGGACGACTTCACCCACCACGACCTGCACCGCACGGCTCGACGCGCGCATGAGCGCAAACTGCTCGCGGCGCTCGCCGAAGTGAACTCGATCGCTACGGACGGCGGCGACCTCGGCCGCGCCGCGCACTCCCTGTTCGACGCCTGCGTGGCCGCGGTCCCCTACGCGCCGGCGACGGCGGTGACGGCGACGTCGAACCCGACGATCGGCGCTTCGCCACCGTCGGCACCCAGCTCCCAGGTGAAGCGCGCCTGGTCGTGGTGGGCGTCGACAGGGCCGGCCAAGCGGAACGTGAAGTCGGGGAACTGTGCCTGGACGGCAGCGATCGTCGCGTCGATCTGCTCGCGGCCCTGCGCGACGGCGAGCGGGTCGACGTACCGCGCGTCCTCACTCCAGAGCTCGTCGACGGCACGTCGGCGAGCGACGGGGTCGGTCTGGTTCCACACGGCGATGTAGCTCTCGGCCAGCTCGGTGGCGGTGCGCATCACTTGCTCCTTGTCGATGGTGCTTCGGACCACAGGCATCGTGGAACGCGAGCCGCGCCGCGTCGATGACCTCGGAGGTAGGTGCGCAGGGGCCCGTCGCGTGTTCACACTGGGGCGATGATCGACGTCACCACGCGTCCAACGGTCGGGAACCTGTTGCGTGAGTGGCGCCATCGCCGGCGCCTTTCGCAGCTCGACCTGGCCCTCGAGGCCGGGATCTCGGCTCGTCACCTCAGCTTCGTGGAGACCGGCCGCTCGCGGCCCAGCGCCGAGATGGTGGTACACCTCGCCGAGCGGCTCGAGGTGCCGCTGCGCGAGCGCAACGGGCTGCTGCTGGCCGCGGGCTACGCGCCCGCCTACGCTCAGCACGACCTCGGCGCGCCCGAGATGGGCCCGGTGCGCGAAGCCCTCGACCAGCTACTGCGCGCGCACCACCCGCTCCCGGCCGTCGTCGTGGACCGCCACTGGGGGCTCGTAGCCGCCAACGATGCGCTCGCGCTGCTCGTCGACGGCGTCGCGCCGCACCTGCTCGAGGCGCCCGTCAACGTGCTGCGCCTCAGCCTGCATCCGGAGGGCATGGCACCGCGGATTGTCAACCTGCGGCAATGGCGCGCGCACTTGCTCGACCGGCTCGGGCGCGAGAGCGTGATCAGCGGCGACCCGGCGCTCGCGGCCCTGCACGAGGAGCTCGCCGCCTACCCCGGCGGCGGACCGGCCGCCGCCGGCGCGGCGGCGAGCAGCGAGATCGCCGTCCCGCTGCGCCTCCGCGTCCGCGCGCAGGAACTTGCGTTCATCAGCACCGTCACCACGTTCGGCACCGCGATCGACGTGACCGTCTCGGAGCTGTCGATCGAGTCCTTCTTCCCAGCCGACGAAGAGACCTCCGAGCGCCTCCGAGCGCTTGCCGCCGAACCGGGCGCCAGCTGAGCAGCCCCAACGCCGGCGGTCGGCGGTCGGCGGTCGGCGACGCCTGCTTACCCGCCGGGTAATCGACTCGGACCCGATAGCGATGCACGATCGAGTCATGACACGACCCCAAACCCGCCGAGAAGTCATGCAGAGCTTCCTGCCCAGCTCGCCGCTGCCCCGCCACCTCGGGATCCGGTTGGAGCACCTCGAACTCGACCACGCCGAACTCTCGATGCCCTGGGACGGACGTTTGACGACGCTCGACGACATCGTGCACGGCGGCGCGATCGCCTCGCTCATCGATACCGCCGGTATGGCCGTCACCTGGTCAGACGACACGATCCCCGACACGATCGCCGGCTCGACAGCCACCATGAGCATCGACTACCTCGCCGCCGCCCGCGGCAAGGACCTGCGGGCCAGCGCACGCACCCTGCGCCGCGGACGCACGCTGTGCTTCTCGGACGTGTCGATCACCGAACCCGACGGGCGCCTCGTCGCACGCGGCTCCGTAGTGCAGGTCTACGGCTGAGTCCCATGAGCGCCGTTCGCGCCAGGGGAGCCGGGCCCGCTGCCGCGCTCGCGAACGGCTCCAGGCCAAACAATCGACCGGCACGCGATTGCGTCCTGTCCCGGTAGCCGAGCCTTGATGGGAGGTCTGGCGCTTGGTCGGTTGAGCCGCTCGGTTTAGATGACTGGGTGGGCTTGCAGCCACGCCAGCACCTCGCCGGCGTGGCGGTCAGGAGGGAAGACCGGGTAGAACGCGTGCTCGATCGCGCCCCCGCTCAGCACGAGGGTGATGCGTTTGAGCAGCGTCTCGCCGGCGGCGTCGAACGTCGGCAGTCGGAGCGGGTGGGTGAGTTGCAGATCGGAGTCTGAGAGCAGCGCGAACGGCAGCTGCAACCGTTGGACCGCCTCGCGCTGATAGTCGCCGTCTTGGGTGGAGAGCCCGAAAACATCGGCTCCAGCGGCGCGCAGGTCCACGTGGTGGTCGCGAAACGCGCAGCTCTCCGGCGTGCAGCCGCGAGCGCCGGGGATGAGGTCCCAGTCGGCCACCAAGGGATCCTCGCCTGGGCGTCCGGTGCGCGGGTACGCGTATAGCACCGTACGAGCCGACGGTCCGGGATGATCGAGCCGCACCTTCCGTCCGTCGGACGCGGTCAGCGCGACGGGAGGAATCACCATGCCGGGAAGGTGGTCGGCGGCGCCGTCGTCAACGGGCGCCGGCAGCCCGTTGGGCAGCGTCAGCGGGTCATGTGCGGTCACAAGCCCATCATTTCAGGTCACCACGCATCAGCTCTCAAAGGCAAGGAATCCCGTCTCGCTGCCCGATCGCTCAGCGGACACGATCTGAGACCCGGCTCAGGCGGTGGTGCTTGACGCGACGTCCGGGATGTTGGGCAGCTCGATCTCGGTCTCGACGCGGCGTCGGGCGTCAGTACTCACTAGCCGCTCGACGAGGTGCAGGCCAAGGTACATGCCGCTGGTGATTCCGCCGGAGGTGACGAGGTCACCGTCGTCGACCACGCGCTCGCCGCGACGGACGTCAGCACCCATGGGCGGCAAGCTCATCCCAGTACTGATGGTGAGTGGTCGCCGGGCGCTCGCCGATGAGACCGGCAGCGCCGAGCCACATCGCGCCGGTGCAGACCGCGGCTAGCTTGTCGCCTTGTCGATGATGAGCGCGCGCGAGCGCGCCCACGGCACCCGAGGCGGCTTCCTCGCGCGGGTTAGCGTGCCGGGCGTCCCACGCGCCACCGGGCACGATCAGCCACTCGGCGCCGTCACGCGGCGCTTCGGCCGCCAACTCGAGACCCTGCGAGGTGCGCACCAGTCTTCGCTCTGTCCGGGCGACCGCACGCACGTCGAGGCCTCCGTAGGCGAGCACCTCGTACGGGCCGAGCGCGTCGAGGGCCTCACATCCGTCGAAGACCAGCACGTCGATCAGCGTCATGCCCCATGAGCTTGCCACAGCCCTGTGGTTCTCGGACTGCGCCGACCGCGGAAGCGCGAACCCAGTCGCGCACAGCGATGGTCTCGCTGAACGGGTGAGCGGTGACCTCCCGACCCGTCTGTATGGCGCCCGCAGTGGGGTTGGCCTGCCTGCGATGATCGAGGATATGCCCGCATACGTGATCTCCGAGGTGGTGATACTCGACGAGGGTCAGGGGCAGCGCTACCGCAAGCTGGCAGCGGCTTCCATAGCCCGTCACGGCGGCCGGTACGTGGTGCGAGGCGCTCGGCCTGAGGTTCCGGAAGGCGCCTGGCCCGATCAGCAGCGAGTTGTGGTCGTCGAGTTCCCGACCATGGAAATACTCCAGAGCTGGTACCGCTCGACCGACTATGCGGAGGCGCTCGCCGTCCGAGAAACCGCGCTGACCCGTCGATTGCTCTTCGTCCAGGGCGTCGAGGAAGCGGAGGGCGCCTAACGTTTCGCACGGGCCAGATCGTCGCTGCACAGCCGATGGCTGACCGGGACGTGTCGAGCTGGATTCGCCCCCGCCATCGAGGCCCGTCCCCGCGTGGGTTCTTCGGTCGGGCGGTCTGCTAACCCTTCGGAGATGGGGCGCCATTACCACCTCTGCTTCGCCGTGTGTGACATCGACGTCGCCTGCCGCGAGTTGACCGCCACGCTCGGGATCGATTGGCGCCCGATCCGCGACGGCAGGCTGGGTGGGTGGGACTACCGGATTGTCTTCTCGGTCGACGGCCCGCCGTTCCTCGAGCTGGTGCAGGGCCCGCCGGGCAGCCCGTGGGACGCCACCGCCGGCTCGCGCTTCGACCATCTGGGCTACTGGGTGGAGGACATCGGCGCCGATAAGCGAGCGCTGGAAGAGCGGGGCGCGCCGCTGGACTTTGACGCCATGGCACTGGGCCGCCCGTTCACCTACCACCGCCTCGACAGCGTCGGCGCTCGAGTCGAGCTGGTCGACCGCTCCGTGCAACCGGACTTCGTCCACACGTGGGCGCCGCACCTCGTGGTCATGCCGACCCTGCGCGTCGATCCTCCCGCTACCGACAGCGGCTCACCGCCGCCGGGAACCTCGCCGGATGGCGTCGCGGCATGCCGCGCGACGCTCGTTGACTTCCTGTCGGCGATCGATCACGGCCGCGCCGCCGATGCGCTAGAGCTCTTTACCGACGACGCCTCGTTCGCCGCTCGCGGTCAGCAGCTGCACGGACGACCGGCGATCGCCGGCTTCCTGCAGGAGCGCCAAGCCGAGACCGGCCGCCACACCGTTCACGTCCTCGCCAACGAGGTCGTCCGCTCGCGCAGCGACGACCGGCTGGAGCTGACGGCGACGCTGCTGCTGCACGAGCGCGAGCCGGACGGGCGCTACGCGATCCAGCGGGCCTTGGACACCACCCAGACCTTCCACCGCCACCACGACCGCTGGAGGATCCACACACGCTCCACCCAGCCGATCCATCCGCCGCCAAGCTAAACACAGGCCCCGGCCGCGAGCACCTGAGCCACGACCCCGCGCAAGGGTGCCGGTACGGGATCGGCTTGCGGACCACCGCGGGGCGTGCCGCTGCAGCTTCGCGGGGATGCCCCTCTGGATCGCCTACTCGCTCCAGAAGTCCTGGACCATCTCCCCGTCTGACTCGACGCGCGGCCCGAAGATCAGGACCTGGAGCCCACTGCGGCCCGCTTCGAACGATCGCGCGACGCCGGGGCTCACGCGCACCGCATCGAGCGGCGTCAGTTCCACGAACTCGTCGTCGAGCTTGACGCGTCCGTCGCCGTCGATGACCACGTAGATCTCCTCGGCCGTGCGATGGCGATGGGCAAAGGCCTCGCGTTGTCCGGGTTTGACAATGAGGAAGTTCATCCCCGTCTGCTCGGCGCCGAGATCCTGCCCGGGGAAGCGAGCCTCTTGGTGGGCCGACAGCCCGTGCTCGGCCGCTGAGTCCTTAACGTCGCGGAGGTTCTTCTTCGCGTAGCTCACGGTCGCGATCGTACGGCAGGTGACGGTCGCAGGGGCGTCCCGTCGCCCGATCGGCCTGTGGGACACTGGCATGAGCCGCGTCCGATCGAGCCGGGTCCCGGTGAAGCGCCCGAGATCGCCCTCAACGAGGCGATCTGGAAGTCGATCCGGGGACGCCGCTCGCGCATGCCCGCGCCACGCGGATAACGACCCACTACCCGGCTTTGCGGTCAGGGGACCAGTCGCCGGGCGGCGCCGAGGAGCGATCTTGCCGGCGTCAGCAATGCGCTCAGGACACGCCTAGAAGAGCCGTACGCTGCCGGTATGGCGCTGGCCATGGTGGAAACCGGCGCCGACCCCGGGCATGCTCCGGCGCGGCAAACCTACGAGCAGGCCGGCTTCAATGAACTCCCAGTGAGCAGGTACTTCAAGAAGCTCTGAACCGCCGATCCCGAAGGCTCGAAGCAAACCCGGGCCCGCGGCCCAGCGGGGAATCGTCTGCCCGTAGAGCGATCCCCGGTGGGACGCCTGGTTCGGGCAGGGCACTCTGATGCGGGGATCATCTCAATGCCGGCTCGAGTTGGGCGAGGAGTGTGTCGGCGTAGTCGGTTGTGGTCGGTTCGTGGCTGACGAGCAGGCGGTAGTAGATGGCGCCGTAGATCGCGTCGATGGCGATGGCGGGGTCGAGGTCTGCGCGGAGGTTGCCGCGGCGTTGGCCGCGTTTCAGGACGGCGGTGGCGGCGGAGCGTCGGTGGGCGATGACGCGGTGGCTGAGGGCGGCGGCGAGCTGGGGGTCGTGCTGGCTTTCGGCGATCAGCGTGAGCAGGCCACGGCCGGCGGAGGTTTGCGTGAAGAGATGGATGATCGACCGGAGCTGCAGCCTGATGTCTTGCACGGCGTCGCCGGTGTCGGGGAAGTCGGCGAGCTCGTCGGAGGCGACGAGCAGAGCGTCCATCAGGACGGCCGCTTTGCTTGGCCACCAGCGGTAGATCGTCGCCTTGCTCACTCCCGCTTGCTTGGCGATCGCTTCGATCGTCAGTGCGTGCCAGCCGTCGCGCTCGAGCAGCTGCGCGGCGGCGGCCAACACGGCGCGGTGAGCGCGGTCACTTCGCCGCCGGCCCGGGTTGGCGGGCGCAGATGGTTCGGCGCGATCGGCGGTCACGACGCTCATGCTACCTTGTATAAAACGAGACGCACCGTTTTGTCTGTCGAGAGAGGGGAGCGTTTATGACGAGCAACTCCGATCGCCGCGCACGTGGCTTGGAGCTCATGGAAACCTTGCAAGGCGCCGAAGCGGCCGAGGCCATCCGCGAGTCGTTCACCGGCATCTGCCCCGACTTCGCCGACTACATCGTCGAGGCAGGGTTCGGTGACGTCTACGGGCGCGATGGACTGACCTTGGCGCAGCGCCAGCTGCTCAACGTGGCCGTGCTCACGGCGATCGGCGGCGCCGAGCGCCAGCTCGCCGTCCACATCCGGGGAGCCCTGAACGTCGGCGTCTCAGCGCGGGAGATCGTCGAGGCGATCTTCCACGTCGCCCTGTACGCCGGGCACCCGCGTGCGGTCAACGGCTTTCGCATCGCGAAGGAGACATTCGAGGAGCAGGGCGTGAGGGTGGAGGCGAGCCGATGAGCGCGGAGAGCATGCGCGCGGTAGTGGTGGATGAGTTCGGTTCTCCCGATCACCTGCACGTGGGCGAGCGGCCGGTTCCCGAGCCCGGAGCGGGAGAGGTCAGCGTCGACGTCGCCTACGCCGGAGTGGGGTTCGTCGACACGTTGCTGCGCTCCGGCGCCTTCCCACTGTCGATGCCGTTCGTGCCCGGCATCGAGGTGACCGGCCGCATCCGGGCGGTCGGTCCCGGCGTCGATGGCTTTCAGGAAGGGCAGCTCGTCGCCGCGCTGCTGAATGACTTCGGACGCGCTGAGCGGGCCGGCGGCTATGCGCAGGTGGCGATCGCCCACCACACGATGACCGCGCACGTGCCCGAGGACGCCGACCTTCCTGCGGTCACGGCGGTGATCTCCAACGGCGTGGCCGCCTGGCTGGCGCTGCACGAGCTCGCACGTGTGCGGACCAGCGACCGGGTGCTCGTGCTCGGCGCCAGCCGGGGGATCGGCGCGACAACCAGCCGGATCGCAGCGCTGCATCCTGCCGCGCAGATCATCGGCGTCGTCAGCCATGACCCCGAGCGCGCGCCTGCGCAGTGCACCGACGTAGCGATCGCCGCCGAGCTCGGCGACCGCCTGAACGAATGCACCGCCGACGGGACCGTCGACGTCGTGATCGACCCGGTCGGCGGCCAGCTCCGCCAGTCCGCCTTTGAGCGCCTCGCCCCCTTCGGCCGTCACATCATCGTCGGCAACGCCAGCGGCGAGGACCCGCCCCTGTCAGGCGACACGGCCTGGATCAAGACGCGGAGCTTGGCCGGCCTGAACGTCGGCGGCACCGCCCACCTGCGACCCAGCCGGGTTCGTGATGCGCTGGCCGCCATCATCGCGCTCGTCGCCCGCGGCTCTCTCCAAGAACCGGCGGCGGCGATCGAGCCCGTCGAGAACGCGGCCAGCGTGCACCGGGCGATCGAGAACCGCACCGCCCCACCCAAGACCCTGCTCTCCCCATCGGAATAGAAGACCAACCTGTAGATGCGATTCCTCGCCCCGGCCGCCATCGCTAACCCGCAAGCGGATCCGCTTGTGCGAATGCGTCGTCTCGATAGCCGTTCCTTGGGTTCGCGCGGTGATCGCGACACGGGCCTGGCAGCGAGCGCGCTGAAGACCGTCCGAGGCGCTTGATGGGGTGCGCGTCGGTCGGCGGGGAGGCGAGCCCGTAGGGCGAGCCGTAGCGGTGATCGACGCGTGTGCGGGCCGCCGGGGACTCGTCGCGCGCTCGCGACGTCCGCCTCGGCTGTTCGAGCTCGAGGAGGAAGTGGATGGCGCGGTTCTCCAACGCGCAGGTCGCCGAAGCGGTGCAGCCGTTCTGGGCGGCGCTTCAGGCCGGCGAGTTCATCGCCGACGCGGCCGTGCAGGCCGGCACGTATCGCAAGCAGGGCACGCGTTGGGTCGCCGCCTGTGGCGGGGTGCGGCCGCGCCGCGGGCGCGGTCTGAAGGGCCGCTGCCTGTCCTTCTCAGAGCGCGAGGAGATCTCGCTCGCCCGCGCGCGCGGCGAGACGATCCGCCTGATCGCCCGGCGCGTGGGCAGGTCGCCGTCGACGATCTCGCGTGAGCTGCGCCGCAACGCCGACCGCCGCGACGGTGGCTACCGGGCGACGAGCGCGCACGCGCGCTCCTACGAACGCGCGAGCCGCCCCAAGCCGGCCAAGCTGGCCACCAACCTGCGGTTGCGTCAGCTCGTGCAGGACGATCTGGTTCGCCGCTACTCGCCCGAGCAGATCGCCGGGCGGCTGCGCCGCCAGTTCCCCGACGAGCCGGAGATGTGGGTGTCCATGGAGACGATCTACCAGTCGCTCTACGTGCAGTCGCGCGGGGCGCTGCGCCGCGAGCTGACGCGCTACCTGCGCACCGGCCGGACGCTGCGCAAGCCGGGCCGCCAGGTCGGGCAGCGCAAGAACCGGATTCCCGACATGGTCAACATCGCCGAGCGGCCGCCCGAGGCCGACGACCGCGCGGTGCCAGGTCACTGGGAGGGCGATCTGCTCATCGGCAAGCGCAACCAGACGGCGATCGGAACGCTCGTCGAGCGCTCAAGCGGCTTCGCGATGCTGGTCGCGTTGCCCGACGGCTACAAGCCCGAGCACGTCGCGCCCGCTCTCGCTCGGAAGGTGCAGACGCTGCCCGAGGCGCTGCGCCGCTCGCTGACCTGGGAGCGGGGCCCGGAGATGCGCGACTGGAAACAGGTCCACGTCGACGCCGGCATCGACGTCTTCTTCTGCGACCCACACGCCCCCCGGCAGCGCGGCGCCAACGAGAACACCAACGGGCTGCTCAGGCAGTACTTCCCCAAGGGCACCGACTTCAGCACTGTCACCGAAGCCCACCTCGACGCCGTCGCCGACGAGCTCAACGACCGCCCGCGCAAGCGGCTCGCCTTCGCCAACCCCACCGAGCAGCTCGCCGAGCTGCTGTTGCAATGACCGCCAGAATTCGCCGATCGGTCATCGGGACGGTCAGCGGTGTTGTGGCTGCCGCTTGGGGCACAAAGCGGCAGCGGGCGGATCGGCTGTCTGAGCGGTTATGGCCGCACCAACGCTGCCTTGGTCAGGGACGGGGCGCTGCCGAGAAGCCGTGAGTCGAGCGCCTCCCATCACGAGCTCCATTCCGGCCCCTGATCCAGAGCCGACGGGTTCCCCGCTCGCATCCGTCACAGACCGGCCAGCCGGTGAGCGAGGAGGCGTCGCTCGGCGTCCGTGGTGGCCAGCCGCAGGGCGTCCGCGAAAGCCGCCCGGGCCTCGTCGGAGTGACCAAGCGTGACAACCGGCGAGCCGGTCAGGTGCTCGAGCCGCTCGTAAAGCAGTGCGACCTCGTGCCAGTCGATTTCCTGCTCGGCCTGGAGCGAGGCGATCGCCGCCTGCAGCACGTAGGGCCCGGCGGCGGGGCGCAGAGCGAGCGCTCGCTCGAGCGCGGTGCGTCCCTGCTGCACCTGCGCTCGGTCATGGCGAGAGCGGTCCTGCTCGGCCAGTGGGATCAGTTTACCGTCGACCACGCGCGCCTGCCGGCGCGAGTCGTGCAGCAACATCAGGGCGAGCAGCCCGTAGACCTCGGGCTCGTCGGCCATCAGGTCAGCGAGCAGCCGACCGAGCCGGATCGCCTCGGCGGCGAGATCGCCCCGGTCGGGGTAGCCCTGGTTGAAGATGAGGTAGACGATCGCGAGCACCGCGGCCAGGCGGTCGGGCAGCCGATGGTCGGCGGGCACCGCGAACGGGATCGCGGTCGCCTTGATCTTCGCCTTGGCCCGTGAGAGCCGGCGCTTCATCGCCTCCTCGGAGACCAGGAACGCGCGCGCGATCTCCTGGGTGGTGAGTCCGCCGAGCGTGCGCAGCGTCAGCGCCACCTGCGCCTCGACGGCCAGCGCCGGATGGCAGCAGGTGAACATCAGCTCCAGGCGCTCGTCGGGGATCGTGCTGTCGTCGAGGTCGAGTGCGTCCATGGTCGCGGTCGGTCGATCGGCCTCCAGCAGCGGCGTCTTGTCCTGCAGCGTCCGCTCGCGCCGGATGCGGTCGATGGCGCAGTTGCGCCCGGTGGCCACCAGCCAGGCCACTGGGTGCTTAGGCGGCCCCTCGCGGGGCCACCGCTCGGCCGCGATCGCAAACGCCTCCTGGGCGGCCTCCTCGGCAAGGTCGATGTCGCCCAGGAAGCCGACGAGGGACGCGAGGACCCGGCCCCACTCGCGCTGGAAGACCTGCTCGATCAGTGAGCCGTCTCCATGGCGATCTCGACGAGCGGTCGGACCTCGACCGCGCCGCCGAGCCGCACCGCCGGAATCCGCTCTGCGAACTCGAGCGCCGCGTCCAGGTGGGACGCGTCGAACACGTAGTAGCCCCCGAGCACCTCCTTGGCGTCGGCGTACGGTCCGTCGGTGATCAGATTCTCGGCGCCCCCGTGGCGAACCGTGGTCGCCATGTCGCCCGGCTGCAGGTGGGCGCCACCAACGCAACGTGGATCGGCACGGAGCGCCAGGTACTCGGCGGTCAACGCCTTGGCCTCCTCCTCTCCGAGTTCCTCGTGTCTGCCCGGCTCGGGATAGATCAGCATCGCGTACTTCATCTGCGCCTCCTTGGGGGATGGTCGATCATCTGGAGACGAACGGGCGACGCCAGAGGGGACACCGACGACCGGCGACCTCACGCGCACCGGCCAAAGGAGCCCGAGGCCAGCGAGCAGTCCAGGCCTAGATCGGACTTCGCGTTTCACGAAGACCGGGCACTCTCCCAGAACCCGGAGGCACACTTGCGGTGCTGCCCGCTTGACGATCCCTTGGGGGACGTCCTCGCCACGCCGGTTGTCCTTCCGTTGCGGGACGCCGCTGACGCGCCGGCTAGCGTTCCACCGGTGAGGTGGAGGGCCTACGTTTTCGCCGTTGTCGCGCCTGTGTCCTCGGCGGGCCGAAACCCCACCACGGGCAGCTCGCGCCAGGCGACGACGTGCTTCGTCGCTGCCGTCGTAGCGCCAGCCGACGAGCCAGCTGAGCACGCGGCGGACGAGCGGCGCCGCCAACCGGTTACGGCGCTCGTAGTTGGCCAGTACGGCGATGGCCTCCTCCTCGCCGAGTGTGCGGTGCTGGGGGCGGAAGCGGTGGCGACCGACGGCCACCTCGACCGCAGCATGTGCCTGAAGGTTGCGATACCAGTTCGCTGAGCGGCCCAGGCCCGCGACGACAAGGAACTCCCCGACCGCCGAGCGCCTCCCGATCACCTCGAGCAGCGTGCGATGGCGTCGCCCGGTCCGGCGACCAATGTGGGTCAGCAGCAGGAACCGCCGGCCGAGGAGCCACCCGGCGTTCCAGTCGTACAGCCGCGTTGGAGCACGCAGCAGCCGGCGCAGAAGCGGGCCGGGTCTCCGCGCGGTCATAGCCGCATTCTGCCCTGTTGAAGGCGTACGTGCCCGCTGCGAGTCGGTCAGGGATCCGGTGTCGGGACGTCCGAGGCCAGCGTCGACTTGTCCCACGAGCCGTTCGACTTCCGGCACCTCGGTTGGCCGGTCGCGGTACCTCGAGGCGGTTGTTGTTCATGGCTGCTGGGATTCGAGCGCTTGTAGGCGTCGCGTTGCGTTGATGGCGGCCGGGAAGCCGGCGTACGGCGCGACGTGGATCATCAGCTCCCGCAACTCATCAGTGCTGACTCCGACGTTGACCGCGGCTTGCAGGTGGACGTCGAGCTGGGGCTCGCAGCCGCCCATCGCGGCGAGCATCGCGACGGTCACGAGCTCTCGGTCGCGTAGCGACAGGCCGGGGCGGTCGTAGATGTCACCGAAGGCGAACTCGACGATGTAGCGGCCCAGGTCTCCGAGGGTGTCGACGACGCTCTCACCCGCGGTCCCGTCGATCTCAGCGAGGCGTTTGCGGCCCCGTTGGTAGCGGTCCTCGTGAGGGGTGTGCGTCG
>JAABUJ010003064.1_pt1 | contig 19370 bp, 18 predicted proteins | sample 5559131 | NCBI WGS metagenome assembly JAABUJ01 (sample SAMN10711875, study PRJNA513366) | rock metagenome | isolation source: Antarctica rocks | place: Antarctica: Victoria Land, Mt New Zealand nord | collected 2016-01-07 | reverse complement strand
CGGGGCCTACATCGACGGCTGGAACGACCGCGCCCACCCCTTCACCTGGACCAAGAGCGCCGATCACATCATCGCCCACTCGAAACCGTCACACCAGAAGGTCACTTCATACACGCGACACTAGAGCTGTGCGATGGCGTTCGCGCCGTCATGGAAGGCGAACAGCTGAAACGAAAGCCGAATAACCACACCGAGTGCCCGCATCGTGTTGGTGACACAGCCAGACCACCAACTAATCGAACCAGCACCATCGATCACTTTATAACAGCAACTTGACGGGTTCTCGGGTTCGTCCAAGACCTCACCGTTGGTGGATCAGAATGACGACGGCGGCCAGCCCGGACACGAAGACCGTGGCCGAGGTCAGTGCGAGGACGACCGCACCGGGTTCGTCACCCAGGTGCCCGGTCCGGTGGAGGAGGCCCTCGCGCACTCGAGCCCGGCGAAACGAGATGGCAGCGACCGCTGCCCCACACGCAACTCCGGTCACCACCCACCCCACGACAGCCCACCGCAGGACCGGGGCGAGCAGACGGCTTGCAGCGATAGATGCCACTGCCACCGCGAGTGAGGTCCGGCGCCAGGCTAGATCGGTTCGCTCCACCTGCAGGCCCGGGTTCCCACGGGCCGCCCGACCGGTTCCAGCCGGTACCGCTTCCGTCCCGGCCAGTCACCGGATGACCAGCCCGACGACCAGCAGCGCGGCGACCGCGGCACACCCGGCCGCGAGCGGCCCGACGAACCATCCCCCGCCGAGCGGGCGGCCCTCGCGTATCGCCCGCTCGTCCCGGACCCAGCCGAACCACGCCTGCATCGAGGCCGCCAGTCCGAGCGATACCAACAGCAGGGCGACACCGAACCGGAGCGGCGGACTGATCGGCACAGCGACCGCCTCCAAAGCGATACCGCTGGCGATCAGGGCCAACGAGGTCCGGATCCAGGCCAGGAACGTCCGCTCGTTCGCCAGTGAAAACCGGGGGTCAGGCTCGGTGCCCACCCATAGACATATCGCGGGAACCGCGCCCAGGTGCGCCGCGAACGCCGCATCAACCCCGAAACCCGGGGGCCCACGGTCAGCACCGAGTCCGTCGCCCGCGTCGGCGGAAGGTCGCGTTCATCGCCGGACAACGCGGAACCCAACGTTACTGGCGGTGTCGTTCGGATCACCGGAGGTCCTAGCGGCTACCCGGTAGCGGTTGCAGTAGGAGGCGTGACAAAGGTAGGACCCGCCTCGCTGGACGCGGCCTACCTGCCCCGCGTCGGGGGGCTGGGAGGTGACCGGTCCACCCTGCGCGGGTCGGGACCACAGGTCGGCGCACCACTCCCAGACGTTCCCGACGGGCTGGAACAGGCCGTACCCGTTTGGCTCATAGGCGTGGACCGGGGAGGTTCCCCGGTACCCGTCCTCCACGGTGTTCCTCGTCGGGAACACCCCCTGCCATACGTTGCACCGGTGCTGTCCAGCCGGGCTCAGCTCATCCCCCCACGGGAACAGCTTGCGTTCCAAGCCGCCCCGGGCGGCGTATTCCCACTCGACCTCGGTGGGCAGCCGGGCCTGCGCCCACCGGCAGTAGGCGACCGCGTCCGCGAACGACACGTGCACGACCGGGTGGTCCCACCGCTCCCGAACATCGGAGCCGGGTCCCTCCGGGCAGCACCAGTCCGCATCCGCGACCCCACACCACCACGGGACCTGCTCCGACCGCAGCGCATCCCGTCGCACAGCCGCCGGCAGTAGACCCGCAAAGACGAACGACCACCCAAGCCGGGCCGCCGTACTCCGGTGCCCGGTGGCGTCGACAAACTCGGCGAACTGCCCGTTCGTAACGGTCGTCGCGCCAATCTGGAACCCCTCGACGACCACTCGGCGCAACGGTCCCTCACCGTCCCCACGCACCGCCTGCGGCCCGGTCTCCCCCATCGTGAACTCACCCCCCGGCACCGCACACCACGAGATGGCGGAATCGTTCGGACCGATCTGTCGGGTGCCCTCATAGTTTGCGGGGCGATGCGGGGCAAAAACCGGCGCCGGCCGATCGGCCCCGGCACCGCTTGGTGGCTGGAGCTCGGACCGCGAGCCCGAGCAGCACGCGGCAGCGCCGCCCGTGCGCGCGGCTGGCATGGCTGGCTTCTGCGGAGTGGTCACGTCTGTACGGAAGTAAGGATCGCGGCGGCGGCGGCTCGGGAGATTCGCTTCTCGGTATGCACCGCGACCAGGCCCTCCCGGTCCCGCATCCCCCATGACCGCGGCAGGGCCAGCGGTAAGGCCACCCACGTCAACCTGACAGTCCGGGTCGGACCGTTGCGGCGCCTGCGAGCCATCACCAGCGCGGACCCGGCCGGCGCAACCCCAGGGAACTCGAAGACCAGCTGCGCCACCGCAGCCGCGCCCGCCGCGGGCCGGGCCGGGGCGCTCACCGAGCCACCGCTGGATCCCCTGGCCGAGCACCGGGCGGTGTGCCGGGGTCGCCACCGGGCTGGTGTAAGACGGGATTCATCAACCGCTCGACTGTTTCCCGCGGCACCTCGAATCCGGCCACCAACTCCTCGATCGACTCCCCATGCACCCGCAGCGCCCGAACTTGAGGACCTACCCACTGCTCGGCTCCCCCAGCCGACCGGTTGTACCTGGCCTGGGTCCGCGCGGCCACCCACCGCGTAGGAGCCGCCGCTCGCTGACTGGCGGCACAGGACCTGCGCGCACCGTGCCTTCGGTGCGACTCACAGCGCGCTGCTGACACTTGCCCACGACCGGGCGGACGCCGCGTCTTGGGTGAACCGCTCGTCCTGCGCACCGCGCAGATTGTCGGTCTCGGCTGGGTCCGCGTCGAGGTCGAAGACGCACTCCGCGACAGCGACCGGCGCCTGCATGCTCTCCGCGCCGTCGACGATCGTCTTCCAGCGGCCGGTGCGGACCGCAAGCTGCCCTTCGTAGGACCAGTAGATCGATCGGTCGGGGGCGGGGGCGCCATTGGTGAGCTCCTGCAGGAGCGAGATACCGTCGATCCCGTCCGGCAGCCGGTCCGTCGTGCCGTCGACGGCGTGCAGGATCGTCGGTAGGAGATCCATCATCGCTCCGACGGCGCGCCCGTCCTCGCCGGCTGGGAGCATCGTCGGCCAGGAGATCATCGCCGGCACGCGGATACCGCCTTCGAACAGCGAACCCTTGTGCCCACGAAGATCGCCTGCAGATCCGCCGGTGTAGGACACTTCTTCGCCGTTGAGCCAGTTGCGCTCCTCGATGGACGGACCGTTGTCCGATGACATGAACACGATCGTGTCGTCGCGGAGCCCGAGGCGGTCGAGCGTCGCGAGTATTTCGCCGACGCCGTCGTCCATCGCCGCGATCATCGCCGCCATCATGCGGCGGTCCTCCGGCAGGTGGGCGAACCGAGCGACGTACTCCTCCGGTGCGTGCAACGGGTAGTGCGGCGCGTTGAACGGCACGTAGACGAAGAACGGCTCGGCGGCATGCTGCTCGATCCACTCCGACGCCCGCCGAGCAATGACGGTTGTGAGGTATTCGCCGTTCGACCAGACCTCCTCGTCGTCCTCCCACAAGTCGTGCAAGGGGGTGTGCTCACCCCAGTAGTAGATGTGCGAGTAGTAGTCGACGCAGCCCGCGCGGAAGCCGAAGTGTGTGTCGAAGCCACGGCGGAGCGGGCTGTAGTCGGTGTCGACGCCGAGATGCCACTTGCCGAAGATGCTCGTCGCGTAACCGCGGTCCCGGAGCTCACTCGCGATTGTCGGCAGGTCCGGCAGACCCGCGGTGTGGCGCGTGCCGCCGAGGATCGTCTCGACCCCGGCCCGCGCCGGATACCGGCCGGTCAACAGCGACGCACGCGACGGCGAGCACACCGGCGAGTTCGAGTACCACTGCGGCAGTCGCACCCCGGAGGCGCACAGCGCGTCGAGACTCGGCGTCCGTAGGTCATCCGCGCCGAAGCAGCCGAGGTCACCCCACCCCAAGTCGTCGGCATAGACGAGTACAACATTCGGACGCTGACGCGTCTGCTCACTCACTCTTTTACACTCCCTGCTGCCATGCCTGCGACGAGGCGTTTCTGGACCACCGAGAACAGCGCAACGGTCGGGATCGCGGCGATCGTCGCTGCGGCCATGATGACGCCCCAGTCGGTCGAGTACTCACCGAAGTAGCCCGCGAGGCCGACCTGCACAGTCTTGAGCGCCTCGCTCGTGAGTAGCACGTTCGCGAACAGGTACTCCTCCCATGTGGCGATGAACGCGGTAACGGTCACCGTGACGATGCCAGGGATTGCTACGGGGATGATGATTCGGAAGATCACGCCGAGCGTCGAGCAGCCGTCCATGCGGGCGGCCTCGTCGAGCACGGTCGAGATCGTGTCGAAATACCCGAGCATCAGGAAGATCGACAGCGGGAGCGTCAGCGCGACGTACACGATGATCAGGCCGACGTACGAGTTGAGGAGCCCGACTTGTGAGAACAGTGTGTAGATCGGCGTGATGAGTACGACGAATGGTAGGAGCTGCGTGCCGATGATGATGAAGAGCATCGCGCCGCGCAGCTTGAACCGGAACCGGGAGAGCCCGAACGCCGCGAGACTGGCGAGCACGACGGTGCACGAGGTGCTCGCGCAGGAGATCCCGATGCTGTTCAGCAGGTAACGGGCGAACGTTCCGCCCGCGAACAGCCGCCGGTACGAGTCGAGCCCGAGCCCCTCGAAGAACTGTCCCGGCGGGGGGGTCGTCGCGAGCGCGGACGCTGGCCGCAGCGACGTGAACACCATCCAGAAGACAGGAAATACGACGACGCCGAGGGCGAGCATGGTCGGGACGATGACGAACAGGTCTCTCGCTCGGCGACGCTCCGTGCTCCGCCGGCGAGCTGGCTGTGCCGGACGGGCGAGGGTCGCCGTGGTGCGGCCGATCGTGACCGTCATGCGCGGCCTGTGTCGTTGCGATTGCTGATTCGGAAGTACCCCAGCGCGAACACGGCCATTACGAGGGACATGAGAATGCCGATTGCGGCGCCCTGACCGAGGTTGTTGCCGATGAATGCGGCCGAGTACAGCTGGGTCGCGAGCACCTGGGTGTACGTGCCCGGTCCCCCACCGGTGGAGAGCCACACGTACACGAAGTTGTTGAACGTTTGGATGACGGTGAGCGCGACGACGACCGCGAGCACGGGTCGCAGGTTCGGCAGCGTCACGTGCAGGAAGGACTTCCAGGAGCCGGCTTCGTCGAGCGACGCGGCCTCGTACTGGTCCTGCGGAATGGACTGCAGCCCGGCCATGAGGACGATGACGACAAACGGCAGCTCGCGCCAGACGACGATGGCGATCACCGACCACCAGACGGTCGATGTGTCCGCGAGGAATGCGACCCCGCGTGGCACGATCCCGAGCCCGACGAGCACCTGATTGAGGACGCCCGTGTTGGCGTCGAGCATCCACTTCCAGCAGGCGACGGCGACGACTGGCGGGATCATCCACGGCACTAGGACGGCGGTGCGGCAGACACCTCGGAGTTTCCACCGCGCAAGGACCTTGCTCTGCAGGAGTAAGGCGAGTCCCATACCGAGGACGAGCCGGATCGCGACGGTAACGGTGGTCAGCCAAAAGGCAGTGTTCCACGCGGCCTGCTTTGTTTGCTGGGCGGTGAAGATCGCCGTGAAGTTCGACAGTCCGACCCACACGGCCTCGCCGGGCGACTCGTACGGGCTGAGCTTCTGGAACGCGAGGATCACGTCGTAAACGGCGGGAAAGAGAAATGTGAACGCGATCACGGCGATCGCGGGCATGGTGAGCGCGAACGGCTGTCGGCGCGACGCACGGGACTTGGCTGGCCGTGGCGGGGCCGAGGGCGTCGGCGGTGTCGATCTAGCAATCGTCGTCATGACCTCACCCCCGCACGCCCGTCTTCAGTCCGTCGAGGATCGCGGTGGCCGCGTCAGAGCTGTTCTTCTGCCCGGAGTACACGGCAGAGAACTGCTGGTTGACGAGCTGCTCCATCGACGCGATGGGCATCGCGGAGCCGATGTACCGCGCGAACGACTGCGCGTGGGGTAGCTGCTTGACGAATCCCTCCTGGGCCTTTGGGGCGTTCACCTGCTTGAGCGTCGCATTTGACGCCGGGTACTGGTCGTAGGTCTTGAAGGTGGTCGCGCTCGCGAGGTACTTGACGAACTCCCATGCAGCGTCTGCGTGCTTAGTGTTCCGATTGATCGCCAGCGCGCGGCCACCGAGGTGTGTCGCGCCGTCGGTGAGCCCACCGGGCATCGGTGCGGTCGTCACATTGCCCTTCGCCGTCTTCGCGAGCGTTTTGAACGTCTGCGGAGGTTCGTAGGTCATCGCGCAGGTCCCGTTCGCGAGGCCGTTCGCGATCGACGGGGCGCTGTAGTCGTTGACCGACTGGTAGGACTTCGGGGTCGCGCCGGATGAGAACAGCCCGTTGAAGTAGTCGATCGTGGACGCGAGATCCGGCTCCGTGATGCCGGGCTCCCAGCTGCCGTCTGAACCCTTCGCGACGAGTGTGTGGCCGTGGTCCCAGATGTAGTAGTTGATCGCAAACCACTGGGACGCGGTGGCGGCGCCCGCCGCGCCGAAGCAGAAGCCGGCGGTTTTGTCGTTGGATTTGCTGCTGATTGCCGTCGCATCTTTCGCGAGCTGCTCCCAGGTGGTCGGCGGCGAGCTCACACCGGCGGCCGACAGCGAAGACGGACGGTACACGAGCGCCATCGTGTCGGCGGTCCACGGGAGCGCCCAGGTCTTGCCGTCCAACTTCGTCATGTCGCTCGCGAGCAGGTCGCTCGTCCCGCCTGGGAGGGGGTCCTTCTTCATGAGCTGGTCGATCGGCATGAGGATCTTCGGCTTCGCGAGGAACGACACGTCGGCGAACCCGACCTGCGCGATGTCCGGACCCGAGCCGGAGTTCGCCTCACGGGCGAGCTGCTGCGGGCTGTTCGGGCTGAGGGTCTGCATGTCGACCTGGATGTCGGAGTGTGCCTTGTTCCACTGGTCGACGGCGGCCCGGAGGCCGGTGACCTCGCTCGCCGGGTCGAACTGGCGGAACACGAGATGGACGGTGCCGGGTGCGCTGCTCCCCGCGGAGCAGCCGGTCAACACGGCGGCGGACAGCGTGATGGCCATGCCGAGCGCGAACGCGCGTCTCTTCCTCATCGAGCTTCTCCCTTGAAGGCGATCGGGGCGGTCCGCGGTGACGGCGGACGGACAGCAAGGAGGCTACGCCAATCAAATTGAGTTTACCAGGTCTCGGCCGTGGTCTACCCTTCCCTCGGGCGCTCCTTCCGGCGCGTTCGGCGAGCGGGGGTCCCGGTGCGGCGAGGCTCGAACCTTCCGCGCGTCGGTGACCACAACCGAGTGCTCGTCGTTGATCTCGTCCGCCGGAACGCCGGGATCAGCCGGGTCGAGATGTCCGAGCAGACCGGGCTCACCGGTCAGACCATCTCGAACATCTGTGCGCACCTGACCGATCAGGGACTCATCCGGGAGATCGGGCGAGCGTCCTACGGCACCGGTAAGTGGCGCACCGTCTACGAGGTCGTGCCGGAGAGCCGCTGTGCTGTCGGCCTGCACATCGATGCCGCGAGGACGGTCCTCGCGCTCGTCGACCTCGCTGGGCAGGTCGTGGACCGCCAGTCCATCCTGACACCCGCGACGGACGATCCCCGCGACGCCATCGACGCGATCACCACCGAGGTCCGGTCGATCGTCGCCCGCAATGCGATCCCGCGACCGCGCCTGAGCGGACTCGGCGTCGCGTCCCCCGGACCGATCAACATGGGACCTGGGATCGTCATCGCTCCCCCGAACCTGCGCGGCTGGACCGACGTCCGCCTCCGCGACGACCTCGAGCTCGGGCTCGGGATCCCCGTCCAGCTCGAGAAGGACACCGTCGCCGTGGCCACCGGCGAGGTGTGGGCAGGTCGGGTCCCCTCAGACGATTTTGCGTTCGTCTACCTCGGTACCGGTTCTGGCGTGGGCCTCGTGCTCGGCGGCGAGGTCATGCACGGTGCATCCGGGAACCTCGGGAACTTTGGCCACCTCCAGGGTGATCCTGACGGGCCGATCTGCTCTTGCGGAGGTCGGGGCTGCCTCGCCGTGACCGCGATGCCGATACACCTCGTGACTGCCGGACGCGACGCGGGCCTCCTGGAGCCGTTCGATCCGGACGACGCGGCCACGATCGAGCGCGCACTCGCGCACCTCTGCCGGCTGGCAGACGACGGCGCAGCTGAGGCCCGCGCGATCGTCGAGGGGGCCGCGCGGGGCTTCGCGCGGGTCGCGGCGAACCTCACGAACACCCTCGACCTCGACACGGTGGTGTTCGGCGGTCCGAACTGGCGGTACCTCGCTCCGACGTTCATGTCGATCGTGCCCGGCATGATCGCCGCGCTGCACATTTTCAGGGACGTGCACGCGGTGGAGGTCCGTGGGACGAGCCTCGGGGAAGACGTCGGGCCGATCGGCGCGGCGTCGCTCGTGCTCGCAAGCGCGGTGTCGGCGAGACCAGACCATCTCTTTCTGCCGGTCTAATCGTTCTGCCGCCGCGCAGGAACGCCGGCCACCCGGCGCTGTCTTCGGCCGAGGTGACCTCCGGGAAGGGTCTCCGGGTACCCGTCGGCATCGACCCTGCTCGCGCCGAGCTTCAGCGCCGCTGCATCTGCTCCCGAACGAGTGGTCGAAACTCTGGTCGGAGTCGACGCGTCGGCAGTGCATCCGGCTCTCGACGCCCCGCCACGGGCATGGGCGGCAGAGCTCGAGCTGAGCGCTGGGTAGGCAGCTCGCTGCGACAGGTATTGCGGGGATTCGTCAACGAGCCGACGACGGCGCTCCGGGGAAATTGCTGCGGCTCTGAGGCGGATCAGTGGTCTTCACGCCGGACGGTCTGGGGCTTGCCGCCTTGACGACGTCCGCGAAGGCTTTGACTGCCGCCGTCGGCGGACGGCGGTTGGAGGTCACGAGCGATACGGCGAAGTGCGCCGCGGGTCGGGTCGGAATCAGTGCGATGCCGTCGCGGTTGGGAATCGACGAGGGTGCGAGCAGCGCGAGGCCGACCCCTGCCCGGACGAACGCGACGACGGTGTCGACGTCGGCGACGTTGAGGAAGACCTCCCTTCGGACGCCGGTCCGGGTGAACAGCCCGTCGACCGCGACCCGGCTCCCCCATCCGGGCGGCAGGTCCACGAACTTTCCGTCCTCCAAGTCCCGGATCGCGACCTGCCCACGACCGGCGAACGGGTGCTGCGGGTTGCACGCCAAGTGGATGGGCTCGCGGGTTAGCTCGCGTGCGGATACCTCACGGGGAGGTCGATCTGTTGTCGCGGCCACGGCCAGGTCCAGTCGCCCCTGGATGATCGCCTCGACCAGGCCGGTGGAGCCGTCTGGGTGGGTGCTCAGCTCCAGTCGGACCCCGGGCCGCTCGTGGCGGAAGGCGGCCACAATCCCAGGCAGGTCGACCGCGGTCATGGAGTGCATGAAGCCCACTCGAACTGTGCCCGCCATACCGCCCGTCACCGCGTCAACGGCAGCGCGCGCTTCCGCAGCTGTCGCGAGCAACTCGCGTGCCCACACCGCCAGCGCGACGCCAGCATCAGTGAGTTGTACGCGTCGCGTCGTGCGGTCGAACAGGCGGACACCGAGGTCGGCCTCCAAGGTGCGGATGCTGACCGAAAGCGCGGACTGGCCGAGGTGCACCAGACCGGCGGCGCGGGTGAAGGTGCCGGTATCAACCACCGCCAAAAAATTTTCAAGCTGCCGTAGTTCCATGCGCTCCCTCATTATCCGCTCAAGTCGATCCCAGTCATCGAGATTATCAGCTGGACGGGCGTCGGAGTTGTCTCTACGGTGGAGACAGACCAGCAAGAATGGTCGCGGACCTGGGAAGGCGGGACACCCGTGAATAATGCCGATCGGCAGTTGAATGCAGTTCGCACCGGACCACGAGGCGGCCCCCCGGTGGTGTTCCTGCACCCCGTCGGGCTGGATCTGACCTATTGGGGCGACCAGATCGAGGCGCTCAACGGGGACTACGACGTTGTTGCTCCAGATCTACCCGGACACGGTCGAACACCCGGCTCGGCGACCGAGTGGACGCTGCCACGGGCTACAGCAACCGTGGCACAGTTCCTATCCTCGCTTGGATCACCGCGGGTCCACCTCGTCGGACTGTCCGTTGGCGGAATGCTCGCACAGGCCCTCGCCATCGAACGACCCGAGCTCGTCCAGTCCCTGACCCTGATCGACACTGCCGCGTCGTTCACTGACGATAGTCGGGATGTCATGAGACAACGCTCCCGTGACGTCAGGCTGGGCGGGATGCTGGCGGTGGTGGACTCGACTCTTGAGCGATGGTTCATGCCGGCTACGTTCATCGCGCGACCGGACGTGGTCGAACGTGTCCGGAAAACGCTGCTGGGCGATGACCCCGCTGTACACGCCGCGATGTGGGACATGATCGGTTCGCTGGACCTCGTGGCTGAGCTGCCCAGGATCCGTTGCCCGACCCAGGTCGTCGTCGGGGAGTTCGACCCGAGTTCGCCCCTGGCCGCCGCACGGCAGCTGCGCGACGGCATCCCCGCCGCCGGACTACGAGTCATCCCGCAGGCCTCCCACTTGTCACCGCTGGAGAAGCCGGCCGTCGTCAACGAACTACTCCGCTGCTTCCTCCCAACCGCCTGCTGACCCTCGGACGGTGCGGACCAGCCCATACCGCGACCGCTCTTGTCCAGCCGACCCTCAGAACCACAGGAGACATCATGTCCCGTCTTCCCTTGGCTGACCCTCATCGCCTGACCGGCGATGAGCGAGCGCAGTACGACCGTTTCCCGTCGAACCTCACACGGGCGCTGCTGCTCGTCGACCGCCGACTCGCTCGCGCCCTACCCGAGACCGCAAACGCGCTGCGCGCCTCAACCCTCGACCCCCAGCTCCGCGAGGGCGTGATCCTCCGCGTCGCCGCCCTCCAAGGCAGCGTCTACGAGCGCCTCCAACACCTCAAACAGGCATATGGGACGGGATGGACGCAGGGGCAGACGGCCGCTATAGAAGGGGGTCACCATGCAGCACTGCCCGGCAAATACCCAGCTCTCATGGCCTTCGTTGACGCGTGTGTCGCAAGCCCATGTGTCGATGACGCCACCTTCGATGCTGTGCGAGCGACCCTATCCCCCCAAGAAATTGCCACTACGCTGCTCCTGATCGGGCACTACATGAGCGTCGCCCGCCTGACCGGCGTGCTCCAGATCGAGCCAGATGCGGAAGCCGACTCATGGACCGCGGAGCACTGAGCGGCCGTGATCGAACCAACCTGGGAGCCCTAGTTGTTGCATGTCGTGAGGTTGTGACCAGCGGGTTCGGCGGCGCGGGTTGAACGGGGACGGGTCTCCCAGGTTGGGTGTGGAGCTACCACACAGCCGCACCCACCGAAGGAGACCCGTCTCGTGCACGCTAACGCCCCGCTGACCGCTGAAGGCCGCCGCCGACTCGTCGCCCGGGTCCTGGACGAGGGCCGCCCGCAGGCCCATGTGGCCGCGGAGTCCCGGCTGGCCCGGGCCACTGTCCGCAAGTGGGTGACCCGGTTCCGCGCGGGTGGGGAGACCGCGTTGGCGGACCGGTCCAGTCGGCCGCATCGCAGCCCGACCCGGCTGGACCCGGCGGTGGTGGCGCGGGTCGAGGCGTTACGCCGGGACCGGAAGCTCCCGCCCCGGCTGATCGTGGAGGAACTCGCCGCCGACGGCATCGAGGTGTCCGCCGCGACCGTGGACCGGTGGCTGCGCCGGCTCGGGATCAGCCGGCTCCGGGACCTCGACGTCATCGGCAACAGCCACCGGGTCGTGCGCCGGATCGTGACCGAACGCCCAGGTCAGCTGGTCCACCTGGACGTCAAGAAGATCGGGGCCATCCCCGCCGGTGGCGGGTGGCGGGTCCACGGCCGCAGCAGCAGTCAGGACCGCGCCGCCCGCCGGGAACGGGTCGGCTACCGGTACTGGCACTCCGCGATCGATGCCCACACCCGCCTGGCGTTCACCGAGTCCCTTCTGCATGAGAAGGTGGTGACCGCGGCCGGGTTCCTCCGCCGGGCCACCGCGTTCTTCGCCGCCCACGGCATCACCGTCGAACGCGTCCTGACTGACAACGGGTCCTGCTACCGCTCCCAGCTGTTCGACGCGGCCCTGCCCGACGGCGCCCGGCACACCTTCACCCGACCCCACCACCCCCAGACCAATGGGAAGGTCGAGCGGTACAACCGGACCCTGGGCGCGGAGTTCGCCTACGCCCGACCCTGGACCTCAGAGACCCAGCGCGCCGACTACCTCCAACGCTGGCTGATCCACTACAACTACCACCGAGCCCACACCGCCACCGGCAACCAGCCCCCGGCCACCCTCACCCCGACCACTGTCACCAACGTCATGACGCAGAACACCTAGATCCGCCACGTGGTGGCCGATGCCGCACGGCATCTCGGGCGGTGCCGCGGTCGCCGCAGGCGGTGATCGCAGTAGCGTGGAATGCGGTGGTGCCGACACTGCTCACGCCGAAGCGGGGGCCGGCGGTGGTGTTCCGGTCGCCAAGGACGCGGTCGACCAGTCGACCATGCCGTCCAGCGAGCCGGCGACGACCGAGAGGCCGCCCGCCAGCACCACCCAATGATCCTGCCTGCTGGCCTGCGCCGCTGACTCGGCGATACTCCCCGGTCGACCAGCACGACCGGCAGGTCAGCCGTTCCGCCACACGGCTGACCTGCTACGGCGGCAACACGCCGATGGCGTCAACGCGAATTACCCCGCCATTCTGTTGACGGCTCTCTGAAAAGTCGGCGAGTCTGTGTTCAATCCGACAGGCGGTCGTGGAGCACGGCGGCTACGGCCGTCGGATCGGCGAGCATCGGTGCGTGCCCTGTGTTGAGGTGCACCACCGTCGCGCAGCTCTTGACCCATCGCCTGCTGGGCCGCCGGTGGAATGGCCTGATCGGCGTCGCACACCATGTAGGTCATCGCGTCCCGAACCAGGCCCGGTCCGCGGATCCGGCCTTCGAAGCTGCGGGCCGACTGCGGACGCAGGTGGTCGACCGCCGCGCTGACCAGGTCGGGTGCGAGGTCGGCGTAGAACCGCTGGGCCGGGTTGACGACGTTGATGATCCCAGCGGCCGTGTCGCGCTTCCACCACGACGGGTCCGTCCCGACCATGCTCAGCAACGAATCGCCGGGTGACGGGAGAACGCGGCGAGATACACCGCGTGCACGACGCCGGGCACCCCGCTGACGGCCTCGCTCGCGGGAATCCCACCATAGGAGTGCGCGACGACGGCGACCGGGCCGTCATCCCGGCTGAGCTCCGCCCGTACGGCCGCCACGTCAGCCGCCAGATCGCCCAAGACGTCCGGCTTCGAGCTGGGGAGATCGACGACATCGACCTTCCAGTCCGGGAGCTGCCGGATCAACGGCCCCCAGACCCAAGGTCGGTGCCAGGCGCCGTGGACCAGGACGAGCCTCGGTCTGGTCACGGTTTGACCCGGTGGCGTCGGTCGGTCATGCGGCACCTCCATGGCACGGGGCGACGAGAGCCGGCGGTGGGAGCCGGTGTCGGAGGACAGAGTGGAGAACACTGGCGTCGCACACCATATCGACTGGAACGGGGCTGCAGTCAATTTCCGAGGGGCGCGGAGCTGTGGAGCAACTTCCTGACCGGGGCGGCGCAGTACGTCTGCCGGCCCGTGCATACCGTTCGACGCTGCGCACTGGGCAGGCAGCGGCCACCCGCGCCCGGGTCGCCGCCGCAGCGGGGGATCTGTTCGCCCGCCAGGGGTACACCCGAACGTCCGTGCGGCAGATCGCCTCCGAGGCCGGGGTCGCCGTCGAGACGGTCTACGCGATCGGGGGGAAGGCCGCGGTCTTCCTCCGCGCCTTCGGCAGCGCCTTCTCCGGGACGACTCCTGGGGCGTCTCTGCTCAATATCGAGGCCACGGCCGACGTCTGGCGGGCGACCCGCCTCGAGGAGGCCGTGACCGGGCTCGTCGACGTCATCGTCGAGAGCAACCGGAGATCGGCGAGCCTGTGGACCGCTTACGTGGAGGCCGCCAGGTGCGAGGCGGCACTCGCGGACGCCTACGCCGAGCAGATGCGTGCCATGCGTGAGGACGGGCGCCGCGTACTCGCTGCCCTCGTGGACCGAAACCTGTGCCCGCCACCGCGCGACGCGGCGCGCACGGTGGACAAAATTTGGGTGATTTTGCATCCAGGCCAATACGTCCTGCTGGTGGAGCACGCCGGCTGGAGCCTGGCGGACTACCGGGCGTGGCTGATCGACCACCTGATGCGCCACCTCACGTAGATGTTGGAGGTCATGACGTTGTGACCAGCGGGTTCGACGGCGTGGGTTGAACGGGGACAGGTCCCCCCGGCTGGGTGTGGAGCCATCACGGCACCACACCCGGCCCGAAGGAGACCTGTCTCGTGCACGCCAACGCCGAGCTGACCGCTGAAGGCGTCGCCGCCTCGTCGCCCGAGTCCTGAACAGGCCGCCTGCAACCCCACGGCGCCACGGAGTCCCGGCTGACCCGGGCCACCGTCCGCACGGGCGTCACCCGGTTCCGCGCGGGCGGGACGCGGCGCTGGCCGACCGGTCCAGCTGCCCGGATCGCAGCCAGCCGGCTAGATTCGGCTGTGGTGGCGCGGATCGAGGCGCTACGCCGAGAAAAGTACCCGTTCCGCCCGGTCGTCGATGAGCTCGCCGCAGACGGCATCGAGGTGTCCGTTCTTGACCCGGGAGCTCGTGAAGTTCGGGGTCGGTTGCGCTGTCTCGTAGGTACCGCTCGCGTACCGAGAGCAGTGCGCTCGGTCGATGACACCGCCTGACATCCTCCAGACTGTCCCACGCCCGCTCCTGACACCCCACCCTCGGAGGAACCCGCTGTGCCCGCAGTCATCTACTACGACGACGACGCCGACCTATCCGTGCTGCAGAAGCGGACCGTCGCGGTCCTGGGCTACGGCTCCCAGGGTCACGCCCACGCGCTCTCGCTCCGGGACTCCGGAGTCGACGTGCGCATCGGCCTGCCCGAGGGCTCCCGCAGCCGCGCCAAGGCGGAGGACCAGGGCCTGCGCGTGGTGACGCCGGAGCAGGCGGCGAAGGAGGCCGACGTGATCGGCGTCCTCGTCCCGGACCCGAAGCAGCGCGCCCTCTACGCGGAGGCGATCGCGCCGAACCTCAACGACGGCGACGCGCTGTTCTTCGGTCACGGCTTCAACATCCGCTACGGCTACATCACCGCTCCCGCAGGTGTCGACGTGGCGATGGTCGCCCCCAAGGGCCCCGGTCACCTGGTCCGGCGTGAGTACTCCGCGGGCCGGGGCGTGCCGGTCGCGATCGCCGTCGAGCAGGACGCCACCGGCGGCGCCTGGCCGCTCGCGCTCGCGTGGGCCAAGGGCATCGGCGGCCTGCGCGCCGGCGGAATCCGGACCACGTTCACCGAGGAGACCGAGACCGACCTGTTCGGTGAGCAGGCCGTGCTGGCCGGGGGGATGTCGCATCTGGTGCAGACCGGTTTCGAGGTCCTCACCGAGGCCGGTTACCAGCCCGAGGTCGCCTACTTCGAGGTGCTGCACGAGCTGAAGCTGATCGTGGACCTGATGTACGAGGGTGGGATCGCCAAGCAGCGCTGGTCGATCTCCGACACGGCCGAGTACGGCGACTACACGACCGGTCCGGCTGTCATCGACGCGGGAGTGAAGACCCACATGCGGGAGGCGCTGACAGCGATCCAGAACGGCGAGTGGGCCAGGCGGTTCATCGCCGACCAGGACGCCGGGGCACCGGACTTCCAGGCGCTGCGCGCCACGGAGCAGGCCCACCCGATCGAGGAGGTCGGGCGCCGGGTCCGCACGATGATGCCGTGGATCGCCAGCACGGACAGCGACTACACGGAGGGCTCGGCGGCGCGTTGACACCCACCCGCTGGCAGCTGTGGGTACCGGACCCGTGCTCGACGGCACCCGACGCTGCCCAGGCTGAATCTCTGAGAGGCGTCCGTCGGTCGGCAGGCCTGAAGCCGGTGGGCTTGAACTTCCGCGCTACAGGTCGGCCGTGCAGCGGTGCAGGCCACATGTCAGTTGTCGATCGGACGGGTGCTCTCCCTGGCGTGGGCGTCGGGGCGCGGCGAGCAGGGTTGGCCCCGGCCATCGCCCCATCAGTTGATCGTGCCGAAACCCCAAGGGTAACTTTTCGGGATGGGCGACCGAGCGGGTCCCCCCTCGCGGAGCGGGTGGAAGGCACACCGGGACGGGTTCTCTTACGGTCTCCACTCCGGGCCGGTGGCCCACCACCCCGGCTCGGTCAGCCGCGCTCATCGAACTGGACGGAGTCACATGACGTCGATCGTCATTGCCGCACCACCTTTCACCGGCGAGATGCAGCCCCTTCTGCAGATCGCCGGGGGCCTCGCTTCGCGGGGCCACGACGTGACCATGCTCACCGGCAGCAGGTTCGAACAGCAGGTCCGAGCCGCGGGCGTCGGCTTCGTCGCCCTGCAGGGCGACGCTGACTTCGACGACCGGCGCTTGGCCGAGCACAGACCTGCGATCGCGAATGCCGCCCCGGGTCCGGACCAGCTGAACGCGTTGTTCGGTGCCGCCGCGGACGCCCTGCCCACCGAGCACCGCCAGATCCAGGCCCTGCTGGAAGCAGACCCGGACGCGGTGCTCATCACCAACTCCGTCCTGCTGGGTCCGTGGGCGGTCGCGTTGTGGGGGCGCCCGGCCGGCGGCCCCGGCGCTGGATAGCCGTTGGCTGCAACCCGCTCGCGCTACCGAGTGAGGACACCACACCGCTGGGACCGGTGCCGGCTGGTCCCGATGGTGACGCCCGCGCCGCGAACCGGGCGGTGAACGCGCAGTTCGCCGACATGACCGAACCCGCACGGGCGCGCATCGAGGCCGCACTGCGCAGCCTGGGCGCAACCGATCCTGTGCCGGGCATCTTCGACGGCGTCGTCACAGTGCCCGAGGTCTTCGCCTCGCTCACCGTCCCGGGCCTGGAGTTCGCGCGCGGCGACGCGCCCAGCTCCCTCCACCTGATCGGCGTGCTCCCGGCGCCTGTTCCGGCGGGATGGCAGCAGCCCTCCTGGTGGGCCGAGCTCGGCGGGCGGACCGTCGTGGCGGTGACCCAGGGGACGCTTTCCAACGGCGACCTCGGAGCGCTCGTGCAACCCACACTGGACGCGCTGGCCGGCGAGGACCTGCTCGTGGTCGCCGCCCTCGGACGCGACGTCGACGGGCTCCCCGGGCCGGTGCCCCCGAACGCGCGGGTCGAGCCGTTCGTCCCGTTCGGTCTACTCCTGCCCCACGTCGACGTCTTCGTGACCAACGGCGGGTTCGGCGCCACCCAACAGGCCCTCGCCGCCGGTGTCCCCGTGGTCGTGGCCGGAGACACCGACGACAAGCCGTTCGTCGCCGCGCGGATCGCCGCGCGGCAGGTCGGGCGGAACCTGCAGACCGGGACCCCGCAACCGGGCCAGATCCGCGATGCTGTCCTGGAGCTGCTCGCCGACGAGGCCGTCCACCGGAACGTCGCCCACCTGGCGCAGGAGTACGCCCGCCACGACCCGATCGTGACCATCGAGTCCTTGATGTCCGAGCCGTGAGGCTGTCCTGGCAGTCCTGACCACACAACTCGACCCGCACTCCGCCCGGCGCCGCGCCCGCTCGTAGGACTCAACTCCGCGTCCAGCACGGACTCGAGCACCAAATTGGTCAAACCTGTGGCCTGCGGTGACGTGCTGGCCGACCACCCACGCGGCCGCGTCGCGGAGAGCTGAGCGGAGGTCGCCGCGGTCTCGTCGGGATAGATCTTGGTGTGGGCGGGAGGAACACCCAGGTAACCGCGGCATGGAGATGTGGGATCGCCGATGCGGTGAGGGCGAGCCGCCACCGGGCCGGTGAGAACCAACGGACGTCAGTTGCCCTCTGACCTGACATGTCTACGACGGAAGTCAGGGCAGTCCGGTGGGCGGGGACCGTAGGGGCCGGGGTAGCGCTGCTGTCCGCGCTGGCCGCGTGTTCGGCCACCTCGGCCACCTCGGCCACCTCGGCCACCTCGGCCACGTCGGCTACGTCGACGGCGGTCCCGAGCCCGGCGGTCGTCACGAGTCCCGCGAGCCGGTCGGCGGTCCCGACACTCGCCGCGACCCCCCCATCGACGCAGACCGTGACGAGAACGCCGGGACCCACGGCCACGCCGGCGTCGACCACCGTCCCCGCCTCACCTGAGACGAGCAGCGGGTGCCCTCGGACCACGGCCACAGTTCCCGTGGGCGCGGCCCGACGCGGCACCGTCGACGTGGACCGTGACGGTCGGCGGGACGTCGTCTGGCTCGCGCCCGCCCCGGGCGGGGACACCCGTCTGGGCTTCACCACGGCATCCGGCGCGACCTTCGAGACCGCGTGGGCCCCGGCGAGTCCGGTCGGACGGTCGGCGCTGGTCGCGCGGCCGACACCGGCCGGGCAGGTGATCGTCCTCGGGGACGACGGGCGTCTGGTGGAACTGTTCACGGTCGTCGGGTGCAGGGTCGCGCCGGTCCGGAACGTCGAGGGCCAGCAGTACCAGTTCGCGCACGCGATGGGGAACGGCGGAACCGGGGTCGGGTGCCTCGGGCCCGGCAACAGGGCGGGACTGACCGGCCTGGACGCCCGGACCATCGACCGCACCCACATCAGCGTCCGGCGCACGTTCGTGGAGGTGACCGGGACGCGGGCGCGTAACGGGACCAGCGACAGCCTGACCGCGACCCTGCCCGCCGACCAGCGGCTCATCGACTCCGCGCACAACGTGACCTGCGGCGATCTCACGCTCGCCACCGACGGCGTCACCCGCCCGGAGGGCTGACCAGCACCTCAGCGCAGCCGACTGAGAGCGGCTCAACGCAGCGAGCTCGGCCAGCTGCTCGCGACGCAGACCCGGGTCCGGCGCGGGGCGCCTAACCAGCTTTATGAGGCCTGCTACCATTCCGCCGAACGCGCAATGACGCACCAGCCCGGATCAGGACCCACTCAACGGACACGCGCGGGTACGAATTGCTGACGAGGCGTCCGGTACATCGGGTCCTTTAGTTAGTCCCGTGAATAGAGCACGCGGTCCGTCACTCAACAGCATAACGATCTCAGCCTTTGTTCGGGTTCCAGCCCCGCGGCGCTGGAAATGTACGTCTCATGAAGGCCAACCGATCCCGGGCGTCAGCCGCGGCTACTAGTGTCGCGTGTATGAAGTGACCTTCTGGTGTGACGGTTTCGAGTGGGCGATGATGTGATCGGCGCTCTTGGTCCAGGTGAAGGGGTGGGCGCGGTCGTTCCAGCCGTCGATGTAGGCCCCGAT
>JAABUJ010003063.1_pt1 | contig 19374 bp, 21 predicted proteins | sample 5559131 | NCBI WGS metagenome assembly JAABUJ01 (sample SAMN10711875, study PRJNA513366) | rock metagenome | isolation source: Antarctica rocks | place: Antarctica: Victoria Land, Mt New Zealand nord | collected 2016-01-07 | reverse complement strand
TAGATGGGCACGGGGCCGTAGTCGTTTGTCGAGAGGGAGATGTACAGGGTGGTGTGGGTTTGCTGGTAGTGGTCTAGTGAGGGGTGAGTGGGGGGCTGGTGGATTTCGATGATGGAGGGGGAGCGGGTGAGGGGTTGTGGGTTGCGGGGGGAGGGGGAGCGAGAGGACCGGCTGGGGCTGCGTTCGGAGGAGGGGCCTTGGCGCTCGACTGTGGTTCTGGGTGGTGGTGGTGGGTTGCTTGGGGGTGGGGATGGAGATGTTTCAATTCGGGGTCGTGGGTTGCGGCGTAATGGTTCGCTTTGGCCGCTGCTGGGGCTTTCGGAGGAGTCTCGTTGGCGCTTCGTGGTGGGTCGGGCTGGGGGTGAGTCGCCTGAGAAAATGGATGGAGATGTTTCATTTGGGAAGTCGAGATGGCTGGGTCTGGCGGCGTTGTTGGTGTTTGGTCTGGCTTGTGCGCGAGGCTTGTGTTTTGGAAGTTCCTTGGGACGTTGCCTCCCCCTTGTTTTCTTGAGTTTCCGGTTGGTCTCAGCCGTTACCGTAGCTAGGTGTTTGATGGTCGCATTTCCTTTGTCCTTGGCAGCGCGTGACTGCTGTTTCCTCTTGGGTGATTGCTGGTTCTGTGGGGCTTCGTACTCCTCATCTGATGGCTCAAGAGGGGGGTCTTCGTCAGGAGGGGATTCTTCGTCTGGCTGTTCAGTCTCGTCCGCGACTTGACTATCTTTCTTATCACGCGATTCCTGTGGCGAAAAGGCAGCTATCTTCTTGTCAAACCCTTCGTCGAGCCCTCGCCAAATCCGATAGGCGGCGCCACCCTCGTGGCGGAAACCCGCTCCCTTCACTTTGACGATGAAACTGTTTCCGCCATGGTCCAGCGTCCAAAATACATGACTGGCGTCCCAGGCATGACAGATTATTTCCGCTTTCTGAGCATCGTTTGCGGTGGGACGGCAACCGCTGTTGTTCGCGAGCACTACAACTTTGCGGTTTCCGTGGTAGTTGCGACCACCGTTACGAGCGGACACAAACGGTGGGTACTGGTCCTTGTAAAGGGTACGAGCCTCTTCCAACAACGCATCCACATGATTGCCATCTGGAGGGCTAGCGTTGTTATCGTTGCTGACGCGTTGAGAGAATGTACTGTTTCGCTCGCGATTTGTTAATCGGTTCGCCATTGTGCGAAATGTCTTGGAAAACTGCAGCTCTGGTGCTGTCGAAAAGTTCTGAAGTTCGCTCGTTGCTGATGAGACCTGAGACGAAAACGTCCACAGATGTTTCTCGTTCCTAGCAGAAGGAGTGAGATTTACAACTCCACTTCAGGTCAAGGCTGTCAAAATCCACAGACTGTACCCGTGATGGAAGATGCAGGCGGAAGTATTACAGAGTAAAGGTGTTCTGAAAGTGTAGTTTGCAACTGATGGGTAGTACTGAACATAAAACGAATTGTTTTGGAGGTTGGAGACGTTCGTGGGCACGCGACATGAATGACTGTTGACAGAAGGCTGAGCCCGCAATTAGCATCGTGAAATCAAGTGGTGAGTCACGTGTTAAGGGAAAGCCCACATTGAACTTTCATTCATCAAGTACAAATGATTCATTCATCGCTGAAGTCGCCAACACTAAAACTTCCAACTCACATTAGGTGTGGCCAACTGGGTTTGAAACTGACTTTACTTTAGAGCATAAGCAGATGCATAAACTGGACATGTCCTCCAAACCAAAGCTGCTCTGAGGAGACGACGAGCGTCGCGATTATAGCAGAAACATAAGAGCCACCGTCACAGCAAGTATACCAAATCCACTCACACCCTTCTTAGCCCCAGCGCCCGTAAAAACCGGAGCGGCAGGGGACGTTGGCACAGTCGCACTTGCTGAGGGCCCAGGGGAAGAAGAGACTGAGCCCGTAGCCTTGCTGGATCCGTACGAAGCGCTGCTAGAGCCAGCCGGTTGAGCGGGGTAATTCGGTACAGGTACGATGGTCATCGTGACAACCTGCATGGAGCCTGCTGAAGTACTGATGGGAGTCACTTCTTTCCCAGCAACAGGTGACGGAGTGCAGTTTACTTTGTCCGCGCAGACGACCGACACAGTGGAAACCGAGGTTGAGGTGGCAGTCAGCTGGCTGGTGAGGGCGACAAAGGTTCCAGGATTTGCCACAGATCCAGTGGATACGAGTGATGTAGTGTTCTGAGCACCTTGGCCAACGACCATGGATGACGGAGCTGGCTGACTACCTTGAGCTGGAAGGGCTTGGGCGGAGCTGAGGCCGGTTGACGATGGAGGGGCTGAGTTCGAAGCACTAAGGCCTGAGCTAGAGCCAGTCGACTCTGGTTGAGACCCACGAGAGGAACCAACTGCTGATGAGGCTGAGTTCTGAGATTCAGTTGAAGCAATCTTTGTCGAAGTGGGAGAACCAGTAACGGGTCCGGCAGTGTTGAGGCTGCCCGATGCTGAGACATGGACTATGTTGGCGCTGCTGCTGGCCGAGCTTTCTTGAGAGCTAGAAGTAGAGGTGCTGCAAGGTACCGTCAAAGTGACCGTGGTCCGGGTAGGACCGCACACTGTGCAAACGGTGACGCTCGTGGTCCAGCCTTCCGGAACAGACGTAGTGGTAGGGGCCGCTGGGTTCATCGTTGTGGTCCAGGTTGTTGTCACAGCTGTCAAGCCGGTCGGACAGATATCGGTATATACAGCTTCGTTAGTCTGTAAGCCACGTGAACTTGTCCAAACTCTACAATGAGTCAACTCACTCGTAATCACGGTCGTGACCATGTTCCCTTGGGATGTCGTCTTCGTACTCGGGCTCGTCACGGAAGAACTGGCCAATGATTCAACAGATGTCGACCTTGAAGCTGACGTCAGATAAGAGGACATGGTGCTGGTAGATACAGGTCCAGCAGTGGGAGCAAGACTCGTCATAGGTAACTTAGTGGATGTAGCAGATGTCGAGCTTTTCGAACTGTGGATTGAGACCGGGACATCGCTGACAATTTCCGACGAACTTGATGATACTGCGCTGCTCGCAGGAACTTGGGTTGCAATAGAGCCCGGAAGGCCGGAGGTTGATGTCGATGAGACGGTGCTAGTCGTGGAAGTCGAAGATGCAGACACTTGAGCGCTGCTCGAGCCGGAGGTCACAGAGTTGAGGGAGTATGAGACACTAGTAGACGAGCCCATACCAATGATTGACGAAACACTGGTCGACGATGCACTAGTCGTTGACGAGGTAGTGCTCGTAGTAGATGCGGAAGTGGCCGATGCGCTGATGGATGATGCACCGCTCAACAACGTGCTAGGGGACGATACACTGGTGGTTGATAAACTAGCTGACGATGTAGCAGTCGACGGTACAATGGTCGTAGATGTCCTGGTCGATGATAAACTGGTTGACGATGCACTGGTGGACGATAGACTGGTCGTCAATAGACTTGTCGAAGTCGTCCCAGTGACGACGGTGCTGGTGGACGAGACGCTTATGGAGCTAGTCGACGATACAGAGCTGGAGCTAGAGCTCGATGTTCCCTGTGCGTTACAGCTGCAGCTAGATAAAACATCCTTGATGTTGTCCGCATAAGACTTGCCGTTAATCCGATTGTTCTCCGAGTAAGTCGCCTCATAGAGCATCACTCCACCGAATAGATCTGGGTAACTGCACTTGTAGACGCTAACCAGCTGCTTCACCTCGGCTGGCGACAAGTACATCTGGGGATCATTAGCGGCGTGGGTACTTGCGGGAAGGCCTATGTAAATCTTGGCGTTCGGATTCTTTGACGAGCTTCGCACGAAATTGGCCCACGGGTCAAAGGTAAACTTTGACCCTGGGCCACCGTAGCTGTTGTCAAAGTACGCACGAGCGGCGCACGAACGAGTATTGTAGAATTGGACAAAGATGAAGTCGAACCACGACCCCTGAATGGCGGCTGCCAGATGGGCATCAGGTACAACACACTGTGGTGCGCCAGAGATGTAGTATGACTTCGTGACGTCCGACTTGTACAGCAAACGGAGTCGATTGATCATAGTAGCGTAGTGTGCGTACTGGTAATCAGGAGTCGGCGGTGGAGAGATGACGGACTCAATGTCGAAGTCAAACCCGTCAACTACGGCATCCCCGAATGGTCGAGGACCTGTCCAGGTAGCCTTGTTCGGTCCGAACGCTCCCCAGAGGAAGTCCGCGAAGTTATCTGCCGAGGCGTCACTCTTAAGGCGGTAATCCCCGGGATAAGCCCCGCCCAGCGAGAGAAGTATCTTTTTGCCACGTAACTGACAGTACGGAATGTCGGTAGCAATACTCTGACAGTTCGAGAGAAGCTGACTTTTCTTGCCGTCAGGGGCGGTATAGTATGCATCGCTGCACTGATTTCCAAAGTTGTCTCCAGGGTAGCCTCCCGCACCCTGATCCGGGAAGACGTTGACGAAGCCTATGGGGATGATGTCGATCAAACTATCATCGCAAAAATGGCTTAACCGCTGCTGATCTGGACCTTGGCCCTAAAAAACAGAAGCTGCGTTAGTAAAACTACCTACGTCACGGTTCAGACTAAGTGTTTCATACCCAGTAGACGGCCAAATTCTCGCTGGAGGAGGCATCAAAAGCAGTCACGGTAGAGGCGAACAGAGTGGAAGCAAGAGCCACACTAGTCGTCAGTAGAGAAGGGAACATCATTAATCTTAGCTATCGTATGAACGATACAGTGTCTTGATCTGGTGGATATTGTATCTTCGCACTGCCAAAGTAAGGACAGTTTATTGGGTGCCGGTCAAGGACAGGACGCAAACAAATGTTTGCAGGGTGAAAAGAACGACTGAGGGGGAAAATGAACAGTGAGAAGCTCAAAAGAGTGACGAGCTGTGAGAAATCATCAACAGCGAGATAGAAGAGATAGAAGAGAGAGAGAGAGAGAATGAGAGGAAGAGAAAGAGAAAGAGAGAAAGAGAGAAAGAAGGAGGCAGCGGAGACCTCATGACGGCAAAGACGCTCGTTGCCTTGCGGCGTAGCCTTGTATACGCGAAGCCCACCTACCTTACCTCTCATTTGTGGCCCGAGACCGAAGCCACCGGCGCTCCGTTCAAGTAGAGTTCAGGGTCTCTGGTGACAATACCAATAATAAGGTACATGTAATCAATCACTCTCCGGATCAAGGTCATAGGGTTTAGCGCAGGATCGAGTATGCAGGCATCCATGATACTGTTCCCGTGACTAAAACTTGTGTGTGTACAAGTTAGAGTGGCGGCTGGCTGAGGTTGATGTTCATGAAAGGATCACCGAAAGGATCAGAGATGACTGACATGAGATCCAATCCATATCTGTGAGGGCGACCAGTCAGCGGCGGCTATGGCCACGAGCGGTGAGAATCTCGCTAAGATTGAGCTGCGCTAAGATCGCGCTTGTACCTGAGTTAGTCCATTTTGAGGAGATTGGCCCGGGGTTATCAGCCCTGATGGCAACATCGGCCATCGGCGTTATGCAGGGCCGCCATCACACCTGCAGATCGGAAATTGCTACTTCCGACACCGATAGATTATACCTGACTAAGTCACTGAACACTGGCTGAAATGCATGAGTCAAGTTACTTTGTAGTACTACTAGTATTGATGTTCATCTGTTGTTGTTCCTCTACGATGCAGCCCTCTCCTTCATCTTCTTGAACAGACTCAAATCCAGCGGTAACTTCTCACCCATCCACGTCGCTCTTTGCGTATGATCCCTCTCCATGTCATTGGTGTTGGGATGCACCAGCGCACTGAGTGGACCCCGATTGATGACGAGCCAGGGGATGAACGCTCCAAACTGTGCGGGCGTGAAGATGTTCACTTCAAACATGGCCACGGGATGGGGCCCGATGGGTCTATCGAAAAGCTGGTAGATACGGAGTTCCGGGACTGGATGCTGTATCAGTGCACCTTCCCCTAAGGTAGCTACCTTATGTTCTCCTTCGGTAAGGTACTAGCTTACATTCACGGCGTATGCGCTCCCAAAGGGCTTGGGCGAAGGTTGTTTGCTCCGGGTTGCTCTACGACACATGTTAACCAGAAGCTCTCCCGCAACTCTTTGACCTCATTCTTTACTTGGAAGTAGTAGATGTGTACGTCAAATCCGCCGTGCCCGCCATTGCTGATGGGCTCGACGAATCTTTCGTAGGCCGTGCTCAGAATGCCCGTTTGCGGGTTGACGAAGTTCATGCCGTACGCATTTCGCTTACTGCACGAGGTGGTGAGTAAGACGATGGTGGGACATGGCGTCTTGTATCATACTTTGTAAGAGGCTCAAAGCCATCGTAGCCCTTTAGAGGAGAGGGGTATGTGTACAGCGAAGGGTCTGCCATGGAAAAGAAAGACTTGATGAAGTTTGCAAAAGTTCTCTATTGCTTTGACCGGGACGTCTGTCAATATTGAATAATATAGCCCGTGTCCTTTCCGGATTACATATTAATTACCAGGTATTATCAATCATTATCAATTGTTGCCCACCCCACAAATTAAGGCGACACTAAGGTATAGTTTTGGAACCGGCTTTCGTACTACTACAGGACGCTCAACCTTTGGCGACCGAGCTCACCTATCTCAATTATTATACCCTTCAATGATTGATAAGTCAGAATGCTAGGTACGAACACATTGAGGGACAAGTTAAGGGGTTCCGTTCAAATCGCTATCATCTTGCTTCTCAGTGCTCAATTTATATCTCCTTCTGCTCGACTTTGTGGTTGAAGTCTGTCTTGAACCCCGTTCGGCTTTTAATTAGCAAAGGATGCATTGGAATCATCTTGACTAAGTTACTTTACTTTGTCTGTGCTTTGCTCTGTTCGACTCGACGATCTACGTCTGGAGCAGCATGTGGAATGCATTGCTCGCTTCTGGAATGGCAGCATCTGCTATGCTGAGAGCCTCGTCATACGTCGACCCAGTCGCCTAATCCGGCCAAGCTGCATTGTTTCCTTGAACAAGGTCCGGACACGGCAATGGAAGAGGAGCCAAAGCACAAAGAACATTGCACTGTCAGATCCATTACGAGATGCTAGTGAAATACCTGATGATTCCAGCCCTCGGTTGCGCTCGCATCTGCAGCGTACGGTTGCGGTCCCATCAATGGATATACAGGTCCTCGACCGTGGTTAAGAGAATAGTTCTTGAACAGAAGCTGGAATCTGACGCTGTCCCCGAGCGGGCCGTGATACCGCGCAGACATCGACTCCCTTAACAAGACAAGCACTACAACCAGAGTGGTTGTAGCATCGCCGTCGACGCTCCGCAGTTCATCATGCCTTATACTATCGTAGGACCTCATGCACGCTCTGATATACCAACAAAATCTCCAGCGGGACCCGCAGCACCAGGTCAAGATGCTGGCAACTGGGTGCAGCAGCTCGAGGCAACGGCACCACTCAATCTCAGCGTTGGCATCCACCTTGAGTTCTTTGTGGCCATGAAAAAGCTTCAGTTCGACAGACTGAATCACGAGACTCTTCGACATCTGATCGGCCACGAGACTCTTCGACATCTCATCGGCCACGCGGTGAGAAGAGGAAAATTGCAAACATCGAGTGGCAAAGTCGCTCAGATCCGCGTACCCAGCGAACAGCAACTTGACGCTGCAAATGGCAAGGACGTTGAATTTCCGCCCGATTCGTGGGTCGTAAACAGGGATACCTCTATAGATCCTGACCGTCCTGATTGGTTTGATCACTGTAAGTTATTCATCCCTCCATACTCCGTGGGGCGGTCACTAAATCTGGCACACAGTCGAGCTGCAGCCGGTAAAGCTCATGTCTCCGCCGTACTTAGGTTTTCAGCACTGGGCAGACCTGGAGTCGGATATAGGGATGCTGCTAGGCAAAATCGATGATCCCTTTGAGGAGGCAGACTTGTATTGCGAGCTCAATCCTTCTACACACTTCCACGTGCAAATCGGAAACATCGGTGGCAACGGCCATTTCAAGCTTCCGACTATACAACGACTCGCCGTCCTTGTATTAGCGTTTGAGAAGTTGATTGATAAGATGCTGGCCGACCACATGGGCTACATCACCGAAAGCGTACGTGACATCTTGTATGATTCCGATTCACATGCGCATATCGTGCTCATAGCATGCAGTTGTGGGCAGGTTCACAGCAGCTCAACCCTGCCTTCAGAGACCTATCCATATCCGCCAGCTGCTATCAGATCTTAAGCGAATGCACGACGGTGGAAGAGGTGGCCAATATGATGTGTCCCGACCTGCCGCGGAGTGAGAATCCAAAGCTCCGACACTTCTACAAGTACAACTTCATGCCACTTCTCTCCGATAAACCAGTCATCGAGTTCCGTCAGCACGAGGGGACGCTCGACGCAGATGAGATTGTTCGCTGGGTCAGATTCGTCGGTGCGCTCGTCACCCTCGCACATAACATTGACATCCAGAACCTGGCGCGCTTGGCACATTTGGGCGACGATAAACCGGTCAATTTCACGGAGCTCTGCGCGGCTATGTCGGCTTTCGGAGCATTGCCAGAGCTAGATATTCCGGATGTGGAATGGTACACGCGCAAGATTCACGGCCGGGGTGGACCGATGCATGACAGCATGTCGTTGAAGTATATTCCGGAGCCACCCCATATCGCTTGGAAAGAAGTCCAAGAGGAGAAGGCTCCAAAAGTTGAGCTTGATTAGCAACGCGGTTTGATCGAGCGGCGGAGTCAGCGACTTCGAGGGTTATGCGGATCTTTGGATCCGGCTGTTGAGAGCAAGTTTTGACGTTCAAAACTGTCGCGGTATTAGGGGATCAGGTTGTATCACTATACAGGAGAATTCTTGATATCGTTAGAAAAAGCACTGCCCTTCTCGCAGCATCATGATTGTTAGAGTACTCGTCCGTGCGTGCAAGGAACTTTAGCTTGTACTACCGCGGCGGGAAATGCTTAGCATGTTCCGTGTCGGCGACCGTACGAGATCAACCATGAAGTTTTAAGTATGACCTTACGACATCACTTCTGTGCCGGATTGCCGAGGTCAACAAAATTTCTATGTCTGCGATCATGGCCGTACTATCCGTCTCCCGCACAGGCATCGGTAGCAAGAGATTCTTCTCTTCATGCATAGACCCTTTTGGCCCTACAAGCATTCCGTGCAGTCAGCCATTGAGGTCTTGACCGCACTATGTCTGTAAGAAGTCTAACGTCATTACCAGTGTCGGGGAGAGTACCGCAGGCATCACATAAAACGCAGTGGAATTAAAGGCTCAACAGAACAACATGACAGACCTTGGGCGCGCAAGATCAAATACATCCCGAGGCTCGAGGCCGGCAAGACCTCGGTTGGGAAAGTCAAGGCCCAGCAGCCCTCATCTACATCGATTTTTCTCCGCCCAGCATCTTGACGACCAGTCGGTATACCATGCGGGCCACGACATTGAAAGCGAAGATGAAAGCTCGTCTAGCCGGTACGACCTATCCGAACAAGTCACCGAGAAAGATGACGAGGAAGCTCGAGAACATGATCAAGATGAAGTCGGTGAGGAGCGAATGGGCGTGCCAAATGCGAGGGATGTCGAAGCTGGAAGAGCGCCATTGGAGAAAAGAGCGACTTCAAGATCAGTCAAGGACCCGAACCTGGTCAGTAGATATCACACATGGGATGGGGCCCGTACAGGGCAAGACTAACGTTATTGCTCTGACAGGTGACATGGAACGGTGCCGATGACCCTGAAAATCCGAAGAACTGGACCATGAAGAAGAAGTGGGCTGCCACGCTCGTCGTATCCTCCTTCACCTTCATCTCGCCTGTATCATCGTCGATGGTCGCCCCAGCGTTGACAAGCATTGCCAAGGAGTTCAATATCACCAACGAAGTAGAAATTCAACTTACGCTGTCAATATTCGTTTTGGCATTTGCGATTGGGCCTTTGTTTCTGGGACCATTGTCTGAGATCTACGGCCGTGTACCTGTGCTACAATTATCCAACCTCTTCTACCTGATATTCAACATCGCTTGTGGTGTGTCAAGAAGCAAAGGGCAGATGATCGCGTTTCGGTTCCTGAGTGGATTAGGCGGGAGTGCACCTTTGGCGGTATGTCCTTCCCGTCTACTATCGTTACCAAATTAAGGGGCTAATACCATTCAGATCGGCGGTGGCGTCCTCAGCGATTGTTGGAGGGCCGAGGAGCGAGGTAGGTCCATCAGTATCTACAGCTTGGCGCCCCTCCTCGGACCAGCAGTTGGGCCCATCGCAGGCGGCTTCATCACGGAGCGAACCACCTGGCGCTGGGCATTCTACGCCACCTCTATCGCCGACGCCATCATCCAAATCTCCGGCCTCTTCTTCCTCCGAGAAACCTACGCGCCCAAACTCCTGCATCAAAAAGCCGAACGGCTCCGCAATGAAACCGGCAACCCCAACCTCAAGACCGAATTCGAGCACCCGGAACGCTCCCTCGCCAACATCCTCCGACGCTCCCTTGTGCGGCCCTTCCGCCTCCTGGCCACGCAACCCATTGTGCAAGTCCTCGCCATCTACATGGCCTACCTCTACGGCATCCTCTACCTCGTCCTCTCCACCTTCCCCCGCCTCTGGGAGGGCGTCTACCACGAATCCGTCGGCGTCGGCGGCCTCAACTACATCTCCCTCGGCCTCGGCTTCTTCCTCGCCACCCAGATCTGCGCCCCGATCAACGATCACATCTACAAGACTCTCAAGAGGCGCAACAACGCCACCGGCAAACCTGAGTTCCGCATCCCTCTCATGGTCCCCGGCGCCACCATCCTGCCTGTAGGCCTCTTCCTCTACGGCTGGTCCGCTCAGTATCATACCCACTGGATCGTCCCCAACATTGGCGCCTGCATCCTCGGTGCCGGCGTCATCATCGGCTTTCAGTGCATCCAGACTTATCTCGTTGATAGCTACACCCGCTTTGCCGCCTCCGCCGTCGGCGCTGCTACGGTCTTGCGCAGCTTGGCTGGCTTCGGCTTCCCGCTTTTCGCGCCGGCCATGTATGATCGTCTGGGCTACGGGTGGGGGAATAGCTTGCTGGGGTTCATCGCCATCGGATTGGGGCTGCCGGCGCCATTTTTGCTGTGGAAGTATGGGGCGCGTTTGAGGGAGCGGAGCACGTTTGCTGCTGGGGCCGGCTGATTTGTCCACTTTTCTTTTACGGTCGTCGTTCTTGGTGTTAAAAGAGATTAGAGGGGTGCATGTGGTTTATGTTTCGGAAGGCGAGGCGTTTGCGTGGATGCATACCGTAGGTCGTGGGGGCGGGGGTTGTGTATTTCAGTCTCCCGTCTGCCTGGTGGCTGACACTCTCCGTGCATTGTGGGTTTTCCTACCTTAGAGAAAGAGGAGCATGGCGTGGCGTTTTGGGCTCGGTCAGATATAGATGCTAGAATATTGTACATAGACATATACTGCTTCATACCTCACGGTAGAGTACGGTCTAATCGATACTATATAACTTTACCATCCTTCTCCTGATCCAATCGATAGTCCGTCCAGCGACGCCCTCCGTTGCAAAGATTCCTTTCCCGCCGTTGTCGTGTTTTACGCCGCATATCCTCCTCGTCATCTGAAATCGCGCCCCAGTGCTATACCATAGACAGACAAGCATGTCGCCAGAAGCCATCTCCGTACCTCCGCCAGCACTCACTCCATCCTACCCTCCATCTCTGGACATGCATCCATCGAGCAAAGAATACCCTGCCCATCTCCCACCTCCACATCGCATCTCCTCCCCCCCTTCCACCCGAGGTCCCGCCCATCCCCCACCTCCACCCTCTACACCTAACCCTCACCTCGCTCCATTCACCCCCCCCTCACAGCGCCCCCCTCTGATTAGCCCTAACCTCCTCCCTCCACGGATCATCCGAGATATCCGTCGACACATACGTCCCGTCCTCCGTCGAGGTGCCCAAATCCAGCTGCGAGAAGCGCGACGAGTCGACGCTCTCTTCGAACGGGACGTCGTCGTAGGGCGGCGGCGACGACGGCTTCGGCGTCGCGTTGGAGGCGGATGCGGACGTGCGCGTTGGGGTCAGCGGCTCGATCGTCCATGCGGGGAGACCGTGCCGGGCGGGAGGGTCGTAGGGGTTCGTGTCTTGGAAGGGCTCGGTGAGGCGGGCGCGGGATCTCGATCTCCCGGCCTCGGCTGTCCTGGGCGCTGGGCTCTTCGTGGCTCCGCGCCGTGGTGGTGGCGAGAGATGCGGCGCTGCGTGGCGAGATGTAGCTTGGCTCGGCTCGCCGCGGGACTGTGACCGTGGCCGCGTGGGTGTGCTGGTGCGCTCGCTCGCGTCGTTGACGTCGTTGACGCCAGCGCCGACCCACCGCGCCGGCGTCGCCGAGGCTGACTGCTGGCGGGCTTTTGGCGCCACTTTCTGCACTACCCTCTCGCGCGTCTCTCTCCCGTCTGGTTGTCTTCCTCTTTCAGCCTCGAGCCCGGTGTCGGAAGGCAGGCCCGTGTCGCTGGCTAAGATCGCGTCGCTTTCGGAATACCCGAGCTGGGCGAAGCGGGCATCGTGCTCCATTCGCTGGCGGGCGTAGGCTTCGTTCACGACAGGGTGGGTGGGCTCGATGTCCAGGGCGGAGGCGTCGCTTGACGTGCCTTGGTCGAGGAGGATGGCGGCGGCGGCGGCGGGGATGCGAGTGGAGAGCGGGTGGCGGGGTGGGGTGGAGATGGAGGTGCGGTTCGGTGGGCGGGAGCGGGTGCGGATTGGGACGGGGGGGAGGGGTCGATCTCTATATAGAGTGGGTTTGCTGTGTGGCGCCGAGGGTTGTTGGCGAGCTTGTCGAGAGCGAATGGAGGTGTTGTCGAGGGTGTTTCGTCGTGGTGCGAAGTTGGTCAGCTCCCATTGCCTCGCGTTGTTCAATCGTTGACGCGCTCTTTTTCTGATCTTGCGCTGTCGGTTGATGAGGCATGCTGCCACGACTATCACAAGGATAGCAGCGACCACCCCTACTACGCCATAGACTATGGCTGGCGACATGCCGCCAGATGCTTGACGCGAGAATATTGCCATCGTCTTGTGGGTATGGTTGATGACACGTCGGTTGAAGAGGTTATCCTTCGTGCTAGATGTAGTGAGGAAAGAAAATGAGAGATAGCCGGCTGCCATGTCATATATTGCAACATATTGAGTGAAGTAAGATTCACGCAGTGAGCTTGAGTAGCCGAATGTGCGTGAAGCTGCAGAGACCCTTCACAGTGAATGATACAAGCGTAGAAAGAATCGAACACATCCATTGCATGTATAACGGTCGCGTTCATGCCTTCCCTACATCAAGTCTGCTAGTGGGATTGTGACCTTCGTCATGTAGGATCATATTGGTAAGGATCTTCATACATCAAGACGCACTGGTAGCAATTAGAATTCAATTCGTCTTGTGAGGGGCAAGCAGAAGTAAAGGCTGAGAGTTGCATTGGTTCATTATAGCCATTTCCAGAACTCATCGTGACTTTCGGCGCGGCCGTGCAGCTCAACAGCGCGATGAAAGGCGGAAGAGTGTCGTCAGGGTGATGGGATCGTCAGAAACCGCTTCGATGACGACCTTGCCTCTTGCAATCCAGCCTCCTCAAGATCCTAAGGAACACCTAGGCCAGTGGCAGCCCAACTTGCTGGATTGGCCTCAAGGTATTATGAGGGGCAAGACTGGAGGCTCTGACGACAATTTCGGCAATGCTTATAGTTTCAGACAGAGATGGCCGATTTACATGAACTCCAAAACAAAAGGCTTCGCTATGCAAGACCTAGGAATGTAAAGGCACGCGATAGTGAAAAGAAACACAAACGACAAAGGGTAAAAGGGTATCAGGATCGAAAGGAGCACATATACACGGCTGCGACAACACAGGAGAGTAGGCCAGCAGACAATCGAGTAACACGAATGATGCGATCAGTGGTGGAAAGTGCAATCGTTTGACAAACAATCCACGTGCTGCCAGCAAATAGCAATCGTTATGTCTGTCGTGCAACCTCTTACTTTGGCTTGTGGTTGCCACTGCTGGGGTCGCCCTTTTCACGCTCATCCTTACTCTTACTGCTGTTGTGTGAGACCGGGACGTCCTCCTCTAATTTGTCCCGATTGTTGTTCCGCTTTTCCTTCATTTCCTTCTCAAGCCTCAGAGCAAGCCTCTCGAGCACCCATTCAGCCTCCTCTTTGTGGCCCATCAACGGACTTCGGTTGCCCAACCAACTCCACTGTCGGGTAATTCCATCTATATCTCGAGTGTTGCCTTTGCCAATCTCCGGTCCATCTTGATCATTCTGATTGATCTCAATTGGAGGCACCCTGTGCAGGCTGCCCTCGCCTTCATCCTCACCGAGGAGCTTAAGGAACCAGGCCCACTCCTTGTAGGTGTACTTCCGCGGTGGCGAAGTATCGAGATCTTTCATGACGTTCCTGAGCTCCTTGACTAACAGGTAATGGTAGTAATGTATGTCCGCTCCGATCTCGTCGCCTTTCTCTCTAGCGTCTTCGGCTTCGTCCAGCTCTTCCCTTTCGTATTCCGCGGCCTGTGCACTGATCCCCGCACCGCCAGTATTCTGCTTCTTGGAGTTTCCCTCGCTTTTCTCGCTCAGAACTCCAGGTGGCTTCTCCAGATATGATCCGTCAGTGAATACCCTTCCCTTCGTGGCTGTCCTTGCAGCATGCTTTAGTTTTGCCTTGATTCCACCCTCGCCAGGGAGCACCGTGATTTCTCCGATCCAGAGGGTGAAGTCTCTGATGGCCTTGATTATGGTGTCACCCATGTTACTAACAAGAATGGTGAGGGTTGGTACAGCCAAGAGTGACCAAAATACAAAGAACGCTTTGCCTGAATTGCTGAACAGCCGGAAGTCACCATAACCTATTGTCAATAGTGAGATATATGCAAAGTAGAGTGACTGGAAGTAGGTCCAATCTTGGTTGCTCTCGGCTTTCCAGAATACCACGGCGCCAACGAACCACAAGACCAAAACGGCGCTGGCCGAGACAAACAAGGATGTCCATCTTCGCCTCTGCTCTGCGCTGTTTTGGATCTGCCGCATTAGGTTGAATTCTCCTTCTCGTCTCTCACGTTCGGTCTTGCCATCACTCGTCTTGTCGTTATCTTTAGACAGGGGGGTAAGTTTGACTCTGCCTATGTCATTATCCATCTTTTTCAAGAGCCTTTGACGCTGTTTCTCAATCATCCGTGCCCCGAGTTTCCTTTTTCCACGTTCCAATGCCAACGATCGAATGGATCCAATCACCAAACCCAACATAATGATGCCGCCAATGGCGTACGGAAAAAGCAACGCGCGCCCAAGATGTGTCATAGGTGAGTAGTCACCTGTCCCGATTGTGAGGAGGGTGAAGTCTGCCCAATAAAGAGCGTCAAGATATTGCCAATCTTCGATGTGTGCCCAAACCGCAGCACCGCCGAGGAGGTAAACCATAAAGGCAATGGTTTGCAGCATCAGCGACCGCTGGCTCATGGTGAGCTTGAACGCGCGGTCATAGTGTCCTCTGAGAGCTCCATATACCGTCATAATCAAGAGCGACGAGACAATGAAATATAAAACGGCAGCTATGATAGCGTAATGATAGGCTTGCGTAAGAGCATGATCTGGAGGAGATGGAAGTCGAAGTTGGGAAGAAGTGACAGTCACTAGAGCTATCAGAAGCACCGAGGCTATGTACCAGCCGGTGATAGTGATCGGCAAAGCAATGGAGAATGAGATCTTGCGGGCCATATTCAAAAGCAGAGCAAGGTTAGCACCGAGTGCCAGCACAAGGGATATTCTATTGACAGCGAGCAGCCTATACACAGTCAACCGTCCAGGCCTCGTTCAACACCAAGTCCACCAACCGAGGCCATACCACTTGGGATCGGGTATGGCGTCCCCATGCGCCTCCGTCCCACCATCTGGAATCGAAACTCTCCAGCTTTGGACAAGGGCGCATATGCTGAAAGCGCTTGCCATCGGTCCAAATGTGCCCTATGGAGCAGTCAGAGAGTTCAGGTGGACAACCAGTTCGTGCGCAACCTACAGCAACAAGTGGAAAAGCCGTGGAAGAGAACCACCAACGACTAGCAGGATCGGTTAACCGCGAGCGGGCTACAGCTTAGCAAGGCAGAAGATTGCTTTACCTTGCAGCCAGGTAGGACTGCTCATATTCCGCCTCTTCCTCTTCCTCTTCAGCGCGTGACTGCTCAACAGTCTTCGCATGGTCATTGATCGCATCGTCCAGGCCAGGGTCGTTCATGTTGTAGCGAAGCGATGGGAAGCAGTCTACGGAGACGCTGAGTGTACTACATACAAAGAGCACGGCTACTGATAGTACACAGTCGGGGAGTTGCAATTACGATACCTTACTGTAGCTAAAAGAAAGAGCAGATGCAGGAAACTCATGATCACCTCATGCAGGGGCATAAACTTTACAGATGACACGCGCCAAGCGCAAGATGTGTAACTTAGTGTGTAAAGCTTGAACCTCATGTACAGCAGTCCATATCATGCAACATGAAATAACTCAAACTTCAGATTTCAAATGTTAAATGTCAAACAACAGATGAGCAAGACTACATCAAAATGCAAAGAACACATGTAAACATCAGTTATATGGTTCTAATTTTGTGTTATTTAGTGTTAAAATGATAATTTAATATATGTGAAATGTAATTTATTTAAGAGTGAAATCTTTATGTGACAAGATCTCTAAGCAAGATCTCTATGAAGCAAGACCTCTATGAAGCAAGATCTCTATGAAGCAAGATCTCTATAAAGTGAAATCTCTATGAAGCAAGATCTCTATAAAGCAAGATCTCTATGAAGCAAGATCTCTGAGCAAGATCTTTATAAAGCAAGATCTCTATGAAGTGAGATCTCTAAGCAAGACTTCTATAAAGCAAGATCTCTATGAAGTGAGATCTCTATAAAGTAAAATCTTTATAAAATAAGATCTCTATAAAATAAGATCTTTAAGCAAGATCTTACAAAGCAAGATCTCTATAAAGCAAGATCTCTATAAAGTAAGATCTTTGAGCAAGACATCTATGAAGTAAGATCTTTAAGTGAGATCTAGACTGAGTATAAAGTCAAGTCAAGTCAGAAAAAAGTATATTTAATCTAAATTTACATTAAAGTTCAGATCAAGTCAGGTCAAGTTTGTGTACAGATTAACTTTACTTATATTTACATAAATTAAATTTAAGAACTTTAAGCTAGTCATTATAAGTAAGGTTAGAGCTAAAGCTCAAAAATGTAAAAGCTTATTAATATATTAGTTATAATAAATTACATCTTAACTAGTCATATAGAGATAAATTACACAGTTACAAGATATATTACTGAATAAGTTATGAAAATCATGACTTTTTGTAAAGATATGCATTAGAAATACACATTAATAAGTATATGTATGTGCTTACTCAGTCAATATATATGCTTACTAAGTACATATACATACTTACTAAAACTATATATAACTCACAAAAAATTCATGACTCTATGCAAGTTAAGTTAAATTAATCTGCATTTAACTCAATTAAATAAAAGTTAATTTAATTTAACTTAATATTTAAACTTAACTCTGACTTATATAATCTATAAATAACTTACACACTCAGTCTAGTGAGATCTCTATAAAGCAAGATCTTTATAAAGCAAGATCTCAAAGCAAGATCTCTATAAAGTGAGATCTTTAAGTAAGATTTCTATGAAGTAAGCTCTTTAAGCAAGATCTCTATAAAGTAAAGTCTTTAAGCAAGATCTCTATAAAACAAGATCTCTATAAAATAAGATCTTTATAAAATAAAATCTTTAAATAAAATCTCTATAAAGCAAAATCTCTATAGAGCAAGATCTCTAAGCAAGATCTTTATAAAGTAAGATCTTTAAGCAAGATCTTTAAGTAAGACTCTGTAATATGTTTATATTAATATGAAGCTTATGCAGAGATCTTACTTCATAAAGATCTTACTTTATAAAGATCTTGCTCAGAGAAGTTGCTCTATAGAGATCTTGCTTTATAGAGATTTATTGAAAGAAAGTAGATATTTATGCTATACTATGTTATTTAGTGAAATCTTTAAACTATGTTATCTATGAGTACATCTTGATCAAGAGAGTTACAGAAGAAGTAAAAAGAATGTTAACTGCAGTTAATGTAAATAGAGTTTTTATTTAGTTTTAATATTAATTTTATTTCACTTTATAAAAGCAGTTAAAACATCACTTCTTAACACTTTCACTTAATAAGACTGCATCTATTGACTCTCACTGACAGCAAACATCAAATAACTAAATATATTGTTAAGAGTTCAACAAATTATTTAAAAGTTTAACTAATTATTAACAGTGAATTTTATAAGTTTAATAAATCATTTAAAGATTCATTTAAACAAAAACTTAATAAGTCTATTAATAACTATCTCTTAACTGAATACAAAGTCTATCTGAATCTGATTGTATTTATGCAGATTATAGATGTTGTAATAAAAGATATTGATGTATTTTAATTACTTATGTACACATATATTCTTAATTAAGATTAAAATGACTTAATTGTCTTCTTTAAGCTGAATAAATAAAGATATTTAATGAGCTTTATTCTTTTAAATATTTATGCAGTATAAATTAATTTTAAAATATTTATTTATATTTATGTCTCTTAACATCTATTCAAGTCAGATCTTAGTCTTTATACACATTAATATGATTATGTATTCAGTCTTAATAATTAAAATAATAATGAACTTTTACTTTTAATTTATTTACAATACTGATTTATCTTTAAACATATAAATACACTTTAGAATTGATTTTTAATTCTATTTATTTAAAGCATAATTGAAGTCAGAGTATTTAAGCATTGCTTAACTCTCATTAAAACTATATATAATGTTGAGATTAATAATTAATCTTATATACTACAGTAATTTCTTAAATGTGTATTCATGATGCTCTGCAGAATTGCTGAGATATTGATTTAATTAATTTAATGTGAAGATAATGTCTGACTAAATATAAATTACTGTATACATTAAGTTTTTAATTATTTATTAATACTGTTTTTAATCTATTCTTTAATCAGTTAAGTCAACAGAACAAAAAGCATCATATTTGTTAAGTGAAATGCTGATGACTTTATGCTTATCAGATTGCATATAGGCTGGGTGCGCGGGTTGCCTATAGGTCATGCGGGTCAGGGTTGGGTCCAGGTATCGGGTCGGGTCGGGCTAACTTTTATCCAGCCGGGTCGGGTGCGGGTTAACCCGACCCGACCCGCGTAGGGTCACGGGTTTTTCGCGGGTTATATATAGCCTTAGTAAGCATGTGTATGTGCTTAGTAAGCACATACACATGCTTACTAATGTGTGTTTCTAACGCGCACCTTCGCGAAAAGTCATGATTTTCGTAACTTATTCAGTAATATATCTTGCGACTGT
>JAABUJ010003057.1_pt1 | contig 19399 bp, 14 predicted proteins | sample 5559131 | NCBI WGS metagenome assembly JAABUJ01 (sample SAMN10711875, study PRJNA513366) | rock metagenome | isolation source: Antarctica rocks | place: Antarctica: Victoria Land, Mt New Zealand nord | collected 2016-01-07 | reverse complement strand
TCTGTGTCTCTTTTAAGTTCTTGACCTTGAATAAGCTTTTGAGAAACTTTTTAAATTAGAGAATATTTGAGAGATTTAATGAGATCATAATGATATTATTTACATAAAGAAGTAGTATGATGTTCTTGACAGTGTAAATTAAAAGATATGAGTTCATACTGCTTTGATAAAAATTTAACTGAAGAAACTTAATAATACATTGTTTATGTCAATCTCTGATAGCTTGCTTCAGATCATATAAACTGTGTAGAATATGTAGTATATAGTTAGAGATAGTTATAACTTTAAAAGATAATGTTATGTAGATTGTTTTCTTTAGAAATGACTCAATAAAAACATTGTTAATATTTATCTGATGACACTCTAGATCTTTAAGTGCAACTAAAATCAGAAAGACATGAAGAGTATTAAATTTCATAGTTAATGTAAAGATATCTTCATAATCAATGTCATATATCTGTAAAAACTCTCTTATCACTACTTTTATCTTCAATTTGTTAAGAAAATCATTAGTGTGCAGCTTAAATTTAAATACTTACTTATTAATTACAATATTGATTTCTCTTAACAAAACAATCTCTTCTCAAATGTCATTTACTGCAAGTGCTGTCAGCTCTGCATTAATAACATTTTTTTACATCTTTTTTCAGATTAAGTCTCTTACTGCTTCAGCATATATCAGAGAGATTGAGATATCAGTTTTTATTAAATGCTTATTATTCTCATTATTAACTGTAAATGCAGTCAATATCAACATAACTTTTAAGATCTTTATTATAAGCTCATTAAAATCAATGTCATTGTTCTTTCATTTTCTCTTTAATATCTCAATGTACAGAAATATCTTGACTTTCTTAATTAAGATGCTCACATCTAAATGATTATCTTGCTGACAGAAATCTCAATATAAGAGAAGAGCTTTAATATATTGTGATTAAAGTTAACTGCAATTAACTTTAACAATAAATTGTCTGTGATTTCTTTCTCTAATAATGTGACAATAAAATAAGAATTTATCAATCTAAACTTATAAATTTACATATTAAATTCTAAGAACTGTTCTGATGAAGCAGCTGCAGTTTCAGTCTTATGCAGTCATTCAACAGACTTTTATTTTGAAAAAACATTCAATATTTATTTATAAAGTTTCATATCAATGCTGTCTTCTTTCTCATTTTCAATAAACTTAACAGCATAACTCTTAATGATCTGCTTAAGATCTAATACTTAAAGCAGATACTGCTTTGTGATTTTTTTACTATAACTTATGAATATTTTTATTCATTCTCAGTTCATAAACTTATTCTGTCTGTTCTCAGACAGAGACTTTAAGTCAACATAAAAGTAGCATTTGCATTCTTATATACATACATAATAATAAATGATTTCATCTCAGTGAACACTTTCTCTGAAGTGACTTATTTGTCATTGATTAAGAAATTAGTCACTATATAATTATAAAAATAAACATTAATCTATACAGTCTTTACTTAAAACTTTATTGAAAGTTCAGTCTTCTTAATCATTGTATACACTGAGTTCTCAGTGATTCTGATTACTCTTTTAATTATATTATTTTAAATCAATATATAAAGCACTGTATACTGTAATACAATATTAAAAGACATACATTACTCATTAAGAGTAGATCTCAGCTCTGTTACATTGTCACTTTATACAGCAAGAATCTTTACATTAAACTGAAGTTCAATCTTTAATTATTATTTCTGCAGTTTCTACAGAGCATTATCTTGTTGCTTTAATGATATTGTTTATATTTTTTGCAAATGATTATTTACAATTTTCAGAAAGTATTGATAGTTAATAAATGATAAAGACAGAGATTTACATATGTTGATGAAGATCAAAGTAAGAATGTTGACTTTTCTTTTACTTATGTTGTATTCTTACTGATTCATAAACTTAGTTAGAGCATAGATTTCATATATATTAGTATTGTTTTTAATAATGAGAATTAATTTGCTCAAAGTGATGATCTTGTAGAGATCACAGAGCTTAACTGTACTAAGATAAATAAATTGATGATATCAAAGTTTATATGTTTTAATCTTGTCATTATGTGATATAACTATATCATTATTCATTTGCACATTCTTGCTGAATATATCTGTAATAAACTTAAGAATCTGAATCTATAAGTTCTTGCATACTTCTGAAAAAGTGATCTTTGACTTACTTTGTACATGCATAACAGAGAGTAGAGTGAATTCATTAAGATTATTTAAAATATATTTAATTATATAGACTCTTTCTTTTTCAGATACTTCTAATATGAGCTTTCTGCTCTTATTTTGCATGTAAAGACTCTTATAATCAAAATATTTAAGTAGTTTCTTCTCATACATCTTCTTTTCTGACAGAAGATTGACTTCAAGCTTCAGAACATAAAGTGTTGAACTTAAAAGAACTGAATTCTCATTCTTATTTTACATAGTGACTGTGTCATAATAGTTAATATACAATCTTCTTTCTTTGACTTTAATGATACATCATTACATGCACATCAGAGAATCACTAAAAAGCTGAAGTTTATTAATTATATAAGATAAGACATCAAAGTCTGCAATTCAGTCTGATTAAGAAATTTTATTGATGATGTTTTTAAAGATAGCAGCAATCTTCTCATTAAACTTATCTATAACTTCAGATTTCTGTGTGCTGAATTTCTCTTCAGAAACAATCTTCACATTATATATTTAATTTCTTCTTTTATTTCTGTGCAAATTAACTGCAGTCAACTTAACTCACTTCTTAACTGTCTTGACTAGCTTTGCTGACTGTATGATCTTATGAATCACAAAGATATACTTACAATTCTATTTACAATGAATATCATTACAAAAATAACAGATTAAAGTTCTACATAATGATGAGTAATCACTGTTTAAGCTTAAGTGTGTTCTATAATCATACTGTGAGATTTAACATTTTTAATGACTCTTATTTTATCTTTACTGTTCAGCTCATAAAGCATTGTTAAACATCTTTAATTATATCTTTTTCTTCTGAAGTTTCTGCAGATTCATCTTAATGTCAGATGCATTCTAAGCATCAATGATGTTACAGATAACAGCATACTTCATTAATAGTACTTAAAATAGTATTTAAAATTGCTACTTAAGTATAATAAAGCTCTTAAGTCTTAATTGTGTTGCAGTAATCTTTCTGTCAAGATTGCTGAGTTAAGTTCATATCTCATTAATAATTATATTTAATGACATCTTATATTCTGTCAGATATTGTCTCTCAGTTATTTACAGTTTCTTTTTGTACTTTAAGAAGAAAGCTTTTCAAGCTTTTTTTATTATGATTTTATTTATAAAATAGTTCTCATCATCAATGCTGATGCAGAATGTAATTCAGAACAGAGCTCTGCTGTTAATTTGCTGATTCTTAAAATTAAAATTGTTTAATGAGAAGAAAAAAAAGACATTATTGATGAATGTATTGTCTGTAAAGACTTAAATGAGAATTTCTATTATATATCAGAGATTCTTATCAGTTAGTTATCTCTTCATATAAATAAATCATTTTTCACAGTTCTTTCAAGTAAGAACAGAAATTGAATGTTACTTTGTAAAGAATGATGAGTTGTGCTCTTAATTTATAGTGATGATTGACATATAGTATAAGAATTGAAGATAAAAGAGTGTGTTATAAAGATAAATGTAATAACAGAAGAGATATGTGTATATATTGTCTGTTTATGACAAGATAAAGAATACTTATTTGTCAATACTTAATTTATATTAAGCTGTCAAATTGTTATGCTTATCTTATTTTGCTCTAATAAGCAGCATATTAAGAGCTATATGCACTAAATCAGTCTGCACTTTCTTTAAGAAGTTTCTTGCTAATCTGAGCTTATAATTTATTGAAAAAATAATGAGTACTTGTGCTATCTATCTATTTAATAAATCTAATGCATCAATGTTGACTGCAATTAACTTAAGTATTGTTAAATTAATGATAAAAGCTCTGCTATCTAAGACAGAAGAAGACTCTATTAATCTTTTATACTAAGATTAAAGAAGTTAAGAAAGTAAATAGAGCACTGTACTTCTTAATAGATAGAGAAATTATATTTATGTAAATTAATGATTAAGAATCTGATTTATGAAAGATAGTGATGTGAAATTATGAAGAATAAATTATTGAATTTAAAATTATATAAAATGTAATTAATTAAATTATTACTAAAGAAATGAAAAGTTATTAAATGTAAATAAATTTTTAAAATGAAATATGATGAAAAAAAAAATTACAAAGTTTAAAGTAAGATTAATGACTCAGAGTTTCTTATAAATATATAAAATTAATTATAATAAAATGTTTACTTTTATAGTTTAAAGAAAATTGCTGAGAATGTTTTTGACTTTAATGACTTTATATAATTTAAAGTTACATTAAATGAATGTTAAAGCTGTTTATTTATTGAGAAATTTAAAAAGCAAAAAAAAGAATATATATATATATATATTTTAAAGAGTGTAACTGTGAAACAGTTAAATAAGATAATGTATTAAATTGTAAAAGAATTGTATAGATTAAAGTAATTAACATAACTGTGATATAAAAAGTTTCAGAATATAAATATTAATTTAAGTATATTAATCAGAAAGAATTACAATACAGTTATCATTATTAATGTATATATAAATAATTTTCTGATTGCAAGCAAAACAATATATAAAATTAATTGTATAAAGACTGTATTTAATAAAGTCTTTTAAATGTTAAATCTTAAGAAGATATGAATCATTATTGATCTCAGAATTATCAGAAACTAAAATAAATAAATATTAATATTAAATTAAGCTTTATATATAATGAAAATTTTATTAAAAGAAAAGATGCAGAACTGTTTAATTATTAAAGTATTGATGAAGCTGAAATTATATATTATACTAAATGAATTAAATAACATTATAATAGACTGAGTATGCAGATTTTAAATTTTATATATGACATTAGTGTCTGTAAAAGAAATGCAAAAAATAGATTATAGAGTTTAGTTTTGTAATGTATTATTTGTAAAGATTAAAGTTAATATTATAATTTTATATAATTTATAATTATATAACTCAGCTTTAAAAAATAATGCTTTAATGTCTTAATTTAATCTAATATATATAGAGTTAATAATAATCTGACTTACAGATTAAGTCAGATTTTTATAAAGTTATAGATAATTTTTTAAACTTAACTTAACTTTATACTTAGTTTACATTATAAAAGTAAATAATGTAAAACTGTAATAAATTGTAGAAAAGTTAATGTACATTATATATGAAATTTAATTAAATATAATCTTTATAATAAAATATTTAAGTTAAAATCTTATTGACACATAGATAAAGTATATTAAAGCTGTAAAGTGAGTGTTATAGTATTTAAGAAGAATTATAAGCTATAGTTTAAAGTATAAATTAGTCATAAATATTTATATGAATTAAAATGTAAAATATATATATAATTATATAAATAGCAATTATACTGAAGATATTGTAAATTAAAGATTCATTATAAGCTATATATTTATATTGAATAAAGATGTTACAGTATGAATGTTAAAGAAATAACATATAGTATTAATATTTATGATAGAAGTTGAGTATATAGTGTTGAGATATGATATTAAATAGAAAATATAAATGTAAAGATTTATTAATGAATTAAAGTTAAATAAAGTATTCTATAAGACAGTTAGTGAGATGTATGTTTTAAGAGATCAGCTTGTTTAGATTTAGCAAGACTACATTGAGTATAATGTGTGTCAGTTTAAGTTTGATGTCATCAGTTTAAGCAAGATATTCTTACTTTATTCAGACACTGCTTTTCAACACTGTCTATAAGACACTCTTTTTCTTTTCTTTCACCTCACTCACAACTCTCTCACCTACTACCTTCACCTCTCAACTCATCTTCTCTCTTTTCTGCCTTTCTCTACAAGGCATCAAGGCCTGCCTCACCTCAGACTCAATCTCAGTCTCAGTCTTACCTCTGTGTCTTTCTTGCCTCACCACTTCGGCTTCAGCGCCACAGCTGCTACCCTCTCAGCACAGAGGCTGTCTCACTTCAGACAGGCTGTGACAACCTGAATTCAAGCACCAGCTGATCATCCTGGCTGCACAGCATCGCATGGTGCCGTCGATGTTTTGTCCCTTCAGGCGGTACCTTCTTGATCTGCTGCATCTTCATCGCTCCTCTCCTCTCCTCAGTTCTCGAACAATTCAATTCTTTGTTGCGGTTCCCTCAACAAGACTCACGCTCGTGGTTGCGCAGGACCGGATGCCAGAGATCTCGGCTACAGTGTCACTGCAGTAGCTTTACACTAGCAACGGCGCAGTACTATCCTCAAAGTCGCCGATGCCCATCCTACGCTCCTTCAAGCAAGCCTCAGTCTGATCTGGCTCGTCGCTAAGGGGAGATGCCCAATAGCAAAAAGGCCTTGCAATCTCAAGACCGGATGTCAGAGATTCTGACTGCGATGCCAGTTGCAGCGGGGCTGGCTACAGAACCCTGCCAACATCTCTCAGGTTGAAGACAAAATCAAAAGCACCTCCTCAAAACCCCTGAAAGATTGACTAAAGACTGTATCGCCCATAGTGTATGGTCATCTCACCTGAGCTGGCGCCATCAAGCCTTCTTTTTCTGGCGACCTCATTGTTCTATTAGCGCTGGAGGATCTGCATGAGAATAATGGCTTGCCGATTTGAAAGAGATGTTCAGAGAAACTATTGCAAGAGGAAGACATTTGTCTCTCTGACGATGAGAAGCAAACATTTCGCGGAAAGAGCAGGGGTTTGGCGCTGCTCTTAGTATTTCGATGAATCCTGGATGGTTCGTGGGTAGGCAATGATTGTATGAGTTCGAAACGTTAGATGGATTAGGTGAAGTAGGGCTATCACCAAACCGCTATGAAAACTCGTCTGTTTTATGCGGTCTCTGCCCTCAGCCATCCCTAGAAAAGAGCATAGTACCTCATATGTGATTGTTACAACAACTGAGTGTTGTGCTCCGTTCGAGACGTTGGCGAAGTCGGCGCGAAATCGATAAGGCGAAGCTCTAGGCTACGATTTTGGACTGGATCCTTGTTGCGGAGTCGGAAAAGCTGATGCATTAAAGCCATGGTCAGCGCGGTCCATACGAGTAGGTACCAGAACCTCGAGAAACGGGCTCTTACATCGGCCTCCTCCACACAGAATGCCTTGAGCACCTGATGATTGCCTTCCTGCCCATCTACAACAGATGCTATCCTTGGCCGCCAGATAGATATCGCAGCTTCCTTGATTTCACCACCATATTCGATGTCGAACCCAAGGACTACAGCTATATTCCCGTCTGAGCCGCAGATATAGTCGTCTGCAAGCCGCGCTAAGTCTTTCTGCCGTCGCGAGTATGAGGTCTCCATGACGATAAAGGGATACTGAGACTCGGTATGCGCGAAAGACGCGTCCGGTGAACACTTCGGCAATCTTCCGTCTACGGGCCCATGCCCGTGCAAATAAACATCCGAAGTTGTTTCCGACATGAGTTTATCGACAGTGGCCGCAGTTTCCGTGTGCTCCCGCTTGAGTCTCGTAGTTGCGATCTGATCTCCTCTGCAACCAATTCCGCGAAGATGTCATGTATTGAAGTCGGCATCCATACGCTGATAGTGGAATCCTGTGGAGACCAGTCGAATCTGCCGAACATACACAGTGTCGGTATCATTACCAGCCCAAAATGGTGTGGAAGGCCCTTCACGTACCTTGACTTATCCACGACGAAGGGAAGAAGATCGTCGTCCTTGCCCAAAGAATCCCACAGCAGATCGTACTCATGCGGGTTCAGCGGTAGTTCTACCCACCAGGCTCTTCGAAACCCATTTTGGCTCTGCCCACCCCAGGAGGCCTTGATTACTCCAAGAAATCGTGTGGTCCGCCATCACTTTGCTCAGCAAACTTCGATATTGAAGTCGATCCCAGTTGAGATGGGAACTAGCTCTCGAAATCTCTGGCAGTCTGAGCACATGACCTTTCGCTCATTGCAGCCGCGGTCCAATTAGGCAAACGTTTTAGACTGATGGGCCATTGGAGCGGTGAACTTGGCAAAGCATCACATTAATTCTGGTGGCGGGTCCAGCTCCGAATATTAAGAGCATCATGCTTCGGTCCCTGTCTTCACACTCTTTCAATCGCCTTTTGTATCCTTGCGACTGTTGTTACGGGCTTTGCATAAGTGAATCTTCCTCAATAGTCATATTCTCCAGATTGATCTTCACTAGGAGTGAGTCTCTGGGTGTGCGGATAGGATGTCTGTAGTACCAAACTCTTCAGCCAGCATTGTGACATCCGTGAATATGACACGTATCCGCGAATCTTTGGGTCCGTACCTTGCCAGCACCCTATGACCTCCTTCGACCGATGGTAGACTGATAGCAGGTAGGTGGTTACAGTTTGTAGATGCCAAGTATTCGCAAGCTTTGTGCACAGGCTAAAACCAAAACAACGCGTTTATAGTTAGCCCGGATGCTTTATGGACTTCAGGTTAAAAGGCAAAAAACACCTCCTCTAGCTCAAAATGAATTTTCGGAATAACTTCACCAGAACCGCGCCAAATAAGCCCAAAATCTAGTCAATAACTCTCCTCATCATGCTCTATAACTTGATATAGATCACAATGTTGAGGCCTTTATGGCCAGCAGTGAGTGTGCAATCCTTCTCTTTATCAGAGCACATCACCCAATTGAAACATGAAGCAACTCAACTTCAGGCCTTTATGAATTCAAAGATTAAGAAAGACAAATCTAAGAAGATTCTTCAATGAATTTACATTGAATTCTTTGTCAGATCTGTTCAGAACTTTACAGAAAGAGTTCTGAATCAATCTGAAACAGTTTAAATTGTAGCTGATCTGAAAGCTCTATGATGAATCATGAACACAGTACAACACAACATTACAGTCACAAAGAACATTTTAAAGATTCTCATTAGCAGAAACTCTGCATTGCAATTCTTCATCATCATAGAATATAGATATACACACATTTAAGCTCAGATGACAGCAGACACATTATCATTCTTAATAGTAGTGTTTTTTTCATCATCATTTAAAGAAAAAAGCATCATCACAGATCTTTTTACATTTAATGACTGCAGAATTGTCATCAAACTCACTGACACTGTTCTCATTGATTATTAATGCATTCTCTCATCAGTTACACTACACAACTGCATCAACAGTCACATTCACATCACTGTAGATCAAAACATCATCACTATTAAGATTGTAGCTATTAAACAACTGAAGTTAAATAATCTGACAATGTACACATTCATAGTGACTGAAAAAGAGTCACTACAGAGTAATATTAGATGAATTACATCTTTAGAAGTAGACAGCAAGATAATTATCATTATTTATGATGTCATTGTGCACAGCATACTGATACAGAGCATTAAAATGAAAGATTAGTGAGTCATAATGATATATATACAGACAGAAAATCATAAGATTGAAGTTAAAGAAGACATCTTAATTAACTATGTAAGGTGACTGTGCAGCTCAAAATGAGTGGCAGAATCTGTAATGATAAAATTTATAAATGCAGAACACATCAATTTAACATTTCAAACTGAGTTGATTTGAAACTCTGAGTACAAGAAGACAGAGTTATATAATTGAGCTTGTTGTATTCAGAAGTGCTTCAAGTATTATAAGTATGATTATATAAGTGCTCAATGTGAAAGTACTCAGAAATGCAGCATATGTGCAGAGAGTCATAGATCTGAGAATTGTTTTTTTAAGAATCTAGAATTCAACATTAGAAAGTGTGTAAACTGTGAAGACTTATACAAGATATGAAACAACAAGTGTTCTGAGTTTTAGAAAGAGACAGTATATGTATAGATGATATGTAACATTAAGTAGACTCAGTAACAAGTATTAATTTAAACATTAGTCATCAAATTTAAAGAAGTTATATTCTTAAAGACAGTCAATGACAGAGTTAGCAAGATTGACATTAATAGTTACAGCAAAAGCATTAACAGCAGCAACAGAAACAACAGCAGCAGCAGTGACAATATTAGTGAGAATGCAACATTTACATTATATACAACAATGAATAATGATTATGAAATCATCAGTGAGTCTTACTTAACAATATTTAAGATTCTCACAAGAATCTCATCAATTCTGACATCAGCCTCAAAGACATTCATCAATGAAAATGAAAAGCAATCAATATTATCTACAAAAACAGCAATCATAGATGCAAATTGAATTTCTTTAAGATCAGTGAATGAAAACAGATCTAAAAGAATCACAATCAGATCTCTGAAAATGTAAAAGACAGATGCAGCAGTAAAGACAGCAACAAATCATTAAAGCATTAGATTCTTTGAGTATCAGATAAATCTAAAGAACAGTTAAACAACAGAAATTAAGAGTGTTTCTGAGCAGAACTCAGTGAGCTTGCTGCTCATCAGTTAAGATGATTTTATGATAGACATCATGAATATAGAGATAATATTAACTTTAAAGATCACAATGATAACAGAGTAATGTCAGTACACTTAAACTTCATCATCTTACAATACAACACAATAAAGTCAAAAGACAAGATCATGACATCTCTGCTTCAGAATCTCATCATATAAAACTACAATGTGCTGATCATTTAGAAGTCATGACACAATAAACACAACAACAGTATTTATCATCTCTGTAAAAACTGATTTTATCTGATCTATCTGAAACTCATAGAAGAAAAATCAATCTAAGTCTGTTTCTACATCAATTCATGACTAAATCATGCAGATTGAACAGTTCAGACACACAGTAGAGATCTTATGACTCTGAAAATTCAATATACTGAACATAATCAGTCTAAGTGTCTATGCATTTACAATGTGTACAGAGAAGCAGTCAGAAAGAACATCATAGCAACTTTAAAGTAATTAAATGATCTATTGAAGAATGATCATTGACAACACATTATAGTGAGAGACTTTAATCTGCATTATTCAACATAAGAAGATCTAAGAATGAAGAAGAATTCATAGACAGAGCAATTAATATAAATAATGAATGAACAATAACTTTTTCTGTTCTTACTGCAGAGCTTAGTCACATAAAGATCTCAATAAGCATGCAGCATCATAGATCTGATGCTAAACAGCTCAGATATTACTTAATGATTAATTAGCTGCAAAATACAACAACAATATCATGACTCTAATTATTATTTTATTGTCACTCATCTTCTGCTGTCTACAGCAGAGACCACATTACAATCTTATTGACAGTGAGACAGAGCAGATATAAAGCTTTTACAACAGATTCTGATAGAATAGCTGTCAATGTCATTTCATAACTACAATGAACTCAACATAAAGCAACATATAACTGTCATCATAGAGACAATTCAGATCACAGTGAAGACAACAGTATTAATGTTAACTCTCAGTAAATGATTAAAGTCAGGATTTGGCTCAAAAGCAAAAGAAATAATAAGAGAAGTAAACAGAGTCTGTTGTTGTTAATAAAGAGAGCAGAACATACATATTTAAAAGATGTACTGTTAAGTCTGCAATGAAAAAGAGAAGAAGCTGACAAAATTAATGAGAATGAGTCACAGAGAATAGATAGAGATGATCTTAAAGAACTTTTAAAAATTATAAAAACTGATAAAGTAAGTCAGAAATCACAGAGCTATAAGTCAGACTTTTATTTCTGTTCTAAAATAGATAGAAGAGTCAGAACTTACAGAACTGCAGAATAAGATAGAGCTACTTTGAACAATCTTCTTTTTAACTTTTTCAGAGACAGATCTCAATAACATTGCAGAATATAAGTATTTTAAGCTGATATTTATGTCTTTAATTACAGAGGCTGAACTAACAGAGATTATAATGCAGACATCAGACAATAAGACATTAAAATTAAATGACATACTGAACTGAGTTCTACATTAAATATTATTGCAACTACTCTCACTGCTGCTTTCACTGTACAACTTGTGCCTGAACAGCAGAAGACATCTAAGAATCTTTAAACACTTTATTACAGTGATGCTGCAGAAGCTTAATAAAGAAAACTATCAGCAATTTAAGACATACTGATCAGTAACACTTCTAAACATTATAAACAAGACTTTGAAGTTCATAATGATACATAGAATAAGTTACATGACAGAGATCTATTAATTGTTACTTAAAACACTGCTGAAAGATCAAAAGATTGTGTTTACAGAGCAGGCAATTCACATACTGCTGAAGTAGATTTATGAAGCATAAAAATTAAGCATGTTAGTCACATCACTATTAATGTTGAATGTATCAGAAGTCTTTAACAATGTCTTTCACAAAAGATTATTTTACAATCTTTAAAAATGTTGTCTATCACTGAAGATAGTAAACTGAATAGAAGACTTTCTGAGAAAAAGAACATCAACAATAAAGCTGTCAGAATATAAGTCAGAGAGCTTTGTCATTTATACAGATATATTTTAAAGCTTATCACTATCATTCATTCTATATTTATTTTACAATGTTGACATGCTGAATCTAATCAATGATTCACAGCTTTGAGTCACAGCAGTGAGTTGAATTGATGATGTGAGCATTACAATGACAGAAAAGTCAGCAAAGAAGAACTGCATCACTTTGCATACAGTACACAGTTACACAGAGCAGTAAGCTTAAAGATATGTCTTTATTTTTGTTTTAGTTAAGTATAAGCTCATTTACTTCACAAACTGTTTCATAAGACATAACACAACAGCAGAGCTGATTTTAAACATATATACAGTATAGACATCATCAATATGCAGAGTGCTAAGAGTCATCTTGAACTCATATCTGAAATAAGATGCACATATACAATACATTTAGATCTGAGTCACAACAAGTCTTAAAGATTTAGTGATATTGACAGACTTTATATGAGATTTTAAGCTTAAGAATCTACAAAAACTTTATATAACAGTAATATTGTTATAGATTCTGTACTGCTGCTCAGTCTGATACAGCTTAGACAGTGAGCACAGAACAATTACATAATAGAAATGAATTCTTTAGAAACTAACAGCTATATAGTGATGAGCAGAAGTCATTATAATGAAGATCTTTCACATAACAGCAAGCTCAGCACTGAACATGAAATTCTTTCTTTTTTTAATGAAACAGCAGCTAAAGAAGACACTGAGAAAGTTTATGCTTCATATTGTTACTGCATTAATTTACATTTTAATGAAGAAAATTAAATCTGACTTTACAAAGAAGCTTTGCTGAAAGAGCTTACTGAAATGTCTGCAGCTCTGCTATAAGATGCAGACATAACTCTTATTAGAAGTCAACTTGAAATTCAGAATGCTCTATATTGTATTATTATGATGAAATGACTCAATTATTCACATAAACAACAATGCAGATGAAGCTGTCTGCAGATATGATATTAACAAACTTTGTTGAGACTGAGAGATGTTGAATATTTACATGAATGATAGTGACATCAAGAATCAGATAGATGCAGTAACAGTGACACTGAAAAGAGATCTGAAATGCATGATGTACATAAATATAGATGAGATATTCACAGTGTATATGATGAAGCTACAGAATCTGATCATGATGATAAACATAGTAAGTGCAGTGAAAATGATGAAACTAAAGCTCTGAACAGTGAACATATATACAGATAATTAAGTAGCAATTTAATTAATCATTAAACTGAGAACACAGTCAGGTCAGTACTTATTGCAGCACATAGTGAAGAAAGTAAATGATTTATGAAGTTAAAAGATTTAGATATGAATTTAATGAATACTGATGCACATAGAAATATTAGAAAATGAAGAGACAGATAGAATGATTAAGACAGCAGTTCAGATCAGAGATTTACATACTGAAAAAAAATAGATTACAGAGATCTGACATTTAATTGTTATCTGTAAGACAAGACTTCATCAGCAGATAGTAGAAGAATGAGTCAATGACTGAAAGAATGAAACAGCAAAATAGATTACATTCAGCATGAAGCAACAGTTAAACAGAAGAGTGTTGAATAAGTATATAGAACTTTATTGATTTATAAGCTTTCTGATTACTCAGTTATGTACAGAGAAGATTGACATGACTTATTATCTTTATATTATAGGCTGAGCAAACTCTTCATGATATTTATATAATCTGAGTATTCAGACTGTCTATCATGTGCTGATGAAATGTCTGTGAACTTAAGATCTAAGAAAGAAATTACTGAGATGAGTTAATGACACAAAGAAGATTTTATGAGACTCAGCATTAATCAAAGTGATCACTATACTTATGTTACAGAACAATCTTCTGAGGCAATTTCAGACTGTAAAAGAGACATCAGAAGATCTAACATTCTTAGATGCAGTCTGAAATAGAAAATTCAACAATTACACACTTTAAACTGCAGAAAAGACAATTAATTGTTTATAGAAATGTTTATTCTCTATTGATGATGATGAAAGAAAGGCATTAGCATTAGGTCACAAGAAAAGAAGATTAGCAAGCATCAGAATTAAGAAAAACACAGGGAGCTAGAAGACTACAGAGAGCAAAGTTAGAATTTGTATTAGTTAGCTAGATTATGGGGTGACAGTGATGGCGACAGTGAGGTGGTAATGGGGGTGAGATCAGTATGCGCTAGCCACTTGTAGTTACGCAGTGTATGGCAGCCTAGGCAGCCTCGGTCACCTATGAATCAATCAATCAATCAATCAGGTTAAAAGGCAACTCATGAGCAAGAGACGTGTTATTTTGAACGCACTTGCCACTTTAGAATCGCGACGTAAAGGCCTCTCATTCCTATACAAGAATCTAATATATTTCGCGCTCATCATGTGGCACTTATTGGCAGATGTTCACTTCGACATTAAAACGCTACCAAGACTTCAATCCTTCTTCAATTTCTACTTGGAACGATTCGAGCAGACACGTCCCCACCATGTGATTTTCTTGGGCGACACGTTCAATGTCAGGAATGGCACAGATACCCACCTCCACCGTGTATTTTCAGATTACTTGCTTCGGATGCTCGACGCACCGCAATCTCCACAAATTCATTTATTGGTTGGCAATCATGACATGAAGAATAGGTACAACCGAACGGATAACGCTCTTTATCCGTTTTCCCTTGTTCGAAACCGGATCAAAGTGTACCAGGAGATTACACGAGCTGATCTTGATGGTCACAAGGCTGTCTTCATACCATATCACCATAATGAGGCACAAGTAGCTCGTTACATCCGAACGCAGCCGTTTGATGAAATACAGTCTACCATAGCCTTTTTCCATGGTTCTTTCCGAGGTGCTATTCGGAACGGAGCATCGGACAGCAGTCATGACGTCTGCCATGATTCTGTAATGAATCGTACCAATTTGGGTCGCTATCACCGCGCTTTTCTAGGACACTTTCACACTCATGGCTCTCTATCACAGTGCTCTAATGTCACATATGTAGGATCACCAATTCAATCTAATATGGGCGACGCAGGGGACCTAGAACGTGGCTACGTCGAATACGATCCAAAAGCAGACACGTGGAATCTAGTAGTCAATCCGGAAGCGGAGTACTATTTGACCATGAGCTGGGCTGAGTCGGTCGAAAACCCTCATCGTGTTCGGGGAAAGAAGATAAGAGTGACTTTGGAGACAACAGATCAAGCTGAGGGTGCGTGGACGGACGAAGCTGTAGAAAGGCACGTTGTCAATCTGTATAGCCATGGAGCGGCTCACGTGGACCTGCGACGGGCACCGCAACTGAAGGACATCTCCGAGCCATTGCTGGAAGCAGGCGAGGTTATGGCGGCCCGTAATGAACTTATGGAGCAAAAGCTTCATGATGACGCTTTGCCATCTATGGAAAATCTTGTTCAATCTTTTTTACGTGCTGAGCGCACAGTTAGCGATTCTGCAGACATCCGTGACACACACAGTTTGACATCAAACCGTGAAGATTACTTGCTCCGAATTATTCACGACCATCAACAGCAGCATGGAGTGGCCACACCTGCCACCACCTTCCATGCCGACCTCTTGTGTATCGAAATGTGTAACTTTCGCGGCGTTTCCGGCAATACTAGCTTCAATTTGGAGGCTCTGTCGCGCGGGACGGTATTCCTAGTGGCATCTAGTAATGGAAACGGCAAATCCACACTCCTTGAAGCCATATTTTGGTGTCTCTATGGCAAGTTCCTGGACCCGGACGTGAATGCCGAGGAAGCCATCCATACTGGCAAGCGGTCATGTAGCGTTGCGCTTTACTTTCGCAACGGGTATACATTCACACGCTCTCGAGCCGGAAAACGTCCAAAGTTTGAGATCTCGCATTGTGGTAGAGTTGTCGAACAAGGCCACGACGCGGGAACGACAACTCAGCACCTGGAGTCGCACCTCCTCCACATGACTAGCGAGACCTTCCGTCGTACAATTGTAATTGCTGATCATGCTAGTTCAGCATTCTTGGCAGTGCGAGACGCGCAGCGTGCACAGAGCCTAGACATCATGTTCGGTTTGGACGTGCTCCGAAAGTATCGTAGCCGGCTTGAAGAGGAGTCTAAAGAGACCAAAAGTCGTTGGAAGGAGGTCCAGGCTGACTGCGACGAAGCAAACAAATATCTGACGAGGCTCGAATCTTTACGCCAGAAATGTTCAAGTGAGCTAGACGATTGCAAACTTACTATAGAATGCAAGAAAACAGCCATACAGACTGAGAGGCGAAGGAGCGAAGAAATTCAGGGCCAGTTGCAACAAAAGGAAGACTCTATACCGAAACGCCGGCGTACGATGGAAATCGTGAAGGGAAAGATTGCACAACTTCGACATCAGGCCAAGCTCTATCAGACAATGGAAAGTGTAAGAAGCGCTCAAGCAAAAGTCGAACGGTATCGGGCAGCGCTGGCAAGAGAAGAGGAAAAGCAGGAGCGCCCTTGGATACAGGTTTATTCGTTTGTATATCGATTGAGCCAAAACTATCTAATCCCTCTAATCAGCACCATTTCGTATGCGGGTGCTCAATTACCTTGGCTCAATCGATTACTTGCGCCAGTCGTACAGGGATCACTGACGCGACTTACACTTTGGGCATCGCCACCTGCGACAGCGCTTTCCCGAGACGGCCTAAGAAGGCTCATGGAAAAGTTACAGAATACTGAGGCTCTTCTGCATGTGTTAACAGAAAAGACCAGCCCGCGACTCCTGAAGCCAAGCCTAAAGCATAAAGAGGCTTACCTTCAGGATACGCATGGAGACGAAGAGGAGCAGACTGCCGATTTGTGCTCTGCAAATGATTGTGTATTTAGTTCAATGGATGAATTGCAGATCTTCCAGCTTGGACAACAGACTGAAGGGTTCTTACAACTTGCAATAGAGAAGCACATGAGGATTCAGGCTTCGTTAACAGGAGACGAAAAAGATCACTTGGCGATGAGCCAGCAGGTCCAACAATTGTCGTGCAAGATTGCCCGCCAAGAGGGCCAGCTGGAACAGATGATTCAGCAGGAAAACTCGCATTCTCAGAAAGCAGACCAGTTGACGCAGGAGCACAAAGACTTGCTCCTGTGTCAAGAGTCCAGCACGACTGAACGTACTAAAGTTGAAACCAAGCGGGCACTCGAGACGTTCTGGCTAGACCAGCTGCAAGACGCTGCAACGTAAAAAGGGCCTTTTATTACGTACTGCCGTGCACGCTATGTTCGCTCGCTCAATGCGCTGATAGCACAAGTATTAGAGGAACTCAATCAGGACATCGAAGGAATCGTTACACAACACCTTGATTTTCAGTTACAACCAGACTACACTCTAGAACCCATCCATGGTGCCCCCTCTATGGGTAAACGCAGTAAAGGTCAGAAAACACGCACTTATCTCGCCTTGTTTCTAGCCATGTTTCAGCATACGCGGTCTCGGCTCCCCTTCCGCACGTCATTTGTTTTCCTGGACGAAGTCATGGATACTCTCGATCTGCAGGGCATCGAGTCTCTACAGCAATGGCTCCAGCGTTACGTCGAGGCGAGGGGAATGCAGGCTTTTTTGATGACGCACAGAGAGACAAGCTTGCTTGGGAAGGTCATCGAGGTGGTAAGGGACCGGAAGGGAGGCACGGTGTACAAATTAAGGCAGGGAGAAACAGCGAGCTTCATCCCTAAGCTCAGGACCTAAGAACCACCAAGGTCCTAAGAACCAGCCAGATCCTAAGAACCAGCCAAGATCCTAAGAACCACCCAGGACCTAAGAACCAAGTTCCTAAGAACCAAGTTCCTAAGAACCACCCATGATCCTAAGAACCACAAGAGGGATAGACCAAGGAAGCGAGGGATGGACCTACATGGACCCTGACGTAAAATCACGTGCTGTATTTTGACCAAACATGGTCGCTGCGCCCCAGCTCCATCCTGGCAATCGCCAGCTAAGTCCTAAGAACCACCCAAGGTCCTCTCTAGCCCTGCTCCCAACACTCTTTCTCATCTCCGCCTCCGTCCACTTTTGCATCCCTCTCCGCTCTATTTCTGGGTGCCCTTCTCGCTCCACTTCTGGGTGTCCTTCTCGCTCCACTTCTTGATGTCCTTCTCGCTCCACTTCTTGATGCTTTCTATTCGTGGCGTATCACCATCCATGGCATGCACCCCCAGCCGTGGTCCATACACCAACTGTGGTCCACACCACCAGTCGTGGTTTACACCATCCTTGGCATACGCTTCTCTGGCATACACTTCTCTGGCATACGCTTCTCTGGCATACGCTTAGCATACTCTAACTCATGAGGTCATAGTTATTTTAACTAACTTTCAAAATGGCGTGCTACGGCTGCACCCTACTTCAGAACAGTGAGCGAGATTTCCTAGACTCCTGAAATTTGCTCAAGAGCGAGGGGCGGAGCCTATTGGTGTATGCATGGTGGTTTTGCCGTCGGGCTCTTTCCCAGAGTAATGGTACAATGGTTGTCAAAAGTCTTCGCTCAGTTAGCTAGTTTTCACATGTAAAGTCATGGCCAGGAAACCCCCCTCCAATTTAGGCTGCCACCATTTCCAGTATAACCTCATGCTTACCTAATTCACCACTTTTGACATCTTTCTATAAGAACTCTTCACATCTCTTCTTCTTAATCTGTTCATCTTTTCTTTCTTTTCTACTTTCATGTATCATACTACACACATCAGTCAATCTCTGTGTCACATTCTTTCTTTCTGAAACTGTCTCACTGCTTCACTCTCTTCACTTTTTCAATCATCAATTCTCAATTCTCAATCATCTTACATCTTTCACTGCAGCTTGCACTCAATATCTTCTTCATCATCAGAAAGCTCAAAGTGCAGCTGTTGTAACAGATATTGTAATGTATAAATGTCTTAATTACAATT
>JAABUJ010003056.1_pt1 | contig 19406 bp, 14 predicted proteins | sample 5559131 | NCBI WGS metagenome assembly JAABUJ01 (sample SAMN10711875, study PRJNA513366) | rock metagenome | isolation source: Antarctica rocks | place: Antarctica: Victoria Land, Mt New Zealand nord | collected 2016-01-07 | reverse complement strand
TTCACCGCGCCGGTGGGCTTCTCCTTCAGGTAATAGTGGATGATGACGCCCTCCGGGGGGTTCTTCCCGGCGTCGAGGTATTCCTCCGTCTTCGCGCCGTTCGCCGCCTCGGTCGGCCTGAACGCAACAGTGACGGGGCCGGTCATCTTGTAACTGAGATAGACGGGCGATTTCCGGTCGTTGGAGTGTGAGTAGTAGCGGAAGCGCACGGTGTCACGCGGTTTGAAGAGGTGCGCCGCCTCGCTCGCGAGGTCGTCATGCATCTGATGGAGCGGCGTGATGTCATCGAGAATCCAGAAGGCACGCCCATGCGTGGCGGCGACGAGATCGGTACCTTTGACGACGAGGTCCCAGATCGGCACGACGGGCAGGTTCGTCTTCATCCGGTGCCAGTTGCCGCCATCATCGAACGAGACGGAGATGCCCGTCTCGGTGCCGCAATACAGCAGGCCGCGCCGGGCGGGGTCCTCGCGGATCGTGCGGGTGAAGTCGTCCGCCGGAATGCCGCCGGTAATCTTCGTCCACGTCGCGCCGTAGTCGTTCGTCTTGTAGAGATAGGGCGTCGTGTCGTCCGATTTATAGCAGGTCGCCGCGACGTAAGCGGTCGCTTTATCGTGCGGCGAGAGTTCGATGATCGAGATCATCGCCCACTCCGGCAAATCGGGCGGCGTGACATTTGCCCAATGCTTGCCGCCATCGCGCGAGAGATGGATCAGACCGTCGTCCGACCCTGCCCAGAAGATGCCTTTTTCGTGCGGCGACTCACGGAAGGCGAAGATCGTGCAGTAAATCTCCGCGCCGCTGTTATCCGCCGTGATCGGGCCGCCGGAGGAGCCGAGTTTCTCCGGATCGTTGCGGGTCAGATCGGGCGAAATGACTTCCCAACTCGTTCCCTCGTCCGTCGAGCGATGGACGAAGTTCGAGCAGATGTAGATCGTGTCCGGGTCATGCGACGAGATTTCGACCGGGAAGGTCCACTGGAAGCGGTATTTGAGCGTGTCCGCCCCGCCGCCGAAGCCGATCACTTCGGGCCAGACGGTGACATTGCGCTTCTGCCCCGATTCCGGGTTCCAGGCGACCAGCCGCCCGTGGCCGAGGCCGGTGCCGATGCCACCGCCATAGACCAGATGCGGTGACTTCGGGCTGATGGCGATGTAGCCGCTCTCGCCACCACCCGGTTCGACGTAATCCTTCCACGAGATCGCACCCTCGAAACTGATGCTCGGCACGCGCATCGCGAAGTTGTCCTGCTGCGAGCCGTAGACGTTGTAGGGCACTGTTTCGTCGGTCGTCACATGGTAGAACTGCGCCGTCGGCTGGTTAAGGATCGTGGACCACGAGCGGCCGCCATCGAAGGTGACGCAGGCGCCGCCGTCGTTCCCCTCGATGATCCGGTTGGAGTTACGTGGGTCAATCCAGAGGCCGTGGTTGTCGCCGTGCGGCGTCGGAATCGCCTCGAAACTCTTGCCGCCATCAATGGATTTCCAGCAGTTGAGAGTCAGCACCCAGACGGTATCGGCGTTTTGCGGGTCGGCGTAGATGTGCATGTAGTACCACGGACGGCGACGGAGGTCGGGGTTGTCGCAGACGCGCTCCCATGTCTCGCCGTAGTCGTCGGAGCGGAAGAGCGCGCCGTCCTCCGCCTCCACCAATGCCCAGACGCGGCCCGCCTGCGCCGGGGAGGCGGCGACGCCAATCTTGCCGAGGACGCCAGTGGGCAGACCGGCGTTTCGGGTGATCTCCGTCCACGTATCGCCACCGTCCAGCGTGCGCCAGATGCCGGAATCCTCGCCGCCGCTCGACGCCGCGTGCGGGTAGCGCTGCCCCTGCCAGATCGCCGCGTAGATAACGCGCGGGTTGCTCATATCCATTGCGATGTCGTGCGATCCGGCACGGTCGCTCTTATGCAGCACCAGTTCCCACGTCTCGCCGCCATCTTTGGAGCGGTAGACGCCGCGCTCGTTGTTCGGCCCCCACGCATGACCGAGCGCCGCGACGTAGACGACGTCCGAGTTGTGCGGATGGACAACGATATCGCCGATATGGCGGGTTGCCGCGAGGCCCATATTGCGCCATGTCCGGCCACCATCAGTGGACTTATAGACGCCGTCGCCGTGCGAGACGTTGCTGCGGATGGCAGTTTCGCCCGTGCCGGCATAGATGACATTCGGGTCGGCGTCCGCAACGGTCAGCGCGCCGACAGCAGCGGTTGTGAAGAAGCCATCCGTGATGTTCTGCCAATGCGAGCCGCCATTCGTCGTCTTCCAGACGCCCCCGGCGCAGCCGCCGAAGAAGAACGTCCCCGGCTCGGTCGGATGCCCGGCGACGGCGACGACGCGCCCACCTCGATGTGGCCCAATCGAGCGCCATTCGAGTGAGTTGAAGCGCGCTGATTCCATCCCTTCCCCCTTCGTTCCGCAATGCAACGGCGCGGTCGCACGCCCCTGCTCGCCAGCGTCAGACAGCGAGCGCCAGCATATCACCATTTTTCATTCTCGCGGCACGGGATGAAACGCGAGCACAGAACGCATACGCCCTGCGCATCGCGGTTCAATCGTTCCCTTCTCGTGTAGAATAGCGTGATGAACGACGCCGGGTGGACGCGGCAGGTACCGAATCTCACGTAAATAAGGAGTGCTAGGTGAGCACAGGGATGCAAACAGGGACAACGCGAGAAGCAACGCACCGCGCGTATCGCGGCTATACTTCCTGTGGCGACCTGCGCGCGACGAACGCGGGCGAACGGGCCACCCTGCGCGGCTGGGTCAACCGGCGGCGCGACCACGGTGGCCTGATCTTTATTGACCTGCGCGACCGCTATGGCATGACCCAATGCACGATCAACCCCACGCACGCACCCGAAGCCCACGCGATAGCGGAGGAAGTGCGCGCCGAGTACGTCCTCGAAGTAACGGGCGAAGTCGTCCGCCGCCCCGACGGAGCGGAGAACCCACAGATCGCGACGGGCGCGGTCGAACTGCTCGTGGACGGCGTGAAGATTCTCAATGCCGCCAAAACGCCCCCCTTTGTGATCGCGGAAGGCGCGGAACAGGGCGGGGTGGACGAATCCCTGCGTCTTACCTATCGCTACCTCGATCTCCGCCGCCGCGCGATGACGGAGCGCATGATCCTGCGCCATACGGTGGTGAAATTCATGCGCGATTGGCTCTCCGCGCGCGGCTTTTTGGAGATCGAGACGCCGATGCTCATCAAGGCGACCCCCGAAGGCGCGCGGGACTTCCTGGTGCCGAGCCGCGTCCATCCCGGCGAGTTCTACGCGCTGCCCCAGTCGCCACAACAACTGAAGCAAATCCTGATGATCGCGGGGATGGATCGCTACTTCCAGATCGCCCGTTGCATGCGCGACGAGGACCAACGCGCCGATCGGCAGTTGGAGTTCACGCAACTCGATTTGGAGATGTCCTTCGTCTCGATGGAGGACGTGCTCAACCTCGCGGAGGACCTCTATACCGAACTGACGGAGACCGTCACCGATATGCGTGTCCAGGACAAGCCGTGGCCGCGCCTGAGTTATGCCGACAGCATGGAGCGATACGGCAACGACAAGCCCGACCTCCGCTTTGGCATGGAACTAAAAGATATTTCCGATCTCGTGCGGACGAGCGAGTTCGGCGTCTTCGCGAAGACGGTGGAGGGCGGCGGTGCGGTGCGCGGCCTCTGCCTGCCCAACCAGGGCACGATGACGCGCAAGGAGATTGACGCCTTGATTGCGCTCGCGCAGGGGTTCGGCGCGAAGGGGTTGGCCTACTTCATCGTCGAGGAACAGGAGGGTATGCCCATCGCCCGCTCGCCGATTGCCAAGTTCTTCACACCCGCTGAACAGCGCGCTATCTTCGACCGCTTCGAGGCGACGCCCGGCGACCTGATCGCCTTCATCGCCGATGAGAAGGTGCGCGCGGGCGATGTCCTTTCACGCCTCCGGCAGCATTTCGGACAGGCACTCGGCCTCGCCGATCCAGGTGTGATGGCCTTTGCCTGGCTCCTGGAACAGCCCTTTGTCGAATGGAACGCGGACGAGCAGCGATGGGGCGCTGTCCATCACCCCTTCGTAATGCCCTTCGAGGAAGACATCCCCTTGATGGCGACCGATCCGGGGAAGATGCGCGCCCAGCAGTATGATCTTGTGGCGAACGGCTTCGAACTGGGCAGCGGCAGCATCCGCATTGCCCAACGCGACTTGCAGGAGCGCGTTTTCCGCCTCCTCAACCTCGATGAGGACGAGTTGCAGACGAAGTTCGGCGGCTTTCTCCGTGCATTCGAATACGGCGCGCCACCTCACGGCGGCATCGCCCCCGGCATTGACCGTCTCATCATGCTCTACGCGCACGAAGAAAACATCCGCGAGGTGATCGCCTTCCCGAAAAACCAGTCCTTCCAGGACCTGATGCTCGGCGCTCCCTCCACCGTCTCCCAGCGGCAGTTGGATGACCTCCACATCGCCATCGTTCCGCCGGAAGCGGGGAGTGATTAACCACGAAGACACGAAGAGCACGAAGAGGAGAACAAGAAGGAAAAACTATTTCCTTTTTCTTCTCTCTCCTTCGTGCTCTTCGTGTCTTCGTGGTTCAAACGTCCCTCTTCCACCGTGCGAGGAGGCCGACGATCAGGAAGAGAGAGACGAGCGAAACGGGATCACCGCTCGCCGCGATTCCGCCCGCTACCACCGTTGTCTGCGACGGGATTGTCTGCGGTGCTGCCGCTTGCAGCGCTTGTTTACTTTCTTTCGGCGAAAACTCCCGCGCCCGCGTCACGGCATGCGGCCAGTCAATCAGGTCGTAATCAACGCCGCCGATCGTCCGCGTCTGAATGAGATCAACGAGGGTGAATCGCTGGACTGCCGCGCTCGGCAGATCAATGCCGAATTTGGCGAACCCGAGCCACTGCTCCGGCGGCAGATCCGTGCGGAAGGTCTTGCCCAGCGTATCAATGAGGTCCGTCGCATGGCTGAGGAGATTCAGTTGCTTCGCCTGCTCGCGGATCGCGAGGATCACTTGCTGCTGCCGCATGTTCCGCCCGAAATCACTGTCGTCGTGCCGCGTGCGGACATACTTGAGCGCCTCCGCCCCGTCCAGATGCATGATGCCGGCGGGGAAGAAGACCCGCGCGAACTGGAAATCCGGCGTGGGATAGGAGTCATCCTTGATCGGATACGGGTTGTCTACCGTCACGCCGCCGACCGTGTCCACGATCTTCGTGAAGCCATCGAAGTTGGCGCGCACGTAGTAATCAATCCGCAGGTGGAAGTTCTGCTCGATCGTGTCCCAGACATACGCCACGCCCCCGACGCCTTTGTATTTGATTGCATCACCGTTCGCATAGACATCGGCGATCTTGGCAAGCCCGCGCCCGCCGGGCTGCGTCACTCGCAGGTCGCGCGGGATCGAGAGCAGGTTAACATGCGGGACGGACGGATCAATGTAGGCAAGGATGATCGTATCGGAACGGGAGGAATCATCCGGGCCATTCCGCTGATCCTCGACGCCGAGCAGCATCACCGTGAAGGGGTCCTTGCGGTTGAATTGGGGCGGCAGCGGCGTCGGCGTGCTCGGAGCCGTGGGGAGTGGCGCGACGACACCCCGCCTGTCTGGTGTATTCGTCGGACGAAAATCGGGGGTACTGGTCTCCGCGCTGTGGACGATCTGTGCAACGGATGGAGCGGAAATGTCCCCAACGGCGCGTTGGGTATGGACGACAATCGTGAGGGCGTAGGTGCCAACGACGGTGAGGAGCAAAACCGGCAGAGCAGCGGCGAGTACGACCCAGGCGGGAATACGTCGCTTCCCTGATGGCGGCGGTGGGAGCGGGCGATTCGTCCGGGCGCTCCGCCGACGGGCAGCGATCCGCGCGCGATGCACGCCGCGCCGCACGCGCGGTCGTGGGGTATCACTCACACCATCGCTCCTTTTCCGCTAACTCAGCGACCACGAAAGGCCGGAGCGGGCATCAATGCCTTTTTCGTCGGTCAATTTCTCGGGCTTGCTGAAGTTCGAGGCGGTGAGGGGCGTACCGGGCGCGGGCAGGCTGACGTCCATCACGTAGATGTTGAACTGCGCGCCCTCAAAAGCGGCGAGAAAGGCGAGTTTCTTGCCGTCTGGCGACCAGACGGGGGAGCGCGCCGCGCCCGTATTGGTGATCTGCGTCTGGTTCTTGCCGTCCCGCGTCATGATGAAGAGGTCGTTAACGCGATAATCGGAACGTCCCGCGAAGGCGATGGCCTGACCGTCCGGTGAGAAGGCGGGATCGTACGCTCCCCACTTAAATGTAGGTGCATCGGTCAGTTGCGCATACTTCTTCGTGCCGAAGTCGAGCAAGTAGATCTGCGTCTGCTTATTCGTAAGGTCGTCCGGCTGCGTCCAGAGACCGACGAAGGCCATCACACTGCCGTCCGGCGCGGCGTCGGTAGTGTCAATGTGGAAGTTGACACCAGCATTCGCCGAGCTGAAGCCGGCGGTCGCGGTGATGACGTGCAGATTGGTGGGTGATGGCGGCTGATCGGGATGCTCGAATGTCCACGGACGCATCGCACTGTATCCCTTATCGCTGGCGAAGGTAATGAAGTTCCCACCCTGTGACCACGACAACCCCGCGACAATGGAACTGTCCGTGACGTAGTTCCCCTCCGCATTCACGTTATTCTTGTGCGCGATTTTGCTCTGGAAATCCGTGATCCGGCGGGGATTCGAGGTATCCGCGTTGATGATCCAGAGGTCGGAAAAGATGCCCTGATCCCCAGCACGGGCAAAGGCGATCTGCTTGCCATCCGGCGACCAGCGGGGATACTCCAACGCGTCGTCACCATCCGCCTTGGAGAGGATTTTCCGCACCTTGGCGTTGTCAAGGGAATAGATGCCATCGTCTTTGCCGCCGTTATCGGCCATTCGCACTTTGGCGAAGAGGATACGACCATCGGCCTTCGAGGCGGCGGTGTTCCGCTGTGGGGCGATCGCCGGTGCGTGCTGCCGGGGCGCGCCACAAGCCGCAAGCGCGGCCGATACCACTGCTGCCGCTGAAATCTTCAGTGCCCGTCGCCGTGAAACCATCGAATGTACCTAACTCCCCGGATAGCCACGCTCCTGGAGTGCGGCGCGTGCGACGGCCGCTTCGTCCCACGGGAGCGCTTCGGCGCCAATGAGTATCGAATTCTCGTGCCCCTTGCCAACGAGGGCAACGGTATCACCCGGCGCGGCCCAATCGAATGCCGCGCCAATGGCCGTCGTGCGGTCCGCAATACAGTGATACTGCTCGCCTGCCCGCCACTCCGGCCGTTCCCCTTCCGCACCCGCCGCGATCGCCCGCAGGATCGCCTCGGCGTCCTCGAAACGCGGGTCCTCGTTCGTGAAGAACGCGACATCAGCGTACCGCGCGGCGATTGCCCCTTGCATCGGACGCTTCGCCACATCGCGCTCTCCGGCGCTGCCGAAGACTACCGCGAGTCTACCCTGCGTTGTCCGGCGAAGCAAGCCAAATAGCGCCTCGCACGCCGCCGGTGTATGCGCGAAATCCACGATCACCGCGAAGGGCTGCCCCCTCTCGATTCGCTCCAGATGCCCCGCGACATCGCGGAACGCACCCAACCCGGCGGCGATTGTTTCCGCGTCAATCCCCTGCGCGTGCCCAACCGCCGCCGCCGCCAGCGCGTTGAGGACATTATACGTTCCGAGGGTGTTCAGGTGGACGGCGGCGCTGCCGGTCGGTGTCTGGAGGGCGAAGACGACATGTTCCGGTAGTTCCATGACCGTCGTCGCGGTAATTGGCGTATCGGTCTCGATGCCATAGCGGAGCGGGGTCGCGCCGGGCGCGGCGGCGAGAAAGGCATCCGCGTGCGGGTCGTGCGCATTGACGATGGCCCACCGTTGCGCCTCACGCTTCGGGGCGATGTTCAGCCGCGTGAAGAGGACGCACTTCGCGGCGAGATAAGCGTCAAACGTCTTGTGATATTCCAGGTGCTCGTGCGAGATGTTGGTGAAGACGGCAACATCTACGGGCAGCGCGTCGAGGCGGTGCATGGCGAGGCCATGCGAGGTCGCTTCCAGTACGGCGTGCGTACAGCCGGCCTCGACCGCCTGCCGGAGAAAGCGCTGGACATGGAGCGATTCGGGCGTCGTCTGGTGATTCGGGTTCGGCCAATGATCCGCGCCCAGTTTCATTTCGACCGTGCCGAGCAGCGCGCTCCGCAGTCCTGCGGCGTCGAGGACGTTCGTAATCATCGTCGTCGTCGTCGTCTTGCCATTCGTGCCCGTCACGCCAATCACCGTCAGGTCGTTCGCCGGGTGGCCGAACCAGTTCGCCGCCACGACCGCGAGCGCCGCCCGCGTGTCTTCCACGACGATCTGGGCGCGGATACCTTTGGGAGCCGCAACCGACTCTTCGACAAGCGCCGCGATTGCGCCCCGCTTCGCCGCCTCCCCGATGAAGCGGTGTCCGTCCGCATAACCGCCGCGAAGTGCGACGAAGAGGCACCCCGGCGTCGCGAGGCGCGAATCGTAGACGACATCCGTAATCATGCAGTCCCGCTCGTCGCCAACCACAGAGAATGACAGACCGTTGAGCAACTCCTGATCTAAGTCGCGCGTCGGCATCTTCGCATTCGGTGGCCCGTTCTCACTCATCCGAGCATCCCTCGCTGGCGGTTGATCGCCCGCAGCGCAATCCGCCCGATCACCGGACGACAGTGCCGTACGAAGATGCCGGGATATGAGACGACATCGCCACCGAAGCCCTGCTTGAAGCGATAAACGCCCCAGAGACCGTCACGGACATTCTGCTGCTCGCCCTGCACGGCATCCGGCGGCGTGTCAGTCGGCGGGATGCCCCAGAGATCGTAGTGCGTGCAACCCGCATCGCGCGCCCATTGGAGGGCGGCATATTGGAGCGCGTAGGTCGGCATATGTTCGCGGTGCGTGTCGCTCGAAGCACCCGCGAGATAGATCGCCTTCGGTCCGCCACGCAGCAGGATCGCCGCCGCGACAATCTCTCCTCCATACTCGGCGCAGAGGAGCGCGCCGTGATTGGGCGTCGGGAAGAAGCGGAGCAGATCGGCGTAGTAGTCGAGCGTGTGGACGCCGAAGGCGTCGCGCGTCGCCGTCGTTTGCAGGAGCGCCCCGAAGGCGGGCAGGTCGTCTATGCTTCCCTGGCGGACGGTGACGCCCCGCTTGGCGGCGAGGCGAACGTTGTAGCGCGTCTTCTGCTTCATCGCAGCGAGCAGCGCGTCGTCATCCCGGTCGCAGCACACGATAATCGTTCGGAGCGGCTGCACGGAAAGGTTCGACGGCGACAGGCCGTACCGTCGGAAATCGAAGTCCGCAGGCAGCATTGCATCCGGTTCGATCAGCGCGAGAGCGACGCCTTCCCGTTTGCAAACCGCATTCATCTTCTCTAAGCACGCGGTAACTGCGGAATGATCGGCCCAATCTACCGCTGGGCCGCGCGGTACATACGCAATCGTCACACCGAATCTGCGCTTCAGGAGCATCTGCACCGCAAAGCCGTCGCCTGCGTCCCGAACTATCCGCCAACCGTGCCGCTCCTTGAACGCGCCCCATGCCCATCGCTGGAGGACGCTTGCCTGCGCGGTTTGCGCCTGTGGTGCATATCCTGATTCACCAAGTGCCACGATTGATTCTTCTTTCGCAGCCCTCAATGCCATTTATGCATACTCATAGAGCGGCGCCATCCCCGCAGGAGCGGCACGCTGCCGTAAAATCGCCTCGATCTTGCACACTGTTTTCGGCTTGAATAACACATCACCACATTCCGTACACACTTCAGCGGGCACATGGTCAATGACGACGATTTCCCCATCGTAATGAACGGTATGAGTAATCAAACGATCGTCGTAGTGACCGGGGCATCTGTTTATGCCGGAATTACTGCATTCCATATATACCACTCAGGCCGGGCGCGGGCGGTTGAGGGCGAAGGAAGTGCCGTTCAGTGCATCGCGCGAGGCGGCGGGAATGTCACCATTTGTCGGTTGCGGCGCACTGCTGTTGCGGAAGATTTCCGGGATCGTGCTGATCTCGGCAAACTGGTCGGCCATCGCGATCAAGTCGCTCGATGTACTCGCGCCGAAACCAACAACCTCGACCCGCACGCCCTTCTGCTGCACGACCTCGACAAGCCGCTTGAAATCGCCATCGCCCGTAATCAGCACAACGACATCGAACTTGTCGGACATCATGTAGACATCAAGCGTCATCTCGACATCGAGGTCCGCCTTGATGCGACCGCTCTCGTGCTTCTGGATGTCCTTGCAGACAACGCGGTAACCATTCGCGCTGAGGAAGTCCACGAACCGGCGCTGGCTGCCGTTCTCCGGGTCAATCCCCGTATACGCGCTCGCCCGGATCAGGTGCCGGTTGCGCGTTACATGCTCCAGGAGTCGGATGTAGTTCACCTCCACACCCATGCTGCGCGCGGAATAGAAAAGATTCGACACATCAATAAACACACCCACATTCACGCTCATCGCGAGCCCCCTAATAAGTGACGAGTACTGAGATGATTTGCTCCCGCTCAGTACTCAGTACTGAATTTGCCCCGACATCGCGCGGTGAATGAGTCTGCCGAGCCGCGCGATGCCTTCCCGGATTTGCGCTTCCGTCATCACACTGAAAGAGAGCCGGATGGCGTTCGTACCCGCACCGCCGAAGCGACAAGCGACACCGGGCAAATATTCAACGCCCTCCTGCGCCGCAAGCGGCATCAGTTTCGCCGTATTGATCCCGTCGGGCAGTGTTAGCCACAAAAAGAAGCCGCCACCGGGCACCGTCCACGTCACGCCCTCGGGCATATGTTCTTCGAGCGCGCCGACCATCGCGTCGCGCTTGCGCTGATAGATCTCTTTGAGCACTTCGATGTGCGGTTCGAGTTTTCCCGCCAGGCAGAACTCTGCGGTCGCTGTCGTCGCGAAGGGGCTGACACCGCCATCGCCCTTCAGTCCACCGATCTTGGCGATCAGCGGGGGCGGCGCGACGACCCAGCCGATGCGCATCCCCGCGCCAAGAATCTTCGAGAAGGTGCCAATCGAGATGACGCGGTTGCCGCCCCGCTCGCGGTCGAGGGCGTAGATCGCGGGCAACGGCTCGCCATCGAAGCGCAAATCGTTGTAGGCGTCATCCTCGAAGACGAAGGTGTCATACTCCGCCGCGAGGTCGAGTACGCGCAGGCGGCGCGCGATGGGCGCGGTGACGCCGACGGGATTCTGGAACGTCGGCAGAGTGTAGATGAACTTGGGCCGGATACCCTTTACCTTGAGGGACGCGAGCCGTTCCTCCAGCACATCCACGCGGATGCCGTGGTCGTCCAGCGGCACGGTGACGACCTTCGCACCGATCGTGTTGAAGAGGCCGACACCGCCGGGCCAGACAGGGTCCTCGCTGATGATCGTGTCACCGCGATCCACGAGCAGGTTGACGACGAAGGTGAGCGCCTGCATCGAACCGGCGGTGAGCAGAATGCCGTCTTCGGGGATGTCCATCATCTGTGTCCGCTTCAGTTTGGCGCGCAGGAAGTCCACCAGTGGAAGGTAGCCGCCGACGCGCCCGTATTGGAGAGCAGTCGTGCCATGCTCCGCGAGCGCCTTCACCGTCGCGTGCGCCACATCATTGGTGGGCAATGACTCCGGGTCCGGCAGCCCACCGGCGAAGGAAATGCTCGTGTCCTCGGGATCGTAGTTGAAGTAGTTGACATCCACGCTGCGGGCCGCCTGCCCCGTCTGCCCGAGCAAGTCCATCGGTGGTTCATTCGTCCGTGTGACGGTCTCCGCCATCGCGCCTATCCCTTCCCCATTACTCCCTCAACAGCGGGGCACCGAGCGTGCCGGATGCGCCGGGGGATGCATGCAACCATTCCGCGCAGTGTACATCGTCGCACGAACCCATGCCAAATCGAACGGGGACGGACTTAACGCAGAGAACACAGAGGCCGCAGAGAGCGCAGAGACGGTAAATGGAAAAAAGAAAAATATTTCTTCCTTTCGATTCCTCTGTCTCCTCTGCGTTCCGTCTTCTTGTATCTTCAATGGATTGTGATAGAATGCACAATAGCACGAGACATGGGAGGGACAGCGTGGTCGCTCCCCTCGTGCGACTTTTCCTTTTACAGACGTAATCAGAGCACGCGATCCGCAACGTCGAGCAGGAAGCAGAGTAACGCTTTCTGAACATGTAGGCGGTTCTCCGCCTGCACCCAAACGCGGGAACGGGGCCCCTCGATCACGTCGTCGCTAATCTCCTCACCGCGATGCGCGGGCAGACAGTGCAGGACGACTGCGTGTGGCGGCGCGACAGCAATAACGTTCGTGTCTACCGTCCAATCAGAGAAGACAGCGCGATGGCGCTCGACGCTCGTCTCCTGCCCCATGCTCGTCCAGACATCAGTGTAGATGACATCGGCGTTCGCGGCGGCGCGGAGCGGATTCTGAAAGGAGACGGCGTCTCCAGCGGCGGCGATCTCTGCCTGCGGCGGCTGAAATGCGTCGGGTGAGGAGATAACGAGATGGTAGCCGAACAGCTGCGCCCCTTCGAGCCAGGAACGGGCGGTGTTCGATGCGCCATTGCCGATGTAAGCGATCCGCTTCCCTTCGATGCTTCCCTGGCCGAAGATTTCCTCGACTGTGAAGATGTCCGCGAGGATCTGGACGGGGTGGGCATCGTCCGTTAGCGCGTTGATGACAGGGACGGCGGCGGTCGCCATCTCCATCAGGCGTTCGGTTGTGAAGGTGCGGTAGGCGATGGCATCACAGTACCGTTCGAGGACGCGGGCGGCATCGCGGATCGGCTCGCGCGTGCCGAGTTGAATCTCAGTGGTTCCCATCGTCAGCGGATGCGCGCCGAGTTGCGCGATGCCGACCTCGAATGAGCCGTGCGTGCGCAGGCTCGGCTTCTCCAAAATCGTCGCGATCGCCCGCCCGGCGAGCACATGCGTGTGGCTCCCCTTCGGCGCCGCCTTCAACCGCGCCGCCAGATCAAAGACGAGGTACGCCTCGTCGCGGGACAGGTCCGTCAGTTTCAGGAAATCGCGCTTGGTCAACGACCTACCTCCTACCTCCCTCGACGTGGGAAGGGGGTGACTCATGCAAAGTGCTGTGGCTTGTTCTCAACCGCCCTGCCGCCACGAGAGGGCGCATGCTATGCGCCCCGACCCTCCCCCATCCTTTTCGGGAAAGGGAATTGTGGGGGTTAGGGTACCACCTTTGTGCGCTATACTGCGCCACTGAGGAAAGGAGGCGACCCCAATGGCGCACGACGACGCACAGGCATTCCGCATCCCGCCCCGAACGAAGGTGCGCCTGCGCGATCACGATCCCGCCGATACACGGGGCATTACACGCGAGAAAGCGGAGGCGCGGATCGCCGAGCGGCGGGACGAGTTCGCGGAGATGCAGGAACTACTCTACGGCGCGGCGCGGCAGAGCGTGCTGATCGTTCTGCAAGGGATGGATACGAGCGGCAAGGACGGCACGATTCGGAAAGTGATGGCGCCGATCAACCCGCAGGGGTGCGATGTCGTTGCCTTCAAGGAGCCGACCCCTGCCGATCTCGCGCATGATTTCCTCTGGCGCATCCACCCCTGCACGCCCGCGATGGGAATGATCGGCATCTTCAACCGCTCCCACTACGAAGATGTGCTGATCGTGCGCGTCCATAATCTCGTCCCGAAGGCGGTCTGGAAACGGCGGTACGAGGCGATCAACCACTTTGAGCAACTGCTGGCGGAGAGTGGCACGATTATCCTCAAATTCTTCCTCCATATCAGCAAAGACGAGCAGCGCGAGCGGCTGCTGGCGCGGGAGAAAGACCCAATCAAAGCATGGAAACTTGCGCCGGGCGACTGGATCGAGCGCGAGAAGTGGGACGAGTATCAAGGAGCATACGAGACTGCCCTGAGCAAGTGCAGTACGAAGGACGCACCCTGGTACATCATCCCAGCGGACAAGAAGTGGTTTCGCGACCTCATCATCACCGAGGCGATTCTCGACACGCTGCGCCCATACGTCCCTGCATGGCAAGAGGCGCTGACGGACCGTGGGAAGGAGCAACTCGCCGCCATCGCGCAACTACGGGCGCGGAAAACGACCGATCATCCGTAGAGAAGTTCGGCGTTCGGCGTTCGAGGTTCGGAGTAGTTCATCGAACTCGTAAAGGAGTCACATATGCGCTTATATCTCTTCGTCTACGGCGTCAACTCGGCGAACGGCAACCCCTATCCCGGCTATCTGATCCAGACGGACGACGGCACGAATGTCCTCGTGGATACCGGCTTCGGCACGGAGATGGTCGGCGCGTACAAACAGTCGAGCGAGCCGGGACCAAAGGTTGACGAGGCGGACTATGTCGTCAACCAACTGGCCGCGCTCGGCCTCACCCCGCATGACATCCGCTACCTCGTCGCCACCCATCTCGACGGCGATCATTCCGGGGGGCATGACGCGTTCCCGGACAGCGAAATCGTCATCCAGAAGGAGCATTTGGAGATGGCGCGGGCGCATCCTCGCTTCCAGGCGACGCGCGCGCATTGGGACGCGCCTGGCCTCCATTACCGCACTGTGGACGGCGACACCGAACTGCTGCCCGGTATCGAGTTAATCGCGTCGAGCGGCCACAAGCCGGGGCATCAGTCCGTCCTCGTCCGGTTGCCCGAGACCGGGCCGGTGCTGCTGGCGATTGACGCCATCCCGCGCATGGATCAGCGCGACCCGGACACCCGCGCCATCGGCCCCGCCGATATGGATGAGGCGGATACCCGCGCCAGCACGCGCAAGATGATGGACCTCGCCGCCCGCGAGGGCGTCGCCCTCATCATCCACGGTCACGACCCCGCGCAATGGCAAACCCTCAAAAAATCCCCGGCCTATTACGGGTAGAAACCGGGGAGGAACCGCAAAGACGCAGGGGACGCGAAGAACGCAAAGAGGGAAAGAAGAGAAATTCAATTCTTTCCCTTTTTATTCTTCTCGTATCCTTTGCGTCCTCTGCGTTTTTACGTCTTTGCGCTTCCTCCCCGGTTTCTATCCGTTCCGCAACCGGGCGAGGGCTTCGGCTTGTTTAGAGGTAGCGGACATTTCCATTAATTCGAGGCGGTTCCCGTCTGGGTCCTCGATCCAGGCCTGGCGGTTGCCGTCCTTGCCGGTAATCAAGGGGCGGGTAAGCGGGACGCCACGCTCCGTCAGTTGCGCGACGACCGCGTCGAGATCGTCCACGGTGAGGCAGACATGGTTGAGGCCGACCGCTTCGCGCGGCGCGGGTCCGTCGCCCGTGCCCTTCGGGAAGAACTCGAGGTACTGCGTCTCAGTGACGCGGACGTAGACGAGCATCAGGTCGCCATTCTCCTGATGAAGGCGGAACATCTCCGCGAAGCCGAGCGTCCCGGTGTAGAAAGCGAGCATCGGGTCGAGGTCCCGCGCCCGGATCGCGATGTGGCCGATACCGGTGAATCCTTTCATGGTGCCTCCGTAGGTAGAAAACAGACAGAACGATGTGCAGCCCGCGCATTATCGCAAGCGTTCCACCGATTTCCTACTCCTCGCTGCTCGACAGACGGAAACGATTCCGGTATTGTCACGCCGGTTGCGGCGGATCGGCGTGGAGTGGGAAAGAGGGGGAGCATGCATCGCATCCGGGTCATTTTTGTGGCAGTGCTGGTCATGACATTTGTGACGCTATCTACCGGAGCGCAGGCGGCATCCAAATTCGCCGATCCAGCGTTCCAGGCGCAGTGGCAAGCCGGAGAAGCGGTGACACCGAACTTCTGGGGACCGCTCGAAACCGCGAAAGATGGTCAGATGGAGAACTATGCGGACGTACAGGGCGGCAAACGCCTCGTCCAATACTTCGATAAAGGGCGGATGGAACTGATCAACGGCGCGGTGACGAATGGCCTCCTCGCGACCGAGATCGTCACGGGCCGCATCCAAACCGGCAATACTTCCTTCCAGAATCAAGCGCCACCGGATATTTCCATCGCGGGCGATGCCAACAACCCGGCCCCAACCTACGCGGGGCTGGCGAGCAAGGGCGCGGCGCTCCTCCAACCTGCGACGAGCAGGACTGGCGTGCCGATCAATACGGTGATCGGGGGAGACGGCGCGGTCGGCACGACCGATGCCGTCCTCCCGGACTCAGCGATGCGGATCGGCACGTACGACAGCACGACGAAGCACAACGTCGCCGCCGGGTTCGCGGATTACCGCGCCAAGGCAGGTCTCCCAACGATTGGCTACGCGATTTCGGAACCGTTCCGCGCAACCGTGAAAGTCGGTGGCACGCCGAAGGATGTCATGATCCAGGTCTTCGAGCGGCGCGTGCTCACCTATACCCCAAGCAACCCCGACGCCTTCAAGGTGGAGATGGGCAACATCGGTCAGCACTACTTCGCCTGGCGCTACCCCAATGGTGCGGCCACCGTGCCACTGGCCGGGTCCAGCGGGGCGTCTGGCGTCGGCCCGCAAATCTTTCTCCTCAAAGGTCTCGTCGCCTTTAGTTACCCGGCTAATTGGCAACTGGACACGACGCCCATTACCGCCGGGCCAGCGCGCGCGACGATCATCGGCCCCGCGCCAACGCAGCAACTGGTGGTGCAAATTGACGACCAGTTGAATCCGCCCACTACCCTCAATGACGTGCTTGCGGGATATGTCACTGCGGCACGTACCAAACTCGTCACGGGCAGCGTCACAGATGAAGCCACCCTTGATACGAAGATTGGCGGCGAACCGGCCAAGGCGTACCGGATTGCCGGCACCCGCCAGGATAACTCGCCCGTATCCAGCATCATTGTGGTCGTCTTCCACAAGGAGAAGATCTATTCCTTCATCGCCCTCGCCGACGCCAACCCGATGCCGAACTATCCCGATATTCAAGCGATCCTCGCCACCGTGACCTTCCAGACGTAGTAGTGGTAGCGGAGGCTTCAGTCTGCGACCTCGCGTGCAGGCTGAAGCCTCCGCTACCATGCTCCACTCCTCCTACCGTTTTACCTACTCTTTGCGTACGGAGTCATCGCGCGCTTTGTCAGAGCATTTGTTCGATACTCCTCCAGGACTTCCACCGATGTTCGCCTTTCTCTCGTAGGCTGTTTATCGCCGTGTCAGCAGTCCCGTGTTTCCACGCATGGCAGGTCAACAACTTTCCGTCCGGCGAGAGAGGAGCCAGCGAACAGGAAAAAAGGGAGCGAGCCGTAGCCCGCTCCCACTCAGTCCTCAGTCCTCAGTCATTATTTTGGCATACCCATCAGTGCGGTATACGCCGGGCGCGGTGACCAGTCGCTGTGCAGGATACCCCAGCCGTATTTCTCATCGCTCGGGCCGCTCGTCGTCACTTGGAAGTTGAGATTCCAGACAAACATCACGCCCATCCACGGGTACGACTTGCCGAGCGCAAATGCCTGCGTCAGGTATTGCGCCTGCTGGTCCTCCGAGACATAGGGCGAGTACTCATATCCGGGAACAACGGTCGGGTTGCTGTCCCAGCCGAACTCAGTCAGCCACATCTTCTTGCCCGCTTCACCGTTCTGCTCCATCACCGCGCGCAGTTGCAGGATGCGCTTGAAGTAGAACGAGTTGTCCTTCGTGAAACTCCGCCCGCCGTCCGGGTCCGTGCCGCAGCCGTTCGTGGGCGGATTATCGGGGTACGAGTTGTTTGGCGGGTTGCAGTTGGAGCCAGGGTGCGCGCCGAGCACATCGTAATACTTCTTCACCTCACCATTGTTGATGGCATAGATCTGTTGGAGATACTGGACATCATCGAGGGCGATCTCCGGGTGGCCGGTGACACCGGTCGGCGTTTGACCACCGAAGACGACGGTAATATTCGGGTCGCTGGCTTTGAGCGCCTGGTATCCCGCCTTGAGGATGGGGATATAGGCGCCGACGTTGACCTGCCCGCCCGTCTCTTTGGCGTAGTTCTCCTCATTCCAGACCTCGTACGCGGCAACTTTCCCCTTGTAGCGGTTTGCCATGAAGCCGATGAAATCGGCGAAGTCTTGGGGATTATTCGGCAGGCCACCACCCGATCCGGCCCAGTCGGGCGAACTGACCGGGCTGAGCATCACGTTGACGCCCTTCGCGGCGGCGGCGTTGATCAGTGTGTCGAGTTGCGCAACATAGTTGTTGCCGAACTGCCCCTTGGCGGGTTCGTAGGAACTCCAGCGCACCTGCTGGCGAATCCAACCAAACTGTGCGTCCGACACCCTGCCGAACATAGTGTCTTTGCTGCCTGCATCAAGGCCGATGGCATCCACGTTAAACCCGTAACCGCCGCCACTGTCACCGACATGGAGACTCGCGTAACTGCGTGCGAGGGGCTGCCCACCACCGAGGCCGCACGGGCCCTGACCAATGCAGTCCGGCTGCGTCTGACCGGCCGGTTCCGGCGCGCGGAGCGCGGGATCGAGGTTGTCCTGGTCCGCCTGCGAGACGCCGAGCAGCCCAAGCAGCACCTTAAAGGGATCGGCGTTCTCCGGATGATATTCGAGGCGGTAGCGCTCGAAATACTGCACGCGGTGCGTCTGCCCATCCCCGGCGGGCACTGGCGGATTCTGCTCGTCGAACGGCTCCGAGATCGGGTAGCCGAAGATTTGCACGCTCCGCTGGAGGTCGCCCTTCCCGGCCTTCTCCCAGAAGGCGCGGATCGCGGCAGTGCCGAGGTCGCTGCCGCCGACAGTGTGATTCGTCTGCGAGAACCAGAGCCGCCCATCGTTCGGGTTGCCGACCGGCTGGAAGTTCGGATCAGTCGTCGCTCGACTCATCGTTTGCAGCGCGGCAAGACGGCGACCGAGCACCTCGAAGGGTGTTCCCTTGTTCTCGGCATGCTGCTCAAAGACGGCGCGCTGCAAATACTGCGTCGGATGTGTCTTACCATCTTCCGATTGCTGGTCGAAGACTTTAGTGATCGGGAAGCCGTACTGCAACAACCCCCCATTCCCGTTCCAATAGTCGCGGAACTGTCCATAGAGATAATGACCGGTATCCGTGTAATAGTCCGATGACGCGGATACCGGCGCTGCCGGTGCCACCGCAAGGAGACTAAAAAGGACGAACGCTACCATCCCCGCACTCATCCAACGCCAAGCATTACCCAAAATCCTACCCTCCAAAACCCATGAGCCCCACGGACCCGCAGGCATCCATGCACGCCACCCACTCGCCCCACCTTACCATAATGTTCTTGTCGCGACACCTTTTCGTTCTCTACCGGACCAAACATCCCGTTCATCCATGTCCCGCAGTGCATTCGCGAGTATGTCTGTGTGCTAAACTTTGGAGTTACCCCGCTTTGGTGGACAGGTTGATCTTAGGCCACCTGACCGAGCGTTGTCCACCTCCTCTCGTACGCCATCGGTGACAGATAGTCGAGTGCCGAATGGCGTCGCTGCGTGTTGTAGAA
>JAABUJ010003053.1_pt1 | contig 19410 bp, 15 predicted proteins | sample 5559131 | NCBI WGS metagenome assembly JAABUJ01 (sample SAMN10711875, study PRJNA513366) | rock metagenome | isolation source: Antarctica rocks | place: Antarctica: Victoria Land, Mt New Zealand nord | collected 2016-01-07 | reverse complement strand
CACATTTACACCAAAATGAAAGCCAAACTGCACTGGAACCAGGATAAAAACCTTAAAAACATCAACAGACTTCAGTTTTTCACATTTACTCAGATGAAACTAGGTCATGGCTATTTTAAATTCTATTTAAATAGACTACCTGACTATGATTCTGATAAATGTCACTGGCCATGTCAGCAAAAACAAACACCAGAACATCTTTTGACTACTTGTCATCATTTCAAGCAAGAACAGCTAGTTTTAAGAAGAAAACTAGGAAATCTACCATCAGGAATCAGGACACTTTTTACCTTAAAAGAAGAAATTCAAGCTGTTTTACAGTTTTTGAAAGAAACAGGAGTAGGAACCAGAAAGTGGCTATTAGGGAAGAAAATAGAGAAAGAAGTTAACTAAATTGAAAGAAAAGTTTGAAGAAAAGTTGATTAACAATCAAGGAAACAGCCTGACTGTGAAGAAGTGATTAAAAAGCACATCAGCATGTAAAGTTCTTATGTTGAGAGTTTCATGTGCTATTTTCTGTTTTTAACCGCCATAGCCTTTTAGGCTGCATGCAATGTATGAAGAATAAATAAATAAATAAACAGTTATACTCAATTATTCTATTTTATGTTGACATAGTGTCACAAATACATTTTGACTGTTTAATTCATTCATTTACTCTGCTTATCTATCTATAAATAATATATTATCAACATCTTATGTTTTATCTCAAGCTCTGCTGTAAATGTTTCTCAGAACTTACTTGTAAACAGTTTATCTCTGTTAATAATAAACTTTTTTAATAATTTATGATTGCTAATTAATTCTCACAGTATAATGTATATCAATATTGATGCTGTTGCAATTTCTTTAAATGAAATAAACATTGTATACTTTATTAATTTATTTACTATAATCAATATACTGTTGAATCTAACTTTTCATGCTGAGTTCTTTGACTTTAATAACTTAATGATAAAGTTCATAATAACAGATTCTCAAAGTACATTTAATGTATTTAGTTTTGTTACTTCATCATAATGTTTATCTCTCTGAATCTTATTGCATTGATATGAATTGCATCTGATAATGTATTTTATAATTTAATTGTAAAGATCATCTATATTATATTTTTTTATACAAAATCTTCTGTATATTTAACTTCTAAATATTTATCAGCTCAACTATTATGACATATTTTAATGAGTTCTTCATCTATTAAGAAAATATTCTTTATCTTAAATGTTGCTGCTAAGTCTTTTATGAGAGTTTTCTTTTTATCTTTATATAAAATTTCAGTGTAAATTGTTTTCACTTTTTTATGATCAGATCATCTATTTAAAGTATCTGCATCATCATTTTTATTACTTTTCTTATAATAAATCTAAAATTCAAAATCTGCTAACTGTTTCATTCAATGAATCTGTTGCTAATTCAGTTACTTAATTATTGCAAAGTTTCTTAAATTCTTATGATCTGTAAAGATCTAAATAGACTTGCTTATTCTCATAAGATAAGATCTTTAATCTTATAATGCTTTTACTATTGCAAGAAGTTCTTTATTATGAATTTTATATTTTTCTTAAGTTTTAATAACTTTTTAAATTAATACATAATAAACTTTTGTTGTCTGTCTTCAATCTAGTATAGATATACTTTAATTGCAAAATTCAATACATTGATTTTCAGTATTTTCTTACATACTTAATTGAGTATTCACAGATGTATTATTTCATTAAGACTTCTTTTTAATATGCAGAATGCATTCTTCTGTTTTTTATTTCAGTGTTATCTTTCTTTTTTTGTATGTCAAATGTGTAAGAGATTTCACAATCTTTATATAATTAAATATAAACTTTTAATAATAATTTATCAATTTTAAAAAGACTTGTACTTTCTTAATCTTCTTTAATATCAATTAATCTTTAACTACTTTTATTTTCTTAAAGTTCTTCTCAATTTATTTAGATCAAATAATATATTTTAGAAATTGTATTTTCTTGATTTTAAATCTGCTTTTTAACTTTTTTACATACATAACTCATTCATTAAGCTTTGTTAAAATCTTTTATATATATTTGTGATGCATCTTGAGATCATTTAAGGATATTAAAATGTCATAAAAATATATAATTATAAAATTGTTAAAATATTCTCTCAATATATCATTAATAAGTCTCTAAAAAATAACTGAAACATTTTTAAGTCTAAATGACATAATAATGTATTTATAATGTTTATATCTCATTTAAAATGTCATTTTTCATTCTTTGCTCTTCTTTTTGCATATACAGTAGTACACTTTCTTCAGATTTAAACTTGTAAATTATTTAACTTTTTTTAATTTGTTTTATAACTCTTCTATCAGCAGTAAAGAATAACTGTCTCAGTATATTATCTTATTAAGTTATTTGTAGTTAACATAAAGTTACTTGATATCATTCTTCTTTAATACAAATAGAATTGAATATTTTATTAATGACTTTAATAATTTAATGAATTCTCTCTTTAAATTCTTATTAAAATAGTTTTAAACTTTTTTGAGATAATCTTCATTCATAAAATAAAATGACATTCATTTTAATTGCTTATTGTTTATAAATGATATTTCATAATCTTAAAACTTATACTTTAATAAGTTCTTTTCTAATTGTTTAGAGATATCATATGTGTTCTTTGTTGCATAGAATTCTTTATTGATTCAATTAATTTAAGAATTCTTTTTATGTAATCAGAGCATCTCTAATATAATGTTATACTTAACTGACTTAAGAACATCTAGTTTCAATTTCTGTAAATTATTAAGTATTATGACTTTAATATAAACTTCTTTGTAAATTCACTCATATTCTTTGTTAATCATATATACTTATATAAGCTTTAACACTCATCATAACATCAATTCTAGCTGTTTAATTGCTTACTACAATATAAAGTTATTGATTGCTTTTGAATTTATTATCACTTAAAGTTATTTCTTTAGCAATATCTCAACATTAACTCATATCTTATAATCATTGTTGTCAGCTCATTGAGACATTAAAAGCTTCTTTTTTTTTTTTTTAATTTTACTGAGAAAGCTTAAGATTTTTTAACTTCTTAAAGCTCTTTACTTCTATTAAAGTTTATAAGACTCAGTCTGTGCTTCAAAGTTTACTGAACTCTTTTTAAGATTTATTAAATTGATTTTATAATTTAATAAACTTTCTTTATAGCTCTTTGAATCATATCAGTTCTTCATTGATTACAATTAGTTTTATATATTCATTAATTTTTTTCTAAACAGTTCATTTTAAATGTCAATACACCTTGTACTAATTGTATTCACATTGAATAAGATTCTTCAGTGCTTTTACTTTATTAAGAAACTCAAATAACATATATTTTTCTATATGCATTCAATGTTCTTCATTAAGTGTCATATAATTTATAAATAGATATATTTTAATTTTATAATCTTTTCTTAACTGTTTTGACATTTCTTAATCTCATATTACAAATCATATCACTGTCATCAGCTCTTCTAACTGTATAGATATCTTTCTCATTTCTTATCTTTTAATAGCAGTAACTTCTTCATAAAGTATCTGCTGCTGTTCTTAAAGCAGTTTTTTACATCATTCTAAACATATATTCTTGAGTCACTCATAGCTCTACTTAAGTTTCATATTAACTTCTTAGTTATTGACATTCTCTGAGTTCACATTCAAATTTAAATACATTTAAATAAGATCTTTTAGATCTTAAGCTTCTGCAATGTTTACTTTTTAAGTTTTACAAATATCAATTTCTTCAATCTTATTTGTATTATCTCTGACAACTTTCTCTAAAATAACTAATTCTTTTAATTCATTTATCATAACATAATCATCTTAATCTTTCTTTAATCACTGTAATCATCATCTAACTTCATCTTTGCTGCTTATATAAATAAAACAATTATCATCATAGCAGACTGTTCAGCTCAGACAGTTATGCACTATTATTATATTCATTATTGCAACTTCTTTTCTCTATCATTAAGACTTCTTACAATCTCTGACAAAATGTCTAAGTTTATTACAGTTATAACATTCACAAGTTTCTTCTCATTAAAAGTAAGACTTATAAAGCTTATTTATACATCATTCTTACTTTGCTGATCTAGTTTGTCTTAACTTTTAATTATGCTTTTTAATATTGTTAAGATTCATTGAGTCTTTTTATATTTTAATGATAAATCATTATTCTTATGTTCTTAAAGCTATATAAGATTTTATCTTCTTCATTTATTATTTTCACTGTTAACTATCAATATTAATGAAGATATCTATCATTTCTTAAAGTTCTTTAAAGCAATCTCATTACACTATCTTGTTCCTAATAGACTTGCTTAATTCTTAATAGTATTGTAATATTAAGACATTATTATCTCAATTTGTTAGAACTGCAACATACTAAAACTTCACTGAGTATTTAATCACTGATTTATTTATTTTTAACATATAAAGTTGTCATTTTGCTGCTCTTTTCTCATTAATTACTTTAAAAGTCTTTCAAAATTCTTTCTTAAACTTCTTAAAGTCATTAAAGATCATTTCTTTGTTGACTTTATATTTTTTTAATGACTTGTTTAGAAACTCATGCAATTTAAAGTTAACTTAGTTGAATGCTGCATTCTTAAAATAGATTACTATATATAAATCTTTGTTTAATTTAAAGTTAAACTTTTTCTGATTAAAATTTATGTATAGATTAAGCTTAATTAAAAAGCTTTATAACTTTCTTCTTTCATTACTGAATATATCTGATGCTGATATCTTCAGAATGTTATTCATTTTGTATAGATCTTTAAGATTTTAAAAATTAATTATATTAATTAAAGCTGCTTTCTATGTGCTAAAGATTATATCTTATATTGTAAAAATATTTAACATATTATATTTTGATCAAAGATTTCTCTGATATAGAGTCTAGAAGTTAAAGCTTGTGATATAAGGGTCAGTACATGTTTGAGATTAACTGATAGATAGTAATATGTTAGGTAATAATTGCATTGAATATGCTCATCTTTTTAAGAAAGATAATTCATATATATATCAGACTGCTTACCTTGCTTACTTATAAACATCATAAGTTAATTTGCTCAGCTTATCTATAAGCATCATGAGCTTATACTGAGCTGTATATCTTTCAAACATAGTTCATTGAATTTATTATGTTCAATGAGTCTATCAGAATGATGATCATAACATGTTGTTTAAGATTTTTGATGAACAGTAACATTAGATTGCTGACATTATAGCTTTATAAAACATAATTTTTGTTAAAATACTTAACTTAAGCTTTGTTACAGCTTCTCATTATTTCATCATAACTGTATAGATTTCTAGCATCTGTTTTACTTAATCTTTCATCACAGATATCTCTTCTTCACAGATGTTGATCTTAACATTGTGAATTATTTGTAAGTCATAATTTATTAAAACTTTCAATAACATGCACTCAGTGATTACATGCTTCTCATTTGTATATGCAAACTCTATCATAAATAATAGAAATACTCAATCATTCTGCTCTTTCAAGCAATAACAATATAAATAGTGCTTTAGAATTTAATTTTGTCTCTTAATTTATCTGTCAGTTTGTAAATAAAAAGCAATGCTTAGTCTTTGTTTCATTTGCAGTTAATAACAGAACTTAAATCAATATGCACTGATAAAAATTAATTCTCAGTTCAAAACAATATTTCTGAGTTCTTTATAGTGACATACAATCTGTTTAATATATATATTAGTTAATTTTACTGCAGTGAGTTTCTTGATGACAGAAATATATTAGGTTATCTTTGTAAGATAATTTATAATTATTAGAATAAAATTAAAAACATTGATTTCTTATTTACTTGATGACAAGCTAATGATTATATTCATTGTTATCTTCTTTCATAATTAAGTAGATAATAGTATACAAAGCAATATATTCTTAAACATTATTCATCATATCTATTCAATAATACTTTTTAAATAACAGATCAATTATTCTGTTGACTCTGTAATGTTTTGCTAAAATATCATTATGATGTAGCTTTATAAGTTTATTCTTAATGACTTCATTAAATAATATATATATCTTATTCTTATAACAAAGTAGCTTAGTGAAATCAAACATTCACAAACTGTCATCAGTGTTTTGACAACTGCAGATATTCTGTAATTTCAAGTTTTATCACATCTTTATTATTAAAACATCACTGTTCTGCAAGAGATAAATAAGTTTAAAAAAGAGTAATTGTCTTTTATTATGTATCATCTCATCATTAATTATTTATTGTATTAATGCACATAAAATAAACTGTTTACAGTCAGTAGTTTTAGCAACAGAGTTAAGCAGCTCTTCTGCTACATTATATAAGTATAAATTAAACATATAGTCATACTTATTCTCTGATTCAATTCTGAATGAAGATTCTCTAAATCTCTCATTGATTTATTCTTAACAGTTATGATCTTTAACTTAAAGACTTAATCTATATTTTTTAAATATTACACTTAGCATAATCTTCAGATCACTATCAGCATTTACTTGACTTATTAGAGCATTTATACTTAATTTAATTTCTTAAGACATTGTAATCAACTTTCTCTGCAAGATAGATAGTAATCTATTTATGTTTTTATTGACTTTGTAGTTAGAACATCTTAACTGTATATTGATAAGATTTGTCTTTTTTAACCTATATATAATGTTGAAGTCATAGACAGCAAGCTTTATCACTCAGTGTATTTGTCTATCATTTAACTGCTTCACATTCATAAATTCTTGTAAATTCTTGTGATCAGTAAGCACCTTAATAAAATAATGATTACTTTCAAGATAGTGTCATCAATGCTTAGATGTCTTTATGATTGTCAGCAACTTCTAATTATAATTTTATAGTAAGATTCAGATTCATTAAGCTTTCTAAATTAAAATGTAACAAAATGTTACTGTCTAAAGCTGTAAGTAAATACTTATTAACTCAATAATTAAGATATTGATCTCAATTTAAGCTCTTAGCTTTAGATTGAAGTGCATTAAAATTAATATTTATGTAAAGATGTTACATAACTTACTAAATACTTTCACTGCTTCTCACAATCATTTAAAGATGTCTATCTTCTTATCATTCTTACTGTCTTTTAATAGATCAGTCAAGAGTGCAGTAATCTCAAGAGTGCAGTAATCTTAAAGTATTTATATATGAAATGATAATAAAAATTGTCAAATTTCAGAAATATTTGTATCTCACAGTAGCTTCTAGATACTGATCATTCTCATATAATTTTAATTTATCATTGATTTATCAAGACCTCTTTAATTAAGATAATAAATTTAAGAAATTCTATCTGATCTGTATGAAAAGTGCACTTCTTCAGATTAACATATAGCTAATATTATTAAAGTTACTTTAAGATCTATTTTACATGACTTTGATGTTTCTCTATGAAACTGAAGTAAATTAGAATGTTATTTAGATACATTACACAAAAGACATTAACTAGTTCAGCTAGTACTTAATTGATGTATATTTAAAAGATTGTGAAAGCATTAATCAGTTTAAATGACATGATTATATACTTAAAGTGATTATAGCAAGTATGAAATATAATCTTTTACTTGTTGTCTTTCTTAATTTGAATGCAATGATATGCATTCTTAAAATTCAACTTAATGAATACTTTAATCTTACTTAAGTAATTAAGTGTTTCACTGATCAGTAATAAAGGATAACAGTTCTTAATTGTGATTTTATTAAGATCTTAATAGTTAACACATAGATATAAGCTCTCTTCATTCTTTAAAATAAACAGAACTGATGCTTCTGCAGAGTTGACAAAATATTACATTTATTTTTTCATTAAGATGTCATCTAGATATTCTTTAAGTATCTGTAACTCTGTCTTAGACAGATTGTAAAGTAAGTTATATGAAGATTTATAATTCTCTGTATTAATTGTATAGTTACAGCTTTGATGAAATGACAACTTCTCAGTATTTTTCTCTGAGAATATATCTATGTATTCAGTATAACACAAAAGTACTGTTAATGCATTGCTGACAGCATTAACTCAAATTGTGAGTTTATCAGAGCTGAATATCATCAGTAATGCATAGATAATTGATTAATTTCAAATACTTTTAATAAATTTCTTAAGTTTATCAATGCTTAAGAAGATTTCTTTAATTTCATAGTGTTAGATACTTAAACTGCAGTTAATATGAATGCATTGTCACTTCAAGATCAGCAACTCAAAGAGAAGCTTAGATTTCTCTTTTTTTAAGATATAAAACAATTATTTTCTGACTTTACATTTGTTCTTAATCATCAATGAGCTTATACTTCATCATATAGATATCATAACAATAAATATGTTGACTTCTTAAGATCTTAAGTCTTAAGAGTTTTACCTCAATTCATGTTAACTAATTAGCAACAATGTATTGCTACAATATTACATTGATTTCTGCAGTAATGTTCAGCAATACTTTAACTAAGATTTAATTAAACTTAACTTAAACTTAATCATTCATTACTATACTTAATGCTTTATCTACTTCTTGTCTTTCTTTTATCACTGAAGTACAGTCAACAAGGCTTTTTCTTTTTTTGTCTTAATTACATTAATCTTAATATAATTAAAGTTCTTCAGAGAGCTTCTACAGTTCTTGACAAAATGTTTAGACTTTTCATAGTTGTAGCAGTTATTTCATTTAATATTAGTTGCAGTTCAGAATTTACTTACATTATCAGCATTGTATAATCACTGTGTCACAGATACTGAACAATTGTTCTGGTGAGAATTCATTATATAAAATATAGAGTGCATACACTGTTCATAAATTTTCTTAATGATATGAATTTAAATCACACAATTAACAGTAACTTACTGATTATTCTTTAATTTAACAGCAAGTGCTATCAGATCTTTTATTATCTTAAATAAATCTTAATAGTTCATCAACATTAATTAAAGCTCTAATCAAAGCTTAATAAAGAAATAACTTATTCTTTGTTTCTCAATATAACTTAAGAGTTAATTCTTAAGCATTTCAAAATAAATCATAAAGACTTAAACTGTTTAAGCAAACTTCTAAGTGATCTCTATATACTTCTATACTGTGTTAAGCTCATGATTCACTAAGTTCTTAACAAGATTCAACAGAAATTTTGCAAAGACTGATTACATCTTATTGATCAGTCTTTCACTCTTATTAATATGTATCTTATTAAATAAACAAACAAACATTTACAGTTACTCATCAGAAGCACTGTTCTTCAGCAGCTTAATATAAGTTATTGAGATGAATAAATATTTATTATTTTACAAAATAAGAGATATAAGATTTTCTTTATTTTCTTTACATTATCTTTTATGCATACATCATTATTTTACTTTATTCACTTCTTGTACTACATATCAACTATCAGTATCATGAACTTCAACAACTTCTTTATAAAGCAACAACTCATCTCAATTCTCATTTACAAGAACTACAATTAATGATTTATTCTCATGTAAAGATAACTAATAAAAGAAGATCTATAAAATGTTATTAAAATCTTAGTAGTCAATACTTTTATCAGTGAATTCTTGTTTCTTCTCAGCAATCTTTACTTTAAAAGTCAGAAAATCAACATAAAGACTTTATACTGATTTATTATCTGCATTAATATAGATAATTAAGAATATTTGATAAATAAGATTAATATAAAGAATGTTTGAAATACTTTAAGATTTAAGTACAAGAAGAAGCTGTAGACAATGAGAAGACAATATTTAGCAAAGTTTATTGAATATAAAATGTCAAAAAATATATTTATTAAAGAAACATAAACTTATCTAAGCAAACTTGACAGAAAGATTGCTGCAACTCAGTTTAATATAATCAGTTTGTTTAAGTCAGAATAACAGTTTCAAATACTGCTTTAAGCATTACTGAATGAGTACAATGTAATCTGCAATGTAATTAATATTTAAAATGCTTTAACTGTTGAGAGAGATCTGCAGAAATTTTAGAAAAAAGAGATACAACTTAAAGTTAAGAACATTGTTACTGCTCTGTGAGTAGATAAACAGTAAGAAGATAAACATTTAATGAATTACAATTATAATTTATTAAATTATTATGTAACTGATATCAAGAAATGTTATCAGAGATTTAATGATCATCAGAGATTATTTAATTCTGATAGTAATTAATTTTCTTGCTGCAAAGTATTTAAGTATATTCTTTATTGAGACATTCATAGCATCTAAGACTGCAAATATCTTTTTAATACTTAAAGAAACACTTAAAAAAAGATAAACAAGTTAACTGCAGTTAATTTGTACTGCAAGTCAGAATCTAAGTATAAGAAGAAAAGACATAAAGCTTTTAATATAAAAATTAATAATAATACTGTCTTCTTCTTCTTAGATTTAGAAGATAAAAAGAAAATTAATGATGAGATTACTGCTCTGTTTAAGAAGACTGTCAGTAAAATACTTAAATTTAAATGAGTTGCAGACTTAAAATTCTTCTCATATATAACTGATTAATTCATATATTGAAGAAGAAATCTTAGAAAGAAAGTCACAACAGCAGTAAAACTCTTAGCACATAGCTTAAACAGTTAAACAGATTGTAAATACAGCATTAAATCACACTCTTTATCTACTTGTCATAGTATCAATGATGAACTGCATGAAGAGTGCTGATTTATTTATTTATTTATTCTTCATACATCACATGCAGCCTATAAGGCTATGACAGTTAAAAACAGAAAATAGCACATAAAACTCTCAACATAAAAAATTTACATGCTGATGTGCTTTTTGATCACTTCTTCACAGTTAGACTGTTTTCTTAATTGTTAATCAACTTTTCTTCAACTTTTCTTTCAATTTAATCAACTTCTTTCTTCATTTCCTTCTCTAATAAACATTTTCTGATTTCTACTCTTGTTTCTTTCAGAAACTGTAACACAGCCTGAATTTCTTCTTTTGTAATAAAAAGAGTTTTAATTTCTAGTGATAGATCTTCTAGTTTTCTTCTTAAAACTAGTTGCTCATTTTTAAAATGATAATAAGTAATTAAAAGATGTTCTGATGTCTGTCTTTGACAACATGATCAGTGACATTTATCAGAATCATAGTTAGATAATCTATTTAAATAGAATTTAAAATAGTCATGATCTAGTTCATCTGAATAAATGTGAAAAACTGAAGTCTGTTGATGTTTTTAAGATTTTTATTCTGATTTCAGTGAGGTTTAATCTTCATTTTGATGTAAATGTGTTCTTTTTTGACTAAATTTCAGTGATTTTCTCAGCTAACAAGCACTTTAACTTTTATGAGACCTTTTATGTAGTTAAAAGAGATAAATCTTTCAGAACAGATTTTAATCTTCTGTTCTGCATTTTTTTGTGTAGCTATATCAGCTTTTTCATTTTTGATAATGTCTTTGTGACTAGGAATTCATTGAATGTGAGTTGTAAAACTTTAAAATTTAAGTGTATGCAGCAGTGAATGACATTTAATCATTAAATGCTGTTTAGATTCTGATTTGGTGTTTTGAAGTCTCTGAATTGTGACTTAACTGTCAGAAAAAATTCAAATTTCTTTAATTTTTCTTAAATCAAAGCTTTATGTTCATTTTAGAGCCTGAAATATAGCAAATAGCTCTGCATCAAAGACTTCTAGACTATTTTTAAGATTTCATGATTTTTCATCACTATTTTTTTTCAGTCATATAGACTAAATCAGCACTTACATTGACTAGAATTTTGAATCTATTCATGTAGATCACTGTGTATTGTGAATTTTGTTGATTTGAAAGAATTCTTTTAATCAGATTTAAATGATTTTTTATTGTTTAGTCTTTGTCTTCTTTGCTGATTTGAATATTTCATGAATTTTGACTAAAAGAATTTTTTTTTTAGAAAAGAAGTTTCTTTTAAATCAGATTCTTTCAGGTCAGATTCTTTCAGACTAGTTTTTGAGTGAGTATTTTACAGATTTTGATTAAGTAAATTTTCTTTTAAAAAAGAAATTTCTTTTAAATCAGATTCTTTCAGATCAGATTCTTTCAGACTAATTTCTGAGCTATATTCTTTCAATTTTAAAATATTTAATAACAATTCAAATAGAATGTGTAAAATTCTAATTAATTAAGTTGAATGTTTCTTTGTGATTTGAATGTCAAATTCATTTCAGTTTAGAAATTTAATGTTGTTTAAATCTATTTCAGTTTGATATTCTAATGAAAAGATAATAGAAGTTCTTTATCTAATAGAATGATTTTCAGTTATACAGACTATTCTGAATGCATATAGTCTGTATGTTTTCTGAAATCTCACTATGAAAAAACAAATAGCTGCTTCTGTTTTCATTACTGAAAATAATGATGTTTTAAAGACTCTAAGAATCTTTTTAAGTGCTGAATTTTGAAATTTCTGAAAGAAATTCAGAAATTCTCTCTAATTATTAAATCAGACTTGACACTCATAATCATTAATAGATGTAATGCATGCAATATAGAGCTGTCTGTCAGCAATAGCTGATAAATCTCATTCTGAACTTAACAATCTGTATAACAGATGTAAAATTCTAGTTGCAGAGACTATTTTCTTCTTGATATAATCTTTAAAAGTAAGTTTTCAGTCAAATTACACTTTTAGTCATTGTATAACTTCAGAAGATTTAATAATGATGTTGTTTAAAAGTGTGACAGTTGAAATAGCTATTTCTTTGTCTTTATTGAAGTATATAAGCTCTGTTTTGCTGTCATTAAAGACAACTGCATTGTCCTGAGTTCTCGCTTATTCACTTGCCTATTTTCACACCAAAACAACTCAAAAACATCAACACCACAACACTCACACATCAAAACAATCATCTCAACTCCGCTTTTGCGTGCACACCAACAACCAACAAAGATATCAAAAAACCAAAAACAGCAAATTTTTTGCATTACATTCTTCTGTATTTCATAAACCAAAATTGTTTTCATATCTCATTTTACCAGAAAGTTATAAGCAAAAACATCACACAACACTGAAAGTTTTGATTTTTCTGACTTCTTGCTTCACAAAATGATGCAGCAACATCATTAAAAAACATCACATCACATTAAAACATTCACAAAACATTAAAATCACATTTACATCACTATATTTCACTCTCAAAATGCTACTTTTTCAATCTTTTAGACTATCTTTCAAATCTTTTAGATCAAATTGAGTTCTTTTAGATCAGATTTTCTGTTTTAAGTCAGTTTTGTGATTTCTTTGTGCAGAGAGATTTCTCAAAAGAGAAAGAACAGAATATTAAAGTGTGTCAGTAGACTGTAAAGAATATATATTCAGAGCTAAAAACATTACTGAAGAACTTAGTCTTGAGTATAAAGCATTAGATGTGTTGTCTCATCTAATTGCTGATAAAAAGCTCATTGTAGAATAACTTTACTTTGAGTGAATTGAGATATTAAACAAGATTTAAAATAAAGAATTGAGACTCTTTTGCTTTAAATCAGAAATAGATCAAAAGAACTTAATCTAGAATCTTAGAAACATTCAGTTTTATAAAAGCTGAGCAATTACTATTAGACAAGAAATCTTTTCATGAATTTGAATATGAACTTTCTCATGAAATTCATGATACTCATGATATTCATCACATCAAAAAATCAAGTTTATGACTTCATCAGCTCACCTGACACACTCACATAATCAGTTTGTCAAATCATAAAATCTCTAAAAAAACAAGAAGCTATGAATAGCTCTATCTTTTCAACAAATTCTATCTTTAACATTCACATCAATCTGCTAGACAACAACATCACATCATCAGTCACTCAACAAAACAGTAATCAGCTACTTCAGCAAGCTAAAAAAAATTTAAAATTAGTCTTTCAGCAAATCAAAGTAGCAAATTAGTCAAAGCTAGCTATTAACATTAATGCTATAGATGAAATTCAACAGTCAGAAGACCTCAGTTCTTTAGTTACTGAAGAAAAAAACTTCAGCAAAGAACAAGAAACAGTTCAACAATAGCTTGATCAATTTAAGAAAGAAGTGAACATCAAATTAAATTAAATTCTCTGTTAAACAGTGTAAACAGCAAAGAAATTCATCTTTTAATTAGAATTTCAATTCACATTCACATTAAATGACTTCAAAACAGCTACTATACATCTAAAAATAGCTCTCAAAACAGCTCAAAAAACTGTTTTACAACATTAACAATCAAAATTCTATGCTGCTGCACTTAAAAAAAACCTAGAAGCCTTCACATGAATAACTGTTCAAAACAGCAAATTAAAATTCATTATTACATCATAAAACACTGCATTCTATAAAGATAAACATCTTATTATTACATCAATAACTGTTGTCAAGACACTAGACTCTATTTTTATAAGAAATAACATCAATAATGTTCTTAAATCTGTAAATCTCAACATCATGATAGTCATCATGACTATGTCTCAGTCAAAATTCAACATAGTCATAACAATTATGTCTGAAATTATCACAGAAGACCTTCTAAAACATTAGAAAATCTGACAGCATATTTTAGAATTTACAAAGATCAAAAAGAATGAAAAATGATATAAAATAGTGATACATAACATTTTTACAGCTATTTTCAACACTGCAAATGACATGCAATTAGTCAAAGAAGAACTAGAAATCTTCAATAAAGATCTTAAATTAGTCTGTCTACTCACATAGTTAACTTCAGAAGAAGTTCAGAACTAAAAAGTACATTTCTCAGTGATTTTAATCTTTAATTTAAATTAAGAGATCAAAAAAGCTCTGAGAAATAAACTGATTATAGCTGAAGTTTCAGTTAAAACAGCTGTCTATAATGTTAGTAAGTCAATGAATCAATGTAATAAATGTTAGCAGTTTAAACATCATTTTGCAAAGTGTTAAAACACTGTTAAATGTCAAATTTGTACTTAAAATCATAACATTAGACAATATGATTGCTTTTTATGCTCTTAAATAGAAAAGAAAACTACTTGTATTTATACTGTGTTGAAATGCAGCAATTATCAGAAAATGTATAGAGCAAATAGCTCAGAATGCATGACTTTCAAAGCATTACAGTCTATTTCTACTTTCTTAACAACAGATCATTTAGTCATGAAGTTATAATGAGTGATACACTTATATCATTTATAAACATCACAACATCAACATCTGAAATTCAGATTGTACAACACAACTACACTAAAAATGTCAATGTTATGCATTCTTTGCTAAATTCAACTATGAATAAAGACATAGTCTTAATTCAAGAACTATGAATTTTCAAAGATAACAAAATAATTATTTTACATTCAGCATTTATTACTTTACTTTCTTCATCAAATCTAGATGTTAAGCCACAAACAGTGACCTTTATTAACAAAAATAGACAGAATTTTATCTGTACATTAAGATCAGATATCTTTATGAATTTAGATTTACAAACTATTACTATATTTATTAATAACTCTTCAGAAACTGTGCTACTTCTCAATATCTACAATGAGAAATTACAAGAAGAAGATAGTGATATATAAAATCTGTTCTGAAAGATTTATCTTAATTAATTATATAAAATGTCTTATAAAGACTGAAGTACTTGTCAGCTGAAAAACTCACTGAAATTTAATCAAAAAAGAATACATCTACATTAAAATGAAGACTGAATCACACTGAAATCAGAATAAAAATCTTAAAAACATCAACAGATTTCAGTTTTTCACATTTATTCAGATGAAACTAGATCATAACTATTTTAAATTTTATTTAAATAGACTATCTGACTATAATTCTGATAAATATCATTTGTTATGTCATCAAAGACAGACATCAGAACATTTTTTAACTACTTGTCATCATTTTAAAAATGAACAACTAGTTTTAAAAAGAAAACTAAAAGATCTATCACTAGAAATTAAAACTCTTTTTATTACAAAAGAAGAAATTCAGGCTGTGTTACAGTTTCTGAAAGAAACAAGAGTAGAAATCAGAAAATGTTTATTAGAGAAGGAAATGAAGAAAGAAGTTGATTAAATTGAAAGAAAAGTTGAAGAAAAGTTGATTAACAATTAAGAAAACAGTCTGACTGCAAAGAAGTGATTAAAAAGCACATCAATATGTGAATTTTTTATGTTGAGAGTTTTATGTGCTATTTTCTGTTTTCAATTGCCATAGCCTTATAGGCTGCATGCAATGTATGAAGAATAAATAAATAAATAAGCAATGAAAAACTTTTACAGATCTTAGTTATGTATAAAACACACTAAATTTACACTTACTTAGTCATTATTTGACACAAATATTTCATTTGTTACTACATAAAAGTTAATTAACAACTAAGAAAACAGCCTGACTGTGAAGAAGTGATTAATAAGCACATTTACATGTATCTTTCTTACAAGTTATTACATGTATCTAAATATCTATCTAGAAACTGTCATAGCCTTATAGGCTGCATGCAATGTATGAAGCAAACAAATAAATAAATAAACAATCAGAACATCTTTTAATTACTTGTCATCATTTTAAAAATGAGCAATTAGTTTTAAGAAGAAAACTAGAAGATCTATCATTAGAAATCAAAACTCTTTTTATTACAAAAGAAGAAATTCAGGCTGTGTTACAGTTTCTGAAAGAAATAAGAGTAGAAATTAGAAAATGATTATTAGAAAAGAAAATGAAGAAAGAAGTTGACTAAATTGAAAGAAAAGTTAAAGAAAAGTTAATTAACAATTAAGAAAACAGTCTGACTGTAAAGAAGTAATTAAAAGATACATCAGCATGTAAATTTTTTATGTTAAGAGTTTTATGTACTATTTTCTGTTTTCAACTTGTCATAGCCTTATAGGCTGCATGTGATGTATGAAGAATAAATAAACAAATAAATAAATAGACATATAATATTAATTATAAGAATATCTTCATTCTCACTGTTAAGTTTAACACTCTGCAGATCTTTTTAGTCATTGTTACACTTAAGAATTTAAAGTGTCATTAAGTAAATATTAAGAACATCTTTACAGAATTCTTTCTGAAGAAAACAATCTATATAACATTTTTTTCTGAAATCAATGTTGCATTTAATTGTGTTCTACACATACTGCACAGTCTCTATGATCTTAAGTAAGTCACACAGAACTGACATAAACAATATGTCATCAAATTAATTAAATTAAGTTTTCATCAAAGCAACACTGATCTCTGTCTTCTTCTTTACAGCATTAAAGAAATTATGTTACTTCTTTATATAAATGATATTGTTATAATCTCAATAAATCTATTACACATTTACTGATTCAAGCAAGCTCTTATGAGCATATTTAAAGTTAAGAACTTAAGAAAGACACAGAAAATTCTTAGCATTTAAGTTACATATAATCATCAAATGAGAACTCTGTGTCTAAACTAGACTCATTATATAAATAAAATACTGAAAAATCTTCACATGCAATCTGACAAGCACAGAGTCATCAGCATTTCATTTAATAAATATGATGCTTTTCATTTTGCTGACTTAACTGATTAAAGAATAGATTAAAGACAGTATTAATAAGCAATTAAAAGCTTAATGTACACAGCAATTCATATTTAGTCAGACATTGTCTTCACACTAAGTTAATTAAGTTAATATCTCAGCAATTCTGCAGAACATCATGAACATGCATTTAAGAGACTATTATAATATATAAAATTAATCATCAATCTTAACATCATGTATAATTTCAATAAGAGTTAAGCAATGCTTAAATACTCTGACTTTAACTATGCATCAGACAAGCAGAATCAGAAATTAATTTTAGAGTATATCTATATGTTTAAAGACAGATCAGTGTTGTGAATAAGTTAAAAGCAGAAATTTGTTATTATCTTAATTATTAAGATTGAGTACATAATCATGTCAATGTGTATAAAGATTGAGATCTGACTCAAACAGATATTAAGAGACATAAATATAAGCAAATATCTTGAAGTCAACTTGCACTGTGTAAACATTCAAGAGAATAAAGCTCATTAAATAGCTTTATTCATTCAGCTCAGAGAAAACAATTAAGTTGTTTTAATTTTAAGAGTAAAAGACTTCGCTGGTCCATGTGACTGCATAAAAGACTCAGATGGTAGTCAGCCTGTAAAAAAGACTCAAATAGACTCAACATTAAGTGTTAACCTGAATAGTCTTTGTGTCTTAGAATGTGTTGACGCGTCAAAATGTAAATAAACATTAGGATAGTAAAACAAACAAACAAACAATAGATATTCATGTGTTTAAATTGCTTCTATTTACTAATTATGTGGCCTACAGCATGTAGAGACATTATGTTCTACCTGATGGCATGTGCTGCAGCGATGAACTGCATTTTCCAGCCTTAAACTCTCACCAATGTCTCTTAAATCATCTCAATGCAGCCCACATGAAGCACACATATCCTCCATCCAAATCCGCTCCTTCTTAGGCCTCCCGCGAGGCACATGAGTGTGTGGATGGCGATGAGGTCAAAATGCATCAAATGCTGAATGTAAACCCAAATACTTGGTGACACTCAGCGATGTGTTTACTATAGACAAAGAATTAGCGCTGAAGTAAAGTCTATTCAAGTCTTTTTTTCAGGCCAACTACCATCCAAGTCTTTTATGCAGTCACATGGACCAGCGGAGTCTTTTACTCTAATTTTAATTAAGAATGCATATATATATGAGTAATCAAAGTACATTGATGTCTTCTATCATAACATTTGTGATCTGCATAAGCAAAATTAAATTCAGATAAACTTTATGCTCAGTTAAGAGATGATTGCTGATGAGCTTATTAAGCTTCTGTTTAGACAGATCTTTAAGCAGTTCATTGAATTTATAAAACTCATTGTTAATGATTAGTTAAATTCTTAAATAGTTTGTTGAACTTATGATGATGTATTGAGTTAGTTGATGTTTGCTGTCAGTGAGAGTCAATAGATGCAGTCTCACTAAATGAAAATATTAAGAAACAGTGTTTTAGCTGCTTCTATTGTGTCAATTAAAATTAACATCAAAGACTGAGTGAAGTCTCTGTCAATGTTAACTGCAGTCAACATTCTTCTTAACTTTAAGTAAGTAAGTAATTTATTCCGCCCGGAGGCACTACGCCTAAAGGGCTCTAGCGCTATCATCCTGTCAAAACTATTGCTATGTCCATGTCCCACAAAAAGCCCTTGCTGAAGCGTCTTTTCCTTGCTGTCTTCTATACTCATTTACTCTGATATGCTCAAGTAGTCGTAGGTGAGGTTGTAGGTGCATTTTGGAGGTGATTCTACAAATGTTCGGCGTCCTATGGTCAGCGGCCGAAGCAGGCGCCATGTGGCTACGGGGTGCATGTTAGTGGGAGAGGAGGTGATTAGTGAGGGGTGGTAGGCCCTATC
>JAABUJ010003052.1_pt1 | contig 19430 bp, 16 predicted proteins | sample 5559131 | NCBI WGS metagenome assembly JAABUJ01 (sample SAMN10711875, study PRJNA513366) | rock metagenome | isolation source: Antarctica rocks | place: Antarctica: Victoria Land, Mt New Zealand nord | collected 2016-01-07 | reverse complement strand
ATCGCCGCCCCGTTCCAGTGGAAGTTCACCCGCGCCGACCTCGACCGTCTCGCCCAACGAGTCGACCAACCCGCCGCCAAAGCCGCCTGAACACGAATACGTCGCCGAACTTCCGAGCCAGAGCACTTAGTTAGATAGGTCTCGGGTAGTCTTGACGCTGGTATAGGGGTGTGACTTTGGGATCGACAGCTCGCCGCCGAGTTCAGGCGGCTACCGGATTACTGGCAACGGCGTTCTGCGTGCTGGTCGCAGGCTGCGCCCAGAACACCTCGCCGCCGACGATCTCGGGATCCGCCGTCGCGGGGCAGACGCTGACGGCGAACCCCGGGACGTGGACCGGGAAGGGACCAATCTCCTATGCCTATCAATGGCGCCGGTGCGACTCGGGGGGCGGTTCGTGCCAGGACGTCAGCGGCGCGACTCAGACCACCTATCGACTCGCGTCTGCGGACGTGGGCTCGACGCTGCGCGTCGTGGTCACCGGAACCGACGCCGACGGGCCCAAGGGCTCCACGTCGGCGACCTCGGCGCCCACCGGCGTGATCGGGGCGGCGCACGACCCGGTGGTCGCTACGGCGGGTGACATCGCCTGCGGCCCCTCGGACACCGGCTACTCCTGCCAGCAGCAAAAAACCGCGAACCTGGCGGCGGCCCAGCATCCCGATTCGGTGATCACCCTCGGGGACAACCAGTACGAGTCCGGGCTGCTGAGCGAGTTTCAGGGAGCTGGCGCGTACGGCGCCACCTGGGGCCAGTTCAACTCGATCGTGCATCCCGATCCGGGCAACCACGAGTATGCCATGAGCTCCACTGCAGCCGGCTACTTCGGCTACTTCGGGGGGACGGCCGGCCCCTCCTCCGGAGACTACTCGTACAACCTCGGCACATGGCACGTCATCTCGCTGAACTCCGACTGCATGGACTCGGGCTGCCAGGACTCGATCGGGGGCACCACCTCCTCGGCGCAGACCTCGTGGCTGCAGTCCGATCTGGGCGCCAACCCGAGCGAGTGCGTGCTGGCCTACTGGCACCACCCGCGCTTCTCCTCGGCCTACGTCGGCGACAGCCCCGGGGTGGGGCCGCTGTGGAGCGCTCTCTACAACGCCCACGCCGACGTCGTGCTCAACGGCCACGATCACCTCTACGAGCGCTACGCGCAGCAGGGTCCTTCCGCTAACGCCACCAGCAGCGGGATTCGCGAGTTCGTCGTCGGCACCGGCGGCGAGAGCCTGTTCGCGCTCAAGACCCCCGAGCCGAACCTGCAGACCTCCGACGACCACGACTTCGGTGTGCTCGTGCTGACGCTCCACGCCACCAGCTACGACTGGGCGTTCAAGCGCCTCGATGGAACCGTGGTCGACAGCGGCACGACCGCGTGCCATGGCAGCGGCGGCGGATCGGCGGCGGGACGCGCCGCGCGCTCCCGGCAGGCCTACGCCGGGCAGGCCTACACCGCGGGCGTGCCAAGCGTCGCGCCGCCCCAGCCGGCTCTCGCTTTCGACGCCCGTCCATTGCGCTCCTCGCTCACGGCAATCGGGCGGGGCGGACTGCCGGTGGCGATTTACTGCTCGCGCGCCTGCGACGTCGCGATCACGGCTTCGCTGCGCCGCGGGCGCCGGCTGACCCGGATCGCATCGTTCCGGGAGACCGAGAGCCAGATCCCGCGGTCGCACAGCCGGATCCTCCTGCGGATGCCCGCTCGCGGGCTCAAAGCCGCCGGCAAGGCGACGCTGGTGTTGAGATTCGCCGCGGTCGACGCCGCCGGCCACCATCGCGTCGTCACCCGGATCGTGGTGCTAGCGCCAGCCCGTCGCTGAGCTCCGCCGCTGCTTGAACCGGCTCAGCTCCGCGGACTGCGACCGCCCGTTCGAACCGGGCCGAAGAGCGTCTCAACCGGCGTCGATCTCGGTGAGCGCCTCGGCCAGGGCCTCGACGACTCGCGGTCGCAGCCAGGTCAGGTGCATCGGATGATCGACCTCGTGCAGCTCGTGGACCTTGATTCGCCGCAGCCCTCGCAGGTGGCGGCTCAGCCTCTGGTGCAGATAGACCAGCCCGTCGTCCCCCTCCGCGAAGATGAGGTGAATGCTCATCGGCCTGGCCGCCAGGTCATCGAGCCACCTGGCGGCACCAGGACGCTGGCCCAACCAGTCGAGCAGGGTCCAGAGCCCGAGTCGTTCGCCGCGCTCGATCCGCCTGATCTCGGTGGCGCGCCGTGTGCGGATCAGGTCCCAGTCGATCTCCACGGGATCGCCCGGCTTCCAGTAGAGCTGCGGATTTAAGGCGATGACCGCCTCCACCGGCGCCCGCCGCGCGGCCGCGAGGGCGATCCACGCCGAGCCGCAAAGCCCGCAGATCGCGATCCTTTCATGGCCCGCGCCACGAAGCTCCTCGACGATCGCCACCGTGTCCTGCACGCAGGCGTCGTCGTAGGGGCGGCCGGGAGCCCGGCCGGCGTCGGGGCTCTCCCCCCAGCCGAGGAAGTCGACCCGAACCGTACGGCGGCCGGTGGCCGTGAGATCACGCGCGTACTCCACCCAGGCTCGCCCGGGCCCGACATGCGTCTCGGATCCGGGATTCAGCAGCACCAGGGTGCTGGCATCCGGATCGAGGCGCTCGGGTGAGGTGAGAACTCCGACATGACCTCGCGGGCCGAGCGTGATCACCTCCTCCTCGATCCGGCGCCCGCGCCACTCCAGGCTGGCCCGCGTCGGCAGCGCCGGCACCGCGGCTGGGGTGGCCGCGCCGGCGGCGCCGATCCAGTCGCACGCGGCCGCGACGATCTCCTCGGGCACGGTCACGAACTCTGGCGGCGTCTGCAGCGCATCCTCGCCACCGTCGAGCTGCAGGTGCTCGACTGCAGCGCCGATCGAACGCAGGTGGGCGACGGCTTTGGCGGCCGAGCCTCCAGGATCGTCAAGGATCAGCGTCGCCGCGGCGGGCGGTTGCTCGATGCTGGTCACCGCCAGAGCCTCGAGGTCGTGCAAGGTCTGGGCGGAGAAGACGTTTCCGGCCACCACAAGCGTTCCGGGAGGGTCGAGTGGGTCGATGCCCTCGGGCACGGGCTTTGACAGAAGGCGCAACTCCTTCGCGTACCGACGCCCGGTGGTGACCGGCATCCAGGCGAGCACGCGGTCGACTCCGAGCTCCCGTCCGTCGAGCAGCGCGAATGTGCCGCCGATTCGCGCACCGACCAGCGTCAGGTGCTCTGCCCCGAGCCGTCGCAGCTGCTCGACGGCCAGGGCGACCGTTGCACGCCAGGCATCGACCCGGTCAGCGTCCCACTGGTCGCCGGCGGAATCCCCGGTCCCGTCATAGTCGATCCGCAGAACCGCGTGGCCTGCGGCCGCGAGCCGCTCGGCCAAGATCCTCAGCGTCCGATGACTGCACCAGTAGGGGTAGCCCGTGGGGGGGGCGATCACGACGCCCGAGTCGGCGATGCCCTGGATCGGGGTTGACAGCCAGCCGAGCGCCGGGCGCTCGCGGGCACCGAACCACATGCCCCGCGTGATAATCGAGGAGCTTGACTCTGAGATCTTGTCGGCGGGGAGGACTGACACTTGTCTAGGCTTTCGTAGGTAAGTTTACGGTGCAACGAGCAGAGCTTTGAACCGCTTGTCGCGCATTCTTGACGGTCGCCTGGACCCACGCTGCATGACCTGCGCAGATCACCTGACCTACGATCAGCCGGGGCTGGCTCGACGTGAGAGATCGAACAAGCTCAAGCTCGACCCTTGCGTTGCCGAATACGCTCTGTGAATGCCCGGTTCTGTTGGAATTGACCTGACCAGCCTCGCGGAGGTGCGCGATTCGATTCAGACGTTCGGCCAGCGCTACCTGGAGCGGGTGTACACACGGCGCGAGCTGGACGAGTGTCGCGCCGATCCCGGTCCTCTGGCGACGCGATTCGCCGCCAAGGAGGCGACGATGAAGGCCCTCAAAGCTGCTGATCGCCTACCTTGGCACTCGATCGCCGTCGAGGGCGGCGAGACCGGACGCCCAGCGCTGCATCTCACGGGTGCCGCAGCCTCGCTGGCTCGCCGGCGAGGTGTCGCGTCGGCCTCGGTCACGTTTACCTACAACGCCTGGCACGCCGCCGCCGTGGTGCTGATGGAGGCCGACTGATGGACGGAAGCGTTTCTGCCGGAGTCAGAGCAGTTCTGCGTGACCACGCCCGCCTGCCGGTGGACGTGGACTCGCTGGACGATGACGCTGACCTGTTTCAGGCCGGCATGAGCTCGCACGCCAGCGTCAACGTGATGCTGGCGCTCGAGGACGGCTTCGACATCGAGTTCCCTGACCAGATGCTCAAGCGCAGCGTGTTCGAGACTGTGGCGGCGATCACCGCGGCCGTGTCCGAGCTCCGCGTCGAGGCGGCAGCCGGATGAGCATCACCGTCGATCGCGATCAGGAGCTGCTGAACTCGGTCTGCGAGATCGCCGACGCGGTGGCCAAGCGGCATGCCGACGAGGTCGACCGCGAGGCTCGCTTCCCGGTGGAGGCGATCGCCGCCTTGCGCGAGGCCCGGGCTCTGTCGGCCTTCGTGCCCGAGGAATACGGCGGCGGCGGAGTCTCCTTCGCGGCGTTGGCGCGGGCGTGCTTCGAGCTCGGCCGCCGCTGCTCGGCGACCGCGATGGTGTTCGCGATGCACCAGATCCAGGTCGCCACGATCGTTCGCCACCTCGATGGGGCGCCCTGGTTCGTGGATTACCTGCGGCGGCTGGCGACCGAGCAGCGGCTGATTGCCTCGGTGACCTCGGAGCTCGGGACCGGCGGCGACATGGGACGTTCGATCGCCCCGATCACGCCGGTGGATGACGGCCTGATGGCCTTCGAGAAGCAAGCGCCGACGGTCAGCTACGGCGCTCACGCCGATGATCTGCTGACCACCGTGCGTCGCTCCGCGACGGCCGAGCAGAGCGATCAGGTCATGGTGCTGCACCACCGCGCTCAGACCGAGCTCGAGCTCGCCGGAACCTGGGACACGATCGGGATGCGGGGCACCTGCTCGCCCGGATTCACCGTACGCGCGCGGTTCGCGCCCGAGCAGATCCTGCCGGCGCCGTTCTCGACCGTGATGAACGAGTCCCACGTCCCGATCTCTCACATCCTCTGGTCGCACGGCTGGCTCGGAATCGCCACCGAGGCCTTCGAGCGGGGACGCGCCTTCGTCCGCGCTGCCGCTCGGCGGACCCCTGGGGCGCCGGTGCCGGCCGCCCACAGTCTGTCTCGCGTGATGAGCGAACTGGCGATGCTGCGCGCCGAGGTGCGCTCCGCCCTGGCCGACTTCCTCGCCTACAGCGAGGACCCCAACCGCGAGCAGCTGGCGACGCTGGCGTCGGTGCTGCGCTTCAACAACCTCAAGCTGGCCGCCTCCGAGCAGGCGCCTCGGGTCTGTGCCGGGGTGCTGGAGGTGATCGGCATCGCCGCGTACAAGAACGACTCACCGTTCGGCGTCGGGCGTCAGCTGCGGGACTCGCTCTCGGCGCGTTTGATGGTCGCCAACGAGAGGATCCACGCGGTGGACGCGGGGCTGCTGCTGATCGCCAAGGAGGTCTAGCGGCGGATGACCGTCCAGGCTCGGGCCGCATCCGAGGATCAAGCGGAGTTCCTGGCCGCGCTGATCGGGCACGGGCTGCTGTTGGAGTCTGGCGTGCCCGGCGTCTACGGCCACAATGCCGCGTTCGAGGATGTCCGCGGCCGCCTGGACGAGCGTCTCAGCACTGAGGCCGGCGCCCGCGGGGCCGAGCGCCTGCGCTTCCCGCCGGTGCTGCCGCGCCGGCAGCTGGAGTCCAGCGGCTATCTGTCCTCGTTTCCTCACCTGGCCGGCAGCGTCTACTCGTTCGACGGCAACGAGGAGCAGGCGGCGCTGCAGAGTCAACGAGCCGGCCGTCACGAGGCCTGGGGCGAGTTCCAGGAGATGACCGAGCTGACGTTGATGCCGGCCGCCTGCTATCCCGTGTACCCGGCGATCGCCGCTCGTGGGGCGCTCTCCTCCGGCGGCGTGTTCGTCGACGCGGGCGGCGCCTGGGTATTTCGGCACGAGCCGTCGCACGATCCGGCGCGCCGCCAGATCTTCCATCAACACGAGCTCGTCCGGATCGCCGAGCCGGACACGGTCCTGGAGTGGCGCAACGAGTGGGCCGAGCGCGGGCTCGAGCTGTTGCGCGCGCTCGGTCTCGACGCCGAGCTGGACCATGCCAATGACCCCTTCTTCGGCCGCCGCGGACGGATGCTCGCCTCAAACCAGCGCCAGGAGCGGCTCAAGCTCGAGCTCCTGGTCCAGATCGCCGGTCCGGAGCCGACGGCGCTGGCCTCGTTCAACCACCACCGCGAGCACTTCGGCGAGACCTACGGGCTCGAGCTCTCCGACGGCAGCACGGCTCACACGGCGTGCCTGGGCTTCGGTCACGAGCGGATCGTGCTGGCCCTGTTGCGCACGCACGGGCTGGATCCGGACGCTTGGCCGGCCGCCGTGCGTCGGGAGCTGTGGCGTTGAGCCTCACCAGTCAGCGCATGCTGAGTCTCTCCGGGCAGGACCCGCGGGGCTATCGGGCGCACTCGCTGCACTCGACCAGCCGGGCCTACTCCGAGACCAACTGCTACTCAGACATCGTCATCGAGCTCCTGCACGCCTGTGGCTATGAGCCGCTGGCGGCCTTCGGTCACCTGGTGCGGATGGACTTCGAGGGCGACCAATGGACGTTCTTCAAGCCGCCCCCAGCGGACCTGGAGCAACTGTTCGGCCTCGACATCCACGAGATGCAGCCCTACCGCCCGCTGCCGCAGCAGATCGCCGAGCAGATCTCAGCGGGCCGCACGATGATCGTCGAGCTCGACAGCTGGTACCTACCGGACACGGCCTCAACGAGCTACCGGTCCGAGCACGTCAAGACATCGGTCGCCGCCGATGCGATCGACCTTGACGGGCACGTCCTGCGTTACTTCCATGGCCTCGGTCTGTACGAGCTCACGGGCGAGGACTATCGCGGCGTGTTCCGGATCGGCGAGCCTGCGGGAGCGACGCTCCCGCCCTACACCGAGATCGCCCGTTTTGACGCCGGCGAGCGTCTGGAGGGCGAGTCGCTGCGAGCCGCGGCCCTGCACCTGCTGCGCCATCACCTGGAGCGGCGCCCGACCTCCAATCCCTTCGAGCGCTTCGGCGCTCAGCTGCACCGTGAGCTGCCGGCGCTGCTCGGGGGCGGCCTCGACGAGTACCACGCGTACGCCTTTGCCACTGTCAGGATGGCCGGCTCGGCGTTTGAGCTCGCCGCCGACCACGCCCGCTGGCTGTTCGGGAGCGAGGCGGCGGACGTGGCCGCGGCGATGGAGGAGATCGTCAACGGCTGCAAGGCGCTGTCGTTTCGGCTCGCTCGCAGGCGGGCATTCGACGCCGAGCCGCCGATCGCCGCGCTGGCCGCGGCTTGGGAGCGCGCGATGGCCGGGCTGACGGCTCGCGTCGGCTGACGGCCGTCTGAGATGTACGCCGGTACTGACGCGCGGTGAGCGATCTCGCGCCAGGCGACCGTGAGCGCCTCCCGCTCGACGAGGACTGGGAGCTAGCTCGCACCGGCGCCGGCGCCTGCTCGGGACCCGAGGGCCTGGCGCACCAGCGGTGGCGACCGGCGCGGGTCCCGGGCACGGCCGCCGGCGCAAGCGATGACCAGCTGGAGGGCGGCGTCGACTTCGACGCCGACGATTGGTGGTTTCGGACCGAGTTCGAGGCCGAGCCCGCGGCGGCCGGCGAGGAGGTCGTCCTGGTTCTCGGCGGGCTGGCCACGGTCGCCGAGGTGTATGTCAACGGCCGCCAGGTGCTGGAGAGCGATTCGATGTTCGCCGCGCACGAAGTTGACGTCGGCGACCTGTTGCGCGGAGGCAACGAGTTGGCGATCTGCTGCCGCGCGCTCGGGCCGCGATTGCTGCAGCGGCGCAAGCCGCGCGCGCGGTGGCGGACCAAGCTGGTCTCGCACGGCAACCTCCGCTTCCATCGCACGATGCTGCTCGGGCGCGCGCCCGGCTTCGCCCCGGGGCCGCCGGTCGTCGGCCCGTGGCGCCCGGTGGCGCTCGAGCGCCGTCGCGGACTGGTCCTGGACCGACCGCGGCTATGCGCTCGGGTCGAAGGTCCCGACGGGCGGCTGGAGTGCAGCGTCCGGGTGCGGGGCTTGGCGGGAGCCATGGTTCCCTCCCGGCTGGGGGTGACGCTGGAGGGGCCCACCGGGATTCACGCCGGAGAGCTGACCGTCGAGCCGGGCCACGGCGGCTCTGCGGCTAGCGGCACGCTAACGGTTCCCACGCCCGAGCTGTGGTGGCCGCACACCCACGGCCGCCCCGTGCTGTACGGCGTCCGAATCGGTGATCGTGAGCGCCCGCTGTACCGCGCGCGGATCGGCTTCCGTCGCTTGGAGACCGCCCCCGATCTCGTCGCCGACGGACTTGACCTGCGGATCAACGGTGTGCCGGTGTTCGCGCGTGGAGCGGTGTGGACGCCCCTGGAGCTGCGCGCGCCCGAGGCCCCCGAATCCGACCTCCGGCGAATCCTCGATCGGGTGGTCACAGCCGGCATGAACATGCTGCGGATACCCGGGATCGCCACCTACGAGAGCGAGACCTTCTACGACCTCTGCGATGAGCTCGGGATCCTGGTCTGGCAGGACTTCATGTTCGCCAACCTTGACTACCCCGAGCAGGATCCCGACTTCATGGCGACCGTGGACCGCGAGGCCCGGCAGGTGCTGTCGGCGATCGCCCACCGCCCCAGCCTGGCGGTCCTGTGCGGGGGCAGCGAGGTCGCCCAGCAGGTGGCGATGCTCGGCCTCGACCCCGGGCTGGCCGAGGGGCCGCTGTACGGGGAGTTGCTGCCAGCCCTGGTCAGGGAGGCGGACGTCGATGCTCCGTACGTGCCGTCGGCGCCGTGGGGAGGTGACCTGCCGTTTCGGCCCGACCGCGGAATCGCCAACTACTACGGCGTCGGCGCCTACCTGCGCCCGCTCGAGGACGCGCGGCGCTCCGAGGTCCGCTTCGCCGCCGAATGCCTGGCGTTCGCCAACGTCCCCGACGAGGAGGCGCTCGTGACCGTGCAAGCGCCGGGCCGACTAACGCCGCACCAGCCGGGCTGGAAGGCCGGCGTGCCGCGCGACGAGGGCGCCGGCTGGGACTTCGACGACGTCCGCGACCATTACCTGAGGATGCTCTTCGGGATCGATCCGGTGGCGCTGCGCAGCGTGGATCTCGATCGCTACCTGGAGCTCTCGCGGGCGGTCAGCGGCGAGGTCATGGCCGAGGTCCTCGGCGAATGGCGCCGCGCGGGCTCCCCCTGCCAGGGGGCGCTCGTGCTGTGGCTCAAGGATCTGCGCGCGGGTGCCGGCTGGGGAGTGCTCGATCACCGTGGCCAGCCCAAGGTCGCCTATCACCATCTGCGCCGGGCGCTCGCGCCGGTGGCGGTGTGGAGCACCGACGAGGGTCTGGGCGGCGTGGTCGCCCACGTCGCCAACGATCGCTCCGAGCCGCTGGTCGCGAGGCTACGGGTAGCGCTGTACCGGGACTTCGAGCAGCTGGTGCAAGAGGCCGTCGTCGAGCTAGAGCTCGCGCCGCGTGCCCAAGTCGACCACAACGTCGAGGCGCTGTTAGGGAGGTTCGTCGACGCCGCCTGGGCCTATCGCTTCGGTCCCCCCGGTCAGGATCTGATCGTGCTCACCCTGGAGCGCGATCGCGACGGGGCGAATGAATCGAATGGAGTGATCTCCCAGGCCTTTCGCTTCCCGGCCGGGCGCCCCTCGACGCTCCAGTCCGCGAGGCGGCTGGGGCTGACCGGCGCCCTGCAAGCGGCGCCCGACGGCAGGAGCGCGCGCCTGACCGTCGCCAGTGCTCGCTTCGCCTACGGGGTCCGGCTCCAAGTGCCGGGTTTCACTCTCCCCGATGACGCCTTCGGCGTGGAGCCAGGTCACCAGCGGGTGCTCGCGCTGACGCCGTCGGCGCAGACCGAGGCTCTATCGGGCGCCACGCTGACGGCGTTGAACCTTCAGGGAAGCGTCCGCTGCGCAGCCCGGGACGCGCCGGCGCACGCTCGCTAGCCTCCTAGCGCGATGTCGTTGACTGCCCTGCGCACCGACGGCGAGCGCTGGTTGGATGCCCGCAGCGCCGCCCGCCTGCAGCATCGGCTGCGCGAGGGCCTGAGCCGGGCCCGCGCGAGCGGGGCGCCGACGTTGGTCAGCGTGACCGTCGCGGTGACCGGAGCCGTCGACCCCAGCGCCGTGGTGGTGGCTTCGCGGCGGCCGGGTGAGCCGTGGCTCTGCTTCGAGCAGCCGGAGCGTGACGGGGCAGCCGTGGCGGCGCTCGGTTGCGTGAGGGCGCTGGAGTCCCAAGGCGAGGAGCGCTTTGCCCGGGTTGCCGCGCAGTGGCGGTCGCTGGTCGCCAGCGCTCTGGTCGAGACTCCCGGCGGACCGTCGGGCTCGGGACTGATCGCGGTTGGAGGGTTTGCCTTTGCGCCGCGGGGAGGGTCGTCCCCGGCCTGGGCGGGCTTTGCCGCCGGCTCACTGATCGTGCCCGAGGTATCGCTGGCCCGGGCGGCTGGGGAGGTCTGGCTGACGCTCAACGCCGAGGTGGCGCCCGACGACACCGAGCCCGACGCGCTGACGCGTTGCGAGCGGCGGCTGGGCGAGCTTCACTCGGCTCCCCTGCCGATGGTCGATCCGGCTCCGACCGGGCGCTACGACGTGCTCAGCCCGATGCCCCCCGCCCACTACGAGGAGGCCGTGGCCCGCGCGGTGCAGCGGATCCGTGCCGGAGAGCTGGAGAAGATCGTGCTCGCCCGTGAGGTCGACGTCCACGCTCCTGTCGCCCACGACCCGGCGGCCGTGTTCGGCGTGCTGCGCGAGGCGTTTGCCAGCTCGTTTGTGTTCGCGGTCGGGCGCGGTGACGCGGCCTTCGTCGGCGCCAGCCCGGAGCTGCTGATCCGGCGCGAGGGCCAGCGCGCGAGCACCGTGGCCCTGGCCGGCTCCACCCGGCGAAGTGCCGATCCGGCCGTCGACGATCACCTCGGAGAGGCGCTGCTGCGCAGCACAAAGGATCGTCAGGAGAACGCGGTCGTCGCGCGGCGGATCGAGCGGGCTCTGGCGCCGTACGCGGTGTGGGTGGCCGCGGCCCCTGAGCCGGGCCTGGTCAGGATGGCCAACATCCAGCACCTGGGCTGCCCGATCCGCGCGCAGCTGAGGGCGCCGATCGGCGCGGTGGAGCTGGCGGCCGTGCTGCACCCAACACCGGCCGTGGGCGCCGAGCCGGAGGCCGCCCTGAGTCTGATCCCGGCGCTCGAGGGCGTCGACCGGGGCTGGTACGCGGGTCCGGTGGGCTGGACCGACGCCGGGGGCGACGGTGAGTTCTGCGTGGCTCTGCGGAGCGCGCTGTTGCGCGGTCCGGTGGCCCGCTGCTACGCCGGCTGTGGGATCGTCCGCGGCTCTGACCCCGCGGCCGAGCTCGCCGAGTCAGAGCTCAAACTACAGGTGATGCTGCCCGCGTTGGCCCCGTGAGGCGCGTCCCGCCGCGTCAAACGGTAGCCAGCGCCGCGTCGGCCAAGCGCCGATGCAGGGTCAGGTTGGCGGCTCGATCGCTCCGAACCTCGATCAACGCAGTGGTGCTCGAACCGAGACCGGCGGTGAGCGCGTCGTGCAGCTCACCGGCGCTGCCCGGCTGCGCATAGCGCAGCCCGTAGACGTCTGCGACGTCCTCGAAGCGCACCCCGTGCGGCGTCGCCACGTGGCGCTCGAACACGGCGGGCTCACCGCTGACGGGCAGGAAGTGGAAGATTCCGCCGCCGTCGTTGTTGATCAGCACGATCGTCAGCGCGAGGCCAAGCCGGCGCGCGGCGAGCAGGCCCCCCACGTCGTGCAGCAGCGCGACGTCGCCGATCAGCAGCACCACAGGCCCCTCGATGGCGCCGGCGACCCCGAACGCGCTCGACACGGTGCCGTCGATCCCGTTCGCGCCCCGGTTGGAGAGCACCCGCGGGCCAGGGGAGCGGGCTCCGAAGAACAGCTCGACATCTCGGATCGGCATCGAGGAAGCGACGAACAGGGTGGCCTGCGGACCGAGCCAGTCACCCAGCCGGGCCGCCACCAGCGGCTCGGTCAGCTCGTCACCGAGCTCGCGATCGATCGCTTGGCTGGCCGCGTCGTCGGCGTCGATCCAAGTCGACAGCCACGCCGGATCGGCCGGGCCGCTGCGCTCGCAGGCGCACAGCGCCGCGAGCGGGTCACCCAGTTCGAGCTCGGTCACCGCGGCGGCGGGATCCTGCCCCGCCGACTCCGGATCCAGGGCCAGCTGCTCGGTGGCGGTCAACGCCTGCAGCCAGGATCGCAGCGGCTTGGAGGTTGGAAGGTCGCCGACGCGGATCACCAGCTCCGGCGCGACCCGGCGGGTGAACGAGTCATCACGGAGCAGCAGGTCGTATCGGGCGATCGCCGCGGGGCTGTGCCGGGCGCCCGACAGCGGGTCGGCGAGCAGCGGATACCCGACGCGCTGCGCGAAGCGCGCGACGTCGCTTCCGGACGCGCCCGCGCCCGCGACGACGACGCCCCGCGGTGGGAGCGGACGCGGTTCGCGTGTGACGGTATCCGGCGCGTGAGCGCGCCGCAGCCAGGGACGCCCGTCAGGCCGGCCCGGGACCGGGTCGGCGGGCAGCGGGTCGTCGAGCACCAGCGGCTCGCGCAACGGGAAGTTGAGGTGCACCGGCCCGGCGGGTCCGGCGAGCGCCATCCAGTAGGCGCGGCAGGCCAGGGCGCGAATCCAGCGCAGACGCTCGCTGCTGGCCTCGTGGATGCCGACCTCGACGAACCACTTGACCGCATCTCCGTAGAGCTTGAGCTGGTCGATCGCCTGACCGGCTCCGACATCGCGCAGCTCCGGCGGGCGGTCGGCGGTCAGGACGATCAGCGGTACCCGAGCGTGATGGGCCTCGATCACCGCCGGGGCGTAGTTTGCGGCCGCGGTGCCGGAGGTGCAGGTGAGCGCTGCCGGGCGGCCGCTGGCCTTGGCCGCGCCGAGGGCGAAGAACCCCGCGCAGCGCTCGTCGATGTGTGACCAGCAGCGGATTCGCGGCTCGCGCACGAGCGAGAGGACGATCGGCGTGCTGCGCGACCCGGGCGAGGTGCAGGCGTCCCGCACGCCGCAGCGCGCGAGCTCGTCGCAGAACGCGCGCAGCAGCAGATAGGAGTCGTTATAGGTCAATTTTGGTCATGATCTGAGGCGATGGCGCCGAACCTGGTTCAACTGGTCCTGCTTCACGGCTTCACGCAGACCGGGGCAAGCTGGGACCCGGTGGTCGCCGCGCTGCGCGAACGCTACCGTCCGGTCGCGCCCGACCTTCGCGGCCACGGGTCGGCTACGGCGCTCACCCCGGTCACGCTGGAGGCGGTGATCGGCGACCTCGCTCGGCTGGCGCCGGCTTCGTTTCAGCTCGCCGGCTACTCGATGGGGGGGCGGATCGCCCTGCACGTCGCGCTGGCGCTGCCCGATCGCGTGACGCAGCTGAGCCTGATCGGCGCCAGCCCGGGAATCGCCGATCCCGAGCGGCGCGCGGAACGACGTGCCGCCGACGAGCGCTTGGCCGACGAGCTGGAGCGCTCGAGGATCGAGGAGTTCGCGCGCCGATGGGCGAAAACGCCGATCCTCGCCGGGCTCGCGCCGGATGTGGCCGAGGAGGTGCACGCCGATCGGCTGCGCAGCGCGCCGCAGGGGCTGGCGCGCGCGCTGCGCGGGCTCGGGACCGGCGCGCTGCCGCCGCTGTGGGAGCGACTGGGCGAGCTGGCGATGCCGGTGATGCTGATCGTCGGCGAGCACGACCGGAAGTTTCGCGAGACGGCCGCGCAGATGGCGCGCGCGCTGGCCGCCGCGCGCGTCGAGGTCGTGGCTGGCGCCGGCCATGCGGTCCACCTCGAGGCGCCCGAGCGGGTGGCGGAGATCATCGCGGCGGCTTGAGCCGATGGAGAACTTCTGCCATATGGACACAAGATCTCCATCAGGTTCCGCGTTTGCTCACCTGGATCCGTACCAGGCGAGCAATCCCTCGCCGAGGCCCGGGGCGTGCGGAACCTCTAGCGCGCCACCCGCCGCGGGGAGCGGGTCGGTACGGCCGCTGAACAACGCCAACGTGGCCAGTCCGCAGGCTCGTGTCGGCGACAGGACGGCCGCCGCGTGTAAAGCGGCGGCGATCCCGAGCGGCCCGTCCAGGGTCGAAGCCAGGTAGACCTCATAGCCGGCCGCGCGCGCCCGGGCCGCGGCGCTCAGCAGCCCGGTCAGGCCGCCGCAGCTGGAGATCTTCAGGCAGGCCAGCGCGCAGACCTGGCGGTCCAGGGCGCCGGGATCGGCCGCGGACTCGTCCAATGCGAGCGGGATCGGGGTCTGGGCCGACAGCGCGCGGATCGCCTCGCGACCACGGACCGGCTCCTCGCAGAGCTCGATTCCGGCCGGCTCGAGCACGCGCAGGTGCGCCCGGGCCTCGGCCGGTGACCAGGCGCCGTTGGCGTCGATCCGGATCGCCCGCCCAAGTCCGGCGGCGGCGCGTACGGCGGCCAGCCGCCCGGCGTCGTCACCGATCCCCACCTTTACCTTGACGGTCTCAAAGCCGCGCTCGCGCGCATTCGAAGCCTCGGCCGCGGCGCCGGCGCGGTCAGCCGAGGCGATCGTCCAGTTGACCGCCACCGGTTCGGGATCCGAGGCGCCGAGCAGCCGCCACACCGGCTCCCCGGCACGGCGGCCCTCGAGGTCCCACAGCGCCAGGTCAACCGCGGCCAGCGCCTGGGGGAGCACGGTGACCTCGGCGCAGCGGGCGAGCACGTCAGCGTGCGCCACCCCGTCCGCGCCCTCCAGCACGCCGCGGCATTCCGCGAGCGCGGCGAGCACGTCCCCGGCGCTGACGCCGCCATAGCCGGCCAGCGGCGCCGCTTCGCCGAAGCCAGCCACCCCGTCGGCACCCTCTAGCCCCAGGACGATCAGCGGCCGGACGCTGACGGAGTCGCGAGACGAAACCCACGGCGCGCGCAAGCGCGCCTCATAAACAGAGATGTTGACGTTCAACCGCTGAGCAGCAGCCCGGCCGACAGCAGCACGCAGAAGGAGAGCTGCAGCGCGCCGCTCCGGGCCAGGGCCCGGTTGAGCGACGGGCCGTCAGAGCGGTTGCGAATCATGCGCACCACCCGGGCGGCGAGCGGCACCGTCAGCCAGGGGAGCAGGACCCAGGCGGTGGTCGGACCCAGCAGCCAGGTGATCGGCACCAGCACGTAGGCCGCATAGACGATCCCGGCGAACATCGTCTGAGTCCGCGCGCGCCCGAGGCGGACAGCGAGCGTGCGCTTGGCGGCCCGACGATCGGAGTCGATGTCACGGACGTTGTTGACCACGAGGATCGCCGCTGCGAGCAGGCCGACCGGCACCGCCAGCGCAAAGGCCTCCCAGGTCAGGTGGCGGACCTCGACGAAGAACGAGCCGGCGACGGCCACTAGGCCAAAGAACACGAACACGAACGCCTCGCCGAATCCCTCGTAGCCGTAAGGTCGCGGGCCGCCCGTATACGCGACGCCGGCGAGGATCGAGGCCGCCCCGACGAGCAGCAGCTGCCAACCGGCCACCACGACCAGGTACACGCCGGCCAGCACCGCGAGGCCGAAGGTGACGTAGGTCGCCACCAGAACCTGCCGGGGGGGCACCAGGCCACCGGCGGTCACCCGGACCGGGCCGAGCCGATCCTCGGTGTCGGCGCCGCGGCGGGCGTCGGAGTAGTCGTTGGACAAGTTGGTCCCGACCTGGATGAAGACCGCCCCCAGCAGCGCCGCCAGAAATCTCAAGGGATGAAACACGTGCCCGAACCCGGCCAGCGCGGTGCCGACCAGCACCGGCGCCACGGCGGCGGGCAGGGTGCGCGGTCGGGCCGCCATCAGCCAGATCCGGACGACGCTGGGGGGCCGTGCGGCCTCGGTCGCCATCAGCTCGCCCTCCGCCACACCGAGCTAGGCCCGCCGCGGGAACTTCGAGAAGTCGGGTCGACGCTTCTGCAGGTAGGCGTCGCGGCCTTCCTGGGCCTCCTCGCTCATGTAGAACAGCAGGTTGGCGTCGTGGGCCAGCTGCTGGATCCCGGCCAGGCCGTCCTCGTCGGCGTTGAAGCTGGCCTTGACCATGCGCAGGGCAAAGGGCGACAGAGCCAGCATCTCGCGGCACCAGGCGACCGTCTCTGACTCGAGCTCGGCCAGCGGGACGACCGCGTTGACCAGCCCCATCTCGAGCGCCTCGCGGGCGTCGTACTGGCGGCACATGAACCAGATCTCCTTGGCCTTCTTGGGGCCGACCAGGCGTGAGAGCACGCTGGCGCCAAAGCCCCCGTCAAACGAGCCGACCTTGGGGCCGGTCTGGCCGAAGCGGGCGTTGGCGGCGGCGATCGTCAGATCACAGACGACGTGCAGCACGTGGCCGCCGCCGACCGCGTAGCCGGCCACCATCGCCACCACCGGCTTGGGCAGGCGGCGGATCTGGACGTGCAGGTCGGTGATGTGAAAACGCCCCACCGCCTGCTGTGCCCCGGCGTCGGCTGGGTCGGCGCCGCTCACGTAGCCGCCCCGCTGGCCGCGGACCCGCTGGTCGCCTCCCGAGCAGAACGCATCGGGTCCCTGGCCGGTGAGGATCACCACGCCGACGCGCTCGTTCTCGCGGGCACGCTCGAACGCGTCAATCAACTCGACGACGGTCTCGGGCCGAAAGGCGTTGCGCACCTCGGGCCGGTCGATCGTGATCTTCGCGATCCCCGCGCTTTCACCGGTAGCGAGCTCATAACGGATGTCGGTGTAATCTCCCGCCGCCTCCCAGCTGATGCTCACGAATCACTCCTGTTCGTCAAGGGCCCAGGACTCTAGGCCAGGCGGCCCAGATCAGGCGGCGGTGTACGGAGTCGAATGCCTTAGGGCGACCTAATCCATGGTCCGAAAAGCTGTTAGGGTGGCCTAATGGCCGCGGCGACGCGCAAACGGCTCGGTTGGGGATCGCTCGCCGTGGTGATCCTGGGTCTGCTCGTGTGGCAGCTCGTGAGCGCCGGCGGCGGCGGTACCCCGAACCCGGCTGCTCCCAACGCGCGCCTCAGCCACTTTGCGGTGGTGGTCGACAGCGGCATTCTGGTCCTGCGCGAAGGGCTCGAGACGATCATGGTGCTCGCCGTCCTGACCGCCAGCATGCGGGGGGCCAATCGCACCTACCGCAAGCCGCTCGGCCTCGGCGCCGCCGGCGCGTTCGCCGCGAGCATCGTCACGTGGTTCATCGCCGTCGCGATCACCAACGCGGTCGGCAAGGGGAGCCTCGACCTACAGGCGGCGACCGGGCTGCTGGCGATCGTCGTCCTGCTGGTGGTGATGAACTGGTTCTTTCACCGCGTGTACTGGACGGGGTGGATCTCGCACCACAACAAGCGTCGCAAGGAGCTGATCGGCGAGGCCGGTTCGGTCAGCGTCCAGCGGACGATGCTCGGCCTCGCGCTGCTGGGCTTCACCTCGGTTTACCGCGAGGGCTTCGAGGTCGTCCTGTTCCTGCAGAATCTCCGGCTGCGCTATGGCTCCGGCGTCGTGCTGGAGGGAGTCGCGCTCGGCCTGGTGTTCGTCTCGGTGATCGGCTACGCCACCTTCGGGCTGCAGAAGCGGCTTCCCTACCGCCGGATGCTCGTGGCCACCGGGATCATGCTCGGGTTCGTGCTGCTGGTGATGGTGGGCGAGAGCGTGCAGGAGCTCCAGCAGGCGGGATGGATCTCGACCACGTCGCTGCCGATCGCCGTGCCCGGCTGGATGGGGCTGTGGTTCTCGATCTTTCCCAACGTCGAGACGATCGCCGCGCAGGCGGTCGCCGCGGTCCTGGTGGTCGGCTCCTACTTCCTGGCCGAGGAGCTGCGCGTCCGCGGCCCGCGGCGGCGCGGGGGCCAGGCGGCGGTGCGCGCCACCGCCGCGCCGGCGCGCCCGCGGCTGCACGCCGAGTCCCAGTAGGCGCGCGCGATGGAGGCGTGGCTGGCGCGGGCGGCGAGGATGCACGGGGATCGCATTGCGATCGCGACCCCCGCCTGGCGCCTGAGCTACGACGGGCTGCTGGAGCGCGCCCGGGCCGTCGGCGGCGGCCTGCTGGCCCGGGGAGCGACCGCGGGGGACCGCGTCGCGCTGGCGCTGCCCAGCGAGCAGCTGGTGCTCGCTGTGCACGGCTGCATGCTGATCGGGGCCGTCGCGGTCCCCGTCGACCTGCGCCTCGGCGAGGCCGAGCGCGTGCCGCGGATCACCGGCGCCAAGCTCGTGCTCGACGATCTGCCTGACGGGCCTCAGGCGTCGCCTCGGGCGCTGGACCTGGAGGAGACCGCGACCGTGATGTACACCTCGGGAACCACGGCCGGTCCCAAGGAGGTCCGGCTCAGCTATGACAACTGGCTCTGGAACGCGATCGGGTCCGCGGTCGCCCTCGGGCTGGATCCGGCCGAGCGGTGGCTGTGCCCGATGCCCCTGTCTCACGTCGGCGGCCTGTCGATCCAGATCCGCAGCGCCGTCTACGCCACCACGGTGCTGTTGCACGGCCGCTTCGAGACCGAGGCCGTGAAGAGCGCGCTGATGGATCCAGACGCGGGGGTGACGCTCGTCTCGCTCGTCCCGACGATGCTCTCCCGCCTGCTCGACGCGGGCCTGCGCGAGCCACCGAGCCTGCGCTGGGCGCTGCTCGGTGGCGGCCCGATCGCCCCGGCGCTGCTTCAGCGAGCCCGGGCCGCCGGAGTCAAGGTGGCGGCCTCCTACGGCATGACCGAGACCTGCTCCCAGATCGCCACCGGCGGCTGGCCGCTGCTGGGCTTCGAGCTGCGGATCGCCGGCGCCTCCGAGCCGGCGCAGGCCGGCGCGGCGAAGATCGGCCAGGTGCTGGTGCGCGGACGGGCAGTTGCCGCCGGTGCGCTGTCGGCCGACGGCTGGCTGCACACCGGCGATCTCGGATCCCTGGACGAGCGCGGTCGCCTGACCATCGAGGGGCGCCTAGCCGACACGATCGTCACCGGCGGAGAGAACGTTGCCCCCGTCGAGGTCGAGGCAGCACTGCACGAGCACCCGTCGATCCTCGACGCGGCCGTGTTCGGTTGCCCGGATCCGGAGTGGGGAGAGGCGGTGGTGGCCAAGGTGGTCCTGCGCGACGAGACCACGAGCGAGACGCAACTGCGGGAGCACTGCGCGGCGCGGCTGGCCGCGTTCAAGGTCCCCAAGCGGTTCGAGGCGGTCGACTGCCTACCCCGAGGCGCCACCGGCAAGCTGCTCCGTCGCGAGCTCTAGCCCCATTTTCCGGAAAGCGCCGGACAACCGGCATGAGAGAAGGGAATGAAAGAGTCCTACGTCGAAGATCCAGCGAATCACGACGGCCCCGAGTCATGCGTTGGCGACCCGTGAGGGCGCAGC
>JAABUJ010003051.1_pt1 | contig 19432 bp, 15 predicted proteins | sample 5559131 | NCBI WGS metagenome assembly JAABUJ01 (sample SAMN10711875, study PRJNA513366) | rock metagenome | isolation source: Antarctica rocks | place: Antarctica: Victoria Land, Mt New Zealand nord | collected 2016-01-07 | reverse complement strand
GTCGGCTCCGGATGACGACGGTTCGCTCCCGGGTAGGCTGGCGCCGTCGGAAACACCACCGGACGAGCGAACGGACGCGCCGCGTGCAGGACGTCAAGGAGTGGTTCCTGACCGCGGCACAGCGCGGGAACCCGGCAACGACCCTCGACAGCCGCCACCCGGAGGGCATGGCCTGGACCGAGGGGAACTGCGTCGTCCCCCTCGTGCACGGCGCGACGTACTTCGCGGAGCTCCACCGGCGCGTCGAGGACATGGTCGAGGGCGACCTCCTGCTGTTCGTCGACTGGCGAGGTGACCCGGACGAACGGCTGATGGGGACACCGGACAGCAAGGCCGGCGACATGTTCGCCCGCGCCGCCAGGCGCGGAGTCGACGTGCGTGGGCTGATCTGGCGCTCGCACTGGGACCGCCTCGCCTTCTCGAGTGCGGAGAACCGTCACTTCGGTGAGGAGATCGACGCGGCGGGCGGCCAGTGCGTGCTGGACATGCGCGTGCGGGTGGGCGGGTCGCACCACCAGAAGTTCGTGGTGCTTCGTCACCCCGGTCACCCGGAGCGCGACATCACGTTCCTCGGTGGCATCGACCTGTCACACAGCCGGCGCGACGACGCATCCCACGAAGGCGACCCTCAGGCGCAGCGCATGGCGGCCGTCTACGGCCCCCGTCCGGCGTGGCACGACGTGCAGCTCGCCATCACCGGCCCCGCCGTCGGGGACGTGGAGACCGTCTTCCGGGAGAGGTGGGAGGACCCCAGTGCTGCCGGACGGTCCCCGATGCGCTGGACCGCGGACCGGCTGCGGCACGACCGGGTCCGAACCACTCCACTGCCGCCACAGCGACCGGATCCAGCACCGACCGGCCCGCACCCCGTGCAGCTGCTGCGGACCTACCCCAAACGCCTCGGCGGCTACCCCTTCGCCCCGAGAGGCGAACGCAGCGTCGCCCGCGGCTACACCAAGGCAATCCGACGGGCCCGGCGGCTGATCTACATCGAGGACCAGTATCTCTGGTCGCCCCAGGTGGCGTCGGAGCTCTCCGACGCACTCCGGCGCCACCGCGAGCTGCGGCTCATCGCGGTGCTGCCCCATGAGCCCGACCAGGACGGACGGATCTCGATGCCGCCCAACCTCATCGGACGGGGGCGCCTCATCCGCGAGCTGCACCGTGTCGGAGCGGGACGAGTGGCCTTCTACGGGATCGAGAACCGTGCGGGCAACCCGGTCTACGTCCACGCCAAGGTCTGCGTCATCGACGACGAGTGGGCCTCCGTCGGCTCGGACAACTTCAACCGGAGGTCGTGGACCCACGACTCCGAGGTCTCTGCGGCAGTCTGCCACCCTGACTACGCCCGGGCGCTGAGGACGACCATGGCCCGCGAGCACCTCGGTCTCGACGACGAGGAGGAGGTGCAGCTGGCCACGATGTTCGCCGCGTTCGCCGACTCCGCGTCGACCCTTCGGGCGTGGCACGAGGCCGGACGATCGGGCCCGCGCCCGAGCGGTCGGCTGCGGCCGATCGTCGAACGACCACTCGGCCGGCTGACCCGGCTCTGGGCCGGTGCCCTCTACCGGATCGTCTACGACCCGGACGGCCGCCCCCTCGACCTACGGCTGCGACGGAGGCTGTGACCTCCTCTACCGGGGGCAGCGTGGACCGCGCCCGCGCTCAGTTCGCCGCACAGCCGGTGGCCCGGCTGGCCACCCTGCGACCCGACGGGCGTGCACATCTCGTGCCCATCGTGTTTGCCCTCGAGGGTGAGCTGATCTGGACGGCGGTGGACAGGAAACCCAAGTCCACCAACGCTCTTCGCCGGCTGAAGAACATCGCCGCCGACCCGCGGGTGAGCCTCATCGTCGACCACTACGACGAGGACTGGACGCAGCTGTGGTGGGTGCGGGCCAACGGTCTGGCGCGAGTCGTGCCTGCCGGGTCGGGTGAGGAGCAGTCCGGCCTGGACCAGCTCACCGCCAAGTACGCCCAGTACCGGGAGCAGCCGCCGCCCGGCCCGGTCGTGCAGGTCACCGTGGAGCGGTGGACGTCGTGGAGCGCGCGAACGACCCGCTGACCGGTTGGCTGTCCGAGCGGTGGGCGGGCGTCAGGGAGAATGGGCGGGATGACCCTCGCCGAAGTGCTCGACTCCTGGAGCTCACCACCCGACCCGGACGGCATCTTCACCGCGTTCAGCGACTGGGTGACCGGCCAGGGGCTGACCCTCTACCCCGCCCAGGAGGATGCCCTCATCGAGGTCGTCTCCGGGTCCAACCTCATCCTCGCGACGCCCACCGGGTCGGGAAAGAGCCTCGTGGCGGCCGGGGCCCACTTCGCCGCCCTCGCTGCCGGCGGCCGCACCTACTACACCGCCCCCATCAAGGCCCTCGTCTCGGAGAAGTTCTTCGCGCTCTGTGACGCCTTCGGCGCCGACCGCGTCGGGATGATGACGGGGGACGCCGCGGTCAACAGCTCGGCGCCGATCATCTGCTGCACCGCCGAGGTGCTAGCCAATCTCGCGCTGCGCGAGGGCGCCGGCGCCGACGTCGCCCAGGTCGTCATGGACGAGTTCCACTTCTACTCCGAGCCGGAGCGCGGCTGGGCCTGGCAGGTGCCGCTTCTCGAGCTGCCGAGCGCCCAGTTCATCCTCATGTCGGCGACCCTCGGGGAGACCGAGATGTTCGAGAAGGACCTCATCCGGCGCACCGGGCGGCCCACGGCCGTCGTGACCTCGGTCGAGCGGCCGGTGCCGCTGACCTACCACTGGGCCATGACCCCGCTCCACGAGACGCTCGAGGAGCTCCTGCAGACACACCGGGCCCCGGTCTACGTCGTCCACTTCACCCAGGCCGCTGCCCTCGAGCGGGCCCAGGCGCTGATGTCGGTCAACGTGTGCACCCGCGCCGAGAAGGACGTGATCGCCGCGTACCTCGGGGGATTCCGGTTCTCGGCCGGCTTCGGCCGGACCCTCTCGCGGCTCGTCCGCCACGGGATCGGCGTTCACCATGCCGGCATGCTCCCGAAGTACCGCCGTCTCGTCGAGCAGCTCGCCCAGAAGGGCCTGCTCAAGGTGGTCTGCGGCACCGACACCCTCGGGGTGGGGATCAACGTCCCGATCCGCACCGTGCTGCTGACCGGTCTGACGAAGTTCGACGGGACCCGTCAGCGGCTGCTCAAGGCGCGCGAGTTCCACCAGATCGCCGGCCGGGCCGGCCGGGCGGGCTACGACACGGCGGGGACCGTTGTCGTGCAGGCACCCGACCACGTCGTCGAGAACGCGCGGCTGGTCGCCAAGGCCGGCGACGACCCGAAGAAGCTTCGCCGGGTCCAGCGCAAGAAGCCCCCTGAGGGGTTCGTCAGCTGGTCGGAGGAGACCTTCGAGAAGCTCGTCGTCGCCACCCCCGAGCCGCTCGTGTCGAGGATGCGCGTCAGCCACTCGATGGTGCTGAACGTCCTCGCGCGCCAGGAGGATCCGTTCGCGGCGATGCGCCGGCTCCTGCGGGACAACCACGAGGAACCGCGCCGGCAGGTGCGTCACGTTCGGCAGGCCGTCCAGGTCTACCGGTCGCTCCTCGCTGCCGGTGTCGTCGAGCGGCTCGACGTACCCGACGGGCACGGACGCCTGGCCCGGCTCGTCGAGGACCTGCAGCTCGGCTTCGCGCTCAACCAGCCGCTCTCCGCCTTCGCGCTGGGAGCCGTCGAGGTCCTCGACCCCGACTCCCCGGCATACGCGCTCGACGTCCTATCCGTGATCGAGGCGACGCTCGAGGACCCGCGGCCCATCCTCATGGCGCAGCAGTTCCTCGCCCGGGGCGAGGCAGTCGCCGAGATGAAGGCCGAGGGAGTCGAGTACGAGGAGCGGATGGAGCTGCTCGACGGCGTCTCCTGGCCGAAGCCGCTGGCGGAGCTGCTCGGCGCCCTCTTCGCGACCTACCGGCAGACTCATCCGTGGGTGTCCGAGGCCGCCCTGTCCCCCAAGTCGGTCGCTCGTGACATGTACGAGCGGGCAATGACCTTCGGCGAGGTCGTCGCGTACTACGGGCTCACGAGGTCCGAGGGCGTGGTGCTGCGCTACCTCTCCGACACCTACAAGGCGATGCGGCAGACGGTCCCGGAGCACGTCAAGACCGAAGCGGTGCTCGACCTCATCGAGTGGCTCGGCGCCGTTGTGCGCCAGACGGACTCGAGCCTGCTCGACGAGTGGGAGGCACTCGCCGACCCAGACCGGGAAGAGGGTATGCCGGTCAGCCCGGACTCCTTCACGGCTGCCCCCCGGCCGGTCACCGGCAACGAGCGGGCCTTCCGGGTGCTGGTCCGCAACGCGCTGTTCCGGCGCGTCGAGCTGCTCTCCCGCCGCCAGTGGACGGCCCTGGCGGCTCTCGAGACCGACCCGCCCGGGTGGGACCCGGACGAGTGGCAGGACGCGGGGGAGGCCTACTACGCCGAGCACCTCGAGGTGGGAGCCGGCCAGGACGCGCGCGGGCCGGCGCTCCTGCAGATCGCGAAGCAGCCCGGGGTGTGGCGGGTCAACCAGGTCATCGACGACCCGGAGGGCGACCACGACTGGAGGATCACCGCGGACGTCGACCTCGCCGCGTCCGACGCGGCAGGCGAGCCGGTCGTCAGCGTCGTGGCGTTCGAGGCGATGTAGGCGCCTGCGCCTCCGGGTTGCTCGGCACCGCGCCGACCGTCGGCGTTCCTGAGCACAGGCCGGACGAACCGTCAGCCCCAGCCCAGGCGGCGTCCATTTCTTGTTCTGTCCACGGTGACCATTCCGTCGCACGCTTGTCCGCCCCGGCCGCACCGTGTTGGCCTGCAAGGACGGGCGGTACACCGCCGAGCCCGACCCCGGCCATCAGGAGAACCACCAGGATGCGCAGACAACTCAAGACCGTCCTCGTCGCAATGACCGCAGCACTGGGACTGGCAGCGGGGGCTGGCACCACGGCCACGGCCGATCCAACCGGTCAGCCCCACGGCCAGCGGGTGTGCGCCACCGCAGCCGTCGGCGAGGCGGCTTGCCACGCTGTCGTGCTCGTGGACGCGAACGGCCAACGGGTCAGTCCGATGGGCCAGCCGCTCGGCCAGGCGGGGACGAGCCCCACGACGATCTCGGGGAAGACGCCGAGCGACATTCAGTCCGCCTACAAGCTGACCGGCCTGAACTCCGGCGGTAGGACCGTCGCCATCGTCGACGCCTACGGCTACCCCAACGCCCAGCGCGACCTGGCGACCTACCGCATGCAGTGGGGCCTGTCCGCCTGCACGACGGCCAGCGGGTGCCTCCGGATCATCAACCAGAGCGGTGGCACCTCGCTACCGCAGTTCAACGCCGGCTGGGCCGGGGAACAGGCGCTCGACCTCGACGCGGTCTCCGCCACCTGCCCGGACTGCAAGATCATCCTCGTCCAGGCAAACTCGGCCTCGTTCGCCGACCTTGGCGCGGCCGTCAACACCGCCGCCAGGCAGGCCGGAGTCGTCGCGATCTCCAACAGCTACGGCGGTGGCGACGTCGCCGACTCCTCCTACGGCGCGGCATACAACCACTCCGGCATCGCCGTGACCGCCTCGACGGGTGACAACGGATACCAGGGTGGGTCCTTCCCGGCCTCGTCGCACTACGTCACCGCAGTCGGCGGGACGACGCTCGTCACGGCCAGCACCACGCGGGGTTGGAGTGAAAGCGCTTGGAACGGTTCGGGATCGGGCTGCGCCACGCTCAACGCCGCCCCCGCCGGGCAGACCACGACCATGACGAGCTGCAGTGGCCGGGCCATCGCCGACGTCTCTGCCGTGGCCGACCCGGCGACCGGCCTGGCGACCTACGCCCCGACGACGAGGAACAGCTCGTCGTGGGCGCAGTACGGCGGCACGAGCCTGTCGGCCCCGATCATCGCCGCGGTCTACGCGCTGAGCGGTCGCACCGACGGATACGCCAACACCATCCCGTACGGCACCCCGGGGTTATTGTTCGACGTCACGGCGGGGAGCAACGGCACCTGCACCAGCTGGTGCACCTCGAAGTCCGGCTGGGACGGCCCGACCGGTCTGGGCTCCCCCAACGGAACGGGCGCCTTCTGAGGAGCTGACTGAACGGCGACAGGCGGCGGGCGGGACCGGCACGGCCGGCCCCGGCCGGCGCCGCCCGCCCGCCCGTCACGTCCCAGACGAACGTTTTCCGGCTCAGTGTCCCCGGCTGGCGGCATACGGCGTCCGCCGGCAGCGGCATCCGGCGTCGTGCCGGTGACCACGACGGGAGACCGACGTGGTTTGCTGGAGCCATGACCGACGTCGTCGTCCGCGACAACACTGCAGCCCACCGATACGAGGCGGTGGTCGACGAGGACGTGGTCGGCTTCGCCGACTACACCCTGGACCAGGGCGTCATCACGTTCGTCCACACCGAGGTCGACGATGCCCACGAGGGGCAGGGGGTCGGTTCGTCCCTGGCCCGAGGGGCCATCGACGACGTCCGGGCCCAGGCGGCCCGCACGGTGCGGAGCACCTGTCCCTTCATCTCGGCGTGGTTGCGCCGCCACCCCGAGAACAACGACCTCCTCGCCGCACCCAGCAGCTGACCCGCTGCCAGGGCCGGGGACGACGTGATCTGTTGGGGGGCATGACGCAGTTCGGCAGGACGCAGGTCGCGGGACTGGTCCTCGCGGCCGGAGCCGGCCGCCGGATGGGCACGCCTAAGGCGCTGTTGCGAGACCCTGACGGGACCTCTTGGCTGGTGCGCAGCATCGCCGCCGTCAGGGAGGGCGGCTGCGCGCCCGTCCTCGTCGTTCTTGGTGCCGAAAGCGATGCCGCAGCAAGGCTGCTCGTCGATCAGGACGTGAGCACCGTCGTGGCCACTGACTGGGACGAAGGCATGGGGGCCTCGCTCCGTGCGGGTCTGACCCGGCTGCTCGACGGCGACGCCGCCGTCGCGGTCGTGACCCTGGTCGACCTGCCGGACGTTGGCCCCGATGTCGTGGCCCGCGTCGTCGGCGCAGCGGGGGCCCACCCCGATGGCCTGTTCCGCGCGGCATACAAGGGGGTTGCCGGCCATCCGGTCGCCATCGGCCGCCTCCACTGGCCGCCGGTCATCGCCTCCGCGGTCGGCGACCGCGGCGCGCGGGACCACCTGGCGGCGAGCGACGTGACGCTCGTCGAGTGCGGAGACCTGGCCGGCGGGTTCGACGTGGACAGCCCCTCTGTCGTGGCAGGGGCAGATGAGACATGATCGGCTCATGCAACCCTCTGTCACCTCCGCCACGGAGCTGACCGAGCTGCTGGGGAGGACGGGATACCTGACCGACGCCGCCCTAGCCACGGTGGCCTTTCTGGCGCTGCGCCTCGGACGGCCGCTCCTTCTCGAGGGCGAGCCGGGCACAGGCAAGACCGCTCTGGCCGAAGCTCTTGCCGAAGGGCTCGACGTCCCGCTGATCCGGCTCCAGTGCTACGAGGGCATCGACGCCTCGCAGGCCCTCTACGACTGGGACTTCCCTCGCCAGATCCTTCACCTGCGGGCCGTCGAGACAAGCGCCCGTCTCGGTGACGGCTCGCCGGCGAACGCGCTGCCTGGCGCCGGCGACGTGACGGACGTCGAGAAGTCCCTCTTCGATGAGCGGTTCCTCCTGGCCCGACCTGTCCTGCGTGCGTTGCGCGAGAGCCCGGCCGTCCTGCTCGTGGACGAGATCGACCGCGCGGACGACGAGTTCGAGGCCTTCCTCCTCGAGGTCCTCTCGACCTACCAGGTCACCATCCCGGAGCTCGGCACTATCCGCGCTGCGACCCCGCCGATCGTCATCCTCACGTCCAACCGCACGCGCGAGCTCCACGACGCGCTCAAGCGTCGCTGCCTCTACCACTGGATCGACCACCCGGGGCTGGAGCGCGAGCTCGCCATCGTGCGCAGCCGCGCACCTGAGGTCAGTGAGGCGCTCGGTGAGCAGGTGGTACGTCTCGTCCAGGAGCTCCGATCGCGTGGCGACCTGCTCAAGCCGCCGGGGGTGGCGGAGACGCTCGACTGGGCGAGAGCACTGGAGACGCTCGGGGGCGGCGACCTCGACGTCGAAACGGCGGCAGCGACCCTGGGCGTCGCGGTGAAGTACCGGGAGGACACCGACCGCGTCCGCAAGAGCCTCGACCGGATCCTGGGCGGCCCACCGTGACGACGGCTCCCGACGCCCTGCTCCTGGGCTTCGCCCGGGCGCTGCGCGCCGCCGGTATGCCGGTCACGCCGGACCGCGACGCGGGTTACCTCGAGGCGGTGGCCACCGTCGGGATGGACGACGAGCGGTCGACGTACTGGGCCGGTCGCGCCACGTTGTGCAGCGGCCCGGACGACACGGAGCGCTATGACCAGATCTTCACAGAATGGTTCTCCGACCGGCGTCCCGGAGCCAGCGCACCGGTGTCCTCGACCGTGCCCCCGACGACCCGGGCCGCCCTCGAGGACGAGGCCGACAGAGCGGCCGGCAGGCGTGACGAGGAGGCGATCAGGGCGAGAGCCAGCGCGACGGAGGTGCTGCGCCACCGAGACGTCGCTGGCTTCAGTGCGGCCGAGAAGGCGCACCTGGCAATGCTGTTCGCATCGCTGCGGCGACCCGCGCCGCAGCGGCGCTCTGGACGGCATACAGCGTGGCACCGCGGCCAGGTGGACGCGCACCGCACCCTGCGGCGACAGCTCGAGCGGCTTGGTGAGCCCGGTCCGCTCGCCTGGCGTCGCCGCGCGACCCGGCCCCGCCGGATCGTCATGCTCATCGACGTCTCCGGGTCGATGAGCGCGTACGCCGACTCCTTCCTGCGCCTCGCCCACCACTGGGCCGGCAGCGGCCGGCCGGTCGAGGTCTTCACGATGGGCACCCGACTGACCCGGGTCACCCGCGCGCTGCGCCAGCGCGACCCGGAGCGCGCGCTCGTCGCTGCCGGCGACGTCGTCCCGGACTGGTCCGGCGGCACCCGGATCGGGGAGTCTCTCAAGGCGTTCCTCGACCGGTGGGGTCAACGAGGGATGGCACGCGGAGCGGTCGTCGTCATCTTCAGCGACGGCTGGGAGCGCGGCGGAGCAGACGTCCTTGACGTACAGATGGGCCGGCTGCGCGCCCTGTCCCACCGCGTCGTCTGGGCCAACCCGCACCAGGGCAAGCCGGGCTACGAACCGGTCCAGCAGGGCATCGCCGCCGCGTTGCCACACTGTCACGCTTTTGTCGCCGGCCACTCACTACAGACCTTCGACGAGCTCGTGGAGGCGGTCGGCCGTGCGTGAGGTGCTGTCCCAGCTCCTCCAGTGGTGGGAACGGGGCGAAACGGTGGGGATGGGCACGGTCGTGGCGACCTGGCGCTCGGCCCCGCGACCGCCGGGTGCCTCGATGCTCGTCGGTCCCGGCGGAGAGGCCGTCGGCTCGGTGTCGGGCGGTTGTGTCGAAGGCGCCGTCTACGAGCTCTCCCAGTCCGTGGTCAAGTCGGGTTCGCCTGTGCTGCACCGTTATGGCGTCAGTGACGAGGACGCGTATGCCGTCGGGCTGACTTGTGGCGGCATCCTGGACGTCTACGTCGAGAAGATCTCCCGGCAGACGTTTCCGGAGCTCGGTGAGGTCGCGGCAGACATCGCGGCGGGGCGTCCGGTGGCTGTTGCGACCATCGTCGCGCACCCGGACCCGGCGCGGTTGGGGCGCCGGCTCGTCGTGCGTCCCGAGGGGGACGTGCGCGAGCGCCAGGGCACCATCGGCAGCGACCGGGCGAACGACGCGGTGTCGGACGACGTGCGGGGCCTGCTCGCCAGCGGACACAGCGAGACCCTGACCTATGGTCCGGATGGCGAGCGCCGCGGTGAGGGGATGCGCGTCTTCGCATCGGTCCACGCGCCGGCCGCGAGAATGCTGGTCTTCGGTGCCATTGACTTCGCCGCGGCGTGTGCGCGGGTCGGGAGGTTCCTCGGCTACACCGTCACGGTGTGCGACGCCCGGCCGGTCTTCGCGACCGCGAGCCGTTTTCCCGACGCTGACGAGGTCGTCGTCGACTGGCCGCACCGCTACCTCGCCGCCGAGGCGGCTGCTGGCAACCTTGACGAGCGCACGGTGATCTGCGTCCTCACCCACGACCCCAAGTTCGACGTCCCGCTCCTCGAGGTCGCGCTGCAGCTGCCCACGGTCGCCTACATCGGGGCGATGGGCTCGCGCCGGACCCACGACGACCGGCTGGCTCGCCTCCGCGAGATCGGCATGACCGGGGAGGAGCTCTCCCGCCTCTCGAGTCCCATCGGCCTCGACCTCGGCGCCCGCACGCCCGAGGAGACGGCGGTGAGCATCGCCGCGGAGATCATCGCCCTGCGCTGGGGCGGTCGCGGCGAGCGGCTGACGGCAGCCGACGGCCCGATCCACCACCACAGACCCTCGCTTTCCCCGGACCGTCCGGAACCGACCGGCGCTACGCCCGTTGAGCGAGAGAGTGGGGTCCCCTTGCAAGCGCAGGCCCCACAGAGCACGATCTGACAAGGTTCGACCGACTGGAGGAGCCAAGGATGACGCGAATCACGATGCAGGTTGACGGAGACAGCTACTCGGACGAGGTCGAGCCGAGGATGCTCCTGGTCCACTACCTGCGAGAGCGGCTCGGGAAGACCGGGACGGTCGTCGGCTGCGACACGAGCAACTGCGGGGCGTGCACCGTCCATCTCGACGGACGCAGCGTGAAGTCCTGCAACGTCCTGGCCGTGCAGGCGGATGGGCACGAGGTCACGACGATCGAGGGCCTGGCGCAGGACGGCCGGCTCCATCCCATGCAGCAGGCCTTCCACGAGTGTCACGCCCTCCAGTGCGGCTACTGCACGCCGGGGATGATCATGCAGTCGATCGACCTGCTCAACGAGAATCCCGCCCCGACCGAGGCCGAGATCCGGATCGGTCTCGAGGGCAACCTCTGCCGGTGCACCGGCTACCACAACATCGTCAAGGCCGTCCAGCAGGCTTCCCGAGGAGCGACGTCATGACCATCACCGAGGATCGACCCGTCGATGCGCCCCGGGGCGAGGTCGGCAGCCCCCGCAAGCGCAAGGAGGACCAGCGGCTCATCACCGGCCGCACGAAGTGGACCGACAACATCCAGCTGGCAGGGATGCTCCACCTGTCGATGGTGCGCAGCCCGTTCGCCCACGCGCGGATCACCGCGATCGACGTCGACGCCGCGAAGGCCGCCTCCGGCGTCGTCGCCGTGCTGACCGGTGAGGACGTCAAGGAGATCCAGGGCGGCCTGCCCACCGCCTGGGCGATCACCACTGACCAGAAGAGCCCCGACCACCCGTCGATGGCCGTCGACCGGGTTGCCTTCACGGGAGAGATCGTCGCCGTCGTGGCCGCCCGTTCCGCGGCCGAGGCCCGTGACGCCGCCGAGCTCGTGGACGTCGACTACGAGCCGCTGCCCGCAGCTCTCGACCTCAAGGAGGCGGCGGAGGACAGAGTGCTCACCCACCCCGACCTCGGGACCAACAAGGCCGCGTTCTGGCAGTTCGACTCGGGGAACGCCGGCACCGGCAAGCCCATCGACGAGGCCATCACCCAAGCGCGGGCCAACGGGATCGTCCTCGAGCGGGAGTACCGCCAGCAACGGCTCATCCCGGCCTTCATGGAGCCCCGATCGGTGGTGGCCGACCCGACCGGCGAGCAGCTGACCGTGTGGACCTCGACCCAGATCCCGCACATCGTCCGGTTCTTCCTCGCCGTGGTGCTGGGCATCCCCGAGAGCAAGATCCGGGTCATCGCCCCGGACGTCGGCGGCGGCTTCGGCGGCAAGCTGCAGTTCACCCCGGAGGAGATCCTCACCGTGCTGCTCGCTCGCAGGACGGGCAAGCCGTGCAAGTGGACGGAGACCCGGTCGGAGTCGCTCCTGTCCGGTCACCACGGCCGCGACCAGTGGCAGAACCTCACGCTGGCCGCCACCAAGGACGGCACGGTGACCGGGCTCAGGGTCGACCTCCTCGCGGACATGGGTGCCTACGCCGGCGTCGTGGGCACGGGCGTCCCCGTCCTCGGCGCGTTCATGTTCAACGCCATCTACAAGTTCCCCGCCTACCAGTTCAACTGCACGCCGGTGTACACGAACAAGACGTGGGTGGACGCCTACCGTGGGGCCGGCCGGCCCGAGGCCACCTACGCCATCGAGCGGCTCATGGACGAGCTCGCCGTGGAGGTCGGTGTCGACCCGCTGGAGATCCGAAAGAAGAACTGGATCACCCACGAGGAGTTCCCGTTCACGACGGTCGTCGGCCTGGAGTACGACTCGGGCAATTACGAGGCGGCAACCGCTCGCGCCGTGGAGATGTTCGACTACGCCGGTCTACGAGCCGAACAGAAGCTGCGTCGCGAGAGCGATGACCCGGTCCAGCTGGGCATCGGCATCTCGACGTTCACCGAGATGTGTGGCCTGGCCCCTTCTCGGGTTCTCGGCTCCCTGAACTACGGGGCCGGCGGCTGGGAGCACGCCTCGATCCGGATGCTGCCCACGGGCAAGGTGGAGGTGGTCACCGGGTCGTCGGCACACGGCCAAGGCCACGAGACGGCGTGGTCGCAGATCGTGGCCGACAAGCTCGGCGTGGCGTTCGAGGACGTCGAGGTGCTCCACGGTGACACCCAGATCTCCCACAAGGGGATGGACACCTACGGCTCGCGGTCCCTGGTGGTCGGGGGTCAGGCCGTCCTCAACGCTGCAGACAAGGTTATCGAACGAGCCAAGCCGATCGCCGCCCACCTCCTCGAGGCCTCGGCCGACGACCTCGAGTTCGCCGGGGGCAGATGGTCGGTCAAGGGCACGGACAAGGGCCTGTCCCTGGGCGAGCTGGCCCTGGCGAGCTTCGCGGCGCACAACCTGCCCGACGGCACGGAGCCCGGGCTGGATGCGGACGCGACCTTCGACCCGGTCAGCTTCTCGTTCCCGCACGGCACGCACCTGTGCGCCGTCGAGGTCGACACCGAGACGGGCGCCGTGAAGATGCGCAAGTACGTCGCGGTCGACGACATCGGCAACGTCGTCAACCCGCTGATCGCCGAGGGCCAGCTTCACGGCGGGCTGCTCCAGGGCATCGCTCAGGCCCTGTGGGAGGAGGCGGTCTACGACGAGCAGGGGACCCTGGTGTCCGGCTCGTTCGTCGACTACACCCTGCCCACCGCGGCCGACACGATCAGCTTCGAGCTCGACAAGACCGTGTCACCGTCCACGACGAACGACCTGGGCGCAAAGGGCGTCGGCGAGGCGGGCACGATCGCGTCGACACCGGCGGTGGTCAACGCCGTCGTCGACGCGATCCGCCACTTCGGCGTCAACGACATCCGGATGCCCTGTACGCCGGAGCGGGTCTACGCCGCAATCCATGCGGGCGACCGGACTGCCGGGTCTGGGCCCCAGCCGGGGACCGAGCCGACGGAGCCCGTGGCCCAACCCCACTTCGACGAGTCGGAAGGCGACACTCAATGATCCCGTCCCAGTTCGACTACGTGGCGCCCGAGTCCGTGCAGGACGCCCTGGCGGCCCTCGCGGCGGCGGGCGAGGAGGGCAAGGTCCTCGCGGGGGGACAGAGCCTGCTGCCCGTCCTTCGCCTGCGGCTCAACACCCCGGAGATGGTCATCGACCTCGGTCGCATCGCCGCCCTCCGCGAGATCACCGAGGAGGGCGACCACATCGTCATCGGCGCGATGGCGACGCACGCCGACGTCCTGACCAGTCCCCTCGTCGCCCAGCACGCGCTGCTCCTGCACGAGACGATCTCCGAGGTCGCCGACCCGCAGATCCGGCACCGGGGCACGTTCGGCGGGGCGCTCGTCCACGCGGACCCGGCGGGTGACATCGGCGCGGCGGCGTTGGCCCTCGACGCCGAGTTCGTCGTGGCCGGACCCGGTGGAGCGAGCCGCACCGTGGCCGCCCAGGACTTCTTCGTGGACCTCTTCGAGACGGCGGTCGGCGAGGGCGAGCTGCTCACCCACGTTCGCATCCCCAAGCACACCGGTTGGGGGGCCCACTACGAGAAGTTCGTCCGGGTCGTGCACCAGTGGGCGATCGTCGCCGTCGCCGCCACGGTGCGGATCGAGGGCGACTCCATCGCCGAGGTCAGGATCGGCCTGACCAACATGGGCTCCACCCCGTTGCGGGCCACCGCCGTGGAGGAGGCGCTCGTAGGCAGGCCGGCGACCGAGGAGACGGTTCGAGCTGCCGCCGCAGCGGCCGCCGAAGGGACCAACCCACCGAGCGACCTCAACGGCGACGCCGACTACCGCAGGCACCTCGCGACCGTCCTCACCCGCCGTGCGGTCCTCGCGGCGGCAGGCGGCTGAGCCGATGGAGCTGCGCCATGCGTTCACCGTCCCCGCCCGGGTGGAGCGCACCTGGGAGACCTTCATGGATCTCCAGGGGGTCGCGGGGTGCTTCCCCGGCGCCAGCGTCACCCGGGTCGACGGTGACTCGTTCGACGGCACCTGCAAGGTCAGGCTCGGCCCCATCGCCCTCGTGTATGCCGGGTCGGGCACCTTTGTCGAGCGCGACGACCACATCCACCACGCGGTCATCCAGGCCATGGGCAAGGACAAGCGCGGCAACGGCACGGCCGGGGCGACGGTGACGATCGCCCTTGCCGCCGACGGGGACGGCACCGCCGTCGACGTGTCCACCGACCTCAGCGTCACGGGCAAGCCCGCCCAGTTCGGCCGGGGCGTCATGCAGGACGTCTCGGACAAGCTGCTCGGTCAGTTCGTCGCCTGCCTCGAGCAGCGCTTCGTCGAACCCGGGCCCGAGTCCGAGCCCGAGGCGAAGGAGACTTCGACGGAGGTGCCAAGGAGCGCGGTCAGCGCCGCGGGGGCGCTCGCCTCGACCACGGTGGCGCCTTGGCACGATGCGCAGCAGGTGACCGGGTCGGAGGCCCCGCTCGACCTGGGGGCCACCGTGCTGCCCGTCCTGCTCAGGTCGTACGCCCCCTACCTGCTCGCCGGACTGGTGGGCACCGTCATCGGCGTCCTCATCGGCAGGCGCCGCTCGTAGCGGCAGCCGGCCACCCGGCATACGCCCGGGGACCCGTCGCGGACTGGGCCCAAGGAACGCCGTCGTTCCGGACGAGGAGCGGAGTCCGGGTTGCCGCAGTGACAACGGAGGCGGCGGTGGGTCGAGCCGCTGCATCGGCACTTCCCCTGGGAGCGGGCGCAGGCCTGTCGGCGGCGACGGTGAGGACGCCGCTGCGGACGTCGAGGTTGCCGGCGATGCCCGGGGTGGATGTCCGGCGCCGGGTACTTGTTGACCGTGAGGTCGTTGAGCACAGTCCGGCCATGGAGCGAGCTGTGGCGACCCGAGGTGCGGACACGGCATACCGCGCTCGCGTGTCGGCGTCCGGTCGTTACGGGCCACGGGGAACCACCGGCGGAGGGTGCTGCGTTGTGCGGTGGAGGTCTGGGAGGGTGGGGTGCATGACGGTTCGCGCGTGGGTCAACGGTCGGTTGCTGGAGCCTGAAGAGGCGGGCGTGTCAGCCGTCGACCACGGCATCACGGTGGGGGACGGCGTGTTCGAGACGGCCAAGGTCGTCGACGGGCGGGTTTTTGCCCTGACCCGCCACGCGCGTCGTCTGGACCGGTCCCTGGCCGGCCTCGGACTGCCTCGCGCCGACCACGGCGTGATCCGTGCGGGCATCGATGCGGTGCTAGGGGCAGGTGACCCGATCCCGTTCGGGCGGCTGCGCTTCACCGTGACCGGGGGAGTGGGCCCGCTCGGCTCGGACCGGCTCGACTCGGCGTTGACCTACATCGTCACCGCGGGCGAACAGCCCCGTCCGCCGGAGTCCGGCAAGGTGACCGTGGTGCCCTGGACGCGCAACGAGCGGGCCGCCACCGTCGGGCTCAAGACGACCTCCTACGCGGACAACGTCGTCGCCCTCGCCCGGGCCAGGTCGGTCGGGGCCGTGGAGGCCGTCTTCGGCAACGGCCGCGACGAGCTCTGCGAGTGCACCGGGTCCAACATCTTCGTCGTCGTGGACGGCCGGATCCTCACGCCGCCGCCGGACTCCGGGCTGCTGGAGGGCGTCACCCGCGCCCTGACGATCGAGTGGTGCCGCGAGGACGGCCTGACCGTCAGCGAGGAGGCGCTGCCGCTCTCCGTGCTGAAGACCGCTGACGAGGTGTTCATCACCAGCACGACCAAGGACGTCCTGGCGGTCCACGCCGTGGACGACCGCCGACTGACCCCCGGCCCGGTGAGCGCCCGTGCCGCCAAGGTCTTCGCTGCGCGGGCCGCCGCCGACCTCGACCCCTGACCGTGAACGACGGGACCCGCCCTCCGGCCGACCACGCCGATGCCCGGCCGGAGGACACCGACCAGAACGACGTGCTCGACGCCTACGACGACGACTGGGTCTGGCGGCGGCGGATCCGCTCCAACCCCGCGACCCACCGCCTCTACCGCGTGGCTGTCGGCGTCGTGGGGCTCGTGATCGTGCTCGCTGGCCTCATCGCCGTGCCGGCGCCGGGGCCGGGGTGGCTCATCGTCATCGTCGGCGTCTGCGTCTTGGGCCTCGGAGTTCGAGTGGGCCCAACGGCTCCTGCGCTGGGGCAGGGGCGTCCTCGGGAGATGGACGGCCTGGGCCGCGTCGGCTTCGTGGTGGTCCAGGGCCGCGGTGGCGCTCGGCACGGCGGCCCTCGTGGGCTGCGTCTTGTGGGGCTACCTCGCGTGGCAGGGGCCGCCCGGTCAGCTCCCGGACGGCATCAACGACTGGGTGCGCGTCCTGCCCGGAGTCGATTAGCGCGCCGCTGTGGCGAACGGCTAGTCTGTCGCTCCGTTGCACCAGCAACCGGGACGTGTAGCTCAGTTGGTTAGAGCGTTCGCTTCACACGCGAGAGGTCAGGGGTTCGAGTCCCTTCACGTCCACCAGCCGATCACGCCGGTGACCTGCGCAGATGCCAGATCCGCGCCTCATCAGGCTGGCTCCGTGTCAGTCACGTGTCAGATCTGATCGTGGAGTGGGTCCACCTGGCGACGAAGTCCGCGCTGTCGCGCGGGATGTCTGGGCGCCCGCCTCACGCTCTCATCCCGCGAGGGCGACGCACTGGTGTACGAACCTCGCTGCTCGATCCAGGCCAGGAGCGCCAGGCGCAGCTGAAAGCGGGTGGCCCTGCGGGCGCCGGTTCAGGACGCTCTTCTGTAGCAGGCTGAGGGCGGACTCCATGCGTCGTTGTGGCGCAGGCCCTGACCTAACCCGGCCCCTCGAGCCGTGAAGGCCGGCGGAGTGCACGCTTCTGGTGTCGGCGTGGGAACGGAACTGGCGGCCGCGCTCGGAGTGAACGACCACGCCGCGGGCGTCTCAAGGCAATGGCGTTGGCAGGGTGTCAATGGCCAGGTTGTGGTCCCCGGGCGTCGACGGCCAGCGGGGATGGTGGCCCCTCAGCGTCCGGGAGCGATACCGGAGCCACATCAGGACGGGCGACGCCACCCAACCTCTCAGACCGTCGACCGACCTCTCACGTCCGGTAACCCAAAACAGTTGGCGGAGGAGTGTCCACCTCAAGGGGGTTTTTTCGCTTACTTAGGTAGAGGGAAGAACCCGAGGGAGCAACCGATGGCCCGGAAGACGTATGAGTCGCTTGGCGAGGCGGCGGCGCGCACGCATGTAAGTGTCCGACCGCTCCGCAGATGGATCGCCCAAGGCCACCTCGTCGCGTGCCGAGCCGGCCCACGACTGTTGCGCGTGCAACCCGAGGACGTCGACGCCATGATGAGGCCGTCTCTCAGTCACGGTGCCTGACCCTCGAGGGGCGTAGGCGAACGACATTCCTTCTGCGTAGGCCCGTGCGGGTCCATTCGAGCGCGACGGGGGCACCTTGGGACGCTGTCGCGGGGGCCTACGCGGCGAAGTGACGCACCCGTCGGGCACGCCGCTGGCAGCAACGAGCAAACACACTCCGGCAGATGCGGACGTTCGAAGATGGCGCGCTTGTCGCTGGCGCCGGGGCGCATGCGCTCGGCGATCTCCGAGGCGATGTCGTCGAGGTGCGGCAACAAGCCGGTCACGACCTAAAGGGCTCAACGCTGCTCCTGCGCGGTGGCGCCCCCCAACGTGCCCGTGGGCGCACCAACCGGATCGGCGCTGTCATGCGCCGTCCCGTTCGCGCTCGTCTTTCAGATGCCAGACCGTCCGGTGGCCCGCCCACTTTTGCCAGTGGGCGGCCAGCTCTGGCGCCGACAACACTCGCTCTGCGTCGTGCCGGTCACCGACGTAGAGCGCGAAAACGTCGGCCGCGGTGACGCCGTGCTCCGGTGTGTGCGTGACCGTCACCGGCGCACCGGCCCACAGCTGCCCCTGCTCTAGGACCCGCAACAGCACGCCCGGTCGCCCCGCGCGCGCGAACGCGCGAGGGAAACGCGGGTCGTGCATCCGCATACCGAGCTTCCAGCACGGCGTGCGAGGTTCGCTCACCTGGAGCAGCGCGGATCCGACGCGCCACTGCTCTCCGATCACAGCGTCACGCAGATCCATGCCCTGCGTCGTGAGGTTCTCCCCGACGACACCCGGGTCCAGCGCAGCGCCGCCCAGCGTCTGCGCCCACCAGCGCAGGTCCTCCGACGCGTATGCGTACACCGCCTTGTCTTGCCCGCCATGGTGCTCGGGGTCGGCCTGCTCGTCCCCATCCAGGTGGGTGGCCAGCACACTCACCGGACCAGTCACCGGATGCTTCTCGATGCCCGAGCGCAGCTGACGACCTAGCCACTCATAGTCGCGAGGGCGACCCACCTGTACCGAGGCGATCCTAGGGCGGCTGGTGTCGATGGGGTCCGTCGACAGAAACGACGCTGACATCACGACGCCGACCTTTCTCGTGATCGGGGCGCCCCACCGAAATCCGAAGCAAGCGGGGTGCGTCCTCCCACGTCCAGGTCGGCAATCCTCATCTGGAAGGCCGCCGCCGATACCACAATACCGCCCCGACTCGTGCGTCCAACGGGTCGGTGCCCAGGCCTGCTCGCCCGGCTGCGACGCACCTGGCCCCGTCGCTAGACCACTGAACGTTGTGCTCAGCGCGGGCCAGGACCAGGACATCGGACCCAGGGACTCGCGCGCCCGTGAGCTCACCGGTGGTCCGCTCAACGGGCGGTCCTGATGGTCGGCACGCGGCGAAGTGACGTGCCCGTGGTCTTGCTTCGTACCGTGGCTTCGTCACACACCGGACGATCTGGCTGCTCAAGCGAGATCTCCGTCTTATCGCAAGTAACTCGGGCGCGGCAGCCAATTCCCCGGATCAGAGAGTTGCGGCGACCAGCTCCAAGTGCCAAGCAGAGAAACTTTCGCTCCATGAGGGCTCGAGCGGTGCGACTTGCTCGCTGAACTGCTTGATTCGACCGTTGTAACGCCCACGCTTTTCAAGTCCCGACCGCGCCACGAGCATCAAGGCACTTCGAGGGTAGGTATTCGCTCGAGCCGTGAGCCTGTCCAAGGTGAAC
>JAABUJ010003050.1_pt1 | contig 19432 bp, 20 predicted proteins | sample 5559131 | NCBI WGS metagenome assembly JAABUJ01 (sample SAMN10711875, study PRJNA513366) | rock metagenome | isolation source: Antarctica rocks | place: Antarctica: Victoria Land, Mt New Zealand nord | collected 2016-01-07 | reverse complement strand
GGCGCTCGCAGTGACATCGGCGACCTCCCCTCGCGACCCGCCAGCACAGCCCACTGCTCGTGACGGGCTGCTATCCTACCATCGCCACCAGGCCACGCCACTCAGCCGGGGTTCGCCAGCAGCATCATACCAAACAGCGCTAACGGGACCGGAGGAGCACGGGGACAGGTGCGATCAACCGCCAACTCATCGCACGGCCTCCTCGCCAGGACGGATACACTGCTCGCAGGGATCGGCGCCGACTACACAGCCGAAGCGTAGGGTGAAGCGGCGGTACGAGCACCCGACCGATACGGACACGACGATCCTTCGCGAGTGCCAGCGATGCTACAATCGCTACAGCCAACCGCCACGGTCGGCGGTGAGCGGACGCGCAACGGTCGCGCCATGAGGGAGGATGCCATGACCATCGAACAGAGGATCGCCCTCGGCCCCCAGTTCGCGGTCCTCGCTGATGATACGGAGGAATCGATCTTGGGGAGTTCGCTGCATCAGGGCGCGATCACCGTCCTCCACGACAGCCTCGACGCCTGCGGGCAGGGGCGCGGCCTCCCCTGGTTCGTCGGCAACCAGATCAGGGTACTCATCCCGCGCAGCGGTGGCCGCCTCCTGACCCTCTCCCCCGACCTCCTGATCCACCCGACCCTCAGCAGCGGCTCGCGCGACTCGATCATCGTCGCGGCGGACGGCCCCCCGGCGCTGGTGATCGAGATCGCCAGCCCGTCCACCGCCCGCCCGCGCGATCTCGCCGAGCGGACACCGCGCGGCAAACCGGCGGCCTACGCCGCGCTCGGCATCGCCGAATACCTCGTCTTCGACCCGGTCGGCGACTTCGTTCCCGCCGGGCTCTGGGCGCGCAGGCTCGGCCCGGACGGCTACGAGCCGTGGCAGCCAGGGGCCGACGGGCGCTGGCACAGCGCGCTCGACATCTCCTTCGTCCCGGACGGCTCCTTCCTGCGCGTCCACGATCAGGACGGTCAACTCGTCCTCACCGGCCTGGAACTGCGCGCCCAAAATCGACGGCAACTGGATCAGCTCGCGGCGTTGGAAGCGGAGTTACGGCGACTGCGCGGCGAGTAACCAGGGGAAAGCCGTCAGTGCCGACTATCCTCGCTGTTGCCGCCATCGGATACGTCGATCGCGATCGCGGCTTGCCGTACATGCCAAGCAGGGTCGTCCAGGAGTACGCGCCGTGTCTCCGCGATGAACGCGGCGTCGCTCGTGGCAAGGACCATTTCGATCGCGGTCTGTCGTAGGTACGGATCGGTGTCGGGCAAGAAGCGCTCGGCCAACTTCCGCGCATCGCGCGGTGCGAATCGAGCCAGACTAGCCAATGCACGCCTCCGGTAATAGGCATCAGGATCATCGAGCGCAGCGCGCAAGAGTGCCTTCGCCTCCATATTGCTGGTCGCATCGCCGAGCGCCGCTGCCACTTGCCAGCGCGTATCCCGCTGTCCATGTGCGATCAACCAGCGAAGAACCGACCAGGAGCGATCGAGCTGTTCGCGCGCGAAATCGGCCAGTAGTTCATCCTCCTCGGTGATCGCCCAGCACAGGTCGAGGTCGCGCAACGCGGCCTCATCGAGGGCAGCGCCGACCATCAGACCCTCAGCGACCACCACCAACCCGCCCATCTGGGGGTAATCGGTCTGCCAGCCATCGTCGCTCCGATCGGCGGTCTCCGACCAGCGCTCCCAATCACGGAGCAAGGTGGAGAGTTGTGCAGGGGTAGCCCCGACCCTCACCGCTTCGGCAGCCGCTCGTAGCTCGTTCATCCGGGGATAATTGCCCAGCCAAGCCGCTTCACCCCGCTCGGCAGTCGCCCACCAGCGTTCACGATCCCGCTGGAGGGCGGCGAGTTGCGCCAACGGCTCCATTGCGAGGCTCCTCCTCAACCGCTGCTCAGCGCCGCAATTGCAATGGCAACACCACTTCGCGGAAACGTCCGCGCCGCAGGCTCGTTCCCTCCTACTGATAGCGGGCGCGGTATCAGCGGTATCATAGGAGAGATTGAACGGCTCGGGTGCCGCTCACCGCCGGATCGGTGAGCGCGATGGGGCAGCACCGGCGGAGGCGCGACTAAAAATGTGGCGTCCAGATAGGCGCGAGGTCGAGCAGAAAGCCCGGGAGTTCCGGGTCGGCCAGCAGGCTCGCCGGGGCGTCCAGGTAGATGGTGGGAGTGTCGGGGCGATAGACCGAGACGCGCCGACTGGGGACATCGAGGAGCCAACCGAGGAGGGCACCATTCGCCAGGTACTCCTCCATTTTCGCCTGCGTCGCCGCCAGGCTGTCCGATGGCGAGCGCAATCCGAGCACGAAATCGGGGCAGAGCGGCAAGAAGCGTTCGCGCTGCTCGGCGGTGAGCGCGCGCAGCCGCTCGGCGCGCACTTAGGCGGCGTCGGGCGAGCGGGTGGCCCCGTTCGGCAGCGTAAAGCCGGTCGAGGAGTCGAACGCCGCCCCGGTCCCATCGCGCATCACCCACACCCAGAGTTGGGCGGTGATCGCCGCATTGCGATAGCCGGTGTCCCCGCCGGTCGGTGCCATGACGAGCACATCCCCTTCCTCGGTACGCTCCAGACGCAGGTCCGGGTTCTGGCGGGCGAGCGCGGTGAACTGTCGCTCGTCCAATTCGAGCGCCGGGCGCAGATGAAGGACGAGTGTCCGGTCGTCGGCACGCGCGCGAGTATCGGCCATCCTGCCCTTCCCCATTTCATCGTCATCGTCATCGTCATCGAACCATGTCGACCGCTAACCATGTCGACCACTTTGGAAGGGATACCACGCTGACGACGAGCCGCGCAAGTTGCCCTTCGCACAGAGCTGAGCGCATCTGTAGCGGTAACGATCCCCTGGGGGAAGGCTCACCGTGCAGTATCACGAGGAACGGGATACGCCCTCATTGACGACCATACCTCGAAGAGCGCGAGCGCGATATCATGCCGCGACGGAGGGGGCGAGCGGTGCGAATCCTGATCACTGGCGGGAACGGCTTCCTGGGGCGGCGTGTGGCGGCGCTGGCGCTGGCGCGTGGGCAGCAAGTGCGCCTGCCCGGGCGGACTTCGGTGCGGTCGGCGAGCTGCTGGCGACGGACGCAGCCGATCGTCCACTACCGCCGCAACGACGTGCTGCGGCTCGATCCCGCCCCTTGTCCCTGGCTCCCCCTTCCAGGTGATCGTCGCCGTGGAGGGGTGGCGCGACGATCTCTGCTCCTTACTGAACCCCGACGATACCCCGCGCCCCTGCTTCCCCGGCACGATCCGCCGCGCGATCCTCTTCGCCGATGCCCCGATCGCCGACTACCGCGCGACCCGGGAGCAACCGGGGCAACTGCACGTCACCCTCGCATTGCCGCCCGATACGCCGTTCGCCCCAGTCACCGCCGCCGTCTGCGCCAGCACCATCTCGACCGTCACCGGCTACGGCTGCCAGCCGCCCGACCTGACGATCACGGAGGGGCTAGCTGCCCGAAGAAGCGGGAACCAGGCGACGGCGCGTGCGACGGCTCGGCTGAGCGGGGCACCGGACGGCGACCCGCGTGCCACCTTGCCCGGCGACGAGGGCGGTAGTATGTTGACCGCATCGTCAAGCATCCCGATCGGGAGAGGGCGCAACGCACCGGCGACACGCGCCGACAGCGCGTACGCCACAGAAGGAGTAGACACCGATGGCCGAACGCCTCGACTGGTACGCGGAGATGCGCGCCAAAAGCCCCGTCGCGCCCGGCGATCAGCCCGGACTCTACGATGTCTTCGGCTACCCCGAGGTCCGCACCGCCCTCTCCGACCACGCCATCTACTCCTCCGCCCGCGCGATGGGCGGCGGGAGTGTGATCGGCGACAGCCTGATCGCCACCGATCCGCCGCGCCACCGCCAACTGCGGAGCATCGTCGATCGCGCGTTCACGCCGCGCGCGGTCCAGGCACTGGGGCCGCGCATCGCGCAGCTCGCCGCCGAATTGTTGGACCAATTCGGCGGTTCCGAACTCGACTTCGTCGAGAAGTTCGCGATCCCCCTCCCGGTGCTGGTGATCGCGGAACTCCTCGGCGTGCCCGCGAGCGACCGCGTCGACTTCAAGCGCTGGTCCGACGCGGTCCTCACCGGCGATCCGAGCGGGATGCGCGAGATGATCGGCTATTTCCAGGGCTTGATCGCCGCGCGCCGCCACGCCGGGACGACCGAGGGCGACCTGCTCGGCGCGCTGCTCGCCGCCGAGCAGGACGGGCAACGCCTGAACGAGCGGGAGCTACTCGGTTTCTGCGTGCTGCTGCTGGTAGCCGGGAACGAGACGACCACGAACCTGATCGGCAACACGGTGCAAGTTCTCTCCGAGCAACCGGACCTGCGCGCGCGGCTCGTCGCGGACCCGACCCTCTGGCCGGGCGCGATCGAGGAGTCGCTGCGCTTCCGCTCGCCGGTGCAGTGCATCTTCCGCGTGACCGTCGCCGACACCCAGCTCGGCGAGCAGGACCTCCCCGCCGGGAGTTATCTGCGCGTCTGGATCGGCTCGGCGAATCGGGATGAGGCGATCTTCCCGGACGCGGCGACTTTCATGCCGACGCGCACGCCGAACCGTCACCTCGCCTTCGGCGTCGGCATCCACTTCTGCCTCGGTGCGCCGCTGGCGCGGTTGGAGGCACAGCTCGCGCTGACCGCCCTCTACCGCCGCTTCCCCGAGCTGCGCGCGATCCCCGGCAGGCCGATCGAGTATCTCCCCAGCATCGTCGTCCACGGCCCGACCACGTTGCCCGTCACCTGGTAAGCGCCCAACGCTTACTACTCCGCTATCCGCGTCGCACCGCTGGCCTGGCGCACGGGTCTCGCGCGTACAGCATACAGGCGATAATGAGGGGCGGCGGGTTATACCCGCCACCCCAGTCGCTATCCCGCGAGTGCGTGGGGCGGGCGGCGGGCGCGAGGATGCTATAAACAAGCGTGCTGAATGAGCAGTAAAGGAGGCTGAAACTTCGATGTCGGCGATGACATGGCCCGACGCGCTAGCGGATCGTCAAGCAAGAGAACGCTGACATTATGGAGTAGGTTCTAATCTCGACTTTAGCCCTTCGGGGCTGCCACATCGTGGCGGTCCCTCTTGATGTATCGCCGTCTATCGCTTGTCGTTACTGGAGTCGTGAGAGTTTTTGCATGTCGGTTTCACAAGCTGATATGCAAAAACCATCGTTAACATTTGCTTTGGCAAGCGACATGTTGCGGGACGCTGTGACCGAAGGGCTAAAGTCGAGCTAATCGAAAGTGCTCGGCGACCAATGACGCTATCTCGTCTATCGACTTCGTGCCATCAACCTCAAACACGGTCAGGCCGATTGCGCGCGCCCGGCTCTTCACATTTGTGGCGAGTCGCAAGTCGAGGTCGATGAGGTTACGATAGGCACGATCTGGATCGCCCGTCTGGTCGGCGGGCGCACCACCGCGCGTCGGTTGTGTCACACGCTTGAAAGCTTCTGTCGGCACTAACCACACCGCTTGTTGCGGGCGTTGCAGGAGGGGGGTGACAGATGCAGGCAAGAGTCCCGGCCCTTCGGCAAGAACAGGCGGCATGTCGGGGAGATCGAGCAGATCATCGATGACCATCTCGAACCGCTCAATCCACGCCGCTTCTGTCGCCCGTACCATCTGCGCTACCGGTCGATGCACCCAGCGCTCATCCATACTCATCGCGGTATGCTCGCACATGAACGGATGTTGTTCCGGGTAACTCCGGGCGATATGCTGATTTTCCTGCTTATCGTAATGGTAATATTGCAAGCCATATCGTTCGACAAGTCGCTTCGCAACTGAGGTTTTCCCGGAACACGGCGTGCCACCGAGCCACAAAACATGCGCCAAACGTTGCCTCTGTTCGAGAATATACCGCACAAGATCCTCCTGTACGTATAATGCGCTGAGGTGAGAATAGCTCTTTACAAAAAGAAAGGCAATCGAAGAATTACCACAAGCAGGAACACTTTTTCAGAAACTGCTGGGAAAGCGGTCGGGGAGATCACGATGCCTATAACACGCCACCAACTTTGGAACCCGGGCATCGGGAACTGTCTCGGTGCATACGCCGAGGAAGCCGCCGCGCTCGCCGACGTTCGTGCCGGGGTGAGCGCGGATGGTATGGAAGCGTGGCTCTCGGTGGGATTGCTCAAGGACGGCATCTTGCCGGGCGAAGCCGAGCGGATCGCGAGTGGCAGCGAACTGATCGGGCGCGCCCTGTCAGTGCCTGATGGGCGCGACACGGAAAAGGGCGAGCAATAACCATCAAACAACTGCTCAGTAGACGGAGTGGCACGCGGATCAGTAATCAAAAAGTCGGTGCTATTCGTCTGTCAGCGGATGCGCCTCCCTCCAGCGTCGCCAAGTATCGCGACCGGATTTCGTGGGCAGGAACGAATAGCTGCGAATCGCTTCCTCGGTTGTCTGCGCCACGTCGACGTCAAACAGCTCACTATGGCCAGTCTGACTCAAACCCGGCGCAAGAGCCCTGATTCAGCCTGCTTCGAGCAGCATCCGCAGCGCGACGATTATCTCCGGTTCGGTGAAGTCTCGGGGCCAATACCGACGCCACGACGGTATGTGGAGCATGATGCTGGACAGATCCTCGATATCATCGTGCAATATGCCGAGGACGATCAGCTGCAAATCGATCCGGTACTGCTGGCTCACTATTGCTCTCCTACTTGCAACCCATACATTGGACGATAGTGACGAGCGACAATCCACGCCGATAGCGTCAGCGCAATAGAATTGAACATTGATAAGCATAATCCGCAATCAACCATATAACTCCCCAAACAACAAGCGGCGGGCCATCGATGAAGATAGCCCGCCGCCTGATTCTTTACCGTCGCAGACCCTACGACTTATAGATGTCGATGATATCCCCGAGCAGCTTCAACGCCTCCCCGCGCGGGCGCTGGAAGGTGTTGCGGCCCATGATCGAGCCGAAGCCGCCGCCATCGCGGATCGCGCGCGCCTCGTCGAGCAGCGCCGCCGTGTCGGTGTTGATCGCGCCGCCGGAGAAGATCACGATCCGCCGCCCGTCGAACGTGCTCTTGACGACGTGCGCCACCCGCTCGGCCTGGGTCGCGCGCGGGATGTCGTACTGCTCGTAGACCTTGCGCGCGGCGGGCTGCTCCAGATGGTCGGTCGGCAGCTTCACCTTGATGATGTGCGCCCCCAGTTGCGCCGCGATCTGCGCGGCGTACGCCACCACGTCTAGCGCCGTCTCCCCTTCCTTGCTGAGGGCGCTGCCACGCGGGTAGGACCAGACGACGACCGCCAGCCCGTGCTCCTTCGCCTCGCGCGTCAGCCGCTGCAACTGCTCGTAGAGAAGGCGGCGCTCCGCCGTGCCGGGGTAGATCGTGTAGCCGATCGCCACGCAGCCGAGGCGCAGGGCATCCGCGACCCCCGCCGTCTGCGCGGCGAGGGGATCGGCCTCGTCCGCGATCACATCGTGGTTGTTCAACTTCAGGATCAGCGGGAGCCGCCCGGCGAACTCCGCCGCCCCGGCCTCCAGCGCGCCGAGCGGCGCGGCGTGGGCGCTCAGTCCGGCGTCGATCGCCAACTGGAAGTGGTAGCGCGGATCGTACCCCGCCGGGTTCGGTGCGAACGAGCGCGCGGGGCCGTGCTCGAAGCCCTGATCGACCGGCAGGATCAGCATCCGCCCGGAGCCACCGAGCCGCCCGTGATAGAGCATCCGGGCCAGATTCGTCAGGACGCCGGGATTCTCGCCGCGATAGTAATCGAGGATCGCGCCGACACGGGCGGACCCGGCCTGCGTGGGCGTGGCGGTGGCAGTAGTGGCCGTCATCGAGGCTGCTCCTTTATGGCTACCGAACGCGGTCCGCAGCGCCCCGCGAGCCGCACGAGGTGGCCGACAGGGTGGGACGCCGTCTGCATGATGGGCGGCGTGACCGCGCGATCGTTACCGCAGAACATATGCCCCGACAACCCGCCCGTGGCGCGGCCCATCACGCCTTGCACGAGCCACACCGCCCGCCGCGCGGATTTGTGAAATATTCCACAAAGTCATTGAATGGCCCCCAGGCCCGTGCTATAGTTTCGAGGCGCGGCCCTCGCCGCGCGCAGCGATGCGAGGAGGGGAACGGGGCGCGTGGTCGATAATTACGTCATTATCTTGATCATGATCCTCACCGTCTTCGGCGCTGGCGTGGTGCTGCTGAGTCTCGGCCTGCTGATTCGCCCCCACCGCCCGAACGCGCGCAAGCTCTCCCCCTATGAGAGTGGCGTGCCGGACATCGAGCCCTTGAAGGGGCGCTACACCCCGCGCTACTACGTCATCGCCATCCTCTTCGTGATCTTCGATATCGAGGCGGTCTTCCTCTATCCTTGGGCGGTCGCGTTCGATCGGCTCGGGGTCTACGGCCTGATCGAGATGATGTCGTTCATCGGCCTGTTGCTCTTCGGCTACGTCTACGCCTGGCGCAAGGGTGGCCTGGAGTGGGTCTGATGCGGTAAGTTCCCTTCGATTTCCGGCGACGTGGTGCGGGGCGGGCGGCGACGTTCCCCGGCCCTCCCGATGATGTGAGGCGCGACGATGCTGGAAAATCGCTTCGAGAAGAATGTGCTGACCACGACCCTCGATGGGGTGGTCAACTGGGCGCGGCGGTCGAGCCTCTGGCCGATGACCTTTGGCCTCGCCTGCTGCGCGATCGAGATGATCGCGGGCGCGCAGCCCCGCTGGGATTTCGCCGAGCGCTTCGGGATGCTCTACCGCGCCTCCCCGCGCCAATCCGACCTGATGATCGTCTCCGGGACGGTCACCTACAAGATGGCCCCGCTGCTCTATCAACTCTACGAGCAGATGCCCGACCCGAAGTGGGTCATCTCGATGGGCGCGTGCTCGAACTTCGGCGGCCCGTTCGATACCTACGCCACCTTGCAGGGGGTGGACCGAATCGTGCCGGTCGATGTCTACGTCTCCGGCTGCCCCCCCACCCCGGAAGGGCTGATCGCGGGGATCTTGGAACTCCAGAACCGCGTGATCAAGTACGAGACGATGGCGAAGAAGCATGGCCCCGCCGCCGCCAAGAACATGCGCTTCAAGGAACGCCAGGAGGCGGCCTTGCAGCAGATCGTCTCGATCCGGCAGTCCGGCCCGGCGGCGCATACGATGCTCGTCAAAGACCCGGAGGGGAAGCGGCTAGTCTCCACGCTGCGCGGCGGCGACGAGACGCCGCGCCTGGGGAGCGGGGAGTGATGCAGGACGGGACACGGCGCGAGCCGTCGATTGTCACGGCGCTGCGGACGCATTTCCCGGAGGCGGTCGAGGAGGTGACGAATTTTCGCGGCCAACTGGCGATCCGCGTCCGGGTCGAGGACATCGCGGCGGTCTGTCTGTATCTGCGCGACGAGCCGGAATGGCGCTTCGCCATGCTGAGCGATCTCTGCGGCGTGGACATGATCCGGCTGCGCGAGTTCCCGCGCTTCGACGTGGTCTACCAGCTCTACTCGATCGAGCACAACCGGCGACTGCGCCTCAAGACGGGCGTGGATGAGTTCGGCTCGGTCGCCTCGGTGACGCCGCTCTGGCCGGGCGCGAACTGGCCGGAGCGCGAGGCATACGACATGTTCGGTATCGTCTTCGATGGTCATCCCGATCTGCGCCGCATCCTCCTGCCGGAAGACTGGCACGAGTTCCCGCTCCGCAAGGACGTGCCGCAGGAGGGCGACCGCCACGAGGCCGACCGCTGGCTGAGCAAGCAGGGGATTCCGATACGACTTACGGAGTAGTGGGCGAGTGGGTGGAGTGATGCCAGTGGGCCAGAACGGGAATCGTTCCCTCTACTCGACCACTGGCCCACTTCGTCCACTCGCCCCACTCGTGCGGAGCACGCCATGAGCAACACCATGATCCCCTCGCGCGGCACGGAGATCGAGATCGCGGAGGAGCAACAACTCGATGATGTCCACCGGCTGATCACCCTCAACATGGGGCCGCAACACCCGAGCACGCACGGCGTCTTCCGGGTGGTGTTGGACCTGGAGGGGGAGATCATCACGGCGGCGCGTCCGGTGATCGGCTACCTCCACCGGGGCGTCGAGAAGTTGATGGAGAACCATCGCTACCCGCAGATCATCCCCTGGACCGATCGCACCGATTACGTGGCCGCGCCGAACAACAACCTGGCCCTGGTCCTGGCGATCGAGAAGCTCTGCGGCATCGAGGCCCCGGAGCGCGCGGAGTATTTCCGCGTGATCCTCGCGGAGCTGAGCCGGATCGCGTCGCACCTGATCTGGCTCGGCACGCACTGCCTCGACATCGGTGCCCTCTCGATGGTCCTCTACACCTTCCGCGAGCGGGAGATGATCCTCGATCTCTTCGATGAGTTCTGCGGCGCGCGGCTGACGACGAACATCATGGAAATCGGCGGCTTCACGCGCGACATCCCGGATGGCTGGCTCGACAAGTGCCGCGACTTCCTGCGCGTCTTCCCGGCGAAGCAGCAGGAGTACGTCGACCTCCTCTCCGCGAACCCGATCTGGCTCAATCGCACCAAGGGCGTGGGGATCATCTCGCCGGAGGACGCGATCGCCTACTCGCTCAGCGGCGGCATGCTCCGCGGCTCGGGCGTCGCCTACGATGTCCGCAAGGCCCGCCCCTACCTCGTCTACGACCGCCTCGACTGGGAGGTGCCGATCGGCGAGAACGGCGATACCTACGACCGCTACCTCGTCCGCATGGAGGAGATGCGCCAGTCGCTCGCGATGATCGAGCAGTGCCTCGACCAGATGCCGACCGACGGGCCGTTCCTGGCGCGCGAGTCGAACTACGTGATGCCGCCGCACCTCGCCTCGCAGTACAACGCGGAGGATATGCAGCGGCATTTCGTCTGGACCATCAAGGGGCCGCGCCCGCCGAAGGGGGAAGTCTATGTCCCGACCGAGGGGCCGAAGGGGGAGATCGGCTTCTACATCATCAGCGACGGCTCGGCGGTCCCCTACCGCGTCCATTACCGCGCGCCGAGCTTCATGAACCTGCAAATCCTGCCGAAGCTCGCGCAGGGCGCGATGCTCGCGGACGTCGTCGCGCTGATGGGGACGATAGATATCATCCTGGGGGATGTGGACCGGTGAAAGACGGCAGTCGGCAGTCGGCAGAGTCTTGCTGATACGCTGCGTTTACCCATAAGCGCAGATGTCGGGACAAATTTCTGCCGACTGCCGACTGCCGACTAAGGAATACAGATGCCGACGAAAGCGCCGAACAAGACAATCACCTGCACGGTGAACGGCACGCAGGTCCAGGTGCCGGAAGGGACGCTGGCGATCGAGGCCGCGCGGCTGCACGGCTTCGATATCCCCAACTTCTGCTACGAGCCGAGCCTGCGCCCGTGGGGCTCCTGCCGCATGTGCATGGTGGAGGTGCTGGGCAAGCGCCCGTACCTGACGGAGGGGTGCTCCCTGCCGCTGCGCGACGGGATGGAGATCGCGACGCACTCCCCGGCCAGCATCCAGGCCCGCCAGGACATGATGCGCTTCTTCCTGGTCGACCACGCGCTCGATTGCCCGGTCTGCGACAAGTCCGGCGAGTGCAAGATGCAGGACTACACCTACGAGTACAACGTCTACAACAACCCATTCCGCCGCCCGAAGCGCGCGGAGGAGATGCGGACCTATTCGCCGCTGATCGCGTACAAGCTCGATCGCTGCGTCGTCTGCGCCCAATGCACGCGCGTCTGCGACGAACTGGTCGGCGCGACGGCGATCACGATGGCCGAGCGGGGCTACAACGCGGAGGTTGTCCCCGCGTTCGGCAATGCGCTGGCCGATACCCACTGCACCCATTGTGGCAACTGCGTGGCGGTCTGCCCGGTCGGCGCGCTGCTCGACCGCAGCTACACCGATCACGAGTGGAAGATGGACCACACGGTCACCACCTGCCACTACTGCGCGGTCGGCTGCACGATCGACGCGCGCACCATCGGCGGGCAGTTGAAGCGGATGGACGGCGTGCTGTACGAGGGGGTCAACAACGGCTATCTCTGCATCAAGGGGCGCTGGGGCTACGACTACGCCCAATCCCCCGACCGCCTCAAGCAGCCGCTGATCCGCCGCGAGGACCGCTTCGAGCCGGTCAGCTGGGATGTGGCGCTCGATTACATCGCGGAGCGCCTCGGCAACTACCGCGACGGCTCCTTTTACGGCGTCGGCTCGACGAAGGGGACGAACGAGGAAGCCTATCTCTTCGGCCTCTTCACCCGCGCGATCATGGGGACGAACAATCTCGACAGCAAGGCACGCTACAGCCAGGCTCCCTGGCAGCGCGCGCTGGCGCAGTCATTCGGCACCCCCGCCACCACCAACGAGATCGCCGAGATCCGGCAGTTGAAGTGCCTGATGGTGATCGGGGCGAATCCGCCGGAGACGCACGCGATCACCTCCTACTGGATGAATCTGGCGGTGCGGACGCACGGCGACCCCGCCGGGCTGATCGTGATCGACCCGCAGTGGAATCTCCTCTGCAACGTGGCGAACATCTGGCTCCGCCCGAAGCCGGGGACCGACGCGGCGATCCTCAACAGCATGGCGCAGGTCATCCTCGAAGAGGGTCTGGCGAACCGGGCCTTCATCGAGGCGCGCACGGAGGGCTTCGCGGCCTGGGAAGCGACCCTCGCGGAGTTCACCCCGGAGCGGGTCGCCGGGATCGCGGGCGTCACCGCCGACGAGATCCGCGCCGCCGCCCGGATGTACGCCACCGGCCACGGCCACACGGAGGGGGATGGCTACGGCCCCTCCGCCGCCTTCTTCGGCAACGGCCTGACGCAGCATACCGGGGGGGTGGACAATGTGTTGGCGCTGAACAACCTCGCGCTCGTCACCGGCAACGTCGGGCGGGAGTTCGCGGGCGTCAACACCTTCGTCGGCGACAACAACACGCAGGGTGCGGCGGACATGGGCCTCGCGCCCGACACCCTCCCCGGTGGCGCGGCGCTGGACGATGCGGCGATCGCGGCCCTCTGGACGGGGCGCTGGAACGCGGGCGTCGCGGCCCCCCCGCTGCCGACGATGCCCGGCCACACGCTGACCGAGTTGCCCGATGCGGTCGAGGCGGGGCGGGTGCGCGCGCTCTGGATTCAGGGCGAGGATCTGCTGGATGCCGCGCCGAATCAGGAGCGAATGGCGGCGGCGCTCGATGGGCTGGACTTCCTGGTGGTGCAGGACATCTTCCTGACGCCGGCCGCGCAGCTCGCGGACGTGGTGCTGCCGAGCGTCAGCGGCTACGAGAAGGATGGCACCTACACCAATCTGGAGCGGCGCGTGCAGCGGGTCCGCCAGGCGATCCCGCCGCTCGCGGGGAGCAAGCCGGACTGGCAGGTCTTCATTGAGTTGGCGGCGCGCTTCGGCTACGATCTCCCCTACCGCCATCCGAGCCAGATCATGGACGAGATCGCGGCGGTCGTGCCCGGCTACGCGGGGATCAGCTACTGCCGGATCGAGCGGGCGGGGCTGCACTGGCCGGTGCCGAGCGCCGCGCATCCCGGCACCCCGACCCTGCACCTGGACCGGTTCGCCACGCCGAGCGGGCGGGCGCACTTCCTCCCGGCACGCTACGTGCAGCCGAGTGCGCCAACCGACGAGCTTTTCCCGGTCGTGTTGCAGATCGCGACCTCGCTCAACCACTGGGACACCGGGGAGCGGACCCGCCGCGCGAGCGGGCCGCTGAAGCTAGAGCCGGAACCGGCGCTGGCGCTGAGCACGAGCGATGCGGCGCGCGCGGCGGTGCGCGACGGCGATCTGGTCGAGGTCGCCTCGCGGCGCGGCTCATTCGCGCTGCGGGCGCGGGTCGCCAACGCGCTCCCGGCGGGGATCGCGCGGCTCGACGGGAGTTGGCCGACCGAGGTGCCGTTCGGGCGGATCGTCAGCACCGCGACCGAGGCGGCGACCGGCACGCCGGAGTTCAAGTACACCGCCGTGCGCGTGACCCGCGTCCCGGAGGGGCCGCTGACGGACGAGCTGGCGGCGGACAAGTAGCGCGCAGGCTCCATCCGGGGGCCGATCGTAACGGAGCGAACGTGTCCCCCGCGTGGGCCGACCGTGACATGACGAGTGACTCCGAGTGGGTCGACCGGATCGATAGGGAGAGGCGATGATCCCGCCGACGACGCAAAACCTGGGCCTGACCGCGATCTTCATGGCCGTCATCCTGATCGTCCTGCTCTCGGCGATGGCGATGCTGACCTGGATCGAGCGGAAAGTCCTGGCGAAGATGCAGAATCGCTACGGGCCGATGCGGACCGGCCCGCACGGCCTGTTGCAGCCGCTCGCCGATGGCTTAAAACTGCTCGCCAAGGAGGACATCGTCCCGGCGAACGCGGATCGCTACCTCTTCCTCTTCGCGCCGCTGATCACCTTCGCGATCCCGTTCATCTCGTTCGCGGTGATCCCGTTCGGGCTGGAGACGCTGCCCCTGCCGTTCACCAACACACGCCTGAGCCTCTTCGTCGCGGACGTGAATATCGGCGTGCTCTTCGTCGTCGCGATGAGCGGCCTGGGGGTCTACGGCCTCTTCCTCGGCGGCTACGCCTCGGGGAATCGCTACTCGCTCCTCGGCGGGCTGCGCTCCACGGCACAGGTGATCTCCTACGAGGTTATCCTGGGGCTCGCGCTGGTCGGGCCGTTCCTGCTGACCGGCACCCTCTCGCTGCGCGGCATCACGGCGTGGCAGCAGCAGAACACTTGGCTCGTCCTGGTGCAGGCACCCTCGTTCATCCTCTACCTGATCGCCGGGGTGGCGGAGACGAATCGCGCGCCATTCGACCTCCCGGAGGCGGAGAGCGAGTTGGTCGGCGGCTACTACACCGAATATTCCGGCTTCCGCTTCTCGCTCTACTTCCTCGGCGAGTACGTGGCGATGCTGGTGGTCTCGGCGGTCGCGGCGACGGTCTTCCTCGGCGGTCCGGCCGGGCCGTTCCTGCCGGGTCCGATCTGGATGGCGCTGAAGATCGCGGCGTTCATCTTCCTGTACATCTGGCTCCGCGCCACGCTGCCGCGCTTCCGCTACGATCAACTGATGGGCCTCGCCTGGAAGCTGCTCCTGCCGCTCGCCCTGTTGAACATCATCGTGACGGCGATCGGGCGGCTCTGGCAGTTGGGGTTGTTGCGGTTCTGAGCGAGGGGAATAGTAGCCAGTAGTCAGTGGTTACTGGCGTCGGGAGCATGGTGGGTGAGTAAACTGCTGTATATCCACTGACACTGACCACCGACACTGATCACTGACTACTGGAGACACCTATGCTACCCCAAATCAAAGGCTTCTTCGTCACCTTCCGGCAGATGTTCCAGAAGCCGGAGACGATCCTCTACCCGGATGAGCGCAAGCCGGTCACGGACCGCTTCCGGGGGATACCGGCGCTCCGCTCCGACCCGGACACCGGGCGGGTGCTCTGCGTGGCCTGTGGCCTCTGCGAGCAGATCTGCCCAACCGGGGCGATCGTGATCAATGTGGTGCCGACAGAGCGCGACGAGGAGCGCAATCTCGTTGAATACACGCTAAAGTTAGGGCGCTGCATGTTCTGCGGCCTCTGCGCCCGCGTCTGCCCGGTCGATGCGGTGACGATGAGCAAGCACTACGAGCTGGCGACGCAATCGCGCGACCAGTTCTTCCGCCAGAAGGGCGAACTCTCGATCCTGGGCCAGGACGAGTCGGCCTACTATCAGCAGTGAGGAAAGAGTGGGCGTAGTGGGTGAGTGGGCGAGTGGGCGAGTAGAGGATGAGCGGGGAAGCGCGCGTACGCGATCGTCCTTCGTTCTTCCCCTCTGGCCCACTCGCCCACTACGCCCACTACGCCCACTCACCCGGAGGGTTCCGTGACCGGCTCTGCGATCATCTTCTACTTCCTGGCAACGGTCTCCGTGCTGATGGCGCTGGGGGTCGTCTTTGCGCGCAACCCGATCCACTCGGCCCTTTTTCTGGTGATCTCGTTCCTGAACATCGCCGGTATCTTCGTGCTGCTCGGCGCGGAGTTCTTGGCGGCGGTGCAGGTGATCGTCTACACCGGCGCGATTTTGGTCCTCTTCCTCTTCGTGATCATGCTGGTGCGCCCTGAAGACCTCACCGAACTGGGGCAGGGCGGGCGCATCCAGACGGTCCTCGCGTGGCTCCTCGGGGCCGGATTGCTGGCGGAGATCGCCACGGTGATCGTCACCGGGATCGTGCAGGGGCAGCGCGGACAGATCGACGCCCAGGCGGTCGCGCAGGTGGGCGGGAACACGCAGGCGCTGGGACGCTTCCTCTACTCCGAATACCTGCTCCCCTTCGAGGCCGCCTCGCTCGTGCTGCTCGTCGCGACGATCTCTGCGATCGTCCTCGGCCTGCCGGGGCGGGTCACCAACGCCATCGGTCGGCGCAACACCGGGACGATCTCGCTCGGACACTCGGCGGGGGGCGATCGCGCCCAACTCGCCGATGAGGCGGGTGTGCCCGCCGTGGATGCGCCCGACCTCGACGAGCCGGGGACGCTCGATGTGAACGAGGAACCGGCGCTGACCGGTGGCACGAGGCACACAACCCGACCGGGCGTGAAGACGGTCGCGCGCGATTAGGGAGTTGTGGGTCGTGGGTCGTGGGTCGTGAGAAGAGTAGCGACGAGGACTGAGTGCTGCGTTTCGCGATCGGCTGTAGGGTTCGATCCTCCCCCGCTCCTGAAATCGGCGGGTGCCCGCTGGGCGGCGGGGTGGCGAACGCAGCGAGCCGGGGGTGCGGGCCGTCCCCGCAGGCGGCGGGGGTGCGGGCGGGAGTCCCACAAGCGATGACGAAACGGACCACTCAGTCGGATAGCGAGGAGCGAGGCGATGGGGAATGGGCTGACGTTACAACACTTCCTGCTGCTGAGCGCGATCCTCTTCGTGATCGGGATGCTCGGCGTGCTGACGCGCAAGAACGTGCTGATCATCTTCATGTCGATCGAACTGATGCTCAACGCGGTCAACATCAGCATGATCGCCTTCGGCACGTCGCTGAACTCGATGGCCGGACAGGTTTTCGCGATCTTTGTGATCACCCTCGCCGCCGCCGAATCGGCGATCGGCCTCGGGCTGATCCTGGTGCTCAGCCGCACGCGCGACACGGTGGACGTGACCTCGGTGAACCTGCTCAGGGAGTAATACATGACGAATGACGAATCCCCCGGAGGCATTGCGCCCTTCATGGGTGGGAGCCACCGACGGATGACGAATAGGGAACGGGGCCGTTCGCGTCTTTATTCGTCACTCGTCACTCGTCATTCGTCATTGGGGGTGTTGTGGAGAGCGCGCTGTTCCTGATCCCGGTCCTGCCACTGCTGGCCTTCGTCTGCGACCTGCTGCTCGGGCGGTGGATCGCGGGGAAGTGGGCGCACATCCCGGCGTGGCTCGCCCTGGGCATCTCGCTCGGTCTCAGCGTGGCGGCGGCGTTCCGCGTGGGGAGCGGCGGCCCGATCGCGCAGACCCTCTGGCGCTGGATGCCCGGTGCCTATCTCGGCGGCTTCGATGCGCCCTTCACGGTCTACATCGATCAGTTGACCGCGATCATGCTCTGCATCATCACCGGGATTGGCCTGCTGATCCACATCTACTCCGCCGGATACATGGGGCACGACGCGGGCTACTACCGCTTCTTCGCCTACCTCTCCCTCTTCGTCTTCGCGATGCTCGTGCTGGTGCTGGCCGATAACTATCTGGTGATGTTCCTCGGCTGGGAGGGTGTGGGACTCTGCTCCTATCTGCTGGTCGGCTACTGGTTCGACCGACAGGCGGCGGGGGACGCGGCACGCAAGGCGTTCATCGTCAACCGCGTCGGCGACTTCGGCTTCCTGATCGGGATGTTTCTGGCCTTCACCACCTTCGGCACCCTCTCCTTCTTCGGCGGCGCGGGCATCTTCGCCAACGTCGCCGCGCAGCACCAGCACGTCGTCACGGCCATCGCCCTCCTCCTCTTCGTCGGGGCGATCGGCAAGAGCGCGCAATTCCCCCTCTACGTCTGGCTGCCGGACGCGATGGAAGGCCCGGCGCCGGTCTCCGCGCTGATCCACGCCGCCACGATGGTGACGGCGGGCGTCTACGTGCTGGTCCGCTCCTGGCCGCTCTACAGCGCCGCGCCGGGCGCGTTGCAGACGATCCTCTGGATCGGGTTGCTGACCTGCTTCATCGCCGCGACGATCGCGCTGGTGCAGACCGACATCAAGCGGGTGCTGGCCTACTCCACCGTCAGCCAGCTCGGCTACATGGTCTTCGCGGTCGGGGCGGGCGCATACGTCCCCGCGATCTTCCATCTGCTGACGCACGCCTTCTTCAAGGCGCTCCTCTTCCTCGCCGCAGGGTCGGTGATTCATGGCATGGAGGCGGTCTACGGCCACGACCCGCTCAAGACGCAGGACCTGCGCGCGATGGGCGGACTGCGGCGCTCCATGCCGACCACCTACTGGACCTTCCTGATCGGCGGGTTAGCGCTGGCGGGCGTGCCGCTGACGGCGGGCTTCTTCTCCAAGGACGAGATTTTGGTCGGGGCGTGGCACGCCGGGTATCCGGTCGTGGCGATCGTCGGCTGGTTCGTCGCCTTCCTGACCGCCTTCTACACCTTCCGCATGATCTTCCTGACCTTCCACGGCGAGCCTCGCTTTGAAGGCTCGCCGCCCGAATCCCCGCGCGTGATGACCCTGCCGCTGATCGCCCTGGCTATCCCCTCGGCCCTGATCGGTCTGGCCGTCGGCCTGCCGCCGGATGAGGGGGCGATCCATCGCTGGTTGGGGCCGATCTTCACCCTGCCCGGCGTCGCCGCGCTCCCGCACGAACTCCCTGCGGCGGCGCTGTCCTGGGGCGGTTTCCTGGCGTCCACGGTCCTCTCGGTCGGCGGCATCGCGCTCGCGTACACGATGTATCTCTCCGGCGCGATCAACCCCGCGACGATCGGCGCGCGCTTCACGCCGGTCTACCGCTTCCTCGTCCACAAGTGGTACGTGGACGAGCTGTACAACGCCACGATCGTCCGCCCGCTCGCGGCCTTCTCGCGCTTCCTGTGGCGCTGGGTCGATGTCGGGTTCATCGATGGGATCGTCAACGGCATCGGCTGGCTGGTCGGCGCGCTCGCCCAACGCCTGCGCCGCGTGCAGACCGGCGTCGTCTCGAATTACGCCCTGGCGATCGTCCTCGGCACGGTGCTCATCGTCGGCGTCTACCTGATCTTCGGGCCGCTGTTTCTGGGGCGGTAAGTCGGTAGTCCGTGGTCCGTGGTCCGTAGAGGACGAAAAAAGCCATGAGGCGTACAACAGCGCCGCACCACTACTACCGACTACGGACCACCGGCTACGGACTTCACCAAGGAGCAACACGCGCGTGGATGGCTTCCCGATCCTCTCGACTATCGCCTATCTCCCGATCGTCGGGGTGCTGGCGATCCTCGTGTCCCCGCGCATGGGCGACCGCGCGGTGC
>JAABUJ010003048.1_pt1 | contig 19438 bp, 13 predicted proteins | sample 5559131 | NCBI WGS metagenome assembly JAABUJ01 (sample SAMN10711875, study PRJNA513366) | rock metagenome | isolation source: Antarctica rocks | place: Antarctica: Victoria Land, Mt New Zealand nord | collected 2016-01-07 | reverse complement strand
AGAGACACTGTTGATTGTAGACTGCAATGATAAATATTAAATATTCTTTTAGACAGAAGATTCATTAAACATTTATGAAAGAAGTCAATCATTATGAAGATCACAGCTTTAGATCAGACATTCATGAATTAAGAATAAATAAAAGTCTTTATAAGTTACATTGAGAAAATCACAAAGCAGTATCAGCTTTGAGCTTTAGATCTTAAGTATATCATTAAGAATTATGTTGTAAAGTTTGCTGAAAGCAAGAAGAGAGACACTGTTGATTGTAGACTGCAATGATAAATATTAAATATTCTTTTAGACAGAAGATTCATTAAACATTTATGAAAGAAGTCAATCATTATGAAGATCACAGCTTTAGATCAGACATTCATGACTTAAAACAGTAAGATGCAGCCTGACTTAATTATAGTTAAGGTCAATAAGTTTTAAGATAAATAATATGAAGTTAAGTTGACTGCAGTCAATCTAGATAAGTCATTAAATAAGAAGATTAACATTGATTAAGTCAAGATAATGACACTTAAAGAAGTCAGAATCTTTCTGTGCATTAAGATTCTGAAATGAAAGAGAAATGACAATGATGATAATTAAGATGTAGATGAGCTCTTAATTAAAATATTAAAAGTCATATTGACACTTATAACATTCTTTACAGATAAAGAAGACTCTATAATTAAATCTAATATTTTAATGCTTATCATCTATGCTAAAGCAGTGAGAGATTCAATCTGAGAAGAAATGTGAAAGAATGTTATTTATATAAAGTTGACAGTCTTGATAATAAATGAAACATGAAAAGAGACTATGTCATTAAGAAGAGTTAACATTGTAATCAGTAAATGAATTTTTAAACTTAAGCTGAACATTAACAAATTCTTAAATAAGCTTAAGACAAGACTTGTGACAAGAGACTTTTTATAAATATATAATGTTGATTATAAAAACATCTTTATTCTTACTATTAAGTTTAACATTCTGCAAATCTTTCTGACTATCATCACACTCAAGAATCTAGAATGTCATTAAGTGAATGTCAATAATATCTTTACAGAATTCTTTCTAAAGAAAACAATCTATATAGCACTTTCTTTTAAAATCAATATTGCATCTAATTATATTCTGCACATACTGCACAGTCTTTATGATCTTAAGTAAGTCACACAGAACTGACATAAATAATGTGTCATCAAACTGCTTAAGTTAAGTTTTCATTAAAGCAAGACTGATCTCTGTCTTCTTCTTTACAGCATTAAAAGAATCATATTACTTCTTTATGTAAACAATATTGTTATAACTTCAGTAAATCTATTATACATTCTCTGATTCAAGCAAGCTCTTGTGAGCATGTTCAAAGTTAAGAATTTAAAAAAGACACAGAAAATTCTTGACATTTAAGTCATATATAATTATAAAATGAGAACTCTGCATCTAAATCAGACTCACTACATAAATAAGATATTAAAGAATCTTCATATGCAATCTGATAAGCACAGAGTCATCAGCATTTTATTTAATAAACATGACAATCTTTGCTTTGCTGACTCAACTGATTAAAGAATAGATTAAAGACAGTATTAATAGACAATTAAAAGTTTAATATATACAGTAATTCATACTTAGTTAAACATCATCTTCACATTAAATTAATTAAGTCAATATCTCAGCAATTCTGCAGAGCATCATGAATATGCACTTAAGAAATTATTATGATACATAAGATTAATCATTAATCTTAACATCATATACAGTTTTAGTGAGAGTCAAGCAATGCTTAAATACTCTGACTTTAATTATGCTTTGAACAAACAGAATTAAAAATCAATTCTAAAGCACATCTATATGCTTGAAGATGAATCAGTGTTGTGAATAAGTTAAAAATAGAAGTTCATCATTATCTTAATTACTGAGATCAAATACATAATCATGTCAATGTGTATGAAGATTGAGATCTGACTTAAACAGATATTAAAAGACATAAACATAAGCAAATATCTTGAAGTCAACTTACACTGCATGAGCATTCAAAAGAATGAAGCTCATTAAGTATCTTTACTTATTCAGCTCAAAGAAGACAATCAAGCTGTCTTGATCTTGATTAAGAATGCATATATATATGAGTAATTAAAGTACATTGATGTCTTCTATCACAACATTCACAATCTATATAAGTGCAATCAGATTCAGATAGACTTTGTATTTAATTAAAAGATAATTATTAATGAGCTTATTAAGTCTCTATTTAAACAGATCTTTAAGCAGTTCATTGAATTCATAAAACTCACTGTTGATGATTAGTTAAATTCTTAAATGATTTGTTAAACTTTTAGCAATGTGTTTAGTCATCTGATGTTTGCTGTCAGTGAGAGTCAATAGATGCAGTCTTACTGAGTAAGAGTGTTGAGAAATGATGTTTTAACTGCTTCTATAAAGTGAGATAGAATTAATGTCAGAAACTGAGTAAAAATTCTATTTACATTGACTGCAGTCAACATTCTTTCTACTTCTTCTGTAACTCTCTCAATCAAGATGTGCTCATAGGCAACACAGTTTAGAGATTTCACTAGATGGCATAGTATAGCATAAGTATCTACTTTCTTTCAAAAAGAATCAACATTGTTATATATGAACTCTATGATTAATGCTTTCAGAGACAAAAGCTTTTATAAGTATTTAATTAAAATTTTAAACATTAATATTGATACATAATTCTGTAATTATTCTGTGTGATTTCTCAAAACTTAAACAAAGCAAGATTGAGCTGAAGCAGCTGATGAAGAACAATGATAACAAAATTTATTAAAGTTATAATATTATTTTTAATATTATTTGCATCATCAATAAACTTATCATCAAAGCTGTCACACTTCAGAGACATAATGAGTATGATTTTATCTGTTTAAAATAATTAATAAATTATATTATACATATTGCAACTCATAAGAATTCACAAGTCAAATCTGCTTTTCTATAATTAAAAATATATTTTTCATTTATTAAAGACTTTTACTGTCTGTATTAAAGCAGCTGTGAATGCTTTGAACTTAACTATAATAAATATGTATTATTAATAAAGTTAAAGTAACTTCTTATATTAGCAGAGATATTTAAAAAGAAACATTTACTTTTTATATTTATAGATAATCTCTTCAAAAACTTAATCTTCTATTTTACATACTTAAATTCTCTTACACTGAATGATGCAGCACTGCTATAAGTTTAGTTAACTTAAATTGTAGCTCTCTCAGTCAGCACAGAGATTGTATATTAACTTATTGAGAGTTAAATGATACATATTATAATTAATTAATATGAGATAAAGACTGTTGTTTAAGAATTTAAGAAAGAAATTGCTGAATGAAGAACAAAATTAAGAATGATTATACTGAACTGAATTGAAGAATGTTAAAGTAATAATGTTAAACTTAATGAGATGATGTTTTTATGTTCATAAATCTTTAAAGATACTCAAACTTAAGAAATAGAAACTCAGAGTCTTGATTAATTAAGTTATATAATAAATATCTTGCAGTAATATTACAGAATGATTTAAAAAGTTAATTTTTCTTTATTTATTTTTACATTTCTTTTCTTATCTCTTTTCTCATTTCTCATCTCATTTCTCACCTCATTTCTTATCTCTTCCCATACTCACACTGATGAATAAGAAGACAGTTATATGAGTAAATATCTTTTTTAATTATAAAATTACTTTACATACAGTATCTACTTAAGTGCAATGACTCTTATCTATTCATTATAAATATATATTGTTGTTTATGCACTCTGTCATAATCTTTGAAATGAAATCTTAATGTTAAGATACAACTAACTCTTAACTCTTTAGTAATAAATATTCTTACAATGCTATACACTGTTCATTAAGCTTTCTGAACAAAAGCTTTAGAATATTTATGAAAGCAATATCTTTATTGTGCATATTAAATTTATGATATAACTTGTTAAAATTACTGTAGCATTATAGATGAAGATGACAAATCTGTAATGCATTAATGAGTATAATGTTAAAATTAACTTCTAAAGAGCAAGATCATTTTACATGTCTTGTCTTAAGTATATTTAATTTACAAATAATTAATTGCACAGTCATAGTCAACAATACTCTTAAGATTGTTTAGACTATAATTAAAGATCTTGTTAACTTGTTAATCTGCTTTATAAATAATAAATTATACATCAACAACATTTTAAAGCTAATCTGATATGCTAACTAAGATAGAGAGTTTAACATAGCTTTATTTCTTACTTCTTATATTTGTGAATTACAACAGACAAAATACAAGTTAAAAGGTGCAGACAGAGCTGTAATTATAGTTAAATATCTATTTATAATGTTTTTTGTGTCTTTATCATTTATCTGTTGAATATAGAGCACTTTGCATATCTATTATGTGACATAAATCTTAAGTAAGCATTATATAGTCAGCTTTTATTATAATTAAAATAATTAAGTTACTTCATTTCTTCATTTTCACAATCTTCATCTCTATTCTCATCTTCACCATCAATGCTCAGTAACTTATTAAGATATATTGCTTTCAATGATTTTTATTTTTTAATGAATTCTTTATTAATGTCTTTATCATTATTATCTTTATTTATATCTTTCTCATAAATTCTCATTAAATTATTAAGATACTCTCTTTTCAACAATCTTTCTTTAAGAATAAACTTATCATCATTGTTAGAGTCATGAGTTTGTAAAAAGCTGAAATCTAGCTATGATGAGAATACTTCTCTATATATACATAAGTCTCATGGCCAGGCAAGCAGCAGGTTAAGCAACAGCATCATATAAGGTATTTATCTAAATGCCTGAATGAGTAGAAGCAATAGGCTTATGAGAAAGGCAGTGAGCACAAAGTGAGATGAAGACAATCAAGACTCTTAAAGCAAATAGCCTCATGACAATCTGTCTATTGCAAAGAAACAAGACAGCAACCTTACTGTCAATCTATTGTCTTCTGTCTGAATGTCTTTCTCTTTGCTGATATGTCTGTAGTCTTCATCATACTGATATGAGGCAGAAAAGCCTTGTCATACTTCTTTACTAGATCTGTTGCATTTTCTAGGTTTTTCAGTGAAAGCCATGTATTGTATTAAGACCCATATCTCTTTCAGTGTGCAAGATATTGTGTAATAGACTGACTTCATTCTTGTCTGATGATTCATTAATTAAGTAATCTTTTCAGCTTAAAGAACTTTCAGTTTTCAGTATTCTCTTCTACAAAGATGGTAGGTGGTTCTTCAGGGCATGAACAGTTGAAAAGATTGTTCTTGAGTGAAGAACATGGCTCAAGTTGAGCCACAGTGAAAACTGAGTGAATGTGTCAGTGAGATGAAATATTGAGTTTATAAGTTAATTAGTCTATTCAGTTAATGATGCAGAAGAATTCAACATACTGTTGTTCTAACTTCTTATTAGTTATAGCTGAAATGAAGTATTTATGATGTAGTCATAATAATGCATAGTTGCTGACTTGCATGACTAAAGGCTGATGTTTTCAATTGTAGTGATATTTAACATTCATTTTGACAAAATCTACCACATCAACAACTTCAATTCAGAAGGCTGACAGAGACAGAATGCTTTCAGCAGCAATGTTAAGAATGAAGATGATGTTTAAGCTAAATTTATAAACTGTCTTGTTAGACATCTTGCTGATGAAGTTGCTCTTAATGTTATTAAGGTTAGACTGAATAAAGAATAAGCTTTTAGATCATTCTGTTGCTTTTGTTATGGTGTTGAGATAAAAATGTAAGACAATTTTGATTATTTGATTTGTTTGTTTACTCTGATTATCTGCTTGAGAATGATATGCAGTTGTGTAGAATAGACTTACATCTAGTTTTCTGAACAAGGCTTTTCATAGTTCAGAGAGAAACTTTAGATTATGATTTAAAACAATAGTCTTAGATAGGCTTCAATCAGTAAAATATAGATGAATTAAAAGGCTGTGAGCTCACTGTTTCACAGTATATGTTGATTGTTCTGAAATCAAAGTGATTTGTTTACTGAATTTGTCTGTGACTGAAAGAAGACAATCAAATTCTTCAGGTTCAGATGAGAGTAAGATCAGAATGAAATCTATGATCAGCATATAAAACAGAATTGAAGATGATTGTATTGACTGCAGACTATTATATGACTTGTAATGACATGTCTGAAAGACTAGGCATTCAGAGCAGTGAAGCAGATAGTCTTTAAGATGTTTGATGACTTGTCTGATATAAAAGACTGACTGAAGTCTGTTTAGACAGTGTTGAAAGCCTGAGTGATCATTCTGAGTGTATATTATGTGAAAGATGTCCTTATGAAGTGAATGTGAAATGACTAGTTGTTAAGGTTCAAAGATGTAATTTAACATAAAGAGACTTCAGTGTCATATAACACTGTTGCTGCCTCACTTAAACAGAAGATTGACAATGTTCTTACTGTCATTATTTTTATTCTTATTGAGAACATTAATTGTATAGCGCCATGCTGAATCTTCATCATAGTCTTGAATAAGGCATTTTCAAAATTCATTTAACATTTTAATGTATGTCTTAATGAATAGAGTGTTCATCATAAATAAAGTGTCTAGTTCATTCTCTTTCATATCAGTCTCAGACAGCATTGTTAAGACTAATTGTGACAAGGTGTCTGGCACAATATGCTGTTTTTCAGGCTTATGATATACATTTAGATTGAAGTGCTGAAGATATTCACTTACACACATGAGGCAGAGATTTTGCTTTTTGATCAACATCATTAATAGAGAGATCTGTTTCACTGTTTTTACATTTGCTTCATGATCTGTATAAATAATAGTGAGTAGATTTAACAATTCAATAAGATGTCTGACTTTTCACATTACTCAAATCATGCTGACAAGCTTGAGCTCAATAAGTCAATAATGTGTTTCAGCTGATTTGAGGAGCCTGCTCAGAAACATAATGAGTTGTATAAACAATTTTGATGAAAAGATCTTTGCTATTGATGAGTTGCCTTTCTTTATATTGATATGAACTTCTTTCTTGATGTGATATATCATAACATCAAAGTCAAAGGATTTGAACATGTTCAGATTGATATAGAGGTGTTTGACTGAATTGAAATGAATGAGATAAGAGAATTTGAATAGAAGTGATTGAAGTGTCTTAAAGCTGATAATCTCAGCTGAATTTGACTTCATTAGACTGATTCTCAAGGCATAAGACTTACATGAATTTTCAGCCTTAGACACAGACTTCAACAAGATTGTCTTTCTCTTCTGAAGAGACTTGATGATCACAGTGTAATGTGATACAAACTAATGAAGTCATTTCATCAGTTCTAGATAGATTTCTAGCTCCTTAAGTGTGCATAAGAACATCAAACAGACAATTGTCTTGAGCTTTTCTTCATCTGTAGTCAGTCTCAGTGAGCTGATTCTTTGCCTCAATAACTGAACAGTGAGATATTTTAAAAAGACTTTACTGAGCTTAATGAATATGTTTCTTTTGACAAACAGACTGAATATGACACTCAGGTGATGAAGATGTTTCTTTAAGATTTTGAAGTAAATGATGATGTCATTCACATAGATGCAGACAAATGTTCAAAATAACTGAAGTAAATGATCAATCTATCTTTAAACATAGATAGGCAAATTCTTAAATCTCATCACAGCCACATTGAACAACTTCTGTCCTCAGTGATTAACAACAGTGAGTTTATGTCTATCATCTGAGTGAACTCATTACTGATAAAAGAATGAGACACAATTCATCACACTGATAAAGAAGATGTTCTTAACAGCAGCTGTAATGTTGACCTGTAATGATAGTGAATAAGCATTCAATATAGTGACTGCATTGAGGCTTTAAATATTCATCACAACTCAGCTCTTTCATGTGCCATTTTTCAATGTCTTTCATATCACAAAGACTGAATAGCTAAACAGTGTTTCTCATGCTGTTCAGGCAATATAATTCTGCTTTTACAATTCATCAAAAGTCTTATTCACTATCTCATGATCTCTTAGACTCAATAAATATATTCTAGTCTTTCTGAACATCTTGTTGTTTCAATTTGACTTAAGAGATATCTGTATTCAGTTATTCATAAGCAAATTCACAAATTTGCCTGAATTCTTTCATACTGCAGAAAATCAGTCTACTACCTTAGACAAGACTTTCATTGTAGTGATGTCTTTATATACTGTGACATCAGTGAATAGAACTGTTTTCATTGATTTAAACTCAGATTTTAAGATTAAGATGAATTCTTCAGATTCATATGAAGGTTCAGATACTGTTGCTGTCATAGTGATGCAGCATAGATGATGTAGTTATACTGCTCAGTGTGTGACTGCACTTCTTTGAATTGCCAGATTCTGTGTAGACTCACTGATGACAACATGATAACATTCTTCATAGTTTAATTCTGTAAAATGCTCTAGTCTTTGATTGTGTCTTATGCTGATAGGTTGATTCAACTTGTTTTGAGTTATAATGACAGAAAGGCTGAAATCAATCATATAAGCATATAAGACTAAGTTTAATGAGTCTCTGAGTTCAAATAAGAAGTCTTGTTCAGATAAATGCCTGATGTGATGAACTGAGATAGGCTGTTTGATATGTGATGAAATGACTATGTTGAACTTGATGTGAATGATATGTTTAATAAAGCTGCTTTATGAACAAACCTCAATTAATATGACAGCATTCTGACAAATATCAATGATGATCTGTTTCTTTGAGATGATAATGTTGATTTGCTCAGATCTCATGATATTCATTTCTACTAACATCTTAGTCTTGAGGCCATCAACAAGATGAGTCTCTCAAGTAATGATGGCTTCAACTTCTTGTTAATTTGATCTGACAGTGCCTGCTAGATGAATAGACAATATGACATATTTGCTAGTCATATGCTTATCAGAGCTGATTTCTTGTACTGATATGAGCATAGTCATAGTGTGAATTTTCACTTTTGTATGTTGACTCTTGAAAAATGTACAGTCAAGTAAGGTGACTAAGCACTCTGTATTAAGGCAAATGAATTCTGATGTAGCCTTATCTGATAGTTGTGCCTTAGCCATAACATAATGTCAGTTATGAAAGTCATAGCCAGTTTTAATGTCTTTAATGATGACAACAGAATTGATAGACATGATTTTGAGTAATTTGTCTGAAGACTTTGTCAACATCACTGTTAAAGATTTAGCTGTTGTCTTTCTCATAGAACAGCATGCAATTTTGACTGTTCTAAAATGAAAATAGTGAAATAAGATGTTTCTAGACTTAAATGATTGATGGCAATTGTGGCATGAAATTATAGCAATAGTTACAAAGTTGACTTCTGATTCTTCATTTTCTTTCTGATTATAGACTTTAATGTCATAGAAATTCATGTTTAAGTCTATGATGTAATAGTCAGATTTATGATTCTCTGTTTTAACAGAATTCTCTGTTTCTTCATTATTGATCTCATTTTTCTCTTGCTTCTTCACCACATATGCTTTAGATCTAGACTTATCATATTGACTCTTATTATATCTGTTTCTATTGTTATTTCTTTCACTATACACATTTGACTGACTGTTCAGCAGTGTAGCTATTGTCAGAGATTTCTGATAAGATAGTTGCTGTTGATTGTAGACTTGATTTGAAGAATTTGATTGTCATTGAGGCTCTTATTAATACTGAGAATTAGATTGATTAATCTGCTGATACTGATACTGAGAACTGTATGATTAAGGTGAATAGTCTCAGTTCTAAAACTGAGAAAGTTGATTAAGATTGTAATATTCATCATGTGATGATCTGTTTGAAAATTGATTTGCTGATGCTTCTTATTCAGACTGATATAAAGAATTTGATGCTGTCACTGAGACATGATGATGTTTGTAAGCCATTTTGCTTCAAAGACTCATTTTTGAGTCAAGTAATTTGAGAAATTGTGACATGATGATAGTAGGCTGAGGTTCAGGCATGTGCACTCAGAATTTCAAATCTAAATTATTTCACACTACAATCAGTTAATTGTATACTGACATCATCTCAGCTGCTTTTGCATGTCAAAATAGCTTCTGAGCAAAGACTCACAGCAATTTGCCTTTATAGACATCAGCCATGATGTACTTATTCTTCTGAATGTTTCATAAAATTGATGAGGCTCATTTCTTAAATCATTTAATTAAGATGATGTATCATTGCTCTAGATCAACATTGTTTAAGAGTTCTTGTTTCATCTTAGTAAGTTCAATGATATGTTAAAGCAATGCTGATTCACATAAACAGACTGATATAGTGACTTATAAGACATTGAGATCTTTAATGAGTGCAATAACCTGTAGTTGATTCACAAAGATATAAACATTCTAGTAGTATATGTGTTGACTAGAGCTTTCAATAAGGCTGGTATCAGGCTTTTATTCATCAAATTTGAGATTAAAGTAATTAATATTGTCTGATTTTCACATCAATGACATGAATCATTCATTAGAACTGAGAATGTTATTCTGACTATTGTCTTTGTTGTCATTGTCAAAAGACTGATGATTATTTTCTTCATTGCTGATGTTGTTTTATACAAGACTGATGAGCAACTCTCATTGCTAACAGATAAAACTGATGCCTTAATAGCTTTAATCATTACTATCATTGCCTTTCACCATATCAATATAAGAATTAAAGATTTTACAAGATATTTTCTTGATCATATTGATATGAGCAGATAAAGTAGGCATAGTATTGTCTTGAAAGTCTGAATCAGACTGATGAGGCTGATTGAGCTCAACAAGATTAACTGATTCAGATGAGGTTATGTTGAAGTTGTTTAAGTTTGATAGAGAAGTTAACATGAAACAGTGAAGGCTGCTAAATGACTGAAATGAATCAATATACACTTTTAACAAGATAGATGTCTTTTCTTTACCTTTTTTGCCTTGTGTTCTAGTAGAGACACTGGCAGCAAGGTTAGAATCAGGTGAAAGTCTTTTAAATATGTAATGAAGACTTTAACAGCATCAAGATGTAATGTTAAGACTTTATAAAGTTATCTAATAGTAGTGAGTAATATGCTTAAACAGATGTTTAACTTAATGATTAGATAGTGAGGTCTGATGAGATGAGGTGGTGATGATGTGAAAGTAAAGTATTAAAAGAATTTATAATGTCATATGAATATGACTGATGAATTGAACCTGATGTCACTATATGTGAGCTGATGATGCATTTAATGCTATCAATTTGTCAGAGTCATGAGTTTGTAAAAAGCTGAAATCTAGCTATGATGAGAATACTTCTCTATATATACATAAGCCTCATGGCCAGGCAAGCAGCAGGTCAAGCAACAGCATCATATAAGGCATTTACCTGAATGCCTGAATGAGTAGAAGCAATAGGCTTGTGAGAAAGGTGGTGAGCACAAAGTAAGATGAAGACAATCAAGACTCTTAAAGCAAATAGTCTCATGACAATTATTATTATCATTATCATTTTTATTCTTTTCTTCTTTTTCAATTTTAGCTAAACAGTTAAGATACTTTTTTCTTCTTAATTTTTTATTAAAAATAAATTTATCTAATATTTAGATATATTGAATGTTCACAGTGTCTGACTTAAAGTTATTTAATAAATCTTAAAAAACTTTCTTTAATAGACTGATCATCAGGCTTTTTCAAAGCTAACTTTTCACTTATTTTGCATGTCTTGTTAGCTGTGAACAATCATAGTGACAAGAAGTTAAAGAATTTGAACAAAACTTTAGCTGTATGTATTAAGCTTGAAAGTGATCTGATTTTTATGATTTTAGACTCAGTTTGTAGAGAATTGTGAGAGGTTTCTAATGATGTAAAAATTATTAAAATTACTCAACAAACAATAAAAATTATACAATATTACAAGTTGAGTCAAACCTCAATGTTGAGCTTAACAGATCAGATTAGATTTTGAAAGTTGATGATTACTTTATTCTTTAATAGTTAATAAATATTGCTGAAGCATTCTAAAAGTGTTGATTCATTCTTTAAATTAAAGTTTCTTTTTGCAGAATTTTAAGATCAGATCTTATAGACAATGTTATATCTTTTATAATTAAATATTATTTAATCATCAGAAAATTCATTATCTTCAGAATATTTTGTTGTCATCTTTAATTCATAAATTTTATGATTAAATAATGCTGAAAGTAACACTGCACAATGAGATTAAATCTTAAATTTAACAGAATCTTGTACAATTCATATATTATTATTATGAATAGAATATTTATGCTTAATTTTTTAAGTTTAATTCAAACATAACTGAAAACAAATCATCATTAAGAACTCAACATTGAACATTATTGTATTTTATCATTTCTTATTACAGCTATTGTACATTCTATTCTCATAAACATTAAATCAGATATAGAGATGTTTATGTGTTCACTTTAAAGTTAATGAATGTTTAAAGAAAAGAAAAAAAACATTATCTTTATTAAGTTAAAGTTACTGAGAAATATGTTGATATTTAGATAAGATTGTAATTGCAAAGAGTTGTTAATAAAGATAGTTAAATTTTAATGTGTTTTATCATTGCTTTATTAATGAATATTTAAGAGCTAAGAGAAAAGCATTATTATGATGAAATGATAATAAAGAGATATTGATATGTTTATTAAAAAGTGATTAAGCAGTTTTTGCAGCTTTGTGAATTACAGTAATATATTTTTTACATTAAACATTATATACTTAAGTTCTGCTAATATTATGACAGTACAAGACTTCTAAACAAGTTCTAGAATTGTCTTTAAATATTTATTAATGAACTGATTGAAAAGACTGTTAATGACTGTAATATTGTTAAAATAATGATATTGAGATTTTTTCTTTTTATTTAAGATAAATTAATAAATATCATCAATACTGATACAGTTCTGAATATATATATGCTGATATTAGATATAACTCTTCAATAAGATGTTAAATACATCAATTTTGCAAAGCTAATTTTGTCAATAATTAAAGTCATTGTTCTTTAAAGCAGAGTAATAATACTGCTGTAGTTTTCTTTATATTTATATTATTGTTGAATCTTAAACATTAAAGAGTTATCTATTACTTATAGATTGATTTCTTTTAATATGTGCTCTGATATTTTTCAGTAAATGTGATGAAAAATAATACTAAGATAGCAGAGAGATTTCATGATCTTTATAATAGATAGAGTAAAGTTGAATGTTTAAGTTAATTATAAATGTTGATCTTGCACATAGCATAGTGCTTAAATAATCATGATAAACATGATATTAAACTGAGTTCATATCATTTTGTTAACTATAACTGTAGATATTCTCTGACAGAAGTTTATCTTTATGAATATTAACATTAATTTTATTAATCATTTTACAGACTCTTTTTCATAAGACTATTACATTATTGTTGATTTGAAAGATATTCAGAAAAGTGTTGTATATTGACATTGCATGTATTTAATTAATGAATGCAATAAGAATATCTAAAATTTCTTTAACATCATTGAAGACTTAACTTTATTCATTAGTTAACAGAGATTATAATATTAAAATCTTTTATTTATTATGAAAAAGAAATGACACTACAAGAACAACTTATATAACTTTACTGTTTTGATTCTTTCAATCTGATCAATCATAGAGAAAATTCACAATAAAGATTAGTAAATAATATTATGAATAAGCTGTAATGTCAATTAAATCTTATAACATCTCATTCTTCTCTCAGCACTTTTGTCAAGAGCTAAAAATCTTTTTTAAGTTTAATGAACTCAGTAAAGATAATGTATAACTGTAGATACACACTGTAGATATAAGATCACTTTAATAAGATATAAATTGATTAGAGTATCTTATAAAGATGATGTGAATTCTTAATAATATTATATAATTAAAGAGAAGAAAGAAGTCTGTTTTTTAGACAAATATTTAGAGAAATCTCAATGAACTTTATATAATAATTCTTTAATAAGATATCTTCATTACAATTATATCTGTAGAGTCTTAAACAGACAATGTATCTCTTTTAAATTTAAGTTATATTAGATAAATAGACAGTAACAAGATTCTTTAAATTACTTTGAAAGATGATTCATTGTAATAAGTTATTTAAGAATGAAAGTGATAAATTACTAAATTTTAATAATAATTATTAATAAACTGCTTAAAGTCTCATCTTAATTGCTGCAAGTTTAGCTGAAAAGAGTCTTACTAATTTACTGTTTAAAAAGATTTTACTTAACTTAAGATTAATAGAATGATTCTTTAATGCAAAGTTACTTTAATTCTTAATATTTAATTATGTCAAAAGACTCAGATCTAACAGCTTAAATCTGACAACAGTGTTTTATAATGATTTAAGATGCTGTTTTAAATATATATTTAAATATAATCTTTTGCTTAATGATATAACTACTTTTATGATCAAATTTTTCTTTAAATTTAATTTTATATATTCTTTAAGATTTCAGTTCTCAATGATAGTTCTGTCATCAAATTTCTTTATTTCTTTCACAAATAATTTTATTAAAAACAAAAGTTCTCTTTTCTAAACTCTTAAATTGAGCTTCATCACAAAACTGATTCTCTATTATGTAAATAAAGCATTTACTTGAGAAAGCTTAAGTCTAATATAATCAGACTTAAGTAAAAAGTATTAATGCTGAAATTTAAGAATTTTTAAAATCTTTAATAAAGTAATGATTAAACAGAGTTTATCTATGTAATCTGTGAATGCATGAACTAGAATGATGCTATAGAGCAATAATGAGAACTTTTATATGATTAAAAGATAGTTAGTTATGCTGATATTAAAATATAATTAAAATCATAAATTGCTGTCTGCTTTCTGTTTAATTCTAAAAGAATGTGCAAGAAAACTGTAACTATATACAAGTGAGAAATTACATAAAATCTAAGATCTAAACTTAAATTTCAACACACTTTCTTCAGCTCTGATTCTTCAAATCATACTTTTAAAATAAATAATGTTTATAACTATCTTTCATCACAATGTCACAGTCTCAGCAAGACTTACATAAACTTTTATGTTTAAAGAGATCTTAACTATATATCTGCTGCATAGAACTTCTGTATTTCAGTAAATTTTATAATAATGTCTTTTTCTTTTTCTTTTTCTTTTTCTTTATCTCAGTCTCTTATAGACAACAAGATAAATAGATAGAGATAGAATGCTGTAGAATTTGTTGTTATGTCATGATTAGTGATTTAAAAATGATGATAAAGACAATAGTAAGATGTAAAACTTCTTATAATTTAGAAATGAAGCACAGACAATTAGATAGATTTAATGATATTTAAAGACTATAAATTTTTTATAAAAATGAATATGCATTAACTGAGCTCATAATTTATTAAAATGTGACTGAATTGCTGTCTAATTTCTATTTAATTTTTAAAAAATGTGCAAGAAAACTGTGACTATACAAGAAGTTTGCTATCTCAGCACTGAAATAAATAATAATATAAATTTCTAATTAAGTAAGATCTTTATGTAAGACTCTTCATAAAAGATTGTAAGCATAACAGTTTTAAGCATACTTTATGTAAGATTTTTGAATTACTTAAAGATCTTATTTAAAAGTCTTACTTAGAGATTTTACTCAGAGAGATAAAGATCTTGATTAAATTTTTAAATACTTACTTAAACATTCACTCAAATACATGCTCTGAGATACTTGCTGAGACACTCACTTAAATACTTACTCTAAGATACTTACTTAAACACTTGCTTTAAGACTCTTGCTTAAGCATTTACTTATAATCTTATGTCTTGATCTCAGTCTTTAAATATGTATTACTATGCTTTTTAATAATCTTGCTGTTGTCATAATTAATGAGCTAAATTGCTGAAGAGAAAAGCAACACTGTAAAAGTGTATATAAAAATATTCTGTTTTAATTGTTTTGAGTTTGTTAACAATTCATGACTTTATACACATTGATATAATTCTAAAAATTAAATAACATTGTCTTGTTCTGTTATATTCACTGAATCTCTTCAAGATTGTCTGTACTATGACTTGAAAACTGTATACTGAATTATTGATCATTTAAGTAGATGTGTTAACTACATAGTTTATCTTACAAATAATAAATTATAAATTACATCACTGTGAAAAATTTATCATCTAAAAATCTAAAATTGATAAAATATAAGTTATAGTAATTTCTTTGAGCTTTAACACTAAATCAATTCTTTTAAAATACATTATCTCAAAATTAGTTCTTCTCTGTCAATGCAGTGCTTCATCTTAAATTTAAATTTCATCAATTCAGAAAATTTTTATTTTTTAAGATTAACTATTTGTTTCTTGTATGCTTGAAGTGCTTCAATCTTATATAGATCATTAGACAATAAAGAATGATAATAGATATCATAATTGATATAGAATAAACATAAAAAAGATTTATTACATAATCTACTATCTTTAATACATTAAAAACATTTGTTCTTTGTGTTCTGTATAAGAACATACTTCAAAACAATTAACAATCAAGAAGCAAGATTCTGTTAAGAAAAATATTTATAAAGTAAATATTTAAGAAAGATTATCTGAATAATTCTTCATTCATTGCATCTCTTAAACATATGTTTAAGAAGAAGTAATAAATATCTAAAGAAAGAAATTTAAGTTCAGTTTTAATTAATATTTTTTAAGTATTTTAATGATCTTGTCTCTGTATTCTGTCTTATACAGATAAAACTTTAAAGAATTTTTTTTTATTTACTCATTAATAATTTTATTTTAGCTGTCTCTCATCAATATTATTAATGCTTAGTTAATTCTTCAATCTTTAGAGAGCAACAGAAACTTAAATTAAAACATTTATTGTATGAAGTCTTTTTATTATATATAATTTGATATTTAACACAATAAATACATTTTTTCTTAAAATTCTGTTTTTATCTAAGCTGTCATGATCTTTTTATTGCAGCTTCTAAATGATGATGTATCATCTTAATTAAGTTGTCAAATTTCAAAGAATAACAAAATAATCTCTTAATGAAACATTAGCTATATAAATCTTATTCATTACATCTTGCTTTTCTTTTTGCACAGCAGTGACATTTAATAGCAGAATCTTATTAATCTTATTATTTTATTCATTTTATTTGTAAAACTACTACAAAATAATACTTCTGTATTTAAATCTGTTCTTTTAAATTTAAAGAACAACACTGTAGTTCTTTGTGCTTACATCAATTATATAAACTTTATTTATCACAAAAATATATTATGCTGACACATTAAACACACTTCTCTATAAGATTCTGCTCTCTTCTGAATTGTTTTAAAATAAAGAATGTAAAAGTTAACTTATAAAATCTATTATTTAAAGAAAGTTAATTGTCTTCATTCTTATTCTTATCTTCATCATATATATAATCTATATCATCAGCATCTTTCTCATTCTTAATATTATCTTCATCATCTTTAGACAGTTTACAAAATTAGATTCTTTTAATAAATTTATTATTATTATTATTACTGAATCTTTTCTGAAGCTGATACTGAGAGACAGACAATTGAGAATTAAAAGATTGAATTGAAATAGTTATTAAAAATATAAAATCATAATTTTCAACTTTAAATTTACTGATATCATTGCTGTATTGTTTCTGAAGCTGACACTGAGAATTAAACAGTTAAAGATTAAAGAGCTGAACAGAAGTTTTAGTAGTTTTTATAAAATTGATTTTTTTAGTTTATAAATCATTAAATAACAATTCAGACTGTTGAAAATGATTTAAGATATGTAATTAAGATTATGACTGATTTGAAAGTTAAGAATGTAGCTAAAAGTTAATTAATTTAGTGTTAAATAATTCTGAAATAAGAAATTAAAAAAGCAATCTTAATGAATGTTAAGAAGTGCAGTGCTCTATCTGCTTTCTTGAATTCTTTAGTCTTAGCATAAGAGACTGACAGAGTCTTCTTCTATCTTAGATAATAAAGCTTCTGTCATCAATCTAACTACATTTAAGTTGATTGCAGTCAACATTGATGCATTAAATTCATTAAATAGACAGATAGCACAAGTATTCATTATTTTTTCAATAAATTATGAGCTTAAATTAACAAAAGACTTCTTAAAGAAAGTGCAGACTGATTTAGTGCATACAGTTCTTAATATGTTGCTTATTGAAGCAAAACAAGTAGACAGCTCTTAATATGCTGCTTATTGAAGCAAAATAAATAGACAGTTCTTGATATGCTGCTCATTAAAGTAAAATAAAATGAGCATAATAAGCACAACAATTCAGCAGCTTAATACAAGTTAAGTATTAACAAATAAGTATTCTCTGCATTGCTGTAAGCAGACAGTACATATACATATTTCTTTTGTTATTATATTCATTTTTACAAGACACTCTTTTATCTTCAATTCTTATATTGTATGTCAATCATCACTATAAATTAAAAGCACAACTCATCATTCTTTATAAAGTAACATTCAATTTCTGTTCTTACTTGAGAGAACTGTGAGAAATGATTTGTTCATATAAAGAGATAACTGACTGATAAGAATCTTTAATATATAATAAAGATTTTTATTTAAATCTTTACAGACAACACATTCATTAATAATGTCTTTTCTTTCTTTTCACTAAGCAATCTCAATTTTAAGAATCAGCAAATCAACAGTAAAGCTCTGTTCTGAATTACAGTCTGCATTAATGTTGATGATAAGAACTATTTTATGAATAAAATTACAGTAAAGAAAGCTTAAAATATTCTTTTCTTAAAGTATAAGAAGAAACTGCAGACAACTGAAAGACAATATTTAATGAAGTTTGTTGAATACAAGATGTCATTAAACATAATTGTTAATAAGATATAAACTTAACTTAACAATCTTGACAGAAAGATCACTGCAATACAGTTAAGACTTAAGAACTTCATTATATTTAAGTAGCAGTTTTAAATACTGCTTTAAGCACTATTAACAGAGTATGCTGTCATCTATAATGTCATTGATGCTCAGAACACATTTAACATTGAGGTAAGTCTGTAAAAACTTTAAAAAAAGAAAACTTAATTGAAGATGTCTGACAATGCTTTATGAGCTGAGCAGTAAAGACAGAATAAAAGTTATTAAGAATGTTAAATCTTACAGTATAATTATAGAAGACACTTAAGCTCAAACAGTAATTACTTATCATTATACAGAATTTTAATCTATTATCTTTGTAATGATACTCACTGCAAACAGAACTGTAAATATGTCTTTGTAATTTACAAAATTATACAGTCAGCAAAGTTAGTCAAGACAGTTAAGAAGCAGATCAAGTTGACTGCAGTTAATTTGCATAAAAATAAAAGAAGAAATCAGATCTATAATGTAAAAATTGTTTCTGAAAAGAAATTCAGCACACAGAAATCTGAAGCTGTAGATAAGTCTG
>JAABUJ010003047.1_pt1 | contig 19440 bp, 9 predicted proteins | sample 5559131 | NCBI WGS metagenome assembly JAABUJ01 (sample SAMN10711875, study PRJNA513366) | rock metagenome | isolation source: Antarctica rocks | place: Antarctica: Victoria Land, Mt New Zealand nord | collected 2016-01-07 | reverse complement strand
GGGGTTGTTATCTGGGGTTGTTATCTGTACAGGCTAATACAAGGCCGATAAATTTGTATAGATTCACCTTATTCGAAAATATACAATGGTTTTAATGCTGTAATAGCTATAGATATCCATTCACTATATCACCTTAGGTAGCTTATAATACAGATAACCAGCACATAGCAACTAATCTATGGTAGCAGCTAACGCGTGTGGATATGAAGATACTAATAAAATTACGCGTTATATTAATAAGCGGTTTATTAAGCATGTATTTCATGGAATTGTTATACTTGTTTTCTTTATTCTACATTCTTAGATTAGTCAACTGGCATATTTATTGAGTATTATTCAATAGTTGATAGCAATATTGATCTAAGTCAGTATATTATTAACGCCTAAAAATCGTTTAAATCGTAATGTATCTAAGCATAATTATAGTGTTTCAACTAACTAGTTAACCTTAACATCATAAAAATCATTTTTCTATTCCTCTACACCATATAACCCATGAAGGGTTTACATCTGTTGTGGTATTTACCATGGTTTCATGCCTATTGTTGTAGAAGCTGTTGGTATTGATAAGTATCTTGTGTGGCTAGACTCACAAACCTAGCATATTTTTACAGTTGTATCTTACATATCATAAACCTTTGCCCTCCCACACCCACAACTCTGTTGTGTCTTCTGAGTAAAAACTAAAAACAGACCAGTATCTATTCACCCCGTTTTCCGATAACCCTATTTCTAACATATACTTTGGTTAGTGTGCTATCACTGTTATTCCATTTTGTGAGTCTTGTCTTCACCTGTGTAGTTTTTAATTATTCTATTTTATGCTAACTGTTCTCTATAGCCTCATTGAGGTAATTATTGTTATAGTCCCTGTGCTCCTTGCTGTAGCCTTTATAACTATTATTGAACGTAAGGTTCTAGCTGCTATACAATGATGAGTAGGACCTAATACAGTAGGAGTATATGGTATTCTGCAACCGTTAAAGCGAGCGGCTATTCACTGATAACAGTAATAATAGAAAACAGAACTCTATGCTGGAAACTACTTTGAAAATTCTATTTAACTCAGGTTAAGTAATAATTAATATTTCTATTAAGTAATATCAGCAGGTTATATATAATCCTCAACGATCACATGTTCTGCTTACTTACAAGTATGATGATATGATCTATAAAAATATGCATTACTTTTATTTACTCTATTTATTATATTCTATTGTTACTACTAATCTCTATCAACACATTCATCAAATCATGTCCTGGTCTTATATTGAACGATTTAAGAATATTATCTCAATATACATAGCCTCAAGACTTTGAAGAATATTAGTAATATTTATAAGATTAGTTTCTTACCCATTCGAATATTTACTTATTATGACACTAGTTTAGATAACGTTTCAACTATTATTATTATAATGGTGGTTAACATTCTAAGGGTCAAATATTTCAATATTGATTGTTTACTGTGCTAATTAATCGAGTAAAATATACAGTATATTTTCTTATGAATTTTAGTATTAATAATTAGACCTCTATACGTTTTAATTCTATTTTATCACTACTTACGCTATAAAAGATTAGAAATAGTCTACATGTAACACAATAAGAAATCTAATTATGTAGTAAGTAATCAGTAAAGGAATAAAAATATAAGTTTATGAAGAAACTAGTTTAATACTGATTTAGAAAGCTTTTATTCGAACTATTCAAATGACAGTTTGGTAAATTTAGCTATCACATAGTCATCTTAGTTTAAAATTGGAATAAGATATTACACTACATTACAAATTGTAAATAGAATAATCGTTTTTATATTTGTCGCTGACGCCCTTAAGCTTGTTGTTAAGGAAACCGTTGTTCCTGCACAAGCAACACGAAGTCTTTTCTTTATCGCTCCTGTTATTACCCTAATCTTCAGTCTTATTGGATGGGCTGTCATTCCTTTTGGTGCTGGATATGTGCTAGCTGATCTCGAACTTGGAGTTCTTTATACTCTAGCTATTTCCTCAGTAAGTGTTTATGGAGTACTATTTGCTGGATGGTCAGCTAATTCAAAATATGCCTTTCTGGGAAGTATGCGTGCGGCAGCTAGCATGGTATCCTATGAACTAATTCTAAGTTCAGCCGTGCTTACAGTCATTCTGCTCTCAGGAACATTCAATTATATTGGTATCACTGAAGCTCAAGAAGCTGTTTGGTACATTGTACCTCTTCTACCTATTGCTCTACTATTCTTCATTTCAATCCTAGCTGAAACAAATCGTACACCATTTGATCTAGTTGAAGCAGAATCAGAACTTGTAAGTGGATTTATGACTGAACATGCAGGAATAGTTTTCGTATTCTTCTTTCTAGGCGAATATTGTTCTATTGTACTTATAAGTGGTTTTGCTTGCTTCATATTTCTAGGTGGCTATAATATACCTGAACTTGTAGTTAATAATACATTTATTAATCTTCAGGCTATTATTCTAGCTATAAAAACTTGTGTTATTTGCTTTATGTTTGTTTGGATACGTGGTACACTTCCACGAATACGTTGGGATGGTCTAATAATGCTGTGCTGGACAAAACTTCTACCTATGTCAATTGCGTTTATTCTTCTCGTACCTAGCATTCTTGTAAGTTTCGATGTAGCCCCTTATTTATTCCCCTCTACCTCAATTTATCTTTAGAAGGCCTGTGAATAAAGATACTTATTTCTATTTATTTCACACTACAGATCGCATTCTTATAATTTAACTAGACAACTATCGTATTAATCTCAGTCTTATTACATTTTCCTATCTTTACTCTTTTTTAGATTATTGGCCCACACAACAGCATAAAATATTATTGTACTTGAGTGTTCAGTAAATCTAAATCTAATCCACAAACTCTAAGTTAGAATATAAATACTAATTATATTCATATCAAAGTCTAATCTAGTATCAATTAGCTAATTAAGATAAGAAAACTTGATGTTAAAATATAAAAAGGAATATATATCAATACACAGTGCACAATATATCATTCTAAACATTAAATAACGAGCACAACTTTCTTTACACCAGTCAATTACCTTCAGTATCACCTGAGTAAGCCTTTGAGGAGTCAGAAATATTACCTTCATTATCACCTGAGTAAGCCTTTGAGGAGAGAGATATATTACCTTAAATATCACCTGAGTTGTGGGTGAGGAGTCAAGTACATACACCAACCTTAAATATCACCTGAGTTGTGGGTGAGGAGAGAGATATATTACCTTCATTATCACCTGAGTAAGCCTTTGAGGAGAGAGATATATTACCTTCATTATCACCTGAGTTGTGGGTGAGGAGAGAGATATATTACCTTCATTATCACCTGAGTTGTGGGTGGGGTGTGGCTGAGGAGTCGAGTTAGAGAAATGAGATGAAATTGACATATTTGTGATGGGCTGTTAGCCTAGTGGTTTAAGGCGTCGTGCTTGAAACACGATCTGGCGTAACGCGTCATCGGGCGTTCGAATCGCTCACAGCCCGAACACACACACACCTCAAAATATACTATTGTTATTGCAAGAGTGGATGTGGAATGGCTCAAGCTATGGTTGAGGTATGTATCTGTAACGTAGCTTTATTGAATTTTCATTATACTACACTTAAAAAGCTATTAGTTACACCTAATGGTATGATATGATCCGGATAAATTAAATACAGACAACCAAAGGGATTGTCGGGGACGCCTAGCCAGCAGTCATAGAGGGAGGTTATTCAAGCCTAAATTCACATCATTACGTGAACATCCCATAGGAAACTAATAACAAACAACGCCGTGAATTGAACCATCTTAGTAGCGGCAGGAAAGGACATCAACCGAGACCTCGGTGGTAGTGGCGAGCGAAGCCGAGCAAGCCAACTCACATGAAAGCTAAAACGTTTAAATCACTAGTTCTAAAACTACTTATTCTTGTCATTAGTGTAAGTAGAATAAGGATCCACAAAGAGGGTAACAATCCCGTAGCTCAAGCATGAGATTTATCGCAAACCTTCTGATTAAACCTGGAGACAAGCAAAGGGGTACCGTCCCCTAGGCTAAGTATGGCTGCTGAGCGATAGTGAAAAGTACCGCGAGGGAAAGGTGAAAAGAGCGCCGTTGGCGAGTGTAAATAGACCCCGAACCGGCAATCCTATGAGCAGTCAAAGCTAGTCTGGATAATTTCGTAACAGTACCAGACGGTGATGGCGTACCTCTTGCATAATGGGTATAAACAACGCCCCATAACACTAGAGGATTTGTGTTTAACTGACTCAAGGCTGTAATGCCGGTGGAGATAACTCTGCTAACGGTGAAGCTCAATCTTTACAATTGACGACACCGTGGGAAGCTAAGCTTAGTGCTAGCCCCTGTAACGACTGGCGGCTGATTTGCCGCCATCCGCTGCTTTCCGCAGCGGGAATAAGGTCAGGCCGTTTCCAATGACAATGTTCCACCCCACTACTCAACCTCCACAATATCTCTATCCTTACAATATACTAGCGTATTGAGTCTTTGTTGTTTCATGCTCTAACCCCTAGTATCCTTGTCTAGTTGTCACCTATCAAACACAATTAATTACTCACAACAGCGTAAAGCTGGGTCCTTACATTTGGCTTCTTTATTTAACACTCTTCCGGTGATTCGATAACTGTCAAACGTGTTTTTAAAGGGGTTTTTATATTGGTCTTGCCGTAGCCTTTCAATATCTTTTTTTATTCTCTCACTGCCGTAGCCTTTCAATATCTTTTTTTATTCTCTCACTGCCGTAGCCTTTCAATATCTTTTTTAGGTAGGACGTATAAAGATCGTACCTGTTATCTATAATCTAGTACTCTCTTACTGGTTTATGGACGATAATCACTCCGTGTACTTTGGTTTCGCTATTGAATGCTTTTGAAGTCTAATCGCTGCTAGTCTAGCAAATTTAGGTCTTGTTTTCCTAGACGGTTATCAATTATGGGTCTAGTCTAGATCTACTCACTTACTATTCAGTTTTCTATACATAAAGCCTATTCCTCAGTTTCCTTAAAGGCCCTCTACCATTGAGAATCACCCCTTTTTAATAAGGTATTTTTCTATTCTACCCAATAAACAGTGGATAAGGCAAAACTATTGCCGTGAGGGAGGAAAAAAAGTATTCTATCCAACAAACAGTATTGCCGTGAGGGAGGAAAAAAACAGGTAGAATAGTGAACTGAGATAGAGCTGGAGATCTAAATAAGTATAAGGTGATACACAACACATTAATGAATTACTGTATTTTTATCCAACAAACAGACTGTATTTTTATCCAACAAACAGACTGTACAACAAACAGACTGTATTTGGGTAGGGGGACAAGTGAATAAGGAATTGAGGTATTTGAGTTGTGTGTTAGAATTTTAGTTTTTGACATCCGTAAGGTATAGTCTGATCCAACACGTGAGTGTCGGATAACATAATTGGATCAAGTTAGCCATGTCGGCAAGGTTAAAAGCCCCAGCAAAAGCGATAAGTAGTATTAAATAGTAGTATATAATAAACCTTTAAATATCCTGTTAATCTATGAGAACCATTGTAAAAACGTGGTTATTATGAGGTTACAACGAGTAAATAAGTCGACGTGGCCACACCCGAGACGTGGTGAGCTACCCTTGGCCAGGCTCAAATAGGCCGAACGGGTCGGCGTTGCAGTGCCGTCCGATGAGCTGAGGGTAGGGGTGAAAGGCCTCTCTAACCACGAGCTAGCTGGCTCTCCTCGAAACACGTTTTGGCGTGACCCTTAGCGTTAAGTGTATGGTTGTACAGCACTGGTTGTCGTAGTAGCTTATTAAAATGTTAAACTGATTAGAAGATTAACTGATTAATTTGTTTACACTTATGGGGGGCTTTAGCGCTCTACCTCCGGCCGCTAACCTCGGAAACCTATACACTGATACCAAGGAGTCAGACCGTGGGCGATAAGGTCAACGGTCGAGACGGAAACAGCCGTCAGCGTAGTTTTAGGTCCCTAAGAAATTGCTCAGTGAATTAAAGGTGGTTATGACCCTTAAACAGCCGTGCTGTGCGCTTGGAAGTAGCGATCAGCTAGTGATGGTGTAACAACCTAGCGGCCTATGGGATCACGGCGCCGACAATACACGGGTCTTAGGCAGTTCACCGTAGCTACGCCTTTTGCAGTAAGACAATAATCTAAATATATCACTCACTAATATTAATAATCTAAACATAACATATCACTTACTAATATCAATAATATAAACATATCTTATATTACTCACTAATATCAATATCAATAATATAAACATATCACTTGAGGTGAGTGGTGAAAAACTATGTATTATCTAGTCAAAAAGGTTATTTATCTTATGTGAGATGTCTTGCTTCGAAATGGGTAGAGGAGCACTCAGCGTGGTTTGAAGGATTGTCTGTGATAGTCTGGACATAGCTGAGGAGTGCATGGTCACATGAGTAGCGTAAGCAGGTTATAATACTTGCCGCCTGATGAGGAAGGGTCCCTCAGTAACGTTAAACGACTGAGTTATCAAAACGGTATCTAAGAATATAACAATTCGATGAGAAAAACTCTAAAGTTCTAACATCTTGTTAGGACCAGGAAAAAAAGATATTCTTTTATTCGTAGATTTGTCTAAATATAAAAATCTTATAATCGGTCCCAGAACTAATTATATCTATTTTTGGCATCTAAGAAGAAAATGAGTTTCATTAAGATCTAAATCAGTTTTAATAAGACATATTTTTGTCTTAATGTGTTGATTTACCGTGCCCTAAACCGACACAGGTCCTTAAGTGGAGCACACTATGGCGAAGGGGTAAGGCAGCATAAGGAATTCGGCAAACTGCGTCCGTAAGCTTGACAAGAAGGACGACCATTTAAATAGCTCTACAAGTAAACTGGTACAATGGGTTATTTAAGCGGTGTCACATAACCAGGAGGTGCGACTGTTTACCAAAAACACAGGCCCCCGCCACCCTACATATTTGGTTTGCATGGGGGCTGAGTCTTGTCCAGTGCCGAGGGTTCAACGAGAATAGCCATACGTGGTTATTTCGAACACCCCGGTAAACGACCGCCCTAACCATAAGGGTGCTAAGGTAGATGCTGCCCTCCGACAAGTTCGCTGCATCTCATCATATGCGGGGACATTTATTGTCAGTTAGGTACGATAGTCTAAAACAGAACAACCCGCAGGATGTTTTTTACATCCTCAGAGACTACGCCTGAGACGTGGTTTACGTTCTGGAACTTTCAACTAAGGTGTCATTTAACTAAAATTTATTTACTATGAACACAGCTCTTTTCACATCTGTTTTTTTTCATCCTTTTTGGTTTGTTGCTTTTTTCATTCATCCTGCCAGGATTTCAGGATTCATTGACGGAGAAGGAACCTTCCATGTTGCCATTCAAAATAACTCTTTTATAGCACTAGGATATCAAGTTCAACTTCAGTTTGCAATTACACAGCATATTCGCGATGCTTCTCTAATGTCACTGCTAAAACTATACTTTGGTGTTGGCACTATTACATCAGACGGTCCTCTGAAGATTCAGTATCGTGTACGCTCGCTCACTGAACTTGAAACAATTTTCGTGCTGCTAGATAACTACCCACTGATGACACAAAAGCGACTAGATGCTGAAGCGTTCCTCATGCTATGATGAAAAAGGGAAACCATCTAACTCCAGAAGGTCTCAATGCTATTCGCAATATTCAAAACTCGATGAACCGAGGTCGAACATGGGGTTAAGAAAGAACAAACGTATTCCATGATGATATAGTCCTTAAGTTTTCTATGATAAAACTTAATATGAGCGAAATTCCTTGGCCGCTAATTACGGTCCCGCATGAATAGAGTCACGATGCCTCTGCTGTCTCATGCTGTCCCCCTGCGAAATTGAATTAACCGTGAAGATGCGGTTTACGTGCGGTTGGACGGGAGTGCGACTTGTAAGCACGTAACGCACTATAGAAATAAGATAACCAAAGCTTATTATTCTGTCTAGAATGCTCGCTTCTACGTGTCCAAGAAGCATGCAAAGGAGTAATTCTGCGTATGAAGCCTTCTTAAATCCACCTAAAAATGCTCATCCCAGGCAAAGATATTGCCCTTTTGTTATATTGCCCTTTTGTTATATTGTGTTGTGTAGTGGGGTGGGTGAGGTGGTGGACTAGCCTTCTATGGACAGCCTACACGCGAACCTATGTAAGCCTAGCGCACGCACGTCAATTAATAGACATCTATGGGACCGTGTTTCTCGTACATGGCCCGCGAGCCTATATAGCGCTGGGTATAGTGGGGTCCTAAGGAAGGAGTGTGCGTTTGCGTGAACAAGGTAAACCCTATCGGTTTTTAATAGAAAGACGTTAGCGTAAGCTGACGCATCACCGATCTTCGCCTGGTGTTGGGTTGGGAAAAGGAGGTCTGATAAAGCAAATGAATACTTGTAATGAGTATTATAGTAAGTTTGTGGTAGGCTGAGGCCATATACCGCTTCGTACTAAGCTAGTTATCTTGATCTAATAAAGATAATATAGCTGCTGACTTTAGACTGGTTTAGATTGATTGCCTTATGAAATAACAAAGCTAGTCCCGTAAGCGGCCTCATCTCTTGTCTAGCAGAACGCTGTAAGAACGTCGGAACCGATAAAGATTATCCCATTGACCCTCGAAAGCTTTGACAGAGGACAAGCAATAGCTACAATAATATTCTTTCTAATATTGTGTCAACTAATCTAATTTAACCATGCAATAAGGATAATAGACGTATTTCAGTTAACCTTATTTTATTCTAAACAATTTTACTTTCGATCTTTCTGTCGACCCTGACACTTTAATCGTCCTGTTTGAGCACAATTTCACTAAGGTTCCTTCTGATCGCTTTAAATCTTAGTACGTAACGGTAATTATGGACGCTAAAGACGATTTTCATTTTAATTGAAAAACCACTCTACGTGAATATAGGATAAGGTAAGCCAGAAGGCTGAAAGCGCAGGTATTCTGCATGGCCTAGTCGCCTATTTTGGCGTCAACACGATAGAGGATAATGTAGCACTGTACAAATAGTACAAATCTACTTTATAACGTTCTATCTCATTTGTCCCTACTTATCTAACCTCTGCTTGTGGCCTACAGTAGTTTACGGTGGCAATATCATCAAGCATGTGCAAGAACCGGACAAAAGTATGCCTCTAGGGTAACAAGACTGACAAGGCTGTTTAATAGTCAAACTGTACAGTTGAGATATCACAAAATAAACACTATTCTTAAGTCTATTGCCTTCTTATTCGATTATAGCTATATGTCTCCTGACTTCGATTAGACTAGTCTTAAGGAGACAGGAAAGAAATAGAAAGATGCAATATTACATATATTCAACACTGGTCGAGTGTGAGATCTTTCCGAGTGATCAGCAATCAATTGAAGCTCGAGCTGCATGCGGTGAAAGTCGCACGTGCAGTTCCACGGAGGGGAAAACTACGTGAGTAGTCAACCTATTCCAACAGACCCCAGCAGCTTTACTGGAGCCTGCCATTGAGCTAGATTTGAGAGCCACGGTAGTTAAGTAACAATGACCGTTTAACGGCTACAGCTAGTTCTAATACTCTTTAGGTAGAGAACAATGACAGGTGGCTAGTTTGACTGGGACGGTCGCCTCCCCAAATGTACCGGAGGCCTTCTATGCCACACCTGACAGGGATGGAAACCCTGGAGGTTATGAAGAACCTCAATTATGTGCAAGGGCAGTAAGTGTGGCTGACTGCTAGGTTGATAGACCGAACAGGCGCGCAAGCGGGGCCTAGTGATCCGGCGCACCCGTACGGCAGGGACGCCGCAAATGAGATGAAATGCTACGCTGGGGATGCCACTGATGTCCTGTTGCAAGCAATAAAAAGTAACCTATGGAAGATAAAACAACCTTTAACATGTTTTATTATTGAGCTAGTATACTGGGCCCACACAACACCCCACAACACGACACAGCCCAAAAGGCCGCGGCTAATGCAGGTAAGAAGATTAGTCCCAGGTCGTAAAGAATTATAAGCTTTTATTGTGCTACCAGTGTCTATGTTTGCGTGGTGAGGTGAAGCTAGTATTAAGTACGACAGTGTAAAATTAACCCTTAATATATTAAAGCCTGTCTAATAATGTGCTATCGCCCCTAAAACACGTATTAACGCACTAAATAATGCAGTGTAGGATCCAAACGGTTACGCTACCTAGTCAGGCTATCATTAACCACCTAGGAAAGACCATTCCAGCTGTACTAATGCTTTATCTGCTAATGTCTCAACCACTAAAAACATAAATGACAGTTCACAAACCGACTATTGCCTAGGGTATGGACATAATATTCATCTTCACACACAACACAAAGCAGCAAGTAGCACAGGAGCTGAAGGCTAAGTATGATCAAGAGTGCTAAGTTCGACAGATTAGGAAGCCAATCAATATCAAATTTATCAGTATTAAGCCTTAATAAGGCTTAAATTTACGTATCTATACTTGACAAGCTTTCTAGTTTAAAGTATTAGTATAATTTTCCTTTCCTAAATATCGGTTACTTTCTATTGCTACCATCTTTCAATGAGTTAACTGCTTGTAGGCTTTATGCCAATTAGCAACGTGCTTTAAAGTACGTTCAACGACTAGTAGAGACACCTAAGAACGCCCATCTGTGACAACAGATGATATAGTCTTAACCATCCCGATAGGGATGGCAGCATTGTTAGCCCTAAACTATCTTGAACAGAGTTATAGCGCACGAGAGTTCACATTGCCTGCGCTGATTGCTACCTCGATGTCATGTTGAGGTTAAATAGGATAAATTGCTAAGACGTTTTTTAAGGTAATGATTAGCAGCTCATTTTCATTTTAATACTGAGTTCAACGACTGTTCTTCCTGGATGTTACACATTATGATACAGTCTAGTCCTACCCGAAAATGTTGGTATGCCTATTTCGTAGGCTAACTATAAATATCGGTCGACCCACCTTATCCTCCCGGTGTACAAGCTGGGAAGGGTCCTGCTGTTCGCAGGTTAAAAAGGTACGCGAGTTGGGTTCGTTTTCCATTCGATCAGTCAACGGACTCTACGATCTAATATAAAACATGGTAGCCAAAGATAACAATACCACCTAAACAATTAACTTAATAACCTAAATAATTAACTTAAACAATTAACTTAATATGTGTTTGTGTTCTAATGAAATGCTAATGACTGGTTACTACACTAAACAATTATGTTAATAACCTAAACAATTAACTTAATATGAGTTTGTGTTCTAACGAAATGCTAATGACTGGTTACTTTACTGGTGATTCGAAATGCTACTCTGCTTTCTTCAGTACTATCACAGGTTCTCATTTGACAGTTACTCAATGATACTACCTATATATTCCTACTACGAACACTCTATAGTACCTTATAATAGCTATGTTTATTGGCTTAATTACACATAAATACTCATACTAGCATCATTTAATTACCGTCTGTTATTCTATCGCTGTTTAACTATATCTATGATTTTATCTTTCTATTCAATTCTGTTACCAAAAAACCATTAATTCTTGTCAATCTTATGACACCAACCGATAATTCATTAAACCGGTTTCTTGTGCGGTTATACTAAGCTATAACACATAAGACGAAAAATGGTAAGGATAGCAATACATACTAGTTATAGAATCTCGTTTGACATACTAGTTATAGAATCTCGTTAAACATACTAGTTATAGTATCTTGTTAGACATACTAGTTATAGTATCTCGTTAGACATACAAATTATATAATCTCGTTAGACATACAAATTATAGAATATCGTTAGACATACAAGTTATATAATATCGTTGACAGTTTAATCAACAAGCTAAAGTATTATCTCATAAATATGAAGGTTTTTAATCAGGCGTAAATAAGTAATATTATGAATAAAATTATAGTATCTTCCGTAGATAAAGAGCCCAACTCAGGCGCAATTAAGCGTCTAAATCAATCAATACAATTTCAGGAATTAACAAGTAAATTAAAAAAGCTAAACCTGAAGCATACAATCTATGCTCAACGACTACATAAACTGACACAATACGAAAAGTGGTAACATAGTCTTATCTGTGATGAATGTCACAGCAAATATTCAAAGGATAATTACAAAAAACTATGTCAATACGTCGTGACTCATAACACAAACCTCAAATTTATATCAATTCAAGTACCATGTTTTCTTGCGACGTTTAAGTAGAAAAATGCTAGTATGCCTTATTTTCTCATCACTTATATTATTGGTTTGAGGTAACGAGGTTATCAGCAGGTTAGATTTTTAACCTCAGAGACTGTAAACTACGTTTTAGGTAGGTGTAAATATAGTACAGTCCCAACTGACTTGATAAGGTCAGTTATGCAAGTAGCATGATAAGATATTTGAAGACAGTATGGCTCCTCTCCTCCGCACGAAGAGATTGTCAATTCTGGGCACACCCCTAGTACGAAAGGACCGGCGGTGTACGCTCCTCTGGTGGACCTATCGTTGGCCTAACGGCTGGCGTAGTAGGGTAGCTAAGAACGTTAAGGATAAGGACTGAACGCCTCAATGTCACGAAGCCAGCCAGCTGAGATAATAAGGCACGAAGTAGACTACTTCGAAATAGGCTGCCAGTGTAAACGCCGTAAGGCGTTAAGCGTAGCAGTCCTAAAAAGCCAAAAGGTCTGTATTCACCGTATTAATCTAATATCATATTCACATCAAACTCATTAAAGATAAACATAGTAACTAAGATTTCATTACTACCATTTATCTAGTTAAGAAAATCAAACTTAACGAAATGAAAGACTAAGCTAAATTTGAATTAGATATTCTTCAACTTAGCAATGGAGCTCGCTAGGGGTCTAGCACCCGGACTGCAAATCTGCGGTAGTGGAGTTCAACTCTCCTCGTGCTCTCCTCAATATTTGGTTTCGTTAGGGGCATCGTACAGTGGTAGTATGTGGGTCTCCAAAACCCTCGACCGTGGTTCGAGTCCACGTGTTCCTGTGGGGATGGGGACATAAAAAAACCAATATTTTTGCCAGGGGGTTCGACTAGTGGTTAGGTCAGCGTCCTTACGCGATGCTAGCGGCAGTTCAACTCTGCCACCCCTTATTGCACTCAGCCTGTTTAGGTAATAGATAAAATTAATGAATCTAGCCAAAGTAGACTATTCAAATAAAGCTATTATCTCTAATGATATGGTTCCAGTTTACCATAGAATTGCTTATTGATTTTACTTATAATCATTCATTGGCTATAAACGTAAAGGATATCTATACATTATACCTGATTTATGCAGTTTTAACTAATATTATAGGTACCTTATATAACAATAAGACACGAGTTTATATGATAGTAATGTTTTCATCTATTAAGAGTATTCTGTAATCTAAAGGTAATTTTATTACTTAACTGTAAAAGCAATGATTCTATTTGGTATTTTTATTATTATGACAGCGGCTGCGCTCCCTTCCTTTTACGTCGCCCCGCTGCAACTAGCACGGTGTGCGACCCTTATTTTCCTATCCGCCGGAGTGCTGGCCGCCAACGCTCTTAATGTTTCAGCCATGGGACCAGGTGTGAGTATGTTTGATGGTCTTATACAAGCAACGCCAATGACACAAGGCATAGACGCGTTTATTAGTGTTATAGCTGCAGTTATTGTAGGATTTGTATGGGCTCCAGTAGGCTCAATTAATATAGATAATATAAAGGAAAACCTCTCGCTAACCACTGTAAACACAAGTGCCCCAGCCCAAGCAGAATATTCTGTCATTCTTCTCTTTACCACACTAGGCGCGATGACTCTTGTGTCTAGTACGAGTCTAGTAACTCTGTATCTAGGTGTAGAACTTCAATCATTCGCGGTTTATATTCTAGCATCTCTGTATTGAGCATCAGAAACTGCCTCAGCAGCGGCTCTTAAGTACTTTTTTATTGGTGGTCTGTCATCAGCTTTTATTCTCATAGGTGGTGCGGTGGTATACTGGCAAACAGGTACTACAAATTTCTGGCATGTATTTAGTCTGCTTAATCAGCTAACATCAATACACGAAGGAACCACAGAAAATATCTTTATCATTTCTAATCAAATTCATATTCACTCTGGTATTTTTCTAGGTATGGATGCTATTCTTCTAGGTATTCTCATGAAGACTGCTGCCGCACCATTCTATAACTGGTCTCCCGATGTTTATGACGGAGTGCCTACTGTCGTGACGACATGGCTAACTCTTATGCCTAAAATCTCTCTACTCACTTTTGTCCTACATCTATCCAATAATCTTTACAATACTGGAGTCCTTGATATTAATGAAACATGGTACACTCCTGCTACATGGTCTACACTTCTTGCCACTGCAGCTATACTGTCTCTCATTATCGGTACGGTTGTAGGCCTAGCACAAATTCGTATTAAGCGTCTTCTCGCCTACAGTACGGTCTCGCATGTAGGTTTTCTTCTTCTAGCTCTAGCAGTTAACACGGAAATCGGTGTTGATGCGTTTATCTTCTACCTTGTTCAGTACACTATTACAACACTCAATGTTTTTCTTATTCTCCTAGCTATAGGTTACTGTCTACGTGCACAATCTAATGATCAACGAGCCCATGTTACGGATATTGAACTTATTACTGAACTATCAGGACAGTTCCATGTAAACACCGTTATAGGACTAGCCTTTTCAGCATGTCTCTTTTCCATGGCAGGTGTACCACCCCTTGTAGGTTTCTTTGGAAAGCAGACTGTTCTATACGCTGCTATGCAATCAGGTTACGAGTTTCTAGCCCTAGTGGGTATCGTAACCTCAGTTGTAAGTGGTTCCTACTATCTGGGTCTAGTGCGAACTATTCACTTTGAATCTCCAAAGTATACGTTCAATGTTCTACCTCTAGCTCTAACACCCGTACACAGTTATATTATTGCCATTCTTACTCTAGTCATGGTTCTCTTCATACTAGCACCTTACCTTGTTCTCGATAGCACCAATCTTGTAGCTCTTGCTTTCCATTCAGCTTAATGACCCTTGTAACTCTTCTTATCTTCGTACCAGTGATTGTAGGAATTCTGCTCGCACTAAATCTTCTATTTGCACCGCATCATCCAGATGCTGAAAAGACAACAGCTTACGAAAGTGGTTTCATGGCGATTACAGGACAAACACGTGCACCATTCAGTATTGCTTACTATCTAATTGCTATTCTGTTTCTCGTATTTGATCTTGAAATTTTTCTACTCTTTCCCTTTGCTGTAACTATTTATACAGTAGGAATCTATGGTTTTTGGATTGTGGTTATATTCTTTCTAGTTCTAACATTCGGTTTTATCATTGAAATTGCAAAGGGTGTTCTTAACTTCACAAATCAACGATCCGCTATTGCACAGCCAATAATCAATAATTCTACACGACGAGCCTCGTAATAACATTCCCCAAAAGCTTATTTATAATATTTTCCCGGTTTTAGACTTATGACTGTGCCTGTCCTTTAAACATCTTTCCATTGTTTTCTAACCATCAAAGGAAAAAGAGGCACAAAGTACGATAGTATACAATTAAGGAACCAGGAGTAATCTGAGCAAATATTAGATATCAACCGTTTAGCTAAGTGAACCAACTAAACAATATAAAAATACATAATTCATATTTACTGGTAGTTTGAAATATGGTTTAATGCAATTGACTAGCCTCAGCTCCTGCTAGTTCATTGTTTTTTGACTGATTCAAGCAAGCTATCACTATTTTAAGCAGTAGCAAGGTTTATGATATAGCTTGCTTTTGCGATCTATTGAATCCTAACATAACAGTAAACAGATAACAAAATATTCATAATAATCTACGTGTAATACTTACATAATTCTACACTTATCTTATTAATACTTCGTCAAAACCCAATATTTATCTGGAAGGGCAAAACTATTACCCGTGTTGTGTCATTTTCTATCAGGACAGACAAATTGAGATAGGTCTTAGAACAAAGAGCCTAAATTCAAAGTAAGGAGCTTATTAGCTATATTCTTTTTTTACACTGTAGAAATATATGAATTCAGGTATCTACTTATATTCAACCTAGTCAACAGTTTCGTAATAGATATAAATAAACTTCACTGATCACTATAACATAACCTACAATTATATATTCTTCTTTTATTGCTGTTAACTGATTAACTGATTTGATTTAGACTTTAGCTCCTGTACTCTATTTAGATTAGACTTTCTGGCTCCCGACGATTCGAACGCCGACAAGCCCCGACCAAAACGGGGTGGGCTACCATTACCCTAGGAGCCATTGACGCTTAATAACTTAAACACTACACTATTCATCTTCTTGTTATTCTTTTTATTCTTTTTTGACTTATGCCTATGCACGGAATCGAACCGCAGTCTTAGGTTTACAAGACCCATGCTGAACCACTCAGCTACACAGGCTTAGTTTTATCGTTCTCGTGCAAAAGGTTATAGCTTAGTACAGTTTTACACTAGACATTATTCTCGTCTACTCCACAGAAAGAAATAGTGTGATCGGCAAAAGCGCTTTCGTTACGGTTATTTAATAAATTTATATATTATTAACGCTGAAGGAAATCGAATCCTTTCTGCTTGCGTGAAGGGCAAGTGTGCTACCACATACACCACAGCGTCTCAAAGATAAATGGGTTAGATGTGTATTTTTAAAGTTTTATATTATTAGGTTAAACTTCTTTATATGTTATATGACACTGATACTTTATAGATGTATTCACTCATTTTCTTTCACTTTCATACTTTATCTTTACACTAGAATGCTATTATGGAATAAAGGAAAAAGAATGATGCCAGGAATAAGTTAATCTGTCGTTTCTGTTTTAATCAAATCAATAGGTCACTGCTATTTCAATATTTACAATCAATCCAAGATTCTAGAAAGGCTTACAGTGTATAGATTATCTTTAACAATAGTGAATATCTTCTTATATCTGCGATGATATAAACCATACACAATTTCACTCTATTTGATGTTAAGATTATTAGTTCATATTGTAACCTACCTTACATTATGTACGCCTATCCTGTTATGCCGGGTCAGTAGTTTTTTATATTCCTTCAGCTGAGTAGCTAGTTCATAAATATCCTTTTTAGCTCTATAATTTCACTTACCTTACTTCTAATTGAATAATAGGATAATTAAGGTCCCCGTAGATAATCGGAAATGAGGGAAAGCTAGGAGATCACATGTTACAATAATTCTCAAATAAACATTTCAGTTTAAAGAATATAGGTTAGTTACATCTAAGCATTTATCTTTCAAATATCAGTAATTAATTATTATTACACGTGATAAGGTAAATACTAATGTAGAATAAAGCGAAGGTAAGGACTCGAACCTACGATAACAGCTCATGAGGCTGTAGTGTTACCAGCTACACCACTTCGCGAGAAAACAAAGACATATAACCTTTAGGTAAAATGAGATAAAAAGAGTAATTCAACCAAAAAGCTAATAGTATAACTTAACTTAAGTCAAAAATATTCACTAATTATCTTTAATAACCTTATTAGCCTTGTTTACCTCTAAGATTTATGTATTTAGGGCTACCTTTTAAATTTATCTAATATTGGGTAGTGATTCGATTATTGGGCTATTAAGAATATTGTGGTTTAGAGGAATATATAAATATAATTGACTGGGGGTGATTAAACGGGTTATAATCTTAGTTTTGTCGAGTTGTGTAAGGCCCTTATTTAATCATATCAAATATATCATGCTAACTGTTCTTCTTATTACGCCTCTTATAGGCTCTCTAATTCTTATATCTATAAACGATGAAACCCCCGCGGGACGTATTCATGTAAAACATGTTGCCCTAACTGTATCAATAGTGGCCTTTATTATATCTATATTTCTATGGGCTATATACGATGCTAGCTCCCCGAAATATCAATTTGTTCAATCTTACACCTCACTAGGTTTTTGTCATTTTCATGTAGGTATTGATGCTCTTAATCTCTATTACGTCGTTCTAACTGCTCTACTAATACCAATTTGCCTTCTAGCTAGCTGGGAAAATGTACATATACGTCTAAAGGCTTACTTTGCTACTCTACTGGTTGTAGAAACCTTACTACTTACTCTGTTTACAGTACTCGACCTACTCCTATTCTACGTTTTCTTTGAGGCTGCTCTTGTACCCTTTTTCCTCATTGTTGGTATTTGGGGTAGTTCTAATACACGTATACGAGCTGCTCTACTCCTATTTCTTTATACCCTTGCTGGCTCACTATTCATACTACTTGCTATTGTTGTTATTGCCGGTCACATTGGTACAACAGATTTCACTCTTGTCACGCTTAATGATTTCACATCTCAGGGACAACGTCTTCTATGGCTTGGGTTTTTCGTAGCTTTTGCTGTAAAGACTCCACTTGTGCCTTTCCATATATGGCTTCCTTGAGCTCATGCTGAAGCTCCAGTAGCTGGATCAATACTACTGGCAGGTGTTATACTAAAGGCCTCTAGTTACGGTATTCTTTGAATTCTCCTATCAATATTTCCTGATGCTACTCATTATTTCACACCACTAGTGCAAACAATAGCTATTATTACTCTAGTATACTCTTCTCTAGCTACCATTCGGCAAATTGATTTTAAAGCGCTTGTAGCCTACTCATCTATTGCCCATATGGCCGTAATTATTCTCGGGCTATTTAGTAACACAATTATCGGTATCGAGGGTGGTTACCTCCTATCTCTAGCCCATGGTCTTGTATCACCGGCTCTATTTATGCTGATAGGTGGTGTACTCTATGATCGTTTTCCTTCGCGTATTGTGGTGTATTACCGTGGTCTTGTTGTATACATACCCGTCTTTGCCTGTCTATTTTTTCTAGCTGCCTGCGCTAATATAGCCGTACCTCTATCGCTTAACTGGATCAGTGAATTCATAGCACTTGCTGGTGCCTTCCAACGCTCGCCTGTCGTAGGTGTTCTCGGATCTTCAGGTATTGTACTTTCTGCTTGCTACACCATTTGGCTTTGGAGTCGTATGGTCAATGGTACCTGGTCACCATATCTGAATTACACAGTGGATGTAACACGTTGAGAATTTATGGTTCTAGCTCCACTTCTTGTACTAAGTTTTGTTCTAGGTATCGTACCAACAGTTATACTTAGCGATATTCACATAGTAGTAACACTTCTACTTTATTCTATAGCTTAATTTTTATAATAACAACTGAACAAGGCTATAGAGTGATGTAGGATGAATCGAGATCTTCTGTTTATAGCTACACTATATAATATCACTTAAAGCATAATTTGAATAGCCAAGATAGTAACCAGTCATTTGCATTATATTAAATTGTAACACTGCAACTTAACATCTACTGAATAGTCTGATACTCACTTATTCACACTTAATTTGATTATCTCTGT
>JAABUJ010003046.1_pt1 | contig 19441 bp, 20 predicted proteins | sample 5559131 | NCBI WGS metagenome assembly JAABUJ01 (sample SAMN10711875, study PRJNA513366) | rock metagenome | isolation source: Antarctica rocks | place: Antarctica: Victoria Land, Mt New Zealand nord | collected 2016-01-07 | reverse complement strand
ACACCGCACGTTGCTGCGCTGTGGGCCGGTGCCCCTCGATGATCAGCAGCCTCGTATCTGCCGGCAGTCGACATTGCGCACGTTGGAGTCGTTCGACGATCCCGGAACGCAGCCACGAGCCGGCGGGTTCAGGTTTGCGCAACTCCACCGCCAGCTCCGGCACCCCAGCGACGTCAACGAGTCCTTCACCGCAATCATCGATCGGGATCGCCGCGATGCGTGGATCTGACAGCAGCAGCATCCGAGCATCTTAGTCGCGACCAGCCCGTGGTCGCGTGACTCTCAGTTAGCGAGACACACCCCGCCCGCAAGCGGATGGCGGGGGCTACTCGCCGACCCCGAGGCCGTCCTTCCTGTTGTTGATCACGGTCTGGACGAACGCCCGCTTGGCATCGGTGTACGCCTCCCGGTCGTCGCCGTATCGAGCAGCCAGGTCCCTCTTTAGTTTCGCGTAACGCTCGGCGAGAGCAGCGTCCGAGCGAAGAGCGTTGCGAACGCCAGCTGCTGGTCCCAGCGGGCGCTGTCCCTCCTCATCACCAGAAGGTGGGCGGCCCGGTGGCCGTCGATGACCTTGACGAAGAACCGACGCCACGGCCGGCCGTCGAGATCCACCGGGACGAAGTGCCAGGACGCGCCTAAGGCGACGGCGATGTTCGGGGTGCCCTCGAGGTCTTCGACGGCGACCTGCAAGTCCAGGATGGGCTTGGCGGCCAGCCCGGGTACAGCAGTCGAACCAACGTGCTCCACCGGAGCGACGAGCCACGGCGACAACGTGCTGGCCAAGAGTTGACATTCCCGCTCACCTCGCTGCTGCCACGCGGCATCGGGTTCACGCACCTCGAGCTTCTCGGTCGCCCACGCTGGCCAACTGGTCACCAGGAGATCCTCCCGTAGACCGATCGGCGAGCGGGACGGGGCTGGTACCGTCCAGGGATGTCTTTCGAACTGGCGCAGGTGAACGTCTCACGTCTGCTCGCCCCGCTCGAGTCGCCGCAGCTGGCACCGTTCATGGCTGCCCTGGACGAGGTCAACGCCGCAGGCGACGTGGCACCGGGCTTCCTGTGGCGGCTGCAGACCGAGGATGGGAACGCTACCGCGGTAAAGGCCTTCGGTTGGGACGTCGCCGGGAGCTACGGCGTGATCGTCAACCTGACCATGTGGAGGCGTTGGCCGGCTTCGCCTTCTCCGGGCGGCACCTGCAGATCATGCGGCAGCGCCGTCAGTGGTTTCACAAGGCCGCCGAGGCCACCACAGCCCTGTGGTGGGTGCCTAGCGGGCACCGTCCGTCGACCGACGAGGCCGAGGACCGGGTACGGCAGCTGCGCCGATACGGGCCTTCCGCTGGCAGCTTCACGTTCCGCAAGCCGTTCCCGGCTCCAGGGCACACAGCCACGGACGTGCACTCCAGCGACGACTGGCTCTGCCCAGCCTGACTGGCGGGCCTTTTCCCGCTCGCGGACCCCGATCGGGACGAAGTGATCATGCTCCGCAAGCCCTGGTGCGATCGCTGATCGTGACCGGTAGACGTTCCTGCAGTGGGACGACCTCAGCCGAGGGTGGCCCGGACAACACCGCCTTGGTCCGGTCCGGTCCGGTCCTCGCCAGGGCAAGGCCTTCCGCCGAGTAGATCGCCGAACTACCGGCCGTTCCGCGAAGATGTCTCCCGTAGGGCCAGCGAAGCTGGCGAAGACGAAGACGACGAACGCTCGGCAGGCGCGCACGATCACGACGGCACGGGCCTCTTGCTCCGGAAGCTCCTGCGGCAGGTGCACCAGCCCGGCGAGGTAGGCGTCGACGTTCAGCGCGGCCGTCCCCGCGACATGCTGAGGAGCGCCGGTGTCCTTGCAGATGCCGAGCCCCAGGCGCCACCCGTCGACGTCAAGCACCGTTGGGCCGTCGCCCGCGTGGAACTGCGTCGGCTCGTTGCCGCCGAGCCAGGTCTTTCGGTAAGCGGGTCGCGCACCCGCGCCGTCGATGGCCAGGATGGCGATGAAGCGCCGTCCCCGCTCCTCGACGGGGGCGCCTACGAGGGCGAGCGAGCCAGTCGCCGCACAGGCTTCGATGATCGGAATCAGTGCCTTGTGATCGCACTGGACTGGAGCCGCGTCCAGCACCCGCGCGCCCCACACCTGCAACCGGTGACGACGGCTCGTCGGGCCGGGTGGGTGGGACCGGCGCTGGCCGACCTGGAAAGATTGCAGGGTGACGGTGAGCGACGGAACGAATTTTCTGGGCGCGACGTCCCGCTGGGTTGATGGGCTGGGCCGTCTGCGTGACGTGGTCCGGCAGCAGTTGGTCGCGGCACAGTTGAGCGAGGTCATGGCCCGGCAGGGTGTGTCACCTGCTCGGGTGCTGGACGTCGGCTGCGGGCAGGGGACGCAGGCGCTTGCGCTGGCCCGTGCCGGCCATCAGGTGACCGGGCTGGACATCTCCGACGAGCTGCTCGAGCACTTCGTGGTCGTGCTGGCAAGCGAACCGGCCTCGGTACGTGAGCGGGTGCACCTGGTCCTCGGCAGCGGTCAGGCCGCGGCCGAACTCACCCCCGGCCCGTTCGACGTCATCCTGTGCCACGGGGTGCTGATGTACCTCGACGACATCGGACCGATGCTGGGTGCGTTCACCCGCGTCGCGGCTCCCGACGCCGTCCTGTCGCTGCTGGTTCGCAACGGGTTGGCCCCGGCGATGCGCGACGGGCTGCGCGGCAATTGGGCCGACGCGCTGGGACGCTTCGATCATCTCGACTACGTCAACCGACTCGGCGTTCCCGCGCACGCCCACACCCCGGACGACGTCGAGCATTTCCTTGCCCCGCTGGGCTGGCGCCCCCAGGCCTGGTTCGGTGTCCGGGTCTTCACCGATCACCGCGACGAACCCGTGCCCGACGCCCTCGAACTGCAACAGCTGCTCGCCGCCGAGCAGCAAGCAGGCGCACGCGACCCCTACCGCCAGGTCGCCGCCCTGCTACACCTCACCTACATCCGAGCATGACGGGCGACCACAGCCGAACGAACCGCCAGCCACAGCCCGCGCCCTGCATTCCGCCATGCCGCTTGGGGACCCGCAGCTGGACCCTTACCTCCGGTAGGGGGATGGCGAGCTCAGTCACCGATAGCCAAGCAGGCGATGCAGTGACAGGCGGCCAGGCGACCTCTTTCCCCAGAGTGCCGCCTGGTCGTCCTACGTCAGAGTCGGGCTCGTACCTTTGCTGTCGCTTCGACCAGGTTGGCCAGGCTGGCTTTGACTTCTCGGTAGCCGCGGGTTTTCAGTCCGCAGTCGGGGTTCGCCCAGAGCCGCTCGGCTGGAAAGTCGGTGACGATGCGGCGCAGCCGGGCGGCGATCTCATCGGGGGTGGGGACGCGCGGTGAGTGGATGTCCCAAATCCCGGGTCCGATGTCGTTGGGGTAGCCGGCCGCGGCGAGGTACTGGACGATGGCCATGTCGGATCGGGCCGCTTCGAGGCTGATGACGTCGGCGTCCATGTCGGTGATGGCCGCCAGCACGTCGTCGAAGTCGGCGTAACACATGTGCGTATGGATCTGTGTCCCATCCTCGACCCCGCCGGTCGTCAACCGGAACGCATCGACCGCCCAATGGAGATAGTCGGTCCATCGACAGGCCCGCAGCGGCAACGTTTCCCGTAGCGCCGGTTCGTCGACCTGGATCACGCTGATACCGGCCGCCTGGAGGTCGTGAACCTCGTCCCGCAGGCCCAGGGCGACCTGCCGGGCGGTGTCGCCCAACGGTTGGTCGTCACGGACGAAGGACCAGGCGAGCATGGTCACCGGCCCGGTGAGCATCCCTTTCACCGGGGCGCCGGTCAGGCTCTGCGCGTATCGGGCCCAGCGGACGGTCATCGGGGTGGGTCGGGTGACGTCGCCGGCGATGATCGGCGGCCGGACGTAGCGGCTGCCGTAGGACTGCACCCACCCGTCGGTGGTCGCCCAAAACCCGGTGAGCTGTTCGGCGAAGTACTGCACCATGTCGCCTCGTTCCGGCTCGCCATGGACCAGAACATCCAAGCCGAGTTCGGTCTGCAGCGCGATCACCGAACGGATCTCGGCCTGCATCGCTTCGTCGTAGCCGCCCTGGTCGATGCGTCCGGCGCGGAGCGCGGCCCGGGCGTTGCGGAGTTCGCTGGTTTGCGGGAACGACCCGATGGTAGTGGTCGGCAGCGGCGGCAATTTCAGGTGTTGCTGCTGTGCGGTGTGCCGGACCGGGTAGGGGCTGCTGCGGGTGAGGTCGTCGGTGGTGACGGCGGCGGCTCGCTGCCGCACTGCAGCGACGGCGGTCAGTGGTGAGTTGGCCCGTTCGGTCAGCCGCGATTGGTTGACCATCAGTTCGTTGGCGATGGTGTGCCGGCCGGAACTGAGACCTTTCGCCAGCAGGGTGATCTCCTCAATTTTTTGGCGGGCGAACGCCAGCCACGGCCCGATCTGCGGGTCGAGGTCCTGTTCCAGGGTGACGTCGATCGGGACGTGCAGCAGGGAGCAGGAGGTGGCCACGTCGACGACGCCGGACAATCCGTGGAGCACGGCCAACGCGCCGAGAGCTGTGGTCAGGTCGGAACGCCAAATGTTGCGGCCGTCGATGATCCCGGCGACCAGTCTCTTGCCCGGTAGCCCGCCGATCGCGACCAGCTGGGTGAGGTTCGCCGCGGCCGGCCCGGTGAAATCGACGGCCAACCCGTCGATGTCCGACCGGGCCAGGACCGGCAGGGCATCGCCGAGCTGGTCGAAGTAGGAGGCCAGCAGAACTTTCGGTCGATCCGTGACGGCCGTCAACGTGCGGTAGGTCTGTTCGACCTGGGCCAGCACCGCCGCGTCGAGGTCGGTGACCAGGACGGGTTCGTCGATCTGCACCCAGGCGGCGCCGGCCTCGTACAGGAGGCCCAGCAACTCGGCGTAGAGCGGGACGATCCGGTCCAGCAGGGTCATCGGGTCGAATCCGGCCGGTCGGCCGGGAGCGCCTTTGGACAGTTGCAGAAAGGTGACGGGCCCGACGATCACCGGACGGGTGACGGTGCCCGCCGCTTTGGCCTCCAGAAACTCCTCGAGCGGCTTGCCCGGGTCCAACGCAAACGCAGAATCAGCGGCGAGTTCCGGGACCAGGTAGTGGTAGTTGGTGTCGAACCACTTCGTCATCTCCAACGGGGCGACGGTCGCAGTGCCGCGGGCCATCGCGAAGTACCGGTCCAACCGGCCCTGCGCGGTGCCGGCGTCGGGGACGGCGTCCAGGTGTCGCTGCGGAATCGCGCCGAGCATCCACGCGGTGTCCAGCATGTGGTCGTACAAGGAGAAATCGTTGCTGGGGATCTCCCCCAAGCCCGCGCTGACCAGATCGGCCAGGCGTTGCCGGCGCAGGTCCTGCGCGGCGGCGAGCAGGGCGGCGGCGCTGGTGCGGCCGGTCCAAAACGATTCGACCGCCTTCTTGAGTTGCCGCTGCGGGCCTTGCCGGGGGTAGCCGTACACCGTTGCGGTGCTGCGGCTGGGGGTTTGGGTCACGAGAACTCTCCTTCGCGAGTTCACTGAAACCTTCGCGAGGGGGTGCGCAGCACCGATCCGCCATCCCCGCCCGGTCGTCACGACCCTCGAGGTGCGGATACGGCGTCGACCCACCCACGAGGTCACAAGCCAACCGTGCCGCGGCTGCGGTACGGACGGCTGGCAGGTATTCGGACTCGTGGGCGCGACCGACATGGTCGGTCTCCTACTGGCTGTCGCTTCCCAGACACCCGAGGATGTCCAGTGCTTGATTGACGGCTTTCGTTCCCACTCACCGCTGCGGGGCAGTCCCGGATTTGCACCGGGTTCCCTGTTGCCTCGATGACGCCGAACCGATCGGCGCCGTCGAACCAGCTGTGCCGCCCACCCTAGTCGCCGCGGATCCGGGTGAACAATGTTCGGGCTGGTCGTGGTGGTTGACCATGAGCCGGGGTGGACGTAGCGTGACGTCCGCGTGAGGGCGTGAGGAAGCCGGTGAAATTTCGGCACGGTCGCGCCACTGTGAGTCGGTCGCCCCCAGCGGGTGCCCGGCGAGTCAGATACTTGCCCCTCGTGCAGCCCCGTTGACGATAGGGACGCAAGATCCCTGAAGGAGGCTCCACAGAATGAGTTTGTCCGTATCTCCGGCATCGACTGCCATCCCGATGCCCGTGGTCGTACCGGCCACTCGAGTGTTGATCTTGCTCGGTGTCACTGTGTTTCTGGCGTTGGCGGTGTACTACTTCATCGGCGTCGACCAGGGCGCCACCTCGGTGTTCGGCAGCAACGCGATGGGTGTGCACGAGTTCGTGCACGACGCCCGCCATTTCCTCGCCTTCCCCTGCCACTGACCGGCCGCAGAGCTTCCGAAGAAGTCAAAGGACAATTTCACATGGAAAAGAAACTGATCCTGCGCGGCATCCTGGCCGGTGCACTGGCCGGTCTGCTCGCGTTCGTCTTCGCCAGGATCTTCGCCGAATCGCAGATCCAGGCGGCCATCGACTACGAGTCCGCGCGTGACGCCGCCATCGCCGCGCTCACCAAGTCGGCCGAGGTCGAAGGTCCGGACATCTTCAGCCGCGCCGTCCAGGGCAACATCGGCCTCGGCGTCGGCATCGTCGGGTTCGGCGCGGCCATGGGTGCGCTGTTCGCCGTCGCCTACGCCATCTGCCTGGGCAGGGTAGGCAACCTCAAGCCCCGCAGCCTCGCGCTGCTGGTCGCCGGGTTCGGGTTCCTCGGGTTCTACCTGGTGCCGTTCATCAAGTATCCGGCGAATCCGCCGTCGATCGGCCACCCGGAAACCATCGGAACCCGCAGCGGCCTCTACCTGCTGATGGTCGGCTGTTCGCTCCTGCTTCTGGTTTTGTCCGTCGTCTTGGGGAGCAAGCTGCAGGCCCGGTTCGGCAACTGGAACGCCACGTTGATCGCCGGCGCCGCATTCATCGTCGTCATCGGCGCGATCATGGCGGCTCTGCCGCTGCTGGGTCACCTCGCAATCAACGTGCAGCAGTACGGCCTGCAGGCCACCGAAACTCCGCTGCCGCTCACCGATGCCAAGGGCGCCATAGTGTTCCCCGGCTTCCCGGCGGACGTGCTATTCAAGTTCCGCTTCCTGTCCGTGGCCGCGCAACTAGTCCTGTGGTCGGCTCTCGGACTGATCTTTGCTCCGCTGGCCGATCGGCTGCTCGCGCCGCTGACCGCCGCAACGCCGGCGCGGGGCCAGTTGAACCCCGTCAACACCTGATCGAGGAAACGCTCGGGCAGCTGTGCTTGCAAGCCCGGACGGGACCCGAAGTCCCGTCCGGGTTCAGCCAGCGAACCTGGTCCTTCCTTCATCTTCCCTGTGCCGCAACGGTTCCTGGGTGAATCTTCACCGACGAGAGAATTGATGACCGCACCGCCGGACCCGGCCGAAGCCGCCACCCACCGAGCCCTACCGTGTGTGACGATCTGCCGCGGGTGTTGCTGCGGAAGCAGCCGCAAACACCCGGACGTCGATCACGATGAACAGGTCCGCCGCCTTCGCCGCGAACTCGGCTGCGGCGTCGTCCGCGTCAGTCCCGAATGTCTCGGACACTGTGAGAACTCCAACTTGATGGTGGTCCTCCCCTCACGCTTGGGACGACTCTTCGGAGGCCGACCCACCTGGATCGGGCAGGTTCTGGACGAGCAGATGCTCACCGCACTTGCCGGCTGGATCACCGCTGCCGGCCCGGGCCTGGCCGCCATGCCCGCCGAACTGCAGGCTGCCGTCTTCGTGCCGCCCCGGCCTGGCTCGCCCTAGCCGCAACACACCGCGACACGACATGTGGGGGTTGTTGATCGGACCACCCCCTAGATGTACTGTCCACAGTGCTGGTGGTTCACCTGCCCTGGAGTGCGGTCCTGGCTTCGAGAAACGGTGTGCCAACAGGGAATCCGGTGTGAATCCGGGACTGCCCCGCAGCGGTGAGTGGGAACGAAAGCTGTCATCAAGCACTGAACGCAAGTTTGGGAAGCGACGGCCAGTAGGTGATCGGCATCCGTGCTGGTAGTGCCCGCGAGTCCGAAAACCTGCCATCAGTGCGCCCGCTACCTGGTGGGTGCCGTCGGTCGACCCCGTGGGAGGGTCACTGCGCTCCAGGCCGTTCGGCGACCCTGCGGGGTGAAGCCCACGGGTCCTGCGCACGCCTCCTCCCGCGTTCGGCCGGCGCCGGCCTTTGATCTTGCGAGGAGAGAGCATGACGCAGACACTCGAAGGTACTGATCTCGAGATCACCCCAACGCCAATGTCCGCCGGTGACCTGTTGGTAGTCCGCCGCGACGGTTCCACCGACTCGTTCGATCCGGGCCGGATCATCGTCGCCATCACCAAGGCCTTTCTGGCCGTCGAGGGCGAAAAGGGCCAGACTTCCTCCCGACTACGAGCTCTGGTCTCGGAGTTGTCCGCCGACGTCGTCGGGACCCTGACGCGCCGGCACGCCCCGGGCTGGAAGGTCAACCTGGAGGATGTGCAGGACCAGGTCGAGCTGGTGCTGATGCGCGGTGGTCACGCCGCCGTCGCCCGGGCCTACATCCTCTACCGCGAGGAACACCGCCGCGCCCGCGCCGAACGTGGCAACGTTGCCACTCCAGTCGTTTCCGCCGGGCTGTTGTCCGTCGTCGGCCCCGATGGCACCGTCGCCCCGCTGGACCGGATCCGCCTCCGGGCGGTCATCGAGGAGGCCTGCGCCGGTCTGTCCGAGGTCGACCCGGTCGTCGTGCTGACCGGCACCGAATCCAACCTGTACGACGGCATGTCCACCGACGAACTCGGTTTGGCGCCGATCCTGGCCGCCCGCGGCCTGGTCGAAACCGAGCCGGCCTACTCCACCGTCGCTGCCCGGCTGTTGGCAGACACCCTGCGTTCCGAAGCCTTGACTTTCATCCACGGCACGCCCTGGCAGGCCACCGCCGGGCAGATGACGGCCGACTACGCCGACTACCTGCCCAAATATCTGGCCCGTGGCATCGAACTGGGCCAGCTCGACCCGCAGCTGGCCGAGTTCGACCTTGACCGCATCACGGCCGCGCTCGACGGCCAACGTGACAACGACTTCACCTTCCTGGGCCTGCAGACCCTCTACGACCGTTACTTCCTGCACCACCGCGGCACCAGATATGAACTGCCGCAGGCGTTCTTCATGCGGGTGGCGATGGGCCTGGCCGTCCGTGAACCCGATCGGGAAGGGGCGGCGGTTGAGTTCTACCGGCTGCTGTCCAGCTTCTATTTCATGGCCTCTACCCCGACGCTGTTCAACGCCGGCACGACGCGACCGCAACTGTCGTCGTGCTTTCTGACGACCGTCGACGACGACCTGGACGACATCTTCCAGTCGATCAAGAACAACGCCCTGCTGGCGAAATTCTCCGGCGGCCTGGGCAATGACTGGACACCGGTCCGCGGCATCGGCGCCCATATCCGCGGCACCAACGGAATCTCGTCCGGGGTGGTGCCATTCCTGAAGATCGCCAATGACACCGCCGTCGCGGTGAACCAGGGCGGCAAACGCAAGGGCGCCGTGTGCGCGTACCTGGAGACCTGGCACATCGACGTCGAGGAGTTCCTGGACCTGCGAAAGAACACCGGCGATGACCGCCGCCGGACCCACGACATGAACACGGCCAATTGGATTCCGGACGAATTCATGAGGCGCGTCGAAGCGGGCGGCCAGTGGACCTTGTTCTCGCCGGACGAGGCCCCGGAATTGCACGAGCTTTACGGGATCGACTTCGCGCGGCGGTACGCCGAGTACGAGGCGGCCGCGGACCGCGGGGAGATCGGCGTGTTCCGCCGTGTGTCCGCGGTCGATCTCTGGCGCCGAATGCTGACCGTGCTCTTCGAGACCGGCCACCCATGGATCACCTTCAAGGATCCGTGCAATCTGCGGTCCCCGCAGCAGCATGTGGGAGTGGTCCACTCGTCCAACCTGTGCACCGAGATCACCTTGAACACCAAGTCCAGCAGCGCCTCTGGCGGGGCGCCGGAGGTGGCCGTCTGCAACCTCGGGTCGGTGAACCTGGCCGCCCACGTCGGCGCGGACGGGCTCGATGTCCAGCGGCTGCGGGCGACGGCCCGGACAGCGGTCCGGATGCTGGACAACGTCATCGACATCAACATGTACACCATCCCCGCGGCCCGACGGTCGAACCTGGTGCACCGGCCGATCGGGCTCGGCCTGATGGGTTTTGCCGACGCGCTGTACGCCCAGGGCATCGCCTTCGCCTCGGATGCCGCCGTCGAGTTCGCCGACACATCGATGGAACAGCTGTCCTACTTCGCCATCGAGGCGTCCTCGGACCTGGCGTTGACCCGTGGGCGGTACGGCTCCTACGAAGGGTCCTTGTGGAGCCGGGGCGTCCTGCCGATCGACTCGGTGGAACTTCTGGCCCAGCACCGCGGCGGCGACCTGGACCAGGACAGGACGCAGCGCCTGGACTGGGATTCCCTACGGGACAGGGTGACGCGGCAGGGCATGCGCAACTCGAACGTGATGGCCATCGCCCCGACCGCGACCATCTCCAACATCGTCGGCGTCGCCCAGTCCATCGAACCGACGTACCGGAACCTGTTCGTCAAGTCGAACATGAGCGGCGATTTCACCGTGATCAACGAACACCTCGTCACCGTGCTGAAGGACCGCGGGCTGTGGGACGAAGTGATGATCGCCGACCTCAAATACTTCGACGGCTCCCTGCAGCCCATCGACCGGATCCCCGCCGACATCAAAGCCCTGTTCGCCACCGCGTTCGAGATCGACAGCTCCTGGCTCATCCACGCGGCGTCCCGCCGGCAGAAGTGGATCGACCAGGCCCAGTCACTGAACATCTATATGGCCGCGCCGAACGGACGCAAGCTCGATGAGACCTATCGGCTTGCCTGGCGCAGCGGCGTCAAGACCACCTACTACCTGCGTTCCACCTCGGCCACCCACGTCGAAAAATCCACGCTGGCCGGTACCGACGGCCGGCTCAACGCAGTGGCCGCCGCCCCCGTCGCTGCCGTTGCCTCGCCGCCGCAGTCACTGCCGGTGGCTGCGGTCGCCTCGGAGCAGGCCATCGGATCGGTCCTGACCGCCGATGACGTCCTCGCGTGCTCCATCGACAACCCGGACTGCGAAGCCTGCCAGTAGCTCTCGCCCACCCAACCCTGATGTCGGGCGTATCCGAGGACTACTCGACCTGGATACGCCCGGCGCCTCCTACCGCCTTTTGGAGACCACCACCATGACCGACTTCATGACCACTTTCGATCTTGACGAGTTCGCCATTCAAACCCCACCATCGGCCAGACCAACGACGGCGCCCGTAGACCACACCGCACCGGTCGACACCAGCGCCGGCCTCGCCATCATTGAGACAGGCGGCGGCCGGGTGGCCGTGAGCGACAAGGCGATGATCAACGCCAGGGCCGACGTCAACCAACTTCTGCCGCTGAAGTACCACTGGGCCTGGGAGAAGTACCTGGCCGGGTGCAACAACCACTGGATGCCCACCGAGGTGTCCATGCAGGCCGACATCGCCCTCTGGAAATCACCCAACGGACTGACTCCCGCGGAGCGGTCGATGCTGCTGCGAAACCTCGGGTTCTTCGCCACCGCCGAGTCGTTGGTGGCCAACAACATCGTGCTGGCCGTCTACCGCCAGCTGACCAACCCCGAATGCCGCCAGTACCTACTGCGCCAGGCGTTCGAAGAGGCCGTGCACACCCATACGTTTCAGTACATCTGCACCTCCCTGGGCCTGGACGAGGGTGAGCTGTTCAACATGTACCGCGAGATCCCCTCGATCACCGAGAAAGACGGCTGGGCGCTGCAGTACACCCAGCACCTGGAGGACCCGGCGTTCCGGACCGGCACCCCGGACGCCGATCAGGCGTTCCAGCGGGATCTGATCGCCTTCTACGTCATCTTCGAAGGGATGTGGTTCTACACCGGCTTCGCGCAGATCCTGTCCCTCGGCCGGCGGAACAAGATGGTGGGCATCGCCGAGCAGTACCAGTACATCCTTCGCGACGAATCGATCCACCTGAACTTCGGCATCGACGTGATCAACCAGATCAAATTAGAAAATCCGCAGCTGTGGACCGCCGAATTCCAGGCCGAGGTCAGCGGCATGCTCGCCACAGCCTGCGAACTGGAGATTACCTACGGCCGCGAGACGATGCCCACAGGCATGCTCGGCCTCAACGCCGCCCGGTGCGAGCAGTACATTAAGTTCATCACCAACCGGCGATGCACACAGATCGGGCTCCAACCCTTGCATGCGCCGACCGAGAATCCGTTTCCGTGGATGAGCGAGATGATGGACTTGAAGAAGGAGAAGAACTTCTTCGAAACCCGGGTCATCGAATACCAGACGTGCGGCGGCCTGACCTGGTAGGACGTCCGGGATACGGGAAGCCGGCGAAGCCCCACACAACTACCGCGCCACGCCGAATCAGGAACGCTATCCGGGCACCCACAGCCATCGGCTAACTCGTCGACGGTCACCCGCCGCAGTCTCGGAAGCGGATCCCGCTGCGGGCCGGCCCTGGCAAGGTGGGGTCGTGCGCGACTTGGACTCCGATGTCGCCGATGTGCTGGCATCGGTGGGATCTACAACGCTCCCTTGTGGCGGGTGACCGTTGATCTCACGGTTCTGGGCGGGAGTTGCTGCGGTGCTGGTGGGTGCGACGGTTTGCGTTCGTGGCGCAGCCGGGGCTGCGGCCATCACGACCGTGACCGGCACCAACCGGGACCGGCCGGACTGCGGGAAGCCCTGGACGGCGCAGCGCCGCTACGTGGTGCCGGCTGCTGGGACCCTGGTCGGTGTCTTCTCATTGCGTATTTTCCGTGTCCCAGTGTTCGGCCTCCCATTCGATGGGAACGGTCTGAAGGTGCCCGACTGGGGAACACCGCATGATGACTGGGGTCAGCATGGCCAGGGCGACGGATAGGAACAGGGCGGTGGGTAGGCCGAGCCAGGTGCCGACGGCACCGCCGAGCAGGGATCCAACGGGTACCGCGCCCAGGGTGACGAATCGGCTGGCGGCCGAGACCCGGCCCATCAAGTGATGCGGGGTCACTCTGGCTCTGATGCCGGTGGAACTGATCGAGTGGACCACGAGCGCCAGGCCGAACAGGAACTCGCTGATACCGACGAGCACGCCCGCGGGAACCGGGACGTACAGCGCTAGCGGCAGAGCGGCAAAGGCTAACGGAAATCCGCACTGCGCCAACAGCATTGCCCTGACCTCGCCGAACATGTTCTTGATCCGCAGGCCCACGAACGATCCGACCATGCCGCCTACCGCGCCGATCGACACGGCGATCCCGTACGCCTGCGGTGTCATTCCCAGGTCCCGGAGGACGAACACGGGCAGCACCGCGATGAAGACGCCGGCGCCGAGGTTCACCGTGGCGCTGGTGAACATGAAGGTGTGGAGCACCGGGTGTCGGGTCACGAACCTGATACCAACGGTCAGGGACTTGCGGAAGGGTTCCCGATCACCCTTGGCCGGGGTGGTCTCTTCAATTTTCATGGTGGTGATCAGCCCGGCTGACACCAGACTCATCGCCGCGGTCGCCACATAGAGCAGCGGGCCGGTGGTGACCCGCAGGATCTGCCCGGCCAGGGCGGGACCGACCACCCTCATGGTGGTGTCGGAGGTCTGCAGCCTGGCGTTGGCTTCGGAGACTTGGTCCCGCCCGACCAGGGACGGCAGGATGGCTGTGTGGGCGGTCTCGAAGAAGACGCCGGCGGTGCTCACCAACCCTGCGACGGCCATCACCTGCCAGATGGTCAAATCACCGGCCAGGTATACCAGCGGGATCGACAAGATCGCTGCTGCCCGGACCAGCTCTGCGGCGATCAGCACCGGTCGGCGCCGCCACCGGTCGACCCAGACTCCGACCGGCATCCCGAACACCAGGTAGGCGCCCAGATTCAGCGCGGTCACCACAGCGACCTGAAAAGCTGAGGCGTGCAGCACCAGCACCGCAGTGACACTCAACCCAAGCCTGGCGAACTGGTCACCGAAGTCGTTGGCGAAATTCGACAACCACAGTCGCCGAAAGACCGGTACCTGCAGTACACCCCGCACAGCCGGCCCCCTTCTCAGCGCTAAATCCACCGCCCGAAACCCACCGCGGGCAACGGATCGGCTCGGGTCGGCTCGGTCAGGCCGCCGGCCGTTGAATGGTGAGCAGCAACGCCCGAAAGTTAGGGGTGAGCAGCCCCGGTGCTTTCCGGGCTTCTTCCAGCAATCCCAGCCCGGTCGGGCCGAACCGTTCTACCAGGTCGGTTTCGTGCTCCAGCCACAATTTGTACTTGCGGAGTTGCCTGTCCTGTTTACCGCGGTCGATGAACTGGTCAACCAGCACCAGTCCGGCGTCGACGATCAGCGGCGCCCACCTGGTGGCCATCCTGGGATGCGGAAGCGGCTGGTCCCCGTGCCACTCCGCGCAGGTGAACACCGCCCGGCCCCCAGGTCGCAGCACCCGCCGCACTTCGCTCAGTGCGGCGGTCCGATCGGCGGCCATCGGCAACGCGTCGATCGACACCATCCCGTCGGCGCTGCGGTCCGGGAGCCCCGTCGAGGTGATGGTGCCGCACCGGTACTGGTATTGCCCTGGCCGCAGGTAACCCACAGCGGCGGCTCGTGCACCGTCGATGGCAGCTTGGCTCAGATCGACCCCGGTGACGGTTGCGCCGCTTTCTCTGGCCAGCCATCGGCCGGGTCCGCCCAGCCCGCAACCGAGATCGACCAGCGTGTCACCCGCCGCCAGGTTCAGCCCAGCCAACGCCAGGTCCAAGATGGTGCGGGTGCAGGAACTGAAAACCGTCACGTCGTAGGGATATTCAGCGCCGCACGCCGCCGCATTCAGCTCGTCCAACAAGGGATCGGCTCGAAGCCTGGTCCACATCTGGTCGAACATCACCTGCCTGGCCGCCTCGTTGGACTGCAGAGCGGGCTGTTGCTCGAGGGGAGAAAGTTGGGCAGGCAACATCAGAGGCACCCTACGGACAACCCCTGACACCGTCGGCTCCTCCTTCCCAGATCGCGTGGATCGTCGGCCCAGCTCCGGGTGGGCGCTGTGTCGGTGGCCTGGCTCATACTCACCAGGTGGGCACACCTTCCATCGCCCAGGTCGCCGCCGCCATGACAGCTTCCTGGAGCGCAGAGACCTGCCATGCCACCAGCGAGTACGTCGCCGCCGGGCGGCCCGGTGACCGTTCCCGCGGGCAATGCGGCACCACCGCCCTGGTGATGCAGGACCTGCTCGGCGGTGAACTTCTAGTGGCCCAGGTCCAGGTCAACGGCTCGCCGGACGGCGTGCACTACTGGAACCAGCTGCCAGGGGGCCGAGAAATCGATCTGACCCGGGCACAGTTCTCACCGGCCGAGACGCTCGGCGACGTGCGTCAGGTGGACCGGACCCCAGGAACGCTTCCCCGCCGAGGAGTGGACGCATACCTGCTGCTCCGCCGAAGGGTTGCAGAACTTCTCGGTGCACGGTGAACCGGGTGGGCGGGCCGTTGGCTGGAGACCCGGTCCGGGTGGCGTTACGTGCGTGGTCGGAAGGAGACGCCGGTTGGTACGCCCACTGCGCCCAGGACCCGGAGATTCAGCGATTCACCTCCGACCCGTCAGATCTCACCGCCGAACGCGTCCGTGATGCCATCAAAAAGTTGACGGACCAACCGGAGCGGGACGCCTACCTGATCTGCGGGCTCGGCCCAGGTGGTGAACGGTTGGGCAACCTGGCCGTGGACTACCACGGCCGGACAGCCGAGATCTCGTACTGGGTTTCACCTGCTGCCCGGGGACGGGGGGTCGCGGCCGCAGCCACCCAGCTCCTGATCGACACACTGACGGCCGGCGGGCGGGTCGATTGGCTGTCGTTGTGGACGCACGTCGACAACGTCGCATCCCGCCGAGTCGCCGAACAATGCGGGTTCGCCCGCCTCGCCACGGCCGACCAGATCCGCACGGTCAAAGGCGCACAGTGGCCAACAGTGCAATACCGACGTTCTGTGCCGGGTTGCTCCAGTCCCACTGCACCCGAGCCCGACGCAGGTGAGGCTCGGGTGCAGTGATTAGGGACGACGGACCGGAGCATCCCCTGTTTGGTGAGGACCTGACGGTCGGCATCGTGCGGGTCGGGGACACTGTCCGCCGGCCGCGGACTCCGGAATCCGATCTGGTCGAGCCGCTGTTGCTCTACCTTGAGGAGGTCGGCTTCGCCGGGGTACCCAGATTCCTGGGTGTCGATTCATCCGGCCGACAGGCCCTGTCCTATCTCGACGGTGAGGTCGCCGGCCGGCCATGGCCGGACTGGGTCGCTGACGATGAACGGATCGCCAGTGTGGCCCGACTCCTGCGGACCTACGACGATGCGGTTCAGCCGTTCGGAGTTCCGGCCGTCGCGGCTGTGACCACCCGAAGGTATGCCGCCGCTGTCGGCGGGACCGTCGATCTTCATCGGGCACATGGACATCTGCCCCGAGAACGTCGTGTTCATCGACGAGCGTGCGGCCGCGCTGATTGACTTCGACTTGGCCCGACCGACCAACCGGTTGCGGGAGGTCTGCAACATGCTGCTGTGGTGGGCGCCGCTCATGCCCATCGCTGACCGGGAGGGCGTTGTCCAAGAGGTGGATCCGTTTGCCCGGGCGGCCCTGATGGTCAACGAGTGCGGCCTTTCCACCGACGATCGCGCCCGGCTGGTCGCGGCGGTCCGCAACAGCGCCGACCGGACCTGGTTCGCGATGCGCAGTCGCGCCCAGCGGTCGGGTGGGGCGTGGCAACAGTTGTGGGACCAGGGAATCGGCGACCGGATCCTGCGGCGCCAGCACTGGCTGGCCGACCATACCGCCCACCTGCATTCGGCTGTCACCGCTTCCTGACGAAGGATAGATCCGAACCATTCGAGCTAGCGGGCCACGGAACGGTCCAGTCGACCACCAACAAATTTGCGGTTGTGTTTATCGTCCAGTAGCACCAATGGGTAACGTCACGCAGATGCCAGTACCGCCCAAGTGGGTGGATGGGCGCTTCCGACTTGGTCCAATGTGTGGCCGATTGAGAAACGGCATCCGGTGACGGTTTCACGCGGCTACGGCTGTTGACGACCAAGATCGCGCGATCGTCGTTTGGGGATCGGTGACCGGGCACCGATCTGCCGGATGGCCGGAAAGACTTGTCCACGGGGATGACGAGTGCCAGGGATCGCGGGGGGCTAACGTCCCGTTCCATGCTGGAGAACAAGGACACTGGGTCAGCGCTACAGCAACTGGTCGATCTTGCGGAGGACCTCTCGGGTCAGTTCAAAGCCCGAGTTCGAGCTTGGCTACTGGGCGGGCGTGTCGACAGACGCCGAGAGCTGGTACGTGCGGTTCGAGGGTGACATCCGCGGCGGCGAGTTCACCGTCCTAGGGCATTCGGCGGCTGAGGTCCTGTTGAACGCTGCACGCGAGGCTCAGGCCCGCGCTTTGTAGCAGCCGTCCGGAGCGTGGAACGGTGCCCGGTCACGGATCGCCTACGGGGCAACTACTCGTGCTGGACGAGAGTGTCCAGCAGTGCCTTGTCTAGTGCTCGGTCGGCGTAGACGAGACGCACGGCGGACGGGTCGGGATTACCCACGTCGACGCCCCGCCAGACAAGGTGCAGCAGAGCGCGCTCGGCTGCCCGCTTCGAACCGACGTTGTGCTCGAGTAGATAGGCGGTGATCGGCAGCTCCGGGCGTACCTGCGCTGCCGCGCCCCGTGCCGCAGCGATGATCTCCTGCGCGTAGCCGCGGCCCCAGGCGTGGCGGGTGAGGCGATAGCCGAGATTCCAGGCGATACCGCACCGCACGGTGCATCCGCCGACGCCGATAAGCTCTCCCGATCCGTCTGGTGCAGGTGTACGCGCGATCCAGCTGGCCAGGCCGTCCTCGTCCCAGCCGCGCTGCTGACGCCGTAGGACCTCTTCGGTTTGCGATCGGTTTGCGTGCCGCAGGGAGGGGAAGTGCTCCCACACCCGCGGATCGGCGTACATCTGATGCATCTCTTCGAGGTCCTCGGACGTCGGGCGCATCAGCGTCAGGCGCTCGGTGTCTACCCGTGAGAAGTCGACCATGCCGAGAATTATCCCGGCATGGTCCACCCCCCGACACCGCAGGGGGCACCAGCCATCATTCGATTTACCGTTAGGCCAGCCGAACGACATTAAACGGATCCATCACCACCGTGACGCCATCGTCGAGCTCTTCGACAGCGGCCGTCTTGAACCCGGTAAACCCGTCCATGGCAACGACTTCCACGCCGGCGCGCCAGGTTTCATCCCGTTCGGACAGCCACGTCTTGAACACCTGTTTGGAGCGGCCCTCCACCATGTCCAACAGTCGTGCTGGGCCGGTGCCGTCCCGGACCGGGGTGAGATCGATGATCACGGTCACGTACTTGTCGCCGCGGCGGGTGTGCCGCCAGACGTGCTCATCCACGCCGATGACCCGGACTCCGTCCAGTCGGTGCGGGTCGGCGATCAGCACCCGGCGGCCCTCGGCCAGGACCGCGTCGTTGGCGGTGTTCCACGAAACCCCCCAGGGCCTCGGCGATTCTGGCGACCGTCATGTGCTGACAGACCAACCCGGTGAGCGCCCACCGCAGCCCGCCGCGGGACAACCGTGCCCGTGGTCGGCCGCCGCCGACATGTCCTGCCGCCACACATGCCCGCAGCTGTCGCAGCGGTAACGGCGGACCGTGACCAGCAGGATCGTCGGTCGCCACCCGAACGGTTCGTGCGCCAACCGCCGGGTGGTGGAGTCCTGCGGCCGGCCCTGCTCGCCGCAGCGCCCGCATCGGTCGTCACGGTCCAGGATCCGGCAGGCGAGCACCGCGCGGTCTGGTTCCAAGAATTGTCCGGTCACGTGCAGACCGAGCGCGTCGAGGCAGGCGAACGTGGTCAGGTCAGGGGTCGCGAAGGTAGCGTCAGCCATGTCGAGGTCTTCCGTGTGGACAGCGTCAGAACTTCCATCATCGGAAGACCTCGACCTCTATCCCGGCAACGCCGCGCCGACCCCGACTACACCCTCATCTGTGAAGAGCCGGAAAACTCGCGGCTCAGCGGACTGAGCATTTACGCCTCCGGTACGTTCCCGGTCGAGCTCTCGGTCGGAAAGCGCATCAGCGGACGCCACCGGGTACCGCTGCGAGCTTCGGTGGAGATTTCCACGGGTGAGGTCAGCTTCCACGTTGATCCGGAGGGGATCAAGATCCTCCAAAACGACGCCGGCGACCACTGATCGTCCTGCCCAGCCATCGCGCAGTGATCGCAACGGGATGGCGAGCTCAGTGGGACGGGGGAGGAGTAGCTCGTATGAGTTCTCCCGGGCTGCAGAACATGTCTGCCTATAGGTCAAGAATTAACGCAAGGGCTTCGTCGACCCGCCGCATCTCATCGATGGTCAGGAAACCGA